>Ga0308164_10002765_pt1 | contig 16869 bp, 15 predicted proteins | sample PhyTR2_FD_201031 | JGI IMG/M metagenome (GOLD analysis project Ga0308164, IMG submission 201031) | Phyllosphere microbial communities from UC Gill Tract Community Farm, Albany, California, United States - DLSLT.R2 | ecosystem: Host-associated > Plants > Phyllosphere > Unclassified | place: USA... | reverse complement strand
CGTTCTGGGCGGTCATGACCGGCGCGTTCAAGGATCCGTCGACCGCCGCGCTCGTCGTGATGGTCTTCGCGGTCGCGCAGATCGTCGTCCACATGATCTACTTCCTGCACATGAGCGGCAAGTCGGAAGGCGGCTGGACGATGATGGCGCTGATCTTCACGATCATCCTCGTCGTTATCACGCTCAGCGGATCGATCTGGGTGATGTACCACATGAACACGAACATGATGCCGATGCAGGCCGCGGCGGATATGTGATGAACACGCGACCGGGCCCTGCCGTCTATGTCGCAGGCCTGGTCGCGCTGCTGCTGTTCGCCGGGTTCATGGCGCTCGGCATCTGGCAGGTCGAGCGCCGCACCTGGAAGCTCAACCTTATCGAACAGGTCGCGGCGCGCTCGCACGCCGCGCCGGTCGCCCCGCCGGGGCCCGCGTCCTGGGGCTCGATCACCGCCACCACCGACGCCTATCGCCGCATCCGCCTCGACGGCACCCTCGATAATTCGCGGGAGACGCTCGTGCGCGCCGCCACCGCGCTCGGCAGCGGCTATTGGGTCGTCACGCCGTTGCGGACCGCGCAAGGTTTCACCGTCCTCGTCAACCGCGGCTATGTCTCGCCCGAGCAACGCGCAGTGCATACCAAGCCCAGCGGCCCCATCACGATCACCGGCTATCTCCGCATCACGGAGCCCGGTGGCGGCTTCCTGCGCCACAACGACCCCGCCACCGGCAAATGGTATTCGCGCGACGTCGCCGCGATCGCCACCGCGCGCGGCCTGTCGCACGTAGCGCCCTATTTCGTCGACGCGGACAAGTCCGGCACCGCCGCCCCCGTCGGCGGCCTGACGATCATAGCCTTCCCCAACAATCACTTGGTCTACATGCTGACCTGGTTCGCGCTCGCCGCGATGACGATCGGCGCGTTCGTCGTGTTCGTCCGCCAGGATGCGCGGAAGCGGCGGGGGGCGGAATGACTTCGGAGGCGGCACGCCAGGGGTGGCAACGCTGGCTAGCGCTCGCCACCGCGCGCACCGACGCGACCGGCAACGCCAACATGCGCCAGCTGGTGACGCTGCGCTGGATCGCGGTCGCCGGCCAGTTCGTCACCATCCTGTTCGCGCGCTTCGGCCTTGGCTTCGACCTCCCGCTGGTCCCGATGATGGCTGCGCTCGCCGCCGCCGTGGGCCTCAACCTTGCCAGCATGCCGCTGTACGGCTGGCGCAAGGGCGCGAACATCCAGCTCTTGCTCGCGCTGCTGTTCGACGTCGGCCTGCTCACCACGCAGCTCTACCTCGCCGGCGGCGCGACCAATCCGTTCATCTCGCTCTATCTGCTCCACGTCGTGCTCGGCGCGGTGCTGCTCGATCGCTGGTCGAGCTGGGCGATCGTCGCCGTCACCGCCGCCTGTTTCGGCGTGCTCACGCTCTATTACCGCCCGCTGATCCTGCCCCCCGATTACAGCGGCGAGTATTTCCTGCTCTACACGATCGGCTCGCTGCTCTGCTTCATGCTGATCGCGACGCTGCTGATGCTGTTCATGACCCGCATCACCGGAAACTTGCGCGCCCGCGACACGCGCCTCGCCGACCTGCGCCAGCAGGCCGCCGAGGAGGATCACATCGTCCGTATGGGCCTCCTGGCGTCCGGCGCAGCGCACGAACTCGGCACGCCGCTCGCATCGATAGCCGTAATCTTAGCCGACTGGCGCCGCATGCCGACGCTCGCGCAGGATGCCGACCTCCAGGCGGAGATCGTTGAGATGCAGTCCGAGGTCCAGCGCTGCAAGGCGATCGTCACCGGTATTCTTCTATCGGCAGGCGAAGCGCGCGGCGAAGCGCCAGAGATCATGCCGCTGCACCAGCTCCTCGACGGTATCGTCGACGAGTGGCGCGCGGTGCACCCGTCGGTCGATTTCGACTATACCACGCGAGTCGGCGACGATCCGCAGGTCGTCTCCGACCCCGCATTGAAACAGGTGATCGCCAACGTGCTCGATAACGCCGCCGAAGCCTCGCCGCACTGGGTCGCATTCCGCGGCGAACGCACCGACGGCGACCTCGCCCTGATCGTCCGCGACCGCGGCCCCGGCTTCAGCGACGAACGCCTCGCCAGTTTCGGCAAACCCTATCAGTCGAGCAAGCGCGAGCCCGGCCACGGCCTCGGCCTGTTCCTCGCGGTCAACGTCATGCGCAAGCTCGGCGGCGGCGTGTCGGTGGTGAATTGCGAAGGCGGCGGCGCTGAAGTCACGATCCGCATGCCCCTCTCCGCGATCGCGCTGTCATGACCGAGGCCATGACCGAACCCAAACTCCTGGCGATCGTCGAGGACGACGAGACCTTCGCCCGCACGCTCCGCCGCTCGTTCGAACGCCGCGGCTACGAAGTGATGCAGGCCGCCAGCCACGAGGAACTTGTCGAGCAACTCGCCGAGCGCACGCCGCGCTACGCCGTCGTCGACCTCAAGCTGGGCGGCGCGTCCGGCCTGGTCTGCGTCCAGACGCTCCACGCGCACGACCCCGAGATTCTCGTCGTCGTCCTCACCGGTTTCGCCAGCATCGCCACCGCGGTCGAGGCGATCAAGCTCGGCGCGTCGCACTACCTCGTCAAACCCTCGAACACCGACGACATCGAGGCTGCGTTCGACCGCACCGAGGGCAGCGTCGACACCGAACTCTCCGAGCGCCCGACCTCGATCAAGACGCTCGAATGGGAGCGTATCCACACCACGCTCGCCGAAACCGACTTCAACATTTCGGAGACGGCACGCCGCCTCGGCATGCATCGCCGCACGCTCGCGCGAAAGCTCGAGAAACGCCCGGTAAAATAGCCGCAACGCTTCGCCGAAGGCGCGCGTTGTCGTTCGATGCCAGCGCCCAAACCCTCACGACTCTGGCAGCCGAAGCGACTGCTCGCGACCCCGTCCGCGCTGACCTGGGAGCACGGTGCCGAGATCGCAGCGCGTGCAACTGCACTGGGTGTGCCGGTGACGACATTGCCGAGCGACCGCCTCAAGCTCAACTTCCCCGACGACTCCCGCCGCGCCTATGCCGAGGCCAAGGCGACGCTCGCACTGGTCGTCGCGCCGCCGTCGAAGCGCAAGCTCCAGCCGATCGCCCCCAGCGCGGACTGGCGGATCGACCTTGCCGAGGGCTGTCCCGCGCATTGCGGCTATTGCTACCTCGCCGGCTCGCTGAAAGGGCCACCCATCACGCGCGTCTACGCGAACCTGCCCGAGATCCTCGCCGAACTCCCCGCGCATCTCGGCCAGGGCACAGTAACCTCGCGCTCGACCGCCCGCGCGCATGAGGGCACGACGTTCGAGGCGTCCTGCTACACCGACCCGCTCGGCATCGAGCACGTCACCGGATCGCTCTCCGCGCTGATCGTGCATTTCGGCGCGTGGGAGGCGGACGTACAGTTGCGCTTCACCACCAAGTTCGACGCGGTCGACCCACTGCTGGGTCTCGACCACCGCGGCCGCACCCGCATGCGCGCCTCGATCAACCCCACCGCCTATGCACGCTTCGAAGGCGGCACGAGCCCCGTCGCAGCCCGGCTGATCGCGCTGCGAAGGATGGCGGACGCAGGCTACAAGATCGGCCTGACGGTTGCGCCGATCATCGCAGCCGAAGGCTGGCGCGAAGCGTATGGCGAGTTGCTCGCAGAGGCAGGCAGGGTGCTCGCCGACGTGCCGGACGTGACGATCGAGCTGATCACCCACCGCTACACCCCCGGCTCGAAGGCGGCACTCGAAACCTGGTATCCCGGATCGTCGCTCGACCTCAGCATGGCCAACCGCACCGAGAAACGCACCAAGTTCGGCTCGGTCAAATACGTCTACGACGCCGACACGATGCGCGCGCTCCGCAGCTTCTTCCAGGACGAGATCGCGGCCAAGCTTCCGCAGGCCCGCATTCTCTACTGGACATGACCGCCGCGCCGACCGGCAACGCAGCGTTGCCATTCGCGGCCTTCCGGTCGCCGCCATCGCCGCCTACCTCGAGGCCATGACACACACCCGCCAGCCAACGCTCTTCATCCCGCACGGTGGCGGGCCCTGTTTCTTCATGGACGACCCCGCCGGTACCTGGACCGGCATGGCCGCGTACCTCCGCTCGATCGCGGCCTCGCTCCCCGAAAAACCCAAGGCGATCCTCGTCGTCTCCGGCCACTGGGAAACGCGCGGCTTCGCCTTCACCGGCGCCGCAACGCCGCCGCTGATCTACGATTACGGCGGCTTCCCGGCGCATACCTACGAGATCCGCTACGACGCGCCCGGCGATCCCGCCTTGGCAGCCCGCGCCGCCGACCTGCTCCGCGAAGCCGGCCTGACCGCCATTGTCGACCCGACCCGCGGTCTCGATCACGGCGTTTTCATCCCGATGAAGGTCGCGTTCCCCGACGCCGACATCCCGGTCGTCGAGATGTCTGTCGACCGCGATCTCGACCCAGGGCTCCACGCCGCCGCCGGCCGCGCACTCGCCCCGCTGCGCGACGAAGGCGTCCTGATCGTCGGCTCGGGCATGAGCTTCCACAACATGCGCGGCTACGGCGACCCGCGTTTCACCGCGCCGTCCGAAGCCTTCGACCAATGGCTGACCGCCGCAGTCGAGTCCGAACCGACCGTCCGGGCGGAAGCGTTAGCCGGCTGGGCCGAAGCCCCCGCCGGCCGCCTCTCCCACCCCCGCGAAGAGCATCTCCTCCCGCTGATGGTCGCCGCCGGCGCCTCCGATCAGCCCGGTAGGCGGGTCTACAACGAGCGCGTGCTGCAAACCGCAATCTCCGGCTACCGCTTCAACTAAAGGAATTCCCATGGCTCTTCCCGTCCTGCTCGCGATCTCCGGCAGCCTGCGCCGCGGCTCGTACAATACCGCGATCCTGACCACGCTAGGCGACGCTATCGCCGATAAGGCCGCGCTGACGGTCTTCGCGTTGAACGACGTCCCGCTCTACGACCAAGACGCCGATACTGACACGCCCCCCGCCGCCGTCGCAGCCCTGCGCGCGGCAATCGGCGCGGCCGACGGGATCGTCATCGCCTCCCCCGAATACAATCACGGCATGTCCGGCGTCCTGAAGAACGCCCTCGACTGGGCCTCGCGACCGCACGGCAAGGCGACGCTCACGGGCAAGCCCGTCTTCACGCTCACGTCGTCGCCCGGCGCAGTCGGCGGCGCACGCGCCCACGCGCAACTGAACGAGACGCTGGCCTCGATCGGCGCCCGCACCGTCCTGCGTCCGCAAGCCGTCGTCGGCGCCGTGCACGAGAAGATCGCCGATGGTCGCCTCACCGATCAGCGCACCCTTGACTTCCTGAAAGGCGGCGTCGACGATTTGCTCGCCGACATCGCCCGCCCGACCGCTGCCGACCGCGAGGCGTCCTGAGATGCGGCAGGTCCTCCGCCAATATCCTGCCCAGCGCGACGACATCGCCGATCTCGTCACCCGCCGCCCACTACCGGGGCCGGGCCTGGCACAGGTCGATCCGTTCCTGTTTCTCAACCATCACGGCCCACAGACCTATCGTCCCGGCAACGCCGGCCTGCCGTTCGGCCCGCATCCGCACCGCGGCTTCGAGACGGTCAGCTTCATCCTCGAAGGCGAGATGGCGCATCTCGACAGCGGTGGCCACGAAAGCGTCATCCGCGCGGGCGGCGTCCAGTGGATGACCGCCGGCTCGGGCCTGATCCATGCGGAGATCTCGCCCGCATCGTTCAAGCGCGACGGCGGACCGCTGGAGATCCTGCAACTCTGGGTCAATCTCCCCGGCCGCCTCAAGATGACCAAGCCCGCCTATACCGGCCTCCAGCGCGAGGACATTCCCGCGATCCCGGTCGAGGGCGGCACCGTGAACCTGATTTCCGGCACGTTTGCCGGGCGACAGGGCCCGTTCGAATCCCTGACCGACGTCGCGATGATGACGATCGAATTCGAAGCCGGCGCCAAGGTCGACCTGCCAGCCCCAACCGGCCGCGCGGTCTTCTTCTATGTCGTCGCCGGTGCCCCCACGGCCAACGGCACACCCATCAAGCCGCATCACCTCGCCACGTTCGCAATGGACGGCGACACCATCATCGTCACGACCGAAGCCCCCGCCACGATCCTCTACGGCCATGCCGACCCGATCGGCGAACCCGTCGTCTCCCACGGCCCGTTCGTCATGAACACCCGCGAAGAAATCGTCCGCGCGACCGAGGACTATAACGCCGGCCTGTTCGGCAAGCCGCCCGTCATTCGCTAGGGCGCCTTACGCACCGGGGGTAGTGCGGCACAGATGTCGGCGCCCCCGGCAGGCACGGTAAAGAACGGCCCCGCCCGGTTCTCCCGCGAGGCGATCCAGGCCACGAACCGCGCATTGTCCGCCGCGCGATATTCGAAGCGCGGTCGCTCAGCGGCAGGCAGGTCGCTCGCAAGGCGTGCGGACACGATCGGGCTACGCTCGCCGTCGGTCTTGTAAAACCCCAGGTCCCCCGTCCCGCGCGGTAGCGACGACAGCCACTCTACCCCGTCGATCACGCGCCCGACCACCGCGATGTTCCGGTCGAGCGCACGCGGCGAATGCCCGATCACGGTATACAGCTCAGCGCCACTCCCCGTGCTGGGTGCCAGATCGCGCGCGACGCCGACCATCCCGTAGCAATGCGGCACCCACTCGGTCGCGCCATTGCCCGCCAGCGGCCACCCATCGCGACTATACCCCGCCCATTCCGCATAAGGATCGCGTTGCGACAGCCGCGCCACCGTCGTCGACCCGGCATGCGAGTATTCGGCCGGTGGATTCGCGACCACACCCTCGACCAACGGCTTCTTCTCCGTCGCATCACCCCATTGCGCGACGTAATTGTCTTGAACGCGGTACACGCTCGTCCCCGCATCCCACCAATGCGCACGCGCCAACTTGCGTATGTTCGCGACGTGCACCGGCGCATAGCGAGACGCGAGCCGCACCGTGAACCGGTGCCCATTGGCCAAGGTGAACACCATGAGTTCGTCGTCCGGCACCGCAACCCAGTCCGCCGCGACCGGATCTGACGGGAGCGTTGCGGCGGCCGGAACGGCTTGCGCAAGCATGGCAGCGAGAAGGATATTCAACATCCCCGCAGACTGCCCGAGGCCGTCCCCGCACGCAATCGCTTGCGCGCGCGCGAAACCCGCACTAGCAGACCCGCTTCCAGAGCAATGCGGAGCGGTGGCCGAGTGGTCGAAGGCGCTCGCCTGGAAAGTGAGTATACGTCAAAAGCGTATCGTGGGTTCGAATCCCACCCGCTCCGCCACCTATCCAATTGTCATCGTTCTTTCCCGGCCTCCGGGCTTGATTAAGGGCGGTTGTCTGTCGGTTTCGCATGACTGTGGGACGAGCGGCACGTTTGCGTCTGCTTACCGAATGTCCGCAGCAGGCACGTCCACTAGCCCATCCGGGCCGTCCAGAACGGGGGCCGTTGAAGTGATAGCCACTGCCTGGATCTGCCATTAAAAATGTCGCTTACAAAAGGCGTTGGGCGATGCTGGGTGTCCCAGGCATAGCCAAGGCCCTCGAGATTGTGTGATCGGCTCGTGCAGGGCATTGTCGCCGAAGAATCGCTCAGGGAGTGTAACGCTATGAACCGACTGCTCGCCGCCTTGACCTGTATCGTCGCGTTTGGCGCTACCGGGGTGGGGGCACAATCCGTTGCCCCCTCGAAGGACATCGCTGCCGTGCTCGCATCGCCAACGCGAACGCCGGCGAACCGCGCGCGCGATCGCTATCGCCACCCGGCCCAGACTTTGGCCTTTTTCGGCGTCAAGCCGACTCAGACGATCGTCGAATTCCTGCCGGCGGGCGGCTGGTACGCCGAGATCCTCGCGCCGCTGGTCAAGGGCCGGGGGCATTATGTCGCACTGGTGCCGACCACGCAGGCCGAGCGCACCCGCAGTGCCTTTGCCGCGAAGGCCGCGGAGTACGGCGTGACGCAGGTCGCGACGATCGACTTCAAGACCGGCGCGTCCTCGATCCCGGCGGGAAGCGCGGATGTGCTGCTGACGTTCCGAAACGTCCACAACCTCTTGATGCAGGACGACCCCGCCGTCGCAGGCCGCGTGTTCAAGGCGTTCTATGCGGCGCTCAAGCCGGGCGGCGTGCTCGGCGTCGTCGATCATCGCCTGCCGGAGGAAATGGACACGGCGCGCGAGAAGACGAGCGGCTACATCAAGCGATCGACGGTCGTTCGGCTGGCGCAGGAGGCGGGCTTTGCGTTTGCCGCAGAATCGCGGATCAACGCCAACCCCAAAGATACGCACGATCATCCGGAAGGCGTCTGGACGCTGCCGCCGAGCTATCGCTTGAAGGACGTCGATCACGCGAAATATGCTGCGATCGGCGAGAGCGACCGGTTCACGCTACGGTTCGTAAAGGCGCGCTGATCGCACTGGCTCGCGGGCCGACAACCGGCGTGCCGAAGGCGTTTTGACTCTGCTGGCAGCGGCGAAGACCAGCTTATGAAGGCCCGCCTGGGATCGGGTGCGGCTCGGCATCGTTACCTCAGTTATGCCCGCGAGCGTCCTCTCGCGAGCATGACTGAAGGGGCGATGACGATGCCGATGCCGATGAACGCTGCCGATGTCTTCACGACGCTGGACGTCGAGTTGAAGCCCGATCCGTCGCGCACCGTGATCCGGCCGTTCAGCTTCGGCTATCCGCAAGCGTTCGAGGCGGACCGCCCGCCCCGCAGCCAGGTCGTCGTGGACCGCGTCCAGGCGCTGGACGATACGATGCGCCAAAGGATGCGCGACCTGCTGCTGACCCCCATGCGCGAGCGTCATCGCAACGCCGAGCAGGTCCTGCTGCGTCGTTTCGATGAGGTACGGCAGGACATAGGGGATGGCGACTTCAGCGAGGACGAACGGCTTATCATCGGCGCCTATTTCAGCCAGGAATACGCGTTCGAGTCCGCCGCGCTCTTCAACCCCAGCATCGTTTCACTGACGGATGAAGAGCCGTCCGTGCCGGGCGCGGTTCGCTTCGTCATGTCGCTGCGGGGCATCGGCGAGGGTCATATCTCGTCGATCACGTTCCGCACCGGCGAGTGGGGACCGGGCGATCGGCTGGTGATCGATCCGGCCAGCGCGCACGGCGTCCCGCCGCGCATCGAGCGGCAGGATGACGGGTGGGTCCGCCTGCTCTGCGAAGACAGCCGGGATGCGTCCGAGACCGTCATCTTCCCGGTCTTGCCGAGCCAGCGACAGGGCATCGAGGATCTGCGGCTGGTCAACTTCACCGATCACGACGGGGTCCGCAGCGTTATCGGCACGTACACCGCGTTCGACGGCAAGGACGCGCGCCAGGAAATCCTGCGCGGGGTCGACCTGCGCCGGGTCGAGATGAGGGCGCTTGCCGGTGCCATGACCGGCTACAAGGGAATGGCGCTGTTCCCGCGGAGGATCGACAACCAGTTCGTGATGCTGGGCCGCCAGGACAGCGAGAATATCTGGCTGCTGCGATCGGACGATCTGTACACGTGGGAAACCGGCACGCCGATCATGGCGCCGAAATACCCGTGGGAGTTCGTACAGCTGGGCAATTGCGGATCGCCGATCGAGATCGACGAGGGCTGGCTGGTGTTCACGCACGGCGTCGGCATGGTCCGGGGATATTGTATCGGTGCCTGCCTGCTCGACAAGGACGATCCGTCGAAGGTGCTCGCCCGCACGGCATCGCCGTTGCTGTTTCCCAGCGCGGAACAACGCGGGGGCTATGTGCCGAACGTGACCTATAGCTGCGGTGCGCTGATCCGGGATCGCCGCATCTTGCTGCCGTACGCGATCGGCGACGAGTATTCGGCGTTTGCCGTGGGTGACGTGGATGACCTGCTGTCCGTGATGACAGCCGACTGATATGTCGGCGTGCCAACGGGCAGGGCCTGGTACGTCAGCGTTGGGCGTAATCGGCGTGTGAGCCTTACCAGGTGAATTACGCCTACGGGCAACGGACGACGACCAGCGAGACGGCGCCGGACATCGTGACGAAGTCTGTTGCGGCCTTCCGGTTCGCATCGAGACCCTGTCTGCCACCGGTGCAACCAATGGTCTGAGGGACGCAAATCCCTCGAAAGTCCATTTCGTTGCCATCGGTGGCTAGGGTTGGAGCACTGGATTATGTCCCGGTCTCGCGCTTTACCAATGCTTCGGCCTCCGCCTTTCCGGACTCCTGAGCGGTGTCGCCTGCTGCGATATCATCGGCGAGCAGCATCAGCTGGTGACCCGTAGCCGATCCGTTCGACGCGTCCTCTGCGACGTGCACACCCGAGCGTTTCGCGATCGCGCTGTCCCAGTGGGTGCGGACCGCAGCCCAATAATCCTTCGTCTTCGCCCAATACGCGTCCGCCGCCACCACCGCGAAGTCGGTTGCTGGGGTGTAGGTGTTGATGACGTATTCGTGGACGTAGGTTGCGGGTTTGCCGTCCTTCATGCCGATCTTGGCATTGTCCTGCTCGTGGACCCAGCCGGCGGGGGTGAGCACGTGACGGTTGCTGCCGACGTAGTGATCGTACGGCGGGTTACGGGTCGCATCCCGGCGGGCAAGCGGACGGCGGGTCTCGTCGCTGGTCCAGCGGGTCGCGCCGTCGTCGTAGCGCCAGCGACCGATCCCGCCATAGCGCGGGGAATCGTCGGTCTGCCACACCGTCTGCGACCATGCGCCGCGCCGTTCCGTTTCCGACAGCGGCCTTAGCGTCCAGCGGCCTGCCGCGGTGTAGACGAGCACGGTCGACGGTTGCCACGTCCAGTCCTGTCGCCAGTGCTTGATCACCATCGTCTTGGCGTTGCCGTCGGTGACGACCAGCAGATGCTGGAGCACGACGTGATCGGGCGTGTCGACGATCGCGCGGACGACCTCGTGCCCGCCGCTGAGCTTGGCGGGGTAGGGCGTGTAGCCGGCGACCAGCGGTGTCGTCTCACGCATGTCGAACGTCACTTTGAAGGTGCCGGCCATCGCCAGGATCGACGCGTGGTCGCGCGCCTGATCGCCGTAGACGGCCTGCGTCTGCGCGGAAGCGATCGTCGGCGCGACGGGGAGAGCGGCCAGCGTCAGCCCGGTCGCGAGGAGAAGGGAGCGGAACATCAAAGGCCTCACAGGTTGAGCGAGAAGGAGAGCCCGGCGTTGCGGCCGGGTTGCGAATAGGCGTCGCGCACGACCGAGGTCGAGGTCAGTCCGCGGACGTCGCTCCACCAGAAATACTTCTTGTCGGTGATGTTGAAGATCCCCGCGCGCAGCGTCGCATGATCCATCACGCGCAGCGACGCGGTGGCGTCGAGGATCCAGAAGCCCGACGGTGTGAAGCAACTGGTGGTGGCGGTGTTGCAGCTGTTGTTGGTGTCGCCGACCTTCTTGCCCGCGGAGTGCGTGGCGATGACCTCTGCGCGGAACGGCCCGGCCTCGGGTTGGTAGAAGATGCCGGCAACGACCTTGACTGGTTCGATGCTGTCGAGCGGCTCCGTGCCGGCGACGCCGGTCGTCCGCATCGTTCCCTTGGCGTAGGACGCGGCGCCGCGAACCCCGACCCCGATCGGCAGGCGCGCCTCGCCGCGCGCCTCCAGTCCCTCGATCTTGACGCGGCCGCGGTTGATATACTGGTACACCGCCGGGTCGGCCGCGGTGAAGGCGCCGCTGACCTGGACCTGATCGATGAAGTTGCGGAAGCGGCTGCTGAACGCGGTCCCGCTCAGCGACCAGCCGGTGCCGCTCAACCGGATGCCGCCCTCGACGCTGTTGCTCGTCTCGGGTTTGAGATCGGGGTTGGGGACCGAGCGGTAATTCTGCGTGATGTTGGCAAAGCCGTTGTTGATCTGGTTCGGCTCGGGCGGCTTGAACCCCTGCGCGTAGTTGGCGAACAGCCGGACGCCCTCGGTCAGCTTGGCGACCGCACCGATCCGCGGCGTCACCTTCGATCCGCTCTGCTCGCGCGGTACGAAGGTCGTGAACAGCGGATCATTCTGTGGGTTCAGCTTGTAGTGATCGTAGCGGATCGATGGGAACAGCGTGAGCAGGCCGTCTGCGATGGCAATCTCGTCCTGCGCGAACACCCCGACCAACGTGTAGTCGGTCGTCGGGAAGGCGCGGGTCGGATAGACTTCGCCCGCAGGCGCGACGGTGCCGTCTCGCACACCCGTCTGGCGGGTGTGCGAGTAGTCGGCGCCGTAGGCGAACAGGTGGGTCAACGGCCCGGTCGCGGCGCGGCTCTCGAGCTGCAGCGTGCCGCCGTACACTTCGTTGTCGAAGCGGTTGATGCGCGTGCGGTCGGCAGCGGTGTTGCGGTTCTCCGCCGCGGCCTGGAGCGTGAGGCTCTTCTGGTAATAGCCGGCGGCGCGGATACCGCTGACGATGCCGCCGATCAGGGGGGCGCCGACGTAGCGATAGTCGAGCGTGCCGCGGTTGCGCTCGGTCGTGTCGTGCGCGGTGAGCCCGATCACCGATGTTGCCGCGAGTGGAGGCTTAGCGATCGCGCTGAGCACGTCGGTGTCGACCACGGACGAGAAATGCTCGTAGGTCAGGCGCAATCGGCTGGCGTCGTTCGGCGCCCAGACGAGGCGGCCGAGCAGCGCGTTGGACTCGATGTCCTGCGGGTTGGCGGTGGTGCGATCGGTGGTCGCGGTGTCGTTGCTGCCCTTGGTCTCGGTTTCGTGCCCGTCGCGGCGGGTATAGGCGACCATCGCCTCGACATCGCCGGTGCGCCCTGCGACCACGAAGCCGTTGGTCCAGCTGTCGTCCGAGGAATCATAGCTGGAGCGAAGCCCGCCGCCGACCAGCTTGCCGTCGGCGAGGAAATCGCGCGGGTCCTTGGTGATGAAGCTGACCGCGCCCGCGACACCGTCGCTGCCATAGAGCGCGGAGGCCGGGCCGCGCAGGATCTCGACCGACTTGAGCAGGTCGAGATCGACGTAATCGCCGCGGCCGACTGATTGCGCGCCGAAGCTGAACGCGTCGGGAACGCGGACGCCGTCGACGGTGATGAGGACGCGGTTGCCCTCCAGCCCGCGGATGTTGAACCCGCTATCGCGGTCGCGCCCGGTCGACGATCCGGCAGCGGTGAAGCGCGATGGCGCGCGGCGGACGGTGACGCCCGGCTCGTAGCGCACCAGATCCTTGATGTCGGAAATGAAGCGATCCTCGATCGTCTTCGCGTCGATCACCGACACGGTCGCGGGCACGTCCTCCACCGCCTTTTCGGTGCGCGTCGCGGTGACGGTGATGACCTTGTCCTGACCCTCCGGATCGGCAGCAGGCGCGGTGGCAGCCGGCTTATCGGCCGCCGAAGCAGGCGCAGCTTCTGCGAGAGCGGGCTCTGCAGCGGCAGGGCCGGCGGCGCCGATCATCAGGGCAATCGGCGAGATGCCCGCCAGTAATTTGGTCAATGTCATGTTCGTTATCCCCACGGTCTGCCGGCTTGCTAGTGAGAATCATTCTCGTTATCAAGTGCCATCGAAAAGGAGCATCGTGATGACGAAGACCAGGGGAAATTGGCGGACGGCGCGAGCGACCGGGGCTCTGGCTCCTGCTATCGCTACCGCACTTGTCCTCGTGTCGGGGCCGTCGGCGGCGCACATGCCGTATGTGCTGCCGAGCGTATTCGACGCGGCGGGGCGTGATCGCGTCACGCTCCAGGCGTCGTTCACCGAAGACGCCTTCCGGCCCGAGATCGCGATGAAGGACGCGCCGTTCGAGATCACCGGCCCCGACGGAAAGACCGTCAAGCTGGCCGCACCGACGCTGACCACGGACCAGGCGATCGTCGAGGCCGCGCTACCGGCGGACGGTGTGTACCGGCTGTCGTCGGGGCAGCGGATCGGCCGTCTGAGCAGGATGTACCGAACCGGGGAAACCTGGACGATCGTCGGCGAGGGCAAGACGCCACCGCCCGGCGCGACGTCGGTCGACGTGCGCAGCACGACGCTGGCCGACGCCTATGTGGTGCGCGGCAAGCCCGGCGCTGCGGGGGCGCTGGCGGCGCGCGGTAAGGCGCTGGAGATCCACCCACTCGGCGATCCGAGCAGCTACGCGCCGGGTTCGGCGGCCGCGTTCGAGATCCTGTACGAGGGCAAGCCGCTCGCCGGCGAACCCGTGACGCTGTTCCGCGAGGCGGGGTTCTATGACGGGCACAAACAGGTCGCGACGGTAAATAGCGACAAAGCCGGGAAAGTGACGCTGACCCCGTCCGATGCCGGGCGGTACCTTATGCTCGTCCGGCACCGCGCAGCTACGCCGGGCGCGGCGGATGCGTATTCCAGCTTCACCGTCACGCTGGCGTTCGAGGCGATCTGATCGGATTTGATCCGTGAAACGCCGCGTCCTAGCCAGGATCGACCAGACCAGCATGACTAAGGTCCTGCGAGAACGCGCGGGGTATGACCACGTTTAGCGCTGCCGATCCTCGGCGATCCGACTCGGCTGGCTGGCACCGGGAATGACGGCTGCCACCGCCGGGTTCGCCAGCGTGAACTGGAGACCGGCGGCCTTCATGCTCACCGTGACGATCCGCGATGGCCTTGATCCGAGCTACCTTGTCGAGGATCGCGGGCGTCGTGCTTGCTCGCGGCAACCTGACCGTCTCTCAACCGGCGTCCTAGTGGCCCGCAACCTGCCCACCGTCCACATGCAGGATTTCGCCAGTCACGAACTTGGCGTCTTCCAGGTAGAGAATGGCCTGCACCACGTCGGCGACGGTGCCCATTCGGCCGAGCGGGTGATATCCGCCGAGCTTGGCACGCGTCTCGGCTGGATGCATCGGTGTCTCCATGATCCCGGGCGAAATCGCGTTCGCGCGGATACCGCGCGCGGCATATTCGATCGCCAGACTGCGCGTTGCAGCGGCGAGGCCACCTTTGGTCAGCGAGGCGAGGACCGAAGGAAACTCTGCGTTGGCGTGCTCGGCAAGCGTCGTAACGATCTGGACGACGTGACCGCCGCCATTGCGCACCATCGCGGGCAGCGCGTGCCGCGTCATGTGGAAGAAGCCATCGAGATTGGTCGCGAGGATCTGTCGATACTGCTCATCGGAATAGTCGGTGAACGCCTCGCCGATGAACACGCCGGCGTTGTTGACCAGCGTGTCGATCCTGCCGAACCGGTCGAGTGTTCGGACCGCTACCGCTTCCGCAGTCGCCGGATCACCGACGTCGCCTGCCACGGTGAGCCAGTCGGGCTCATCCGCGGGGGCGATGCTGCGTGACACGCCGACGACGCGCCAGCCGCGCTCGCGGTAGCCGCGGGCGATGCCTTCTCCCAACCCTTGCGATGCCCCCGTGACGATGACGACCTTGCCCGACATAGCAGTTCCTGTGTTCGGCGTTGAACGGGCGGGTCGATACATTCGGCCCGCGGGGGTCTAACCCCGAACTTTGCAGATTGTGCCACAAGATCATGAGGTTGCGATGCCGATCGACCGTGGATCATGGATCGGGACACGTCCGACGATCGTTGGGTGAGGGTACATGCTGAACCGCTTTTCCGGGGACCGACGTAAAATGACCGATCGACCGTTGATCGTATTCGACGTCAATGAGACGTTGCTCGATATAAACATTCTCGAGCCTCTCTTCGTCGACATGTTCGGAGCCCCCGGTCGGATGCGGGAATGGTTTGCGCAGCTGATCTTGTATTCGGAAGCGCTGTCGCTAGCCGGGCCTTACGTCCCGTTCGGCAAGCTGGGCGGCGGTGTCTTGCGCATGCTTGGCCAGATCCACGGCGTCGCGGTGACGGACGATCATGTTCGTCAGCTTGGTGCGCTGATGACGGATATGCCGGTACACGCCGATGTCGCTGCCGGTCTGGGCGTGTTGAAAGACGCCGGGTTCTCGATCGTCACGCTTACCAACTCGCCGAACAGTGCCGGGCTCGATGTGCTCGACCGGGCCGGTCTGGGGTCGATGTTCGATGAGCGGTTTACGGTCGATACCGTGCAGCGCTTCAAGCCGACGCCGGCAACGTACCAACTGATACAGGACACCATGAAGGCCACACCGGACACGACCTGGCTGATCGCGGCACACACATGGGACACGATCGGTGCGCAGGCGTTCGGATGGAAGGCGGCATTGGTCACGCGCGGCGTGAACGCGCCTCTCGTCCTGGACGGCATTCCACAGCCGACGCTGGTTGCGCGCGACGTCGGTGAGGCGGCGCGCGCGATTGCGGCTAGCCGATAGCGGCATGCCCGCACGATCCTAGCTGGAGCGTGCGGCGTCTTTCATCATCCCGGCGACCTTGGCCGTCAGCGCTTCCAGTGTGAACGGCTTCGTCAACAGCTCCATGCCGGGTTCGAGATGGCCGTTTCCGACTGCAGCGTTCTCGGCATAGCCGGTGATGAAGAGCACCTTCAGACCCGGCCGCAACGATCGCGCGGCATCGGCGACCTGGCGTCCGTTCATGCCGTTGGGCAGCCCGACGTCGGTGATGAGGAGTTCGACCTGGGTGCCTGCCTGCAGCATCTTGAGCCCGGCTGCACCATCGCCCGCACCGATCACGGTGTAGCCCGCTTCGCTAAGAACCTCGTCGATCAGATGACGGATGGTCGCTTCATCGTCGACGACCAGAACGGTTCCTCTGCCCACGGTCGTCGCGGTAGCGATCGCGGCTTCCTGCTCAGGCAGACCGGCATCGCCGTGGTGGCGCGGCAGATAGATGCAGATCGTCGTTCCGATCCCCAGCTCGGAATAGATCCGGACCTGACCCTCGGACTGGCGGGCAAAGCCGTAGATCATCGACAAGCCCAGACCGGTACCCTCGCCGAGCGGCTTGGTCGTGAAGAACGGTTCGAAGGCGCGTTCGATGGTTTCCGCACTCATCCCGGTGCCGGTGTCGGTGACGCAGATCGACAGATATTGGCCGGGCGGCAGATCGC
>Ga0308164_10002759_pt1 | contig 16891 bp, 23 predicted proteins | sample PhyTR2_FD_201031 | JGI IMG/M metagenome (GOLD analysis project Ga0308164, IMG submission 201031) | Phyllosphere microbial communities from UC Gill Tract Community Farm, Albany, California, United States - DLSLT.R2 | ecosystem: Host-associated > Plants > Phyllosphere > Unclassified | place: USA... | reverse complement strand
GTCGGATCCCTTGCCAACGCCGTTGAGCAGGTCGCGCTTCCTCACTCGCGACCTGGAACTGCGACTGCCTAACAATCTTGTCGCTAATATCCTAAGTTTTGCGACACCACAAAAAAGTGAAATACCACCTCGTAGCTCGGTGTCGCATTAATCTGTTGCTAAAGTTAAAAGTTTCTGTACATATTTGCGACATGCTGATTGGCTACGCCCGCGTCTCCACCGATGACCAAGATCTTCGACTGCAACGCGCTACGCTGAAGGAAGCCGGATGCAAGCGGACGTTCGAGGAAAAGATCTCAGGCGCAAAGCGTGACCGACCCCAGCTGGCAAAAATGATCGAACAACTGCGCGACGACGACACGGTCGTGGTGACGCGGCTCGACCGACTGGCACGCTCCACCCGCGACCTGCTCGACATTGCCGAAAAGCTGAAGGAGGCCGGCGCCGGCCTACGGTCGCTGGCGGAGCCCTGGGCGGATACGACCTCGCCGGCGGGTCGCATGGTGCTGACCGTGTTCGCCGGCATCGCCGAATTCGAGCGTGAACTGATCCACCAACGCACCAGCAGTGGACGGTTAGCGGCAAAGGCAAGAGGAGTACGCTTTGGCCGGCCGCCCAAGCTCACCTCTGATCAGGTCGCGCTAGGCGAGCGGTTGGTGAGCGAGGGCACTTCGGTGCGCGAAGCAGCCAAGTTGCTCAAATGCCATCATGCAACGCTCTACCGAGCGCTGACGGCTTCGGCACCGGAATTGGGCGCCTGATGCCGATCCGTCCTGAACATGTGTTCCTGTATCCGATCGACTGGCGGCAGCTGTCGCAGCTCGTGCGCTTCGTCAGAGCGAAAGGACGATGCGAGCATTGCGCGCGTCCACATGGTCAGAAAATCTTCCACCTAGGCGATGGGCGATGGTGGGACAGGAGCCGGCTATGCTGGCGCAACGGCCGGGGCCGGCGCGTGCGACGGCCTACTGAGAACATTCTGATCCAGGGTCGGTGGACACCGGTGGTGCTGGCCTGCGCCCACCTCAACCATGACCCGAGCGACAGCGCACTTCACCAGCTGGCGGCGCTCTGCCAGCGCTGCCACATGATTTACGACGGTCCCGAACATCGCCGTCGTCGCTGGATGAACGCCCATTACCGGCGTGCGCTCGGCGACCTGTTCTACGGACCATATCCGATGCGGGGTGCCGACTGGATCACGCCCACGCCGATCAGCATGCTCGACGACAGTGGGTCGTTATATGCCCGACCTCGATAAGATCAGATCGCGAACGTAGCGAATTACGCTTTGGCGAGCGCGTAGTCCTGAACCAGCACCTTCTCGGGCACATGCCAGGCTCCGGCGATCTTGCGGATCATGGGGAGTGTAAGGGCACGATGACGTGCCAGTATCTCAGTCGCCCGTGACTGGCCGATCAGCGCTGCCAGCTCCGCACGCGTATAGCCATTCATCTCCATTGCCGCCTCGATTGCGCGTACCGGATCAAGCGGCTCGATAGGCCAGCGACGGCTTTCATAGGTTTCGACCAACGTGGCGAGCACGTCGAGCCGATCGCCGGCATCGGTACCTTCCTCTGCTCCCCATAGCGCTTCGATCTCTCGCAGCGCGGTTTCGTGGTCCTCGTCAGTTCGGATAGGACGAATGTGCATCGCACCACCTCCAATAGGCATAATCAAAACAGACTCACAGTTAGGGCATCAATCTTGTCGTATTCGGCGTGCGTTCCAACGAACTTGACGAAGGCAATCGACCGCTTCCAGTCGAACGCCACCACCATACGGTAATCACCCCCTGCAACCTCGAACCGGACCCGTTCGCCATTGAGCGACTTCGCTTTCGAGAAGTCGGCAACGACATCCAGGGGGCTTTGCCAACCAGCCGCTCCGGCAACCTCATGCCAGTGCCTCAAAGAGGCTTCTGTCGTGGGGTGCTTCGACCAGAACGCGATCAGCTTGTTCCTGGCGATAATCCTCATACTCGCAGATTAGCATTTCCCGTTACGGGAAACAGCAGAATTCTCACATTGGGAAAATACCCTCAGAGCGGGCCTACTGGATCTATGGCGATGGCCCCCCAGCGTGATGCCGAGGTTCCAGTCCCTTTCACACCCACCAACTTTTGATTGGAATCCAAACTGCGGCGCTAATCGTTACGCCCCGGTATCAAAGGGAGCGCTACGTCAGCGCTATGAAAGGGAACCAGATGGCTGATCCTCGCAACACGGACGGAGCGCCACCGCGCTCGGTTCACATCGAAAAGAAAAAGGTCAATTGGCTGGCTTGGATCGCGCTGGCGGCCGGCATTCTGGCGCTGCTGTTTGCACTAAGCCGTTGCAGCAATGACGAGACGGCAGCCGTAGCATCGGCGCCGACTTCGACACCAACTGATGTCGTCGCAAAAACACCGAACGCTGCTTCGTCAACTGCTCTAGCCGGCACGTCTGGTCTTGGTGGCTACCTTAGCGGTACCGAAGCCGCGCCGCGGACATTCCAGTTTGAAAAGCTGACGTTCGATACGGCCAAGAGCACGCTTCGCCCTGACGACGCCCAGGAAGTGGCGACCATCGCCACCGTCCTCAAGCAGTACGGCAGCACGCGCGTCCGTATCGCTGGTTATGCAGACTCACGTGGCCCTGCAGCTGCCAACGTCGCGCTCGGCAAGGCCCGCGCTGACGCCGTCAAAGCCGGCTTGGTCGCACAAGGCATCGATGCCGCACGCATCGAAACCGTTTCTGGCGGCGAGATCGATCCGGTCGACACCAACGCTACGACGTCCGGTCAGGCTGAGAACCGTCGCACCGAGCTCGTCGTAACCTCGCGCTGATCCACTAACATATCTGGAGAATATCGATGACTCGTACCATTACCGCATTGTTCGATGACCGTAGCGATGCCGAAGCTGCACAAGAGCGCCTGAAGCAGTCCCGCGTGGATGCCGATCACATCCGCATCCATGACAAGTCCAGCGACGGGTACAATGAAACAACGCGTTCGACGCATGCGGATCGCGGCATCTGGGCATCGATCAAGAATGCCTTCCTGCCCGACCATGACCGTCATACCTATGAGGAAGGTGTACGCCGTGGTGGCTTCCTTCTGACGGCGGACGTCGATGACGATGCCGTTGGTGAAGCCGTCAACGTCCTTGAAGAAGCGAATACCGTCGATATCGACGAGCGTGCCGAGTCCTGGCGTTCGTCGGGCTGGGATTATGCGCCTGCTGAAGCCGCTGCCAGCTATGGCCTCGATGCCTCGCCGGATCGAACATCTGCCACCTCGAGCGGTTATGTAGCGCCGATTAACGAGACGTCGATCTACGGGCACCGTGATCTTGATCGCGGTTCGTCGCGCGTGCGGTCGTACAGCAACGAACACAGCACTGGCAGCAAGGCAAAAGGCCTCGCTGACGAAGCGCTTGGCAACGTCAAGCAGGCAGCTGGTAGCGTGTTCGGTAACGAAAACCTGAAGCGCGACGGTATCGAACAGGAACGTCGTGGCGAGAGCGAACAGGGCAAGGGTCCAGACCACTCGTAAGAGCAGTGATGAGGAGCTACAGCTGTTCTGTCGCTCCTCGATTAGGAATTCAAAGCAACCCTCCAGCGTACAGCGCGCAAGACGATCAGGGTATGTCACTTTTCTATTAATTCTACTGACGCCGGCAAGCTATCTTGCCGGCGTCTTTGTTTTATAGCTTGTCTTTTAGCCCCTTGGCGGCCGTGAACGTCAGCTTCTTCGATGCCGCGATCGTTATGGCTTCGCCTGTTGCAGGATTACGACCCTGCCGTTCGGCCCGATCCTTGACGGCAAACTTACCAAACCCAGGAACCGAGACTTCCTCGCCCTTTGCAGCAGCATCGGCGATCTGGTCGAAAACAGCCGTGATGGCCGACTTAGCATCAGTCTCGCTCGTACTCGTTGCAGCGGCGACGGCCTTTGCGAGGTCACTCATATTCATACAGGTCTAACTCCTTCAAAAGAGGCCGACCTTTAGCCGTATTCAATGACGGACCCAATACGACAAGGCCCGCCTTATCTACCCGTGATCAGCCCCGATAAAAGCTGCAATCGGGAGTACGCTCGACGCAGACCGCAGGGCCTGGCGCATCGCTTGTGGACCACAGCCATAATAGACGTTGAGATGCTGTCGTCCGCCGCTCAGTTCGGTCCATACAACATCCACGCTCGGCATATCCGTAGGCGCGTTTGCGCAGTTGGGAGTTCCGGGTTGGTAGAGCATCTCGGTCTGGGACGGGCGATAGGGTGCCAGTTTCGCCGCGAACGCGCGATACGCAGCCGGCGTAGCCTGGAACGTCTTGGTGCCGGTCACCGCAGTAAAGCGCTTACCCTCAAAGGTGCCTTTGCCATCTGGTGTAACCGTTACCGAATAGACCGGGCAGGTACCATAGCACGGCGCCGTCTCATAGCGGATGGTCTCACTCTCCATCGCAACCGGCCGGCCGTTACCGACCGCATCGACGGTCGCGCAGGCTGATAATCCCAAACCCGCCATCATCGCCGTGGCCAGGCCCTTTATTACCGTCTTACTCATGTCTGGTCCCTTTCATGCAACCGCCGCATCGGACCTAACGCCTGTATTCTGAACGAAGGCCGCGTGCTGACACGACGTGCCCCTCCTCAACACAAAGGCACGCCGCGGATCGTGGTATCGCCCACCAGAATCTTAGCCACACCCGGACCCACAATTGTGTTCACACGGCCTAGCGCTGTCTCGATCGCATCGCCTGGAAAGGTGATCTCAACGACATGGGAATTGGCGACAGGCAAGCCATCGGCATCGATGACGATCGGTTGCGGTACGAGCTGGACACGGTAAATCATGCTTTCGCATAGAGATACGGACTCATCCCGGCCAGATTATGCTGGCACCAGGACAAACTGCGCCCGGTGTGATAGCCGTACCGACACCATCCTCCGGCCTTGTACAGCGGGCGAACAACGCTCAAGCCGATGGGTATTGGAGAATGGCTATGTGGAAAGATACCGCTGTTGCGGTCGAGCAGCGGCAAGGTGAGGCCGTTATCGTCTGCGAGGGAACACTTGCGGGTGTAATCGCGACCCTAAAAACAGTGAGGTCTGCCCGACTTGCAGGCATCCGGGTTTCCCTACCCGACCGCCGTACCTCCCCATATAGTTTCGAGGGTCAGTCGTTACAGGCACTGCTGGATGATGCAGCACGTCCTCAATCGATCTTATTGCCGCTGCTCGCCGTGTACGTCAGCTAAACAGGCATAGGCTTGGAGCGTCAGACGCTGTACCGATCCAACCCAGACAAAAAAATGGGCCGCCAAAAGCGACCCTAAAAGGTATTTAGGAGAGGATGCCTGAAAGGCATGGCCTTGGTATGCCGCACGCCGGGCGATGGCGAATGCAAATTTGTCTCATGTTGAATGCGTTTCCTGCACTTGCAGGATGATGGTGCCAGCTCGTGCCCTTGCGAGCGCGCCGATCAAGCGCGACCGTCGACAATCCCACTTGCCCGCAATTAGAGAACAGGGGCCAAGCAGCCCTGAGAAGGCCAGCCCTGGGCGAAAATCGCTGCTGCCAGCAATCATACCTGATCGCCCTCGTCACTCATCACCGGCCTCGACCGCGATTGTGCAACGCGTCGGCTTTTTCGCTTTGGCGGTCTTGCGGCACGCCTCGATCGCATTGCGATTGTCACGGACCAGATTGGTGGCGTTGACAATCGCGTTCCAACTCGCCGGCGAGGCGCGTCGCATCAGATGTTTGCCGGCCTCCCAAGGCGTAGGCTCAGCGACGGCACGTGCCGCCATGCGCTCAGGCCATAACCAGCCTGACGGCGCAAGCCGCGCGGTTGGTCCCGCCATGATCGCGTAGAGCAACAACCCCAGCAGCAAGCCGCCGAGACCAGTCCACAGCAGCAAGCGGTTCTGCTCGTCGCCGCGCCGCGCCGACCCCAGCCGGTCGGACAGGCTGCCCGCGACGTTGCGAAGCATCGTATCCGTCGCCCCGATCTGGTGACGCAGTTCGCGCACGACATCGGTGACAGCGGCGTTTAAACGCTGTCCCATCTCCTCGGGCGTGAGCATCATCGCCGGGCTCTTGCTCATCGCATCGATCTGGCGGACCAATACCGTCAACACCTTCTCAGTGCGTGCGAGCGTCGGCTCATAATCAGGCGTGTCGGCCGACTCCCGCGCGGCGGTCAGCCCTTCGATCGCGGCGCGCAGCAGCGACACCTCACGGCCGAGCTGGACGAACGCCAGCGCCGCCTGATCGTCGCCGCCATCATACTCACGATCGTCCATCACGCTCTCCCTATCGGCTCATCCCCAGGTCACGGTCGCGGTTCAGATCGCGCGACAGGTCGCGACCGATATCCCGATCCTGGGGCTCGCTGATCCCAAGCCCCAACTCGCGCGATCGGCCGCGCAGGAGTGCTTCCACCTGAGGATCGCGTTCGAGGCCTTTCGCCATGTCCGCCATCTCCTGCCCCGCCTTGTCGCGGCCTGCCGCGTAGCCGGCACGCGCGAAGTCCGCGTGCTGGCCCTGAAGCTCCTGCCAGCGTTCCACGAACCGGTCGGCGCGCAGGTGCGGTTCGGTCCGCACGCGGGCTTCCTGGGCCATCGCCGCGATCATCGGGCCGCTGCGCCCCGTAGCCGCTTCGCGCAGTAGGGCCGGATTGCGCGTCATCGCTTCGTGCATGTCATCGGATGCATGGGGCCGGAGCTGGTCCAGCGCGTCGATCGCGCGCTGAAGCGACACCTTCTGGTGCTCGAGCACGACCCCACTCGAGGTCTTTGTCTGTAACACCGCCTCGGCCGAGCGCGAGGTCCGCTCGACCGCACGCACGAACGCGGGATCCTGGCCGTGATCGTGCGTCTCCACCGGCGCCGGTCTCGCCGGCGTCGCATCGAGTTTCAGCCCGTCGAACATGCCACGCTTTGGCGCTCGCACCTGCTCATCCTGGCTCCGCTCCGCTCCCGGCACCAGGCGTTCGGGCACGGGCCGGCTCGTGCTTTCGGGTACGGTGTCGCGACGCTCTGCTTCCGGTGCCTTGGGCCGGAACCCGGCGAACATGCTCCTGGCCTTCGTCTCAACCGTCCGCACGATCTCGCGCACTCGCTCAGGAAGCCTGATTTCGCGTCTGTCCGCAAAAGCACGAGCCGCCGCGTCGGGCTCGGCCGCATAGTCGGCCGCCATGTCCTTGGCCCGGTCGCGCGACAGCACCGCGGCGAGCTTGGCGTCGGACGCGAAGTCGTCGCGCCCGTAGTGAAGCTGCACCCCGTCCCGATGCCGCGACAGCGCCACATAGGCGGCGTGCCGGTCCATCCCCGGCGTTGCCAGCACGTGAGTCCGATCAACCGTCACGCCCTGGCTCTTGTGGATGGTGGCGGCATAGCCGTGATCGACCGCGGCATAGTCCGCCACGTCGAACTTAACCTGCCGCCCGTCGTCGAGCCGCACACCCATGCGGTCGGCCGATACCTGCTCGACCGTGCCCAAGGTGCCGTTCTTCACCCCCAGTTCGCGCTCGTTGCGCAGGAACATGATCCGGTCGCCGGACGCAAACTGACGCGTCCCGCGATCTGCCTGCACCGCCACGTCCTGCCCGAGATCGCCCGACGCCCGCAGTCGCTCACGTGCCTCCCCGTTGAGGGACTGCACCTCGGCATTGGTATGCGTAAGGATGATCCGGCTCTTGTCCGGCTCCGCCTGGCGCTGCCGGTCCCATTTGCCGACCAGCACCGCCCGCGCCTGATGGCGCGTGTCTGCGCCGCGCACCATGTCATGGTCGCGGTAGGCCTGGAGCGCGTCCGGCGTGCGGCCCGTGGCAAGCCAGCGTGTCGCATCCCGCTGCCAGTCTGTCCGTTGCCGACGTATCTCAGTGATCTCGGCCGCACCGTGTCGCTCAGATACCGCGCGAAAGGCCGACCCCGCCTCGATCGCCTGCAATTGTTCGGGGTCGCCGACCAGCACCACTTTGGCGCCGGCATGGTCGGCAGCCGACAGCAGCCGCTCCATCTGCCGCGTGCCGATCATCCCGGCCTCGTCCACCACCAGCACGTCACGCGGCCCGAGCTGCTCGCGATCCTTGCCCCACGCATGTTCGAGACTGGCAATGGTGCGGGACTTGATGCCCGACCCGGCCTCCAGGTTCTCGGCCGCAATCCCTGACAGCGCGGCACCCCGCACGGTGTAGCCCGCATCTTCCCATGCCTCACGCGCGACGCCCAGCATCGCCGACTTACCGGTGCCGGCATAGCCGATGACGGACGCGAACCCGTCACGCGCCGTGATCCGCCCCAACGCATCGCGCTGCTCCCCGGAGAGGATCAGCCCCCTGCTCTCGGCTGCGTCCAGCGCTTGGGCGACATGACCGGCGCTGACGAAATGATCCCGCGCGCCCGCGAGCCGGCCGGCCGACCTCTCCAGCCGCACCTCGGCCGCGATCATCTCTCGGCTCGTAAAGCGCTCCTGATCGCGGCCGTCCTTGCCAAGCGCGACCAGCTCGGGGCTGCCGCGCACCGAAGCCATCACCCGGTCATACTGATCCTTGCCGTCCGAATGCCGGAACGCGAACACCGCCAGGTCGCGGGTCGTGAACGTCGCCTGCATCCGCGTAATCGCGTCCAGCGCGACATTAGGATCAGCGATAATCTTCTCGCCGTTCTCGCGCGCAATGCGCGCGTGATCCGCGATTCGCTCGGCCTCCAGTCCCTGCTCGGGCCGACGCGACGCAGCCGGCCCGATCTTATGCTGCGGCTCCAGCGCGATGCCCTGTTCGGCATAGGAACGATGATCGATTTGTGCATCGATCCCCAGCTCTGTCAGTCGTTCATTGACGTGCGCCCCCCACGCTTCCCGCCAGTGCTGCAACAGTGCGCGGTCGTTCCACGGCACGACCTTTTTACCGAACCCCTCCGGACCTACCTCACGCATCGTCATCATGACGTGTGCATGTGGTTTCAGGCTGCCGTCTTCCGCTTTGTCCCAATGCACGTTGAGGTCCGCGATCATCCCGCGATCGACAAACTCGCGTTTGACGAAATCACGCGCCAGCGAAACGCCCTGATCGCGGCTCATCTCGCGGGGAATCGAGAACTCGATCTCACGCGCGAGTTGAGCGTCCTTGCGCTTCTCACCAGCTTCCACCGCATTCCAGAGCGTTGTGCGGTCCGCCAGATGCTCCGGCGCACCTTCCGGTAACATTACTTCCGAGTGTGTGACGCCGGTCTTGTTCGAGAAATCATGGTGCCGCTCCAGCCGTTCGTCGAACAGCTCGGATGCGGAGCGGTAAGCGGCTGCCGCAACAGCGCTGGAGCCGGATGAACGGCCGATCACCTTTGCGGAGAAATGGTAGATCGCCATGACGAGCGTGCTTCTACCCTTCTTAGCGCAGATCGGCAACGATCTATAAGCGCGCACTCACAACTCGCTTCGCTCCCTGCTTGTGACCTGCTGCGCTTCTTCTAAGATGGCTGCCTCAGATCGCTTCGACGACCTGAACCGGTTTAACGCGGAGGATGGTGGCACCATGGCCAAGGTTCGGGACTACAACGCTGAACTGAAGGCGCTGGAAGAACGCGCCCGCGGATTGAAGGCTCGCCGTATCGAACAACTCGGCAGCCTCATTTCTTCAACCGGTGCCGACGCACTTGACCTTGAAACCTTGGCCGGTGCGCTGCTCGATGCGGCCGCCTCCAGAGATGCTGAGGTAAAGGAGGCATGGCGTGTCAAGGGCGCCGCTTTCTTTCAACGTCGTGGGCGCAAAGGTCAGCGAAAGACTGGTGGCGACAGCGACGGTAATGCGACGCAACCGGGCGCTGATCCAGCGTCTGGAAGCAACACGGCGCCGGACTGATACGCGGGACTGGGTCTTGGAACGGCGCGAGCGCACCCGTCATCTGATCGAGCTAGGCGGGCTCGTCCAAAAGGCCGGCCTCGTCGACTTCACCGACGATGATCGGGCGACCATCTACGGTGCACTGTTGGAATTGGTCGGCAAGGCGCGGAGTGAGGATGCCGGCAACACGCTCGGCTTGTGGAAACGCCGCGGCAAACGCGCGTTCGATATCGAAGCGGAAGGGAGCAGTATCGATGCCTGATCTGTCCGACGAGGAACGCCTCCGCCGCCAACGTTCGATCAGTTATGCGCGCGCCAATGTTGAACTGTCCGGAGGAAGCCTGTCACCTGAAATCGACGCACTGAACGCGCGCTACATCGCCGGCGATCTGTCGGACCGCGAGCATATCGAAGCCCTGCTCGATCACGCCCGTTCATTGCCTCCCGGCAAGCCGGTGCAGGAATATCTCACCAGCTTCGATGACGCTGTGAACGCGGCGCCCATCCGGTGACCGAACCGTCCGGGCCAGACGATGTCATATCCTTTTGGCCGGCCTGGACGCGCACGCTGGATGCCATGATCCGAAACCTGGTCCGGGTGCGGTCGCGCTGTCGGCAGTGCCGCACCCTGCTCCACGTTGATCCCGTAGCCCTGCGCGGTCGGTTCGGCGGTGCGGCCAGCCTCATCAATCGATCGGATGCCTGTCCGGTCGTCAGTTGTAGCGGCACGGTCTACTATCTTGGCGCAGCTGCTACCGGCGCCGCATACCATGTGCTGATCGACACGCCGGCGCTGCTGGAGGAAGTCGCCGATCCGCTTGGCCTCCCGTTCCGATCGCGCTGGCATGGCATGGTATCGATCGGCTCGGTGCCTATCCCCTTCCCCGCTTCAGCCGATGTGGTCGAGCTATCTCATCGTCTCCCGGCCGAAAGACGCAACGAGCTGACCGGATCGGAAAGACGCTGATGGACACCAAGTCTTACGGTACCTGGATGCAGGCCGGGTGGGACATGTGGATGCTCGGCGCGGAGGCCGTTACGGTAATGGCGCTGCGCATGGCCAAGATTGCCGCTGGGGGCACCGCAGGAGCGGCTGAGGCCGATCTGATGGTGACGGAGAAGGTACGCGCCGGAATCGAGCTACAGACCCGCCTCATGACCGGCGCGTTCGGCATTACACCGCTAAAGGCCACCCAGGGCACGCTGAAGCACTACCGGCGCAAGGTTGGGCTAACCGGAAGCGGCTGGGATAATGGCCGGCTGCGACCTTTTCCCCATCCCGATCGCCACGGAGGCATGATGCCCACCACGTCCGATCCCGTACCGCGCCCCTGGCAGTTCCTGACGGTCGGCCCGGGAATCCGCCACGTCACACCGGATCTGCACGACAGGCTGGTGCGCCTCCTCGACCTGCTGCCGCAGACCCGCCTTATCGAGATCGAAACCGAGGCCGGTGGTGTCAGCGTATCGCGCGACTGGCCCGGCGACCGCATGGAAGAGGTCACGAGGATCGAGGCGGATATCGCCGCCATGCCTGGAATCGTGCGGCTCACCCTGTTTCAAGCAGTGTCATGATCGAGTGGTTCCGCCAGCTCGGCCGCGCGTCGCGCAATCTTGGCCGTATCGCCCGGCGCAACCCCGTCTGGGCGGTGCAGAGGCTCATCTTCGCCCCCTTCCGCTTCGCCCGCCACCTGTTCGGCGTGCTGCTCCTCATGGTGGCCGTGACCGTCGTCCTGATCCTCGGCTCGGACGCGGTAATGTGGTATTTCGGCCTTCTCCGCTATCCGACGCTCGTCGCTATCGTCCAGGTGCTGATCTGGCTTGCCGCCCTGCTCGTGCCGCTGCGCGCGCTCTTCCAGCCGTTGATCCTGCACTACGGCGGTCCCACCGCCGACGACACCCACGGTTCGGCCCGCTTCGCTACCGACGCCGAGGCACGAGGCCTGACGGGCAACGCCGGCCTGCTCATCGGCCGCGACCGCAAGTCGGGCAAGCTGCTGCGCTACTCCGGCCCCGCCCACCTGCTGACGATCGCACCCACCCGAAGCGGCAAGGGCGTCGGCACCATCATCCCGACGCCCACAACCAGCAGACTGAGGCGCACTGGAACGAGGAAGCCAAAGCGCTGATCGCCGGCCTGCTCATGCACCTGGTGGCGAGCGAGCCGTCTGCCACCCGCACGCTCGACACACTGCGCGATCACCTGACATTGGCCCCGGCCGCCTTCGCAAGTCTGCTCGAGCGAATGCAGAAGGCTGGCGGCCTGGTCGCGCGTGCCGCCAACCGCCAGCTCGGCAAGTCCGATCGCGAAGCCGCCGGCGTGCTGTCGTCGGCGCAGCGCCATACCCACTTCCTCGACAGCCCACGCATGACCGCGACGTTGGGGCATTCAGATTTCCGCTTCACTGACCTCAGGAGCGCCCGGCAAGCATCTTCCTGGTCCTGCCGCCCGATCGGCTTGATACCTATGCCCGCTGGCTGCGCCTGATGGTTGCACAGGCTCTGACCGAACTGGCGCGAGCACCGGGGCAGCCACCCTGGCCGGTGTTGTTCTTGCTCGACGAGTTCTGGGCCACCTCGAGCTCGTCGAGCGCGCGATGGGGCTGATGGCGGGCTACGGAATCCAGCTCTGGCCGATCGTACAGGACACCACCAGCTACGCGCCCTCTACGGCCAGCGCGCCGGCACCTTCCTGTCCAACGCCGGCGTCCTGCAGGTGTTCGGCGTCAACGATCAGCAGAGCGCGCAGCTTGTCTCCGACTTGCTCGGGCAGGAAACAGTCGTGTTCGAGACGATGAGCCGCGCCCTCGACGCAGAAGCCACCGGCATCAGCTTCGGCCAGCAGCATGTCGGGCGCCCCCTGCTCACCCCAGACGAGGTCCGCACACTCAATCCTGACCTCCAGCTCTTGTTCCTCGCCGGACAGCGGCCCGTCATCGCCGCCAAACTGCGCTATTATGCTGATCGCGAGTTCGCCAGCCGGTTCGATCCAGCGTGATCGATCGGATTTCAGCAGGATGTATAGGCGTATACATGCTGTGCAGGAATGTGCGCGAAAAGTGAGTTTTGGGGTATCACCTCACCTTTGGCCGCGCAGGTTCGGATAGGATTCATCGGTAAAGGGCCATCGCGGAGTCCTTTTTTGGATATAAGGCTCTGCTCCGCCCCTCCTGCCTGTTTTGAAGCGCCACGGCTCCAAAATCGCCCCCTGCCGCCCCTCTGGTAGTCACCTTCGGTTGCAACGGCGAGCTGTGGGTCGAACTTGGCTTCCTGAAAAGCCAATTGTACGGTTGATCTTGGCGATGGTGGATATGTTGTGGTGTGCTGATTGTTTGCCGGCATCGACGGCGTAGCCGGCGATTAACAAATGCGTATCGGCCGTAGGTCGATTCCATATTCCCCATTCTGTCGCTTGGAGTCTGTCGATGACTGTGGTGGTGAAGCGCCGATGGGCGCTGACTTATCCACAGGCTGGGCTACCCCAAAACTCACCGATCATGTTCTGATTCAATTATTCTTCTTAGATTCAAGATTCAGGGGTGCTCAAACCCGCAAAAAACCGCCGAAAATTGCTTCGAAATGTGAGCGTTGGGGTCGATTCGCGTGAGTTTCGGGGTAACCTGCGGTGAGCGTTGGGGCTGATTAAAGTGAGGGTTCGGGCAGAGTCGGGTGAGGGTTTGGGTATGGCGTTGGTTTCGGACCAGACGACGGTGAGTTTTGGGGTATCCCCACCCCTTGATATACGGCGAGCTAGAGGGTTTGCCTAACTCACAGTTCGCGGTAATGTGAGCTTATATATCGCCCCTCCTCACCGGACACATCCATGTCGTCACAACCCGCTACGGTCGATCTGACCTTCCGCACATTGACGCAGAAGGGCCGCGGCAATCCGTTCGATCCCGCCAACTATGGCGAGATCGTCAAACCCGGCGAGTTGGTCGACATAGTCGAGCTAAGCCCGCTCACTCTCGCCGATCGCCGCATCTATAATTTGCTGATTGCCAATGCATGGGAGCGGATCGGCGAGCCGATCGTCCATCGCATTCCCAAGACGGCCCTGAAGGGCACGCACCAGGGGAACGAGCGGATAGAGAGTTCGCTGCTACGCCTGATGGGCACGATCGCCATCGTTACGATCCGCAAGGGTGGCAAGGCTTTCAAGCGCCGCGTCCAGCTCCTGGGCCCAAGCGACGAAAGCCTCGAAAAGGACGGTTTCCTTCATTATCGCATCCCCGAAGAACTGATCGAGATTCTACGTAACAGCGAGGTCTACGCCCGCCTCAAGACGCAGGTGATGTATTGCTTCGAGTCGAAATACGCGCTGTGCCTCTATGAGATGATCGAGCGTCGTATCGGCTTGGAATATAAACAGCGGGAAGAGTTCACGATCGAGGAGATACGTGGCCTGCTCAACGTGCCGGAGGGTAAGCTGGAGCGCTTTGCCGATCTTAACAAATACTGCCTCAAGGTGGCGGTCGAGGAAATCAACAAGCTCTGCCCTTTCTATGTCGAGTTCACGCCGATCAAGAAGGGCCGAAAAGTCGAGCGTGTCGCACTCCACTGGTTCCCGAAAACCTCCACGGGCAAGCGTGATGCGCAAAACTTGATCGACCAGCACAGCATCGTGCGCCGCGCCAAGCTCCGCGGCGGTATTCCCGAATTGCCCGTTCTCGTCGATTTCAGCCTACCGAGCCAACGGTGAGCCCCTACCCCAAAACTCACTTGTAGGACCAGCATCGGGATCGATCATGGCTCTGCCGTTCCGGCACCGCTACGACGGCGCCAAGGGCGGCGGCCCCGTCAGTATATCAGTATACGCGTATACTGATATATAAACATACGCCTATACAGAGCGCGCTACGCGTCCCTTGCCCTTCTTTACGAACAGGTCGTCCAGCGCCTCGGCGAGCAGATTTTGCACTGTTGTCCCTTCCTCAGCCGCAATGATACGAAGCTGAGTGCTGACTTCCGGCGCAAAGTGTCCGCCAATCAGTTTCGTGCCCTGCCGCCCGCTACTCGCTGGCTTGGCAGCCGGCGACGCTATTGTAGGCGGCGCTGCTGGCGTGTCGCCGCCGCCGGCCTTTGCGCGATCAAGGACGGCCTGAAGCGCGTTGGGTTTGGCCATCATGCCACCTCCTTATCGTATAGGCGTATAGCCGTATACTCGTATAATCGCTTGATCTCGGCTGCGGCTGGCCCGTTCGGCTCGAACTCCTGCACTGCCTGCCCTAATGCTTGCGCACGGAAGAACGCTTTGCGATTACCGATCGTCACTGGGCAGACCGCAGCTCCCAGCTCCTCCACGGCCTTCATCGCATCGCCCGTTTCCTGGCCTTGGGGCGGCACAAATGTCAGGACGACGGCGAAGGCGCGATCGAGCTGGCGCACCACGTCGAGCGTGTGCGTCATGCTCATGGTATCGAAAACGGCGGTCTTGGTCGGCACAAGGATAAAGTCCGCGTGGCGTGCGGCTTCATAGGCCACGTCTCGTGCCACCGCAGCCCCGTCGATCACAACAAGATGGGTCCCGGCGTCGGCACATGCTTTGAGCATTGCTGCCAGCCGTACCGGCTGGATTGAGGCGACAGCGGGCGTGTCGAGCTGGCGCACGTCCTTCCAGAACGACGCGGTTGCCTGCGGGTCGAGGTCAATGATCGCGGTTTCCTTGCCGGCCTGCTCGGCCGCGACCGCAAGACACGTCGCTAGCGTCGTTTTACCAACGCCGCCCTTCTGCGACAGGATAGCTAAAACCTTCATTATACGCTCCTACGAGTATAGGCTTATATCTGTATACGCCGGTTTGTGTGGTCGTGGAAGGGAAGTTTCACGGCTCCGGGTCGTCTTCGCAATCATCCAGCAAGTCGTGCCGCATCGCGCCATGGCCGGCGGTCGGACAAAGCGGAGCGCCGATCATCTCCAGCCATTTCCGGGCGGTCCGCACGTTGTAGCCGCACGTCTCGCACTCGCATTTGAGCAAGCGTGTCGCCTGTTTCTTCGGCCGCGTCGTCGCGCTGCCGGTGTCGAGCCGGGCATGGGGAAGGGGGCCAGCGGCGGCCAGGATCGGCGTGACGGTCGCGAGAAAGGGGGCGCCGGGCGTGGTGGCGCGCATCGGTCCGACTAGACCGAGCCCGATAGCGATCCGTTTAAACGCCGTTCCGTGCCCGGCAGCAATCCCGACCGCGGCATGGACCAGCTCGTGCGCAAGGATGGCGGCGATCTGCGCCGGCATCGCGTCGATCGCGTGCGCAAGGTCCGGCCGAATGAAGATTTCAAAATGCCCGTCGCCGCTGCACCTGTTATTCCAGCATTCGCCGATCGCCTTGCCCTTGGCGCCTCGGCTGGTGAAGCCGATCGCGACGCGCACGCGGGAGGGTAGGGGGGTGCCCAGCGCCTCGAACAGCGGGGCCATACCGATTGCCACCCGGTTCAGCCAACTCTCACGATTGTCCTGATCCATATCCTGCTTCCTACAAAATCGCCCATGGGCGATAGCCTCGGCCATCGGCCCTGCCTCGTGGCGAACAGCGGGGAGTGAGGGGGCAGCGGGAATCTGCCGGAGTGGTGCGGGCGCACGGAGCACAGCGGAGGAGCCACGGTCCGGCTGATTGCCATTGCTGGGAGAGGGGGGGCGGCGCCCCACTTTCCCTCTGATTGAACTACGTCGCCGGCATCGCCGGCGTCCTCAAACGGGCATGCCCGCCCTGCGTGAGCGATCGTTACCCGTCAGGGGCGAGCCGCCGATCGGCGGCTCGATCGGAGCGAAGCGAAGATAGAGCGCGGCCGGCACAGGCACGCCAATGCTATCTCGTATACTTGTATACATCACCTTGCGAGTTGGTCAGTAATGGCGATCGGCGCGGCAGCACCTTCCCGATTGGGATCGAGAAATGGGAATGCGATCAGGTGAACCAAACCCCTCGTCAGAGTCGGCCAGTTGTAGCGCAGCGACCACCGCCTCTTTTCATCCGAACAAGGCCTACAATCGCCAAACCGATCGAAACACCCATTGCCCCGCCGATCAGATTGTCCGGCACATGCTGGCTTACCAATACCGGCATA
>Ga0308164_10002756_pt1 | contig 16903 bp, 18 predicted proteins | sample PhyTR2_FD_201031 | JGI IMG/M metagenome (GOLD analysis project Ga0308164, IMG submission 201031) | Phyllosphere microbial communities from UC Gill Tract Community Farm, Albany, California, United States - DLSLT.R2 | ecosystem: Host-associated > Plants > Phyllosphere > Unclassified | place: USA... | reverse complement strand
TCGCAACGTCTTGGGTCTACAATGCCATCTGGTAAAACCAGTTCTAGCACGACTGCTCCGCAATGGCATGACGCGAGATGGATGGGTTTGATCTCGGTCGGTCCGACTGATTTGATCACGGGGTTTCCTCCTTGTTGTTTATCTAGGTTAACGCGTAAGGAGGCGCTTGGTTGTGCCGGTGGTCGTGTCGTGCCAGAGGTCGGCGAGTTGCCAGAACGGTGGAGGACGTTTGCTGGAGCTACGAGTGTAATCGACGTGATTAGGCTTTAGGCCCTGTAAATGCGTTATTGGATGCGCCATCAGGATGTAAAAGTGAAGCGACGAAATGAAAGTTTTTAATCTGTCAGGTGTATTATGAGTGATGGTAAAGAACGTTACGCGCTATGGTGTATAGATGGCGATGAAGCCCGTAGGTGCGAGCTGATAAAAATGTTATATACCGACTTGGGATTGTCTGTGGTTTTGTCTTTGTCTTCAGGGATGAACATTGAGATGTTGTTTGAGCTGAAAGATATCGTGGGGTTTAAGTTTGCAAATGACAGCTACACATGGCGAAGCGACAGCGAGTGCGGACGGGTCAAGGATCGCTGCTTGTTCAAGGTAGAGAACTCTAAATATGTTGACTGGTTCAAGTCAGAGACTTATGGTTGCGGTGATCTGACAGGGGTCATTCATTTTTGCTTTATGGCGGTAGAAGAACGTATTGATGTGGTTTCATTTAATGAACCCTCAGTCACGAAGAGCGGTATTTCAGGTTGATTTTTTGATGGCGTGGGTTTGGTTGTGTCAGACGCTGCAGGGTTGTCGTAAATAGGATAATTTATAACCAGTGTAGTTTATATCGTCACGCTTGCGCATGAGCTGCCCTCCGGGGAGGAAGATATAATTTTTATGGGCACATGCGCTCTTAGGGGGAGTTAGTCGCTCAAGCGAATTGAGCGAACGCTCATATTAAATGCTTGTGCAAGGGCTGCAGCTGTGTCGAGCCGGAGAATTGGTTACTCGTAGTGCAAGGACGGGTGAACCGTTCCGGTGCTGGATCCGTTGAGTAAGGTGAGCTTTTGGCATGGAAGCGTTCCTGCCACTGAACAGACTGTTATATTAAATGCCTAGTTAAAAGCGAGTAGCGAATATGAAAAATATTCAGGTCATTGATGGTGCCGAAAATTGCGTGTATGACATTTTCGGGGCGACTGAAGAGGAATTTGATTTGATATTCAAAAATAAGACTGATATCGCCTTTGTCGATGAGGTCTATGCGAACGGCACTTCAGAAGCGTTGGATGCTGCGTTTGCGAAAATATGGAAAAGGCCTGTCATGAAGGTTAGTGCACGAGGAATCCATGGCACGCTATTTTATGAGCTTGAAGCAAAGAAAATTTACTATCCAAGTCGTCTGGATCGAGAGGCAGTTAACCCAGATGGGTCATTGCTTCGATAGCTTTTGCTTATGCAGGTTTTGCGAGTGCAAGATTTCTAACGAACCTAAGGTAACTCTGAAAAAGACTTCCTGATTTGGCAAAATCACGGAACACCAGTCGCCGAGCTTTTCGATGATGAAACAGATGACCTTCGCCGACGCCGAGTACGCCGGCAAGCGCAAACAGACCCGCAAGGGATTGTTCCTGATCGAGATGGATCAGGTAGTGCCCTGGAAGGGCTTGATTGCCTTGATCGAGCCGCACTATCCGAAGGGCGAAGGTGGTCGTCCGGCCTATCCGCTGATGGCGATGCTGCGCGTGCACCTGATGCAAAACTGGTTCGGCTACACCGATCCGGCGATGGAGGAAGCGTTGTACGAAACGACCGTCCTGTACCTATGACTACAATGGTCGTGGACTGGAGACCAGTTGGGGGCTCGAAGAGATGGGCCTTAAGGTTGAGTATTTTTTGATTTTTACTATGCGCTGCCTCTGGCAACGCATACGTGAGAGCGTGCAAAAAATTATATGTAAATCATTATTTTAGTTAATATTTAGAACTTATAGGGCGGCATCGTTCAGGTACTATCACAGCATCGCAAATTGCCCATTTTATGACTGGCGATCCTGCTGAATAATGAGTGCATCTATTCAATTAATCCCACCACTCAGCACACCCATACAATCCTCCCGCCCCACATTCGTGCCTACTGACGTCAAAGCCTCGCCTCGCAGGCACTTTGATCATCAGCCCACGGAATCCTTCTCATGAATCGCAACGACCTGCGCCGCGTCGACCTCAATCTGCTGGTGATTTTTGAAGCGTTGATGTTTGAGCGCAATCTCACGCGTGTGGCGGAAAAGCTGTTTATCGGTCAGCCCGCCGTGAGTGCGGCGCTGGGGCGGTTGCGTGATTTGTTTGATGACCAGTTGCTGCTGCGCAACGGGCGGGCGATGGAGCCGACTGTGCGGGCGCTGGACATTCTCAAGGAGATACGCCCGGCGCTGGACACCATTTCCGGGGCGGTGAGTCGGGCCAAGGAGTTCGACCCTTCGACCAGTAACGACGTGTTCCGCATCGGCCTGTCCGATGACGCGGAGTTTGGCTTGCTGCCGCCACTGCTCTCGCGTCTGCGGGAAGAGGCGCCGGGGATCATTGTGGTGATTCGTCGGGCCAACTACCTGTTGTTGCCTGCGTTGCTAGCCTCTGGGGAGATTTCGGTCGGGGTCAGTTACACCGTCGATCTGCCGGCCAATGCCAAGCGCAAGAAGCTGCGGGACATCGGTTGCAAGGTCATCCGGGGCGACGCGCGACCGGAGCCGTTGACGCTGGACGAGTACTGCGAGCGGCAGCACGCGATGGTGTCGTTCTCCGGCGACCTGAGCGGCAATATCGATCTGGATCTCGCTCGTGTCGGACGCGCACGCAAGGTAGTGCTGGCGGTGCCCCAGTTCAATGGGTTGCGGGCGTTGCTGGCCGGTACCGAGTTGATCGCCACAGTGCCGGATTACGCCGCGTGTGCGCTGATCGAAGGCTGTCAGTTGCGCGCTGAAGAGCCGCCGTTTCCGATCGTGCCCGCCGAGCTGTCGATGGTGTGGAGCGGGGTGCATGACAACGACCCGGCCGAGCGCTGGTTGCGTGGGCGTATTGCCGAGTACATGGCAGGGCCGCTGGACATCAAGACGCCGCAGTAAGGCAGGCAAAAACAAAGACAGCACATACGTTCAATTTCTGACGCTGGTTTGACGGCAGTATCGTCGACATCCTGAGCCGTACAGATTCGACCGGCCAGGATCCGAATTCAATGTCTGTTTCTGGAGCCTCTGGCCATGTCCGAACCCATCCGTCTTGATACCGAAGCTCGTGTCGTCGGCAGTGCGGTCTTCAATGAAGTCGTCACCCTGGTGATCAAGCACCGGGTCAAGACCGGGCAGGAAAGTACCTACGAGAGCTGGCTGCGCCGCATCGTGACCATTGCCAGCGGCAAACCCGGTCACTTGGGCGTCGATGTGATCCGCGCCAAGGAAGGCGGACTGCAGATGTTCACCAGCGTGCTGCGTTTTCATTCGACGCAGGCCATGCAGGACTGGCTGGACTCTGATGAACGGAAAAAGCTGGTGCAGGAGGCCGAGCCGATGCTTGCCGATGGCGACCAGACGCTGGTCAATCCGCATAACGAATTCTGGTTCACCCCGACCACCGAAGAAGGCAGCCCGCCGCCGCGCTGGAAGCAGGCGTGCGTGTCGTTCATGGTCATTCTGCCACTGACACTGTTCGTGCCGCTGTTCTGGGGACCGATCTTTGCCCGCGTACCGTGGCTGTCCAGCTACTTCGTCAGTACTGCGCTGGTAACCATCACCATAGTCCTGCTGGTGGTGTACCTGATGATGCCGGCCGCGACCCGCCTGATGGCGCCGTGGCTCAACGCATCCGCGAAAAAACCATAAGGGAAGTGATCCGATGACAGACGACAAAACCGATCTGCAACGGCGCCGTTTCATTGCCAAAGGCTCATTGTTGAGCGCGGCTGCGGCAATTCTTCCTTCTCTGTCTTTCTCCGGCCTCGCCGGTGCCTCTCAATCTTCCGCCAAAGGTGTAGCGATGAATGCCGAACTGATTCTGTTCAATGGTCAATTCCATACGGTTGACCGCGAAAAACCCAAAGCCAGTGCTGTAGCGATCAGCGGTGGCCGGTTTGTTGCGGTGGGCAGTGATGCTGAAGTCATGGCCATGCGCGGCAGTGCGACACAGGTGATCGACCTCAAGCAGCGCACGGTGATCCCGGGCCTCAACGACTCTCACCTGCACCTGATTCGTGGCGGTCTGAACTACAACCTCGAACTGCGTTGGGAAGGCGTGCCATCCGTTGTCGATGCGCTGCGCATGCTCAAGGATCAGGCTGATCGCACGCCGACGCCGCAATGGGTGCGTGTGGTGGGTGGCTGGAACGAATTCCAGTTCGCCGAAAAACGCATGCCGACCCTTGAGGAACTGAACCAGGCCGCGCCCGATACGCCGGTGTTCGTCCTGCACTTGTATGACCGCGCCTTGCTTAACCGCGCTGCGTTGCGCGTTGCAGGTTATACCCGCGACACGCCGAACCCGCCGGGTGGCGAGATTGTGCGTGATTCGCAGGGCAATCCAACCGGCATGCTGGTGGCCAAGCCCAACGCGATGATTCTGTATTCGACGCTGGCCAAGGGGCCGAAGCTGCCGCTGGAATATCAGGTCAACTCGACGCGGCAGTTCATGCGTGAACTCAACCGTCTGGGCCTGACCAGCGCCATCGACGCCGGTGGCGGCTTCCAGAACTACCCCGATGATTACGCCGTCATCGAGCAACTGGCGCGTGAAAAACAGCTGACCGTGCGTATTGCCTACAACCTGTTCACCCAGAAGCCCAAGGAAGAGCTGGCCGACTTCAAGAACTGGACCAGCAGCGTGAAGCTGCATCAGGGCGATGACTTCCTGCGGCACAACGGGGCAGGGGAGATGCTGACCTTCTCGGCTGCCGACTTCGAAGACTTCCTCGAACCTCGTCCGGACCTGCCGCCTGGCATGGAAGGCGATCTGGAGCCTGTGGTGCGGCATCTGGTCGAGCATCGCTGGCCGTTCCGTCTGCACGCCACGTACGACGAATCCATCAGCCGCATGCTGGACGTGTTCGAGAAGGTCAACCGCGACATCCCGTTCAATGGCCTGCCGTGGTTCTTCGACCACTGCGAAACCATCACGCCGAAGAACATCGAGCGTGTTCGTGCGCTGGGCGGCGGTATCGCGATTCAGGACCGCATGGCGTTCCAGGGCGAGTATTTCGTGGAGCGCTACGGCGCCAAGGCTGCCGAAATGACGCCGCCGATCAAGCGCATGCTGTCCGAGGGCGTGCCGGTCGGCGCGGGCACCGATGCCACACGAGTGTCCAGCTACAACCCGTGGACTTCGCTGTACTGGATGGTCAGCGGTCGCACGGTCGGCGGTCTGGAGCTCTACCCCGAAGGGCTGCCACGCGAGACGGCGCTGGAACTGTTTACCCATGGCAGCGCCTGGTTCTCGTCGGAACAGGGCAAGAAAGGCCAGATCAAGGTCGGGCAACTGGCCGACGTAGTGGCGCTTTCTGCGGACTACTTCAGCGTCGAGCCTGAAGCCATCAAGTGGATCGAATCGGTGCTAACCGTGGTTGACGGCAAGGTCGTATACGGCAGCGGCGATTTCGAAACCCTCGCGCCGCCAACCCTGCCGGTGCTGCCGGACTGGTCACCGGTGGCCAAGGTTCCGGGTCACTGGCGTCCGACTTCGCCGATGGTCGCCCAGGTGCATCAGTGCAGCGGCCCTTGCGCCGTGCACTCCCACAGCCATGAGCGCGCGCGACTTTCCAACGCGCCGGTCAGCGATTTCCAGGGTTTCTGGGGCGCATTCGGCTGTTCCTGCTTCGCTTTCTGATCGGATTACCCAGGACGCACGGGGCCGCCGCGCCCCGTGCCATTAGCGACAACCTTAAAGGAGTCAACCATGAGCACCGCAACCCCTTACAGCCGTTTGAACAAAGACGACGCCGCCGTTTTGCTGGTCGATCACCAGACCGGTCTGATCTCGCTGGTGCAGGATTTCTCGCCCAACGAATTCAAGAACAACGTACTGGCACTGGGCGATCTGGCCAAGTTCTTCGGCCTGCCGACCATCCTGACCACCAGCTTTGAATCCGGCCCGAACGGTCCGCTGGTGCCTGAGCTGAAGGAAATGTTCCCGGACGCGCCTTACATCCCGCGTCCAGGCCAGATCAACGCCTGGGATAACGATGATTTCGTCGCAGCGGTCAAGGCGACCGGCCGCAAGCAATTGATCATTGCCGGTGTCGTGACCGACGTCTGCGTAGCGTTCCCGACCCTGTGCGCGCTGGCTGAAGGCTTCGAAGTGTTTGTGGTCACCGATGCTTCCGGCACCTTCAACGAAACCGTTCAGAAAGCGGCCTGGGCACGCATGAGCGCGGCCGGCGCACAACTGGTCAACTGGTTCTCGGTGGCCTGCGAGCTGCAGATCGACTGGCGCAACGACATGGAAGGCCTGGCCAACCTGTTGTCCCAGCGCATCCCGAACTACCGCAACCTGATGAACAGCTACAGCGCTTTTACCGCCAAATAACCTGCGGTTCCAGGCGGCACAGTGACTATACGGTCACTGTGCCGTTTTTTTTTGCCTTGTCGGACAATTATGTAGTGCGTGAAAATAATCACTACATAATGATTGACGACCCCGGTTTCCTTTTGCATTATGCAGCTGTCTCCCTGATCGGGAGCGCCGCAAAGATGTATTGAACAGGCTCGGCAAGCCGTCGAGATGTTCCCGGATGTAGGCTGCCCACAAGGCAGATTGATGAAGCTGAACTGGCATGATCGTCCTGATGAGCAGGCGAGAGGCTGGCGAAACGTTCTCATGAAGCTTGTGGTTGATCGTTCGATGATCATCAGGCCTTTGGGTTTCGCGACTTCTTCTCTCTTCGATGACGCTGCCATGTAGCGGCTTTACATCAAGGCTACCTGCAATTCCTTGAGGGCTGGATCTGTATTCGACGAACACTCCATCGTGTTTCGTGCATGAATCGTCTGGCACATGAACTTGATGTATCAACCATTGAACTGCTTACGAGCGAAGGAGCATCAACATGAACATGAACATGAACAATCAACCGAACATTGATGAACTGGCTCGTCTGTTTGCCGCCCGCAAAGACACGCTGGATAACCACATTGCCTGGATTACCGATTCCGGCGAAGTTCATGTGGACCCCATGACGCCGCACACTCAGGAAGACGAATTCCGCGACGCCCACCCAGAGCTGCGCGCCGCGCTGGGCATGTTCCGCCGGGGTCTGGGCTATGTAGGCAAGAAGGCGGCCGCTGACCGGTCCTACATGGAAAGCACGCTGCAGGCGCTGAAGATCGAGTGGCAGAACAGCCGCCGTCAGGCGCACAGTCGAGTGGCCTGAAACGATTGAAGTTTCGAACGGGAAGTTTTACCGATAAACGTTGCCAGTTGAAGAACAGGTCCGCTTCCTTGTCAGGCAGGGTGGCGGACTTGTCACTGATCAGCCAATTAACTAACGACGCTTTGACAGGGAACATTTCGTTCAACTGAAGAGTGTTCTTCTCCACGTTGTACATCCCCAATCCTTGTCTAACTTCCTTGCGAGGTGGTTGCTGCCGGTCGCGATTGTCGACGGTTTTTTGCGTTTATCGCTTCCTTGCCGTTTTTTCACGTTCCAGACACGTCTCAGCAGCGAAGCCTGCCAATTTCCGGTGTTTCCAGCGGTCTCTTTGTACCAGCCCGGCTAACTGCCTGTTTCAAATCTGAAAAAAAATCTTGTCTTATTGTTGTACAAAGCGATGTCGCTGGTATAGATTTTTATCACGAGTCAGCGTGTTTGGCGCTGTTTTTGCCGGTTTCGGTATAGACCACACCGCTGACTCTACTGACTTTCTTCACCCGCTGGCGTCCTTGCCAGCGGTCCTGCAAGAGGCTGACGATGGTTGCGCCGAGATGGTTATTGATCGTGGTGCTGCTGCTCAGTGGCGGTGTTCAGGCCAGTTGGCGTGAAGCGCTGCCGAATGCTCAGGTCGTCGGTTCCGGCGAGCTCACCCTGTTCGGGTTCCGGATCTACACCGCCAGACTTCTGAGTCCCGCCACGCCTTTCACCGTCAATTCGCCCATGGCGCTTGAACTGACCTACCACCGCGACATCGACCGGCAAGATCTGGTCGACGCCAGCATTGATGAAATCAAACGCATTTCCGGTAAGTCTGTCACGGCCGAGCAATTGGAAGCCTGGCGGCAGCAGATGAGTCAGGCGTTTGTCGACGTCCAGCCAGGCATGAAAATTACCGGTGTCTATCTGCCTGGACGCGAGGCTCGGTTCTACGTGGGAGAAAAGCTTCAGCACGTTGTTCCCGACAGTGCGTTCGCCAAAGCGTTCTTTGACATCTGGCTCGACCCGAAAACCCGCAATCCTGAACTCCGGGAACGTTTGCTGGGCAAGGCGCAATCTTGAGAATTCATGGAGGGCTCATGCTCAGAAAATGGTTAGTGTTGTTGTGCCTCGGTTCAGTCCTCGCGGGCTGTGGCGGCGTTCCGGTTACCCGATACAGCCAGGAAACGCCGAAGCTTGATCTTCGTGAATATTTCACCGGTCGTACGGAAGCCTGGGGCATGTTTCAGAAACGCTCGGGCGAGGTCACCAAGCGCTTTCACGTGATCATCAATGGCCACAGTGAAGGCGAAGTGCTGGTGATGCATGAGGCCTTCAGTTACAGCGATGGCACCAAGCAGGTTCGCGAATGGCGCCTGCGTCCGGACGGGCCGGGGCGCTGGACGGGTACAGCGGGTGATGTAGTAGGCGTGGCCAGTGGCGAGGTGTCCGGCAACAGCTTTCATTGGCGCTACGTGCTGAGACTGCCGGTGGACGGCACCGAGTATGACGTGAGCCTGGATGACTGGATGTACCTGATCGACAAGCAGACCATGGCCAATCGTTCATCCATGACGAAGCTGGGCGTGGAAGTCGGTCAGATCACTCTGTTCTTCCGCAAGCAGGACATGCCGAAATAATCGTGAACCGGCGTTAACCGCCGGTCATGTTCATGAAGCGCACCACCTGTACACCATCGTCATGGGTGAAGTTGTGGCTCCACGGCTTGATCTGCATGGCATCGATGATTGCCTTTTCCAGCTTGTGCGGCTGACCCGGATTGGCTCTTAACACTGACTTCAGGTCAACCGAGTGCTCGTTGCCCAGGCACAGCAGCAAACGACCTTCAACCGTCAAACGAACCCGATTGCAGGTGCCGCAGAAGTTGTGGCTGTGCGGAGAGATAAAGCCGATACGAATGCCCGGCGCCTCGGCCAGTCGCCAGTAGCGTGACGGGCCTTGCGTCGAGTCCGTGGAAGGCACCAGCGTGTAGCGTTCGGCAATGCGTTCACGCACCTGATCGCTGGAGCAGAAGGATTCAGCGCGGCTGTGCTCGCTGATGATACCTAGCGGCATTTCTTCGATGAACGACACATCCAGATTGCGATCGATGGCGAAGGCCAACAGATCGTTGACCTCATGATCGTTGCGACCCTGCATCACTACACAGTTGAGTTTGGTGTGGGTGAAACCGGCGGCGTTCGCTGCATCGATACCGGCGATGACCTTGTTCAGGTCGCCGGTCCGGGTCAATTCACGAAAGCGAGCCGGGTCCAGGCTGTCGAGGCTGATATTCAAACGCGTAACGCCCGCGTCGAACAGCGGTTTGGCCAGTTTGTCGAGCTGCGAGCCATTGGTGGTCATGCACAGTTCGCGCAAGCCGGGCAGGGCGGCGATGCGCTCGCACAGGCCCACCACACCGGCGCGTACCAGCGGCTCTCCACCGGTCAGACGAATCTTGCGCGTTCCCAGCGCAACAAAGCGCTCGGCCACCTGAAGAATTTCTTCCAGCGAAAGGATCTGTTGCCGAGGCAGAAACGTCATCTCTTCGGCCATGCAATACACGCAGCGGAAATCGCACCGGTCGGTCACCGACATGCGCAGATAATCGACTTTGCGGGCAAAGCGGTCCATCAGGACGGGTTCTGACATTTAACCTTCTTACTTGATCGATCAATGAAGTGGCTGCCCGATTTGGACGCCACTGCACGGAAGGAGTTTGATTTTTCGAGCGTGCCGTACAGACCCATAGTAGCCACAGGTCCCGATTATTGCACTGCTATTGAACTGGCTTCATGCCAGCAACGCTACCGAGTCGAAATGCCGCAGTCCAATCGCTTGTTCCAATGGCCTGATCGACTTGATCTATGGCATCCCCCGTGCCCTTTATTCCGGGGCAATACCGGCCTTGGAACTGCGCTCGTAGCGCTCCAGCAGTGGCTGGATACTGATGCCGTGTATCAGAATGCTCAGCGCCACGACTGACAGCGTCATGCCGATCACCAGATGGCCTACGTCTTCAGCAAGGCCATGGGACAGGGCAAAACACAGGTAATACAGGCTGCCGATGCCGCGGATCCCGAACCAGCCCACCAGCGCTTTCTGTCGTTTATTGAGCAGGCGTTTGCTGATCAGCAGCCAGACACTCACAGGCCGGATGATGCAAAACAGCGCCAGCCCCAGACCAATGGCGCGCCAGTCCCAGTAAATGGCCAGCGCTGCGCCCAGCAGTGTGATCAGCAGCACTTCCATCGCTCGTTCTACCAGGCTGCCGAACGCCAGCATGTCGCCCATCATGACGCCTGCAGCCAGTTGTGAGTCGCTCAGTTCCTCGGCTTCAGCCACCGTGCCTTTCTCGATCGAACCGGTCATGTGCCCGAGCACCGGTTGCGCGACGTGTTCGGAAGGCACCTCCGAGCGAGTGATGCGCGCTTCTGCCTGACGCAAGCCAACCCCGGCCGCGAACACCGAGAGAAAGCCAAAGGCATTCACGCTCTGCGCGACCACGTAGGACAGCGCGATCAGGGCCAGCGCCAGATAGTCGTTGGGCGACGAAGTGCTGTCCGAATTTCTGATGCGCAGAAAAATCATCAAATGCCCGACGCCACGCCCCATGCCATACCCGATCAGCAAGCCGGCAGGGACGGCCCATAACAGGTGTTTGAAGAACCACAGTTGCACCCAGTCTGTCGTGCTCTCGCCAGAGCTCAGGTACAGAAGCGCGAAGATCACAAAAGGGAACGCTGTGCCGTCGTTCAAACCCGCCTCCCCGGACAGCCCGAAGCGCAGACGGTCCTGATCCTGGGCGTTGTTGACTTGGACCATCCCGGCCAGCACCGGGTCGGTCGGCGACAGCACCGCGCCCAGCAGCAACGCGATCCCCCACGTCAGGCCGAACAGGTAATGCGCGGCGATGGACGCACCGGCAATGGACGCCAGCATCACCGGCCCCGCCAGCCAATAGGCCGAATGCCAGGCCTTGCCGCGCAACGGCAGACGCAACTTGATGCCGGTGCTGAACAACGAAAACAGCACGGCGGCTTCGGTGAGGCGTTCCAGCCATTCGTAGGACTCCTTGAAGTCCAGATCCAGAACGCCAAGCCCCATAGGGCCAATGCCGAAGCCAAACGCCAGGCACACCGCCGAGGTGGTGACCGGCATCCAGCGCAAATAGGAAGACGTTAATGCCAACAGCATCAACAGCGCGCCGAGCACGCTCATGCAGACAATGAAACTCATAATGGAAGGTTCGCCGTGAAAGCGCCTTGAAAGAGGGCGTAACGTTGGGACTGCGCTCAGGGGAAATAAGTTGAAATAATTTGTTCACGGATTGATGGGCGTGCTGTTCGCTGGTCATTGCCGTGCCCCCACAGTATTCCATGGTTGCAGTAAGACTTGAGTGCATGGGCATGATCGGCGTGCTTGATATCACGCTGATCGTTCCTACGCTCCGCGTGGGAATGCCGCTCAGGACGCTCCGCGTCCGCACTTGAATGTGGCGCAGATGCGTGGCCAAGCTCCAGCGTTATCCACGTCATGCGCTTGGCTCACTGAGTCCGCAATCTGTGTCATTTGTGATGCGGAGCGTCACGGGAGGCATGCCCACGCGGAGTGATGGGCACGATCAGTGTTGAGGCAGACTCATCATTCTGCGTCAGTCATCACTACCGCTCGATACTACGACTCCAGCGCGCATTCCACTCCGGACGAATCTGATTCACCTGATCCCAGTCGATGGTCACAGCCGTCTCAAGGTACTTGTTCATCGCCTCGACCTGAGTGCGGGTCTTGTCGGTGGTCGGGGTTTTCGGGTTGGACGGGATCTGATCACCGAACTCCAGCGCCGGGGCCTGCGCTTCGGGGGTCAGCAGATAAGCCGCGAGTTTCTGGGCCAGTTCCGGCTGGGTGTTGTTGGCGATGGCGCATTCCGCCACGTTCAATACCACACCACCTTCCTTCGGCGCTGCGTACTCCACTGGAACGCCCTTGATTTTCAAGGCGGTCACCTGGGTCGGTGTCAGCGGGAACAGCGCGGCTTCGTCGGTCTGCACCATCTCGGAAATCTTCGCCGAGCTGGCGATGTACTCCAGCACGTTCGGCCCGACGGTTTTTGGCCATGCCTTGAAGCCCGGCTCCACATCCTTCTCACTGCCGCCCTGAATGCGGTTGAACATCAGGAAACCATGCAGGCCGAAGGTCGAGGAGGCCAGCGACTGAAACACCACCTTGTCCTTGAAACGCTTGTCCGCCAGGTCCATCCACGAGGTCGGCGCAGCCCAGCCTTGCTCCTTGAACATGAGCGTGTTGTACGCCAGGCCAGTCACGCCGAGGCTGACCGCTGCGGCCTGTTCCTTGATCTTCGCCTTGTCCGGCAAGTCGCTGAGCGCCGCGCTGGGCTGCAGGGTGTCGCACAGACCCATGGAAATGGCGCGGTACATGATGCCGTCGTCGAGAAAGATGACGTGCATCTGGGGGTTGTCCTTGCTGGCCTGAACCTTGGCCAGAATATCCGCCGAGGTGCCCGGCACGATCACCACTTTCACGTTGTTGGCTTTCTCGAAGGCGGGAAGTACCTGATCGGCGTAAAGGCGTTCCATCGTCCCGCCATTCATCCCCAGATAGAGCGTGGTTTCGGCGCTGGCGGGCATGGACGTGAGCAAGGCCGCCAGGGGCAGGCAAGACAGACCAGTGAGGGCGACACGTTTGGCGATGTTCATAAAGGCGACCTTCCTCTGTGCAATGGGATGACGTTCGAAACGGGTTCGGGAGCAGAGCGGGGTGAGACGATGAGCGTTGAATCGGCAATGGATAGAGCCTGTTCGGTCCGGAACCGGCCGATTGAAAAGGCATCGAGTGATATCGAAGAGTGACCGGCGCAGACCCATTCAGCCAGCGCTTCGCCTGCGGCAGGCCCGATCTGGAAACCTGCGCCGGCAAAGCCGAAGCCATGCAACAGGCCCGGTTGGGTCAGGCTCGGACCGAGCACCGGCTCACGATCCGGCAGATAGCCCTCGGTACCACTCCAGGTACGAATGGCCTGAGCACCCTTGAGCGGGGGATAGAGTTCAACGGCGTTGCGCAGGATATCCAGCACAGCAGCCTGACCCGGCCGCGCACGCGCGGGATCCAGTGCAAAACCCTGACCGCCACCCAGCACGCAATTGCCTCGCGCTACCTGACGTGCATAGATACCGCCGCCTTCGACGCCGGTGCTGACATCCATGAACATGGGCAGCGGTTCGGTGACCAGCATGGCCGGGTGCCCTGAATACATGGGGACCGGCTCGTTGAATTGTGCGGCAAGCTGACCGGCCCAGGCACCCGCGCAATTGAGCAGCCAGGGTGCGCGCAGTTTCAGGCCGTTGGCGGTTTCGACGATGAACGCCCGTCCGTCGTGATTGACCTGCGTCACCTGCGCCTGCTCGCAGACCTGAGCACCGGCCAGACGCGCGGCGCGGGCAAAGGCGGGCGAGACCAGACGCGGGTTGGCGTGTCCGTCATCGGCGCACAGCGAAGCGCCGACTGCAACGTCACCGGCCCAGGGGAATCGCGCCCGAAGCTCGGCGCGATCCAGCAACTGCAAATCCAGCCCGAAACCCTGACTGGCCTGGACATAGGCGCGCAGCGCGTCCATGTCCTGGTCGGAGCGGGCCAGCTTGAGATGCCCGGAGCGCTGATATTCGCCATCGATGCCGATCAGATCACGCAGATTGCCCCAGATCTGATGGGCGCGCTGCGACAGCGGGAGCTGTGACAGCGGACGACCCTGACGGCGAACGCCGCCGTAGTTCACGCCGCTCGAGTGCGAGCCGCAAAAGTCACGTTCGAGCAGGGCGACGCGCTTGCCTTTCAGGGCCAGTGCCAGCGCCGCCGAAGCACCGACGATGCCGCCGCCGATGATCAGCGCATCGGTTTCGATCAGCGTGCTCATGCCTGCGTCTCCACACCAAACGGAATCGGTTTGATCGGCGATTGCCCGCGCAGACGACCGACCTCCTGCACCGGAAGACCGCTCTCACACGCGACCAGTTCTGCTGCCGCCAGACCGCACATGCGGCCCTGACAGCGTCCCATGCCGACCCGGCACATGGCCTTGACGCGGTTCATCTCCCAGTGGCCTTCCTGCACCGTGCGACGTATATCGCCTGCGCTGACTTCCTCGCAACGGCAGATCAGCGTTTCATCGGGGACGTTGGTCGCCCAGTCATCCGGGAACGGGAAAGCAGTTTCCAGTCCGTGACGAAAACGCGTGATGCGCTTGAGCTGTGCTTTCAGCCGGTCGATGCGATGCTCGTCCACGTCGCGACCACAATCCTGCAACAGACTCAACGCGGCCAGTTCTCCGGCCATTTCGGCCGCGTCGGCGCCCATGATTCCTGCGCCGTCGCCCGCCAGATAAACCTGCTCCACGCTGCTGCGTCCGGCATCGTCTCGAACCGGCAGCCAGGCGCGGTTCAGCGGGCTCCATTCGAACCCGCAGCCCAACAGGTCGGCGAGTTGCGTCTCGCTGCGCAAGGCATGAGCGAAGGCGACAGCGTCGCACTCCAGGCGTCTGGTCTGCCCGTTGCGCTCCCAGCTCACACTGCTGACCCGTTGCTGTCCATCGACACGCTTCAGGTGCGCCCCTTGATGCACTGCAATGCCGTGCGCCGTCAGCCAGGCGCGGTAATAGAGCCCTTTGGCGAGGGTTGCGGGCTGACCAAGCAGCGCGGGAAGCGCACGGCATTGTGCTGAAAACGGCGCGCTATCGAGCACCGCCAGCACCTTGGCACCGGCCTTGGCGTACTGATAGGCGACCAGATACAGCAACGGTCCGCTGCCGCAGAACACCACCCGTTCACCAATGGCGCAGCCCTGATATTTCAGGGCAATCTGCGCTGCGCCCAGGCTGTAAACGCCCGGCAGGGTCCAGCCAGGTACAGGCAGGACCCGATCGGTCGCGCCTGTGGCCACGATCAGATGGGAGTAGTCGACATGGCCGCAAAGCCCGTTCTGAAGAACGTCGAGTCGACCCTGTTCGGCGCTCCAGACCAGCGTTTGGGGCCGATAGTCGATACTGTCCGTCAGCGCATCCAGCGTCTGGTGCACGGCGACAGCCTTGTGTGCTTCAAAGCCGTAGAGCGCTTTTGGCGAACGTTTGAAATTTTCGGGTTGACGACGGTAGATCTGTCCGCCCCCGCGCAGCCCCTCGTCGATCAGGCAAGGCTTGATGCCATGAGCCTGTAACGTTTGCGCCGCCCGGATGCCTGCAGGACCGGCGCCGATGACCACCACTTTTTCAGTGCTCACGAGCGTGGCTCCCCGGAAAGACGCCGCCCGGGCTCACGAATGACCGTCTGGCCAGCCTCCAGCAATGTCGAGCAGGCGCGTACCCGCTGACCGTCACCCAGGCGTACCCAGCAATCCTGGCAGGCGCCCATCATGCAGAAACCTGCGCGTGGTTCGGCGCTGAAGTCGCTGCCGCGCAAGTGATCACTGGCAGTGAGCAGCGCAGTCAGCAGCGTGTCGCCCAGCAGGCCGCTGGCCGGCTGCCCGTCGAGGGTGAAGGACAGCGCCGGGCGATCTTGTTCGGCCAATCGTTTAAGCAGTGCCATCGCTATGCTCCAGGCCCGGAATCAATGTTTGCCGACCAGCACGCGGTCGAGTCCGTAGACCCGGTCGAGCAGGATCATGGTGGCGGCCGTGAGGGCGATGACCAGCGCCGAAACGGCAGCCATCATCGGGTCGATGGATTCGGTGGCGTACACATACATGCGCACCGGCAGGGTCTGTGTTGCGGGCGAAGTGACGAAGATCGACAACGTCACCTCGTCGAAGCTGTTGATGAACGCCAGCAGCCAGCCACCTGCAACGCCGGGCAGAATCATCGGCAGGGTGATCTGGCGAAACAGCGTGAAGCGACTGGCCCCCAGCGATTGGGCGGCGTGTTCGGCGCTGCGATCAATGCCGATGGCAGCGGCCAGTACCAGGCGCAGCACGTAGGGCGTGATGACCAGCACGTGGGCGAAGATCAGCCAGGTGAAGCTGCCGTTGACGCCCATCAAGGCAAACAGGCGCAGCATCGCCACACCCAACACCAGATGCGGAATGATGATGGGCGACAGAAACAGGGCATTGAAAAAGTTGCGTCCCGGAAAGCTGTGCCGAGTAATTGCCAGCGCGGCAGGTACCGCTATCAGCGTGGCCAGCGTTGCCGACACAAACGCCAGAATCAGGCTGTTGTAGAACGAGTCAATGAAGTCTGCCCGTTCGAATACTGCCTTGAACCAGCGCAGCGAAAACTCCGTGGTCGGCAGGCTCAGGGTGTTTTCAGGGGTGAACGCCACCAGGCAGACGACCACCAGTGGCGCCATCATGAACACCACGACCAATGCATGAAACGACAGGGCCAGAGGACCGTTCTTGGACATGGATCATTCCCCCAGGGTTTTCTTGTAACGGCCTTCGATCATGCGGTTCCACGACAGCATCACCAGCAGGTTCACCAGCAACAGCGCCACGGCCAGCGTCGCACCCATCGGC
>Ga0308164_10002755_pt1 | contig 16904 bp, 17 predicted proteins | sample PhyTR2_FD_201031 | JGI IMG/M metagenome (GOLD analysis project Ga0308164, IMG submission 201031) | Phyllosphere microbial communities from UC Gill Tract Community Farm, Albany, California, United States - DLSLT.R2 | ecosystem: Host-associated > Plants > Phyllosphere > Unclassified | place: USA... | reverse complement strand
TTAAGGCCCAACCTATTATCTTTCGATCGCCAAGGTCAATTACCGTAGTCAAATAGAGCCAACCTTTTTTCGTTCTAATGTAAGTGATATCTGAAACCCAAACTGCACTTATTATTCCCGGCTTAAAGTCACGATCCAATATATTTTCCGGTATTGGAAATTTATGACTGGAGTCTGTAGTCACCTTAAATTTCTTTTTCACGATACTTCTAAGTTTTGCTTTCCGCATCATTCTGGCCACTAGTGGTCTGGAAACTTTTATATTTTTCTTATTCAGTTCCAGTGTAATTCTTGGGCTACCATATATTTTTATACTGTTTTCAAAGGACTGGAGGACTTCAGCCTCAATCAGATCGTTTTCAATACTTCTTTTCGACGGTGTATGCATGGTCCACTTATAAAATCCACCCCGGCTTATTTTGAATACCGAGCACATTTTCTCAACTAAAAATATCCCGCTGTGGTCTTTTATGAACCTGAATATTTGTTGTCTCCCTTGGAGAAAATGCTGATAGCCTTTTTTAAAATGTCCCTTTCCATCTGTGTTTCACGAAGTTCCTTTTTCAAAACGGCCAACTCCTGTTCGGCAGCTGTCAATATAACTTTCCCATTTCCAGGAAAACTACTCCCTTGTTTGTTTGCAAATTCCTTCCGCCATCTATACAATAAGGTTACATTAATATCCAATTCTTTGGCAAGTGCGGTCAGATCACTGCGGGTATTACTCAGTTCAACACTCATCAATTTGAACTCCTTCGGGTACGCTTTTCTTTGTTGTGACATAATTTCTGTTAAGGTATGTAATTCTCTTAACTTCGTGTCTACTCAAATGTCGTAGCAACTCCGCACAAGCCTTTCCGTTTGTTTAGTTCTTCTGATTGCTTATCTGGAACACCGATTACTTACAGAAGAAGAGATTACTTTAAGGTTAGCCTATTGCGTGGTGAGTATATTGTTCATTTTGGGGATGAGAGTATAAAAGTCTCTGGTTGTACGCTTTCCTTTTTTAGTCCTTGGATTCCCTATACTATAGAGCAGATAGAGGAAGAAGAAAATGCTGGCTATATGATCTTTACTGAGCTCTATTATGATACTTATTTTAATAAGGGAATAAGGCATAGTCCTTTATTTAATAATGAATCCAAGCCGCTTTTTCTGCTTGATGAAAATCAGGAAAAGGAAGTAAAGGCAATCTTCTCAAAAATTGAACAACAGCAACGTTCTGATTATTCATTAAAGGATGACCTAATCAGGAATTACCTCAACGAATTAATGCATTATGCAAACACTTTGCAGATGGCTACGGAAAGGCATCACGCGCTCTCTTCAAAAGAGCGATTGCACAATGTGTTTAACGAATTGTTGGATCGACAGTTTCCTGTGGAGACCGCTGGTCACAAACACCTGCGCACAGCGAGTCATTTTGCTGATGCCCTTAATGTTCATGTTAACTATCTAAATAGAATCTTAAAAGAGAAGACAGGTAAGTCTACAAGTACAATTTTGTTTGAACGGATTTTAAAGGAATCTATCATTTTACTGAAACATACTACGTGGAGTGTATCTGACATCGCTTACAACCTAGGATTTAAAGACGTATCTCATTTTAACCACTTTTTTCGGAAACAAGCTCACACTACGCCTACCTATTATAGAAATTAATCACCGCCTCGTAAATAGCCTTGTTTCTATTAGTAGGCCTTTGTGATACAATTGAACTACAATTTTAAACAATTTAGATGAATGCTTACAGAATTTACTTCTATCAAAAAACTGTGGTGGCTGTTGCACAACTCTAACAAATGTAGATTTGCTTTTAAAGCCTGGCAAAGCAGGAAAGCTGAATTATCATTGCAGTATGGCGGTGGACACAGCAGTAGGTGTAATTTTACATATCCAAGCAGACTTTGCCGATGGCAGAGACAGTCAGTACTTACGAAACATCAGCATGCAGCTTCAAAACCGTTTGAAAAGAAACGAACTTGCGATGACAGATCTGCTCGCAGAGGCAGGTTACTCCAATGGCTCAAATTACAATTTAAGAGGCATAAACTATTGATTTAAACCGGAATCTGCTTGTGTTTAGAAAATCCAAGCTGATATTACTTTGACTTGTTCGTTTGATCCGCTGATTTGATGAGCCTACCCTTGTCGGTGATCATGATAACCCTAAAGCCGCGATACTTTTTCACCAGTTTAATACCAGCATCGCGTCCTAAGACTATAATAGATGTACTTAAACCATTAGCCGTTTCAGCATTAGGGCCAAATACAGTCACACTGCTCAATCCCTCAGCAGGATATCCTGTAGCAGGATTAATAATGTGCGAATAACGTTTACCCCCGCAGGACAATGTAATTTTCATAATTCCCGCTGGTAACTACTGCTTCATCACGCAGGGGAACAGTTTTCATCACCTTATTGGGTTTAAAAGGATTGGTAATGCCAATTATCCAGTCGCTACCATCTGGCTGCCTGCCCCAGGCACGCATATCTCCTGATGCATTAACGATACCGGATTCGATGCCATTTGCTACTGCGATCTGCCGACCGCGGTCTGCCGCATAACCTTTACCTATTGACCCAAAGCCTATCTTCATTCCTGGCAACTTAAGAAAGATGGTACATTGAGCACTATCCAGAATGATATTTTTATAACCTACCTTTTGTACAGACTTCCTGATATCCTCTGGTGAAGGGGCTTCAGTCATGGAACCATCGAATTTCCAGACTTTTTCCATGGCAGCAAAACTAATATCAAAAGCCCCGCCGGTAGCCTCGGAAATGCTGATCGCCCTTCGGGTAAGCTCATAAACTTCGCGGTCAACCTTTACCGGGTGCATACCCGCGTTTTGATTAACTTCGGATACCTGTGACGAGGATTTCCAGTCGGAAATCAGGTTTTCAATTCTCGACACCTCTCCTATGACTGCATCGATCTGCCGCTCTGCAGAAGCAGAATCAGTGGCGACAACGGTGATTTCAAACTTGCTCCCCATCAACATTGTGGTGCGTTTTAGCAGAGATTGAGCCTGGGCAGCAGACCCCAGGTACTGCAAAAAAACGACTATTAAAATTTTTATAAAGGAAGGAGCTTTTCCTGTTACCATTGAGTTGATCAAAAAGATAGGATTGGTTAGTAAAGGCATAATTTTTTAGTTTAATAACAGTCTGTCAGGATCTGCCCATTCATCTGGTAATGGCTGAGAGGCTTCCCTGTTTGATCAAGTGCTATTCCAGATAGGATGTTCAGAACATCAGTTAGCATTGCCAGAGAGCCACAAATCATGATGACCCCACCACTCTGCAGCAAAACTGCGAAAAAGTTTATATCTCTTTCGATCATATGTGTGATGCGCTGATGCATGCCTTCCTGCGAAGTTGCGACGTTTAAGGAAGCCAGTTTTCCATCTTGCAAAGCCGTATTCAGTTCATATACATGTGCAGCAGCCAATGAAGTACTGGTTCTGAAGCCTCCGTATAAATGTGCCTGTACACTACCATTGTTTTCTTTTATCATCCCTAAAAAAGGAGCAATGCCTGTCCCGTTTGCCAGCATGGCAACTAATGGGGCTTTCTTTGGAAAATGAAAGCCCTTATTGGTAACCAGCCTGGCTTTGAGGCGCTGGCCGACTTTTAGCCGGTGCAAATAATCTGATCCTGCACCATCCGGATAATGCTTCACTATCAGCTGAATATCCTGATTAACCTTTCCTATGGAGTAAAATCTTTCTTTGGCATCATCATTTGGATAAATGGCCAGCAGGTCTCCCGAAGTAAACCTGCAACTGCGGCCCGGTCGCAGCCGTACCGTGAAAATATGGTCTGTATTGGCGACCTCAGTTTTCTCTACTACTGTCATCGCTCTCAACCCTGCTGGCCTGGTATTTAAAAAAGCTGCAGAAACCAGTAAAGGAATGCCCGATTTTTCACTCCAGGCTTTTGCCCAACTGCTAAACTCTTCTACAGATTTATCATTTACCGTGTGTGTTTCCAGAAACTGGACAGCCCAGGGCTGCTTTTTTATCACCTCATTAACTTTATAAGCATAACCACAGAAGTCGGGATAAGACCGGGAACCAAATCCCAGCACTGATACCTTTACAGGATTGTTCTGGATATGCTTTTGAATCAGCGAAGTGAATTTGCCGGCATTAGCGGGTGCATCGCCCAGGCCATGGGTGGCAGTAAAAATAATAAGGTGCTCAGCCTTTGGAAAAATTGTATATTCATTTATCTCTGTAATATGCGATGTTAGACCGACTGACAGCAATTGCTTATGGAAAGCCCCTGCAAAGCGGCGAGTACTGCCATTTTCTGATCCTACTAAAATAACATATTTGCTTTCGCAGGCTTTGTATTTGTTCTTGACCCTGCCGGACCTCCGCTTTATAGTGATGGAAAAACCGGAATAGATAAAAAACAGGATATTGACGGAAGACAAGGCAAGAATAACAGCCCAGATGATGCTGGCTTGTCCGGTATGTAAATCGAGACTAAGATTAGTGAGCCCGGTAGTAAATGGGTAGCGAATTTCGAAGAGTATCTCACCGTTGAACTGGTTTACACCAATCTCCCTGTCCTTTAACTTTAGGGTGTAGTATTCTTCAGGGTCATCTGCGAAGGGGAATTCTATTGATTGCAGTTCTGACAGCAGAACATGTTTAAAAATAGCAAACTCAGCAAGATTCTTTTTAAGGGGCCGGCCTGTATTGTTAGCAGGAACGATATGATGTGTTATCTTGTTTTCGGGAAATACACCAAATCTGACCAATGACAAATATGTACCCGTTACTGCAATGATCAGAACAGGTATTAAAGATAAGCGTCCAAGCAAGACATGCCAGTACTGCGCAAAATTATCCTTAATGATCCTGTCAAAAAAATTTCGCAGTCCATGCTGGCGCTGGATCAGCAAAGCCATTCCGGATAGGGTAATCAATACAAGCAACAGAGCAGTTATACCTACAAACAATCTTCCTGGTTCATGCAGGAACAATGAGCGGTGCAGGGCCGTTATCCATAGTATAAATTCCGTTTTCTTTACAGGGTTGCCAAATATTTTCCCGCTTACCGGATCGATATATGCATTGACGCTATTGCCTTCAGCATCTGAGCCATCGAGTGTTACAAACTGATTCTTATCTACACTGAGCTGGATAATCTCAGGATATACCTTACGGAGTGAGGGTAAAGTTTGGGAAAGTGTCAAATGATCCATGCCCGCCACACGATAAGAAGGATATTTTTCGTCGATGGAATCAACGGCAAGAATAACTCCGGTTATCGAAGCAAGGGCCAGAAAAAGAAAAGAAGATACAGCCAGTATTAAATGGCTGTACCTCCAGAGAGAAATTGTCATGCGATAATGCTATCGTTAATTAGGAATAAAGCGTACATACCTGATGTAGCCGGTACCTTCACTTTTTGAAGACAAAGCTGCGGTAGTTAATGGGATCTCCACATCTTTCAAATAATACTTTTTACCTTCAACTGCAGTTTCAAAGCGTAATTTGTAGCCGGTATTGATTTTGCTGTTTTCTATTTCAATCAGATTGATACTACGGTCGCCACCTGTAACAGAAGCTCCGGTAACAGCACTAAGACCGGCAGGTTTCTTCGCGTAGAATTTGTACCATTCATCAATGCTCTTGTACCATTTTTTGTCGGCTCCCATTACATACAATGTCTTTTCGTATGCATCCTGAGGATTGACCAGTGAAACAACAACATATGCCCCTTCGCCAATGTAATTGGACATCTGCAGTAAACATTTGTATTTTTTTGTTTGCCCGGTTGCGCTGAATGTGAACGCGGTGATCAACAGACAGGCAAAGCTTAATTTGGTTAATACCTTCATGTCATTTATTTTAGGAAATCAACGGATACGTTTTTCTGACTCAAAAACTCATTTTCTTTGGCCAGATCATAAGCAGATTCGTCGACCTGTGTTACAGCGTCTTTTTTTGCTCCGATGGTTAGTAAATACTTTAGGATTGTATCGTCCTTGGATGTCATTGCTGCTTTGTGCAATGCCGTCATTCCTTCCTTATTTTTCGCATTTACATCGATTTTAAGTCCCGAAAGTTGTTTTACTACTGCCAGATCATTTTTCGCAACTGCAAGGTGGTAGAGGGTATTCCCGTCTTTTTGAGGAGCAGTCATGTTCAGTCCTTTACTTTGCAAAGCATTCAGCTTTTCAGCAAAGTCTCTTTGCTGCTGTGCAGCAGCTGCGGCAACTGCAGCAGGATCTGGCGCTCCGCCAAAACGTCCGCCACGACCGCCGGCAGGCCGGTAAGAATCAATCAGATAGTAAGCCAGGTTGTTTCCTTCTTTATCGGTAACTTTCACATCAGCACCATTTTTAATCAGCAGGTTCACTACCTCAGCTGTTGAGCTTTTTACTGCAGAGAGTAAAGCAGATTCTCCCTTGTTATTCACGGCATTGATGTTTTTAACTTTAGGAAGCATCAATTGCACAACTGCAAGACTTTTGGTTCCTGATGCACTGATAAAAGGTGTATTTCCCTGTTTATCTGCTTTATTTACATCTACTCCTTTTTCTACAAAATAAGTGATGATTTCGTCCTGATCACGTTTTCTGGTGATATTGTGCAGCACATTCTGGCCGTCTTTATTGGTTACCAGTGGATCCATCTTCAGCTCGTCAACCAGATATTTGTAAACCTCAATTTTGTTAGCGGTTCTATAAGTACCTTGCGAGGCTACCATAAGTGCGCTTCCACTAGATTTTACGCCCTTTTCACGCAGCGCTTTCATAATTCCTACATTACCCATCTGCGCTGCATCGTCAAAGGCAGTATTGCCCGCATCATCCGTAGCGTTAAGCGAAACACCTTTTGAAACGAGGTAATTTGTCAGGCTCAGATCTTTATCAAATCCAACTTCCAGCAGAATCAGGTTTGCTCCGCCTTTATTTGTGAATTTCTGTTTGATATCTACCCCATGTTTCATGAATACCTCAGTAACCGGGATGGTAAGTGATCCCTGATAAGCAGCAAAGGTTAGTGCAGTATGGTCGTGCGCGTCAAACATATTCATATCTGACCCTTTAGTAATCAGGTAGTCGGTAATTTCCGCATTGCTTTTGTTGGCAGCGATATGCAGGTAACTGCGGCCTTCTACGGTTGGATGTTTTAGATCAACTCCCGGCTGATCAATCAGGTATTTAATTGTAGCAACAGGGGCATCGCCCGCGATGGCCAGGAAGATAGGATCTGCGGCACCATGTACGGTTTTGAAATCAAATCCTTTACTCAGTTCTGCTTTCACAGTACTGAGCTCAGGTTTTGTTTTCCAAAATTCTCTGCTCAGTAGCTGCGTTTCCTGCGCCTGGGTACTTAATGCTGTAAGCAACAGTCCGGCAAGTAATATTCTTTTCATTTGTTATATTTTTTAAACGGTAAAGACTTGCATCAGCATATTCTGTGATTGCGGATGCAAGTCTGTAACAAGCTTTTAGTTGATGCTGCTTTGAGGGCTTAGTTTTCCCATTCCCGGAATTGCTGATACCCCTGAAATTGAGATACCTTTTGTAGCAACTGCAGTTGCTGGATCAATCACATAAACTGTTGGGTTTGTAGCAGGTGTTACAGCAGAAATGTATGCTTTTCCATCGGCAGTAAATGGCCATCCTACGCTTGTGATTTCTGAAATCGCCGGGAAACCTGTTCTTACCCATTTGAAATTTTTAGTACTCATACGTACTACAGCATATTGAGTCGCAGCTGTAGCACTTGCAGCTACTCCGGTAATGTTATACATTTCAAGCAGGAAATAATCTGAGGTGATGTTCCATACCTTACGTAATTTATACCCGCCTGAAGCAGTTTCTATGTCGAAATAATAACTGGCATCAAATGCAGCAGCATTCTTTTTGATCAGCAATGCACCGCTTTTTTTGGTTGTAGTGGTATAACCTGTAGAAAATACATAGGTATTTCCATCACCGTCATTGGCAAGCTGGTTATAACGTGCTGAGCGGAACTGTCCGCCAGAATAGCTTAAACGGTCATCTTTAAGAATGGACGTAATATTCATTTTTGCATCCATCTTTGCGATATAGATACTGTCCAGGTTTACTGCTCTTCCATTGGTACCAGCAGCCAGGTTTATAGCTGTGAAAAAGGATTCGTTCCCTGCATCGGCAACGCCTACAAAACTTGCAGTCTGGCCTCCGATTAAACTCTGGCCAACAACCTGATATGGTGTAATTGTGTTATTGGCAGTAAGGTTCATTGAATAAAACACAGAACCTAATTTACCATTATTGGTACCTGTTAAGGTTTCACCATTAGCCGCTGCCACTAAATAGTGACTGAAGGTTCCGATGGTGTTAAATCCATTGTCGAGTACAAAGTCGTCAATCTTTTTTAGCACACCTGTGGAGCTCAGCTGGAAAACTGAACCCGGAGCCGGATTGCCCTGCTGGTAACTGATGGCAAAAAGTGCCGTAGTACCATTATACCCCCACTGTGTATAGCCGGTCATGTTCTCAATAGTACCCGGATACCTAGTGGTAATTGTAGTGTCTTTAGCCAGGCTGGCCACTGCCATAGTGTAAGTATAGGTTGTAGTTCCGTCGGATGAAGTACCTGCCAGAAAATATTTATCTGAGGCTGATCCTGTCTCGGTTTCATCTGCCGATGAGTCTTTTTTACAGGCCGACAAGGATAGTGCTGCCAGTCCTATGAGTAATAATTTGTTTTTGAATAGTGATTTGATCATTCTGTATGTATTTAAGTAAATTGTTTAATTGTTTTCTGCCTGTTTTCTTCTTTTCATGAGGTAAACCCTGAACTTTCCATAAAATGCCCTTCCTGGTTTGAGCATCGCAAAATTGTCGGCCAGCTCTGCATTGGTGATGTTCCTCGCCTCCAGAGAAAAATTATACTTTCCTCCTTTGATCATATATGTGGCACTAAAATCATGTGAAACCTGAGATGGCAGGGCGTATTTGTTGCTTGCATTTCCCATACTCTCCCAGTTGAGGTAAAACTCATGGACATAGTTCAAATGGTAATCCAGATTAAGCGTGTTCTTTGTTTTACCGCGGCCAATATGGTGGAAGTAATAAGCCGCATCCAGGCCACCATACTCATAAGGCACATTTGGCATACGGTCTTTGTAATGTGTGTTCAGAACTGAAGCCTCAGATCCCCTGTACTTTTCATTGTCATAAAGGTTCATCACAGAGAAGGTACCTCCAATCATTGCTTTATTCCTGAAGTAGTACCTGAGCTCGGCATCTACGCCCATATTTCGGGCATTACCAAAGTTTACAGAGGTGAGTGTACCCGTACGTACCAGGATCTCGCGTTTAATAAAATCATCTGTATTTCGGTAGAAACCATTTATATCCAGATACAGTACATCGGTATTTTTAAACGTCTTATTGTAAGTGAAGCCCAGGTTATAATTCATGGAATTTTCTGCTTTAAGGGACGAATTACCCACTTCAGAGTTTTCATCGCCAAACAGTTCGTTATCTGAGGGCAGTCTGTAAGCACGCTCTGCAGAAGCTTTAAACTGGAAGGATTTCCAGAAGTAGGTAGTTGCAGCACCATAACCCATCGTATTATAGCTTTCATCACGTTCCTGATAATCCGGATGTCCTTCATCACCTGCATTGTACGGCCCCCTCACCTTCTGGTAGTAGTTTTTGCCAAACACACTGATGTTCCATTGCTTTGTTGGCCGGTAGCGGTAATTTAGTCCCAGTACGTTTTTCATACTTAGACGGCGCAATCTTTCATATTCCGTTAGTGCTTCAACTGATGCGGTAGAATTGATACTCCGTACTGATCCAGACTGCACATCATTCAGCGTAAAAGCATGTTTTTCATTCAGCTCGTAGCTTACATTAGCCATTGCAGAGTAGTTGGAATTGTTATAATCAGATAATGCTGTTACACCTCTTTCCCCTTTACTTACTGCCAGTGCTTTTTCACCCAGCCAGTTATATTTATAGCTGGAAGTATCAACACTTTGATTGGTGTTGAAATTATAATTTCCTGATGCCCTTACCGTTAATCCTTGCACCAGCAGGTTTCTTTTATAATATTCCATATTGGGCTGGAAACCCTTTGAGCTGGTATGTACATCTCCATACACGAACTCTATGTTTGCCGGTGCATTCTGTACTTCCTGATAATCCTGGCTGACAGTTGCACCCACAAAAAAGCGGTCGGCCCAGGATTTGTTTACCCATCCAACCTTGGCAACCACAGTTTCATTGTGATAGCCGCCATGGAAGCGTTTATAGGATGAAGTATCTCTGGAATACTGTCCATTGGTAATCAACCTGCTTTTTATAGTATAATCATTATCAGAATAGGTCTGGTATGCGTTTAGCTGGAAGGAGAAACCTTTTGGCGTAGTATGTCCAAGAATTACATTTGTACGGTGGGTATTGAAAGAGCCAAAAGAATAGGAAGCATCCAGAAAAGTATTTGTGGTACGGTTAGTTACAATATTTATTGCCCCGCCGATGGCGTCTCCGCCAAATTCAACAGGAACCACTCCTTTATATACCTCGATACGTTCTGCCAATGAAACCGGAATATTATTCAGTTGAAAAGACGAACTGTTTCCCTGCATGGGCACGCCATCCATAAATATTTTGATGTTGCGCCCTGTGAAACCATTAAGTGTAACATTCAAATCTCCGCCTACACCACCAGCCTCGCGGATCTTCACACCAGAAGCCTTTGCCAGTAAATGACCTAAATCCAGCGTAGAGTTATACTGGGATTTGGCATCCAGCACAACCACATTAAAAGGAGATTCACGTATCTCGCTGATTGCTGCTTTATTTTTAATGTGTACCGCATCGAGTGCAATATCATTTGCGGCCATTACGAAATTGTGCTGCAATCTCTGACCAGGATGTATTTCGATCCAGACGGATGAAGTTGCATAACCTACACCAGTGCAAAACAGCCTGTATCTGCCTGCGTGAATGGTAAGAGAATATGCACCTGATTCATTAGTGGAAGCCTTAATTCTTGTTCCTTCAACATGGATGGTAATGCCTTCAAGGGGAGCCCCTTTAGCATTCCGGATAGTACCGGAAACAGTCGCCTGATTTTGAGCCAACAGGAGAAAAGGGGAAACTATAAAAAGGAGGAATAGTAGTGTTTTCTTCATCAATTATTATTTATACTGATTTTAAATTGATGCGAAAGTAAGACTACTTAGTGTGTAGGTGGTACCAGAAAAGGAAAAATAAATACCGGTTTCGGGAGAAATAAATGAGCTATCGATAAAACATCATTTATAATCGACAAAGTGGCTTTACGAAGCGAAATTTACCTATACATTTGTAGTGCGTATTTAGACAAATTATAAATAGCACAAATGAAGGACGATAAAGCATGACCGTAAGTATAACGCTCCAGGAACAACGACAAACAATTTATCAGATAAAGCTGGAAGACAACTACAATGATTTAGCAGAATTAAAAGTAATTGACATTGATAATCAGAAATATAATGGATTTGAAATGCATTATTCTATTCACTGTATGCCGGGTTTCTGCCTGATTGACGAACGTGTAAATGCAGAGCGGTACGAGACTATTGATATTGATGTACAGGGCAACTGCCGCATAGCGTGTTTATATAACAGCGGGAAATTTGAAATCACCGATTATGAGCGGATCCGCAATGAATTTTATGTGGCAGGCAGCATTAAATCATCCTCTTCGGTAAATTCAAAATGGGGGCTTAGTGTATATAGTGGCGATCATACACACAGGTACATTATTATATTCAGCAACCACTATCTTTCTAAATTGCTTGAAAATGAAAAATGGTATCCCAATTCCATTATCTGGCGGGCGCAGCCGGGCGACAATAGGGTACAGGAATCATCCAGGAGTGCATATATAGACAGTCCGATAAAACACATCTTAGATGAAATCTCTAATGCCAGCTATGAAAGCAACTACAGACGCGCCTATATTGAACTGAAAATAAAAGAACTGATTTTCCTGTCTTATACACAGCAGGAAGCTATTTACCCAGACAATAACTTCCCTCCTACAGTTTATCAAAAACTGATGCAGGCAAAAGCGTACATGATATCAAATTATGTAGAGGCGCCGTCAATTGTACAGCTTGCCCGAATCATATCGCTGAACGAGTTATATTTAAAAATGTACTTCAAGGAATTGTTTGGTATAACGATTCACCACTTTATCATCAGGCTCAGGATGGAGGCTGCTGATAAACTACTCAGGCAAAACTGCTCCGTACTCGAAACTTCTGCCCGGACCGGTTACCGGAGTACCTCCCATTTTATTTCCGTATTTAAAAACTATTATGGAAAAACCCCAAAACAGGCAATGAAGATATGATGAACCTTATCAGATCCAAAGCGCAGCGCATCAACCTGCTGATCCATCTCATGGTATGGTCGCTGTTAATTTATGTGCTGTTCAATTTCCCGCCATTGGTTGGAAAGAATGTTAAAATACCAAGTCAGTTTCTGACTAAGCAGATTTTTCATATGGGCCTGATGATCGGCACGTATTACTTCAATACCTACTACCTTGTTCCCCGGCTTCTGATAAAACGTAAAATAACATTGTTTGCACTTAGCCTTATTGTGATCATGATTTTCGCAGGTCTGTTCATGGCAAGGATTGAGATATGGTTTGCACTTTCAGAGCACCTCACTAAAGCAATGGGAAAAAAAATATGGCATAATGCCTATATAGACTTCTTTGGATTATTTACAACGATGTTCGTTTTAGGGATCAGCACGAGCCTGGCAATCATGCAGCAATGGAACCGCGACTGGAAACTACGCCATGAGCTGGAAGCAAAACGTGCAGTTGCAGAACTTAGTTTTTTGAAAGCACAGATCAATCCTCATTTCTTTTTTAATACGCTCAATAGTATTTATGCACTTACTTATATCAATGCAGAAAGTTCACGTGAGGTGTTACTGAAACTATCTGGCATGATGCGCTATTTATTATATGAAACCCAGCATGACAGCACAACTGTCGCTAAAGAATTGGCCTTCATAAGGAACTATGTTGAAATTATGAAACACCGGCTGAACAAAAATATGATCGTCGACATTCTCGTGCCGCAAAAGATTTCTGATTCATCCATAGCACCCATGCTGCTGTTACCATTTGTAGAAAATGCTTTTAAACATGGTGTGGATGACGTGCTTCCGGGATCAATCTCTATAGTGATCGGACAGGAGGAGCATGCTTTGAAACTTCATGTTAAGAACACTTTTACAAGATGTGACAAGGGCACTGATTTGGATGGTAATGGTATCGGTCTGGTCAACACTTTAAGACGGCTGGAACTTTTATATAAGGACAGGCACTCGCTTGATATAATCAATGATCACCATCTTGGTGAGTATACGGTCAACCTTAACATTTCGCTATTATGAAGATAAACTGCATCGTAGTAGACGATGAACCCCTGGCACTCGGACTTATTAAATCGTTTATTCAGCAAATCCCATTCTTAAACCTAATAGGCTGGTATTCCAGTGGTGGCGAAGCATTACATTATTTGAGAATGCAGCAGGTGGACCTGATCTTCCTGGATATCAAAATGCCGAAACTGAACGGAATTGACCTGGCAAAAATACTCCATCATAGTGAGCAGGGTTCTCCGCGGGTGATTTTTACAACCGCACATGACCGCTTCGCCATTGAAAGTTATAAGGTTGATGCCCTGGATTATCTTTTAAAGCCATTTGGGTTTAATGACTTTTTACGTGCTGCAAATAAAGCTATGTTGTATTATGAACTGAAAAAACTGAACCAAGGCCCTGCACAGGACGATACAGATATTTTTGTACGTGTTGGCCATCAGCTTGTCCGCATTCCCTGTCAGGAAATTCTTTATATCGAAGGGCTGAAAGATTATGTGATGATCCATCTGAGTGGCGAGGCAAAACCGGTAATCACGTTAGCGACGCTAAAATCACTTCAAACAAAGCTTCCTTTAAATAAGTTTATGCGGATACAGCGTTCTTACATTGTAGCATTGGATAAGGTACGGGCTGTTTCAAAAACCAGTATCTGGATAGCAGAGAAAGAGATTAATGTTGGTGAACAGTACAAAGCCGCAGTGCTGGAAATCTTTAATAAACAATTCGAAAAATAATTGTGATGATCCTGACAAAGGGTTGGTGTAAGTTCAAAAACCTCAAGCATAAATTAAAATGATTGAGGCCTTAGGTCTTACAAAAAGCTATAATCTGTAAAGCCTTTAGCACCGCCAGTGTAATAGGTTGTCCGATCATTACGGTTTAAGGGCGCGTTTGTGGCAAACCGTTCTACCAGATCTGGGTTTGCAATATAGACTTCACCAACGATACTAAATCTGGTATAACTCTTTTTTCTAGTTACTTTGTATATATTAAGGCGAAAAATAGGACATAAATTCTTTCATATCAAATGAATCCAAACCGTTCCAATGATCCTGTTAAATTCCCGTCAATTGCAAACTCCGATGTTTGTTTCAATGAAATAATTTTTTTGAGTCTGGCAGGCAATTTGCTTGTCCGTAACTATTGGAAGTGCCTTTGTTGTTTTCATTCAAGTATAACAAAACCTCTAATCCTGCTGCGATGGTTTTTTCCGATTATTAATATCTGACGAGCGAGATGAATGCTGGTTTTAACTGTTCCGATTGGTAAGTTTAAGATTAGGTTTTCCATAGGTGATTGATTGATTTAGGTGAAAAATTCACTACAATCACTATAACAAACCAGCCAATTTATTCAGGTAATTGTACAAGAAACGTTAGCAAGTCAATTAGTTAAAATCAATACGTGTCCTTGCAGTTCAAATAGATTATATCGAAGGCAATTGAAAATTTATCTCTGATAGAATCTATTCAAGTTTACTTTTCTGAAAGATACTCCATTACCTTTTCCCTATCATTACCGACTGCTTTGAGTGCACCTAAAACACGTTCCTTACTCACTTTCATTTTTTCAGCCATGTAGAAAACTTCGTATCTTCTTCACCGGAAACCTTACTTTTATCTCTTCCGTCTTGTTTGCTTTTATTATCCGACATATTAATCTATTTAATTAGAAATGGTAACAAAATAATGACGGTGACGGTTTTATAAAACAAGCAACCGCGCTCTGCTGGATTGGTTTTATAGTTTGAGATGATAAATACACTATTCCGGTAATTCTATTATCTGCAGCAAGCTACCTGGATTCAATTGCGAACAGCTGCGGTGCAGATATTTTCATGACTAAGCCTTTTGACATTAATCAATTGGAACTGAACATCCAGAGGCTCATAAATAGAAATTTAAAATAAATTTGCGTTCAGGCAATGGAGGCATCAAAGAAACTGAAGCTATTATTATAGACCGAGCAAAAGCAGTTATCACGATGGCGTACTCATTAACGCCATCGTGAAAATCGCGCATATTCAATTCAGCGCTATTATACTAGGCTAATTGGCTCAATAATGTTTTACCTCTTTCAGTATGTTCTGTTATTGTTGTTAAGGCAAGACTTGTCACATGTTTTACATGCATGTCATTCCCTGATGCTTTTAACGCCGACACAGCCTGGTACAGTTTTTCATGAGTTTCCACCTGCCCCTCCATGAATGCTTTATCAAAAGCGGCACCAGAAAGTGTCTGTAATTTTGTAAGTAGAGCTTTACCATCTGCACTTGGAGCTGGTACAGTGGTTCCCATGTCTTTTAAGATTTTACCCATTACTTCCTGTTCTGCCGCTTCAAATTTAGCAAACATCTTAACCTGAGGATGTGATGCCTTGGTTAACGCCAGTTGACTGGTTTGAAGCGAGGCGGTACCAAGCATGGCAACTTTAGCTTGTAATTCTTTGGAACCAGTTTGCGCAAACGCAGAAACGGGATCTAATAAGCTCCCTGCGAGGCTGGCTCCAGCGCCAACAAAGATTGCTCCTTTAAGTGACTTCGTCAAAAAGTTGCGACGAGAATTTTGAGTTAATTTTTCCATAGGTAAGAAATTTTAAGATTTCCCACTCAAACACGTCAGCAAAGAACTTGTTTCCGGTAATGCAAGATTTTTATTCTCCAAAATATTAAAAGAACATCTAACGCTTTTCTGAGGTTAACTACGCAGTAATGCGCAACTAGGTTTGCATGGCTTTAATAAATAGATTTAATTCCCGTTATATTATTTTCAAAAAAACACGATAACAACCTAAATACCAACAAATTGAACTTTAAAAATGACAGTTTTGTTGAAAATTTATCATAAAGAGGGGGGCGGATATGAATTTTTTTCATTTGTATTTGGGCGCTAACAGGCTGCAGACTTGATAAAGATTTAGCTATCGCTCCTATGCGATATTCTAATGCCTTCACCAACTATCAGCAATAGAATTGAAAAGCCCAAAAAGAAATAGTTTGCCACATCATGATTAGAAGCGTACTCTATTACATTATGTAGTTTTAGCAAATGGTGATCAATAACTCCTTCTACCAGATTGAACAATCCCCAACCTGAAATTAGTCCCGCAAATACTAGCCTGCCTGACAATAAGGCCTTGCGGTCTGTTACTGCTTTCCATAATAGAACAATTCCTATAAACACAACAATCAAACAAAACATATGGAAGATGCCATCCCAAAACATGTTTACACTTTTGCCAACATAATCCGTAGCAGCAATCTTGGAAGAGAGCATCTCATGCCATTGAAACACCTGATGCAGAACAATGCCGTCTATAAAACCGCCCAATCCAATACCAAGTACCATTGCAGCATTGTGGAGAGGTATGGGCGATGGTTTGGTATTAAGACCTCGTTGGCGCGTGGCAATAACTGTTAATGTTCCAATTATTAAAGCAAGCATAAAAAATGCTGCCAGCATGGTAAAAAGG
>Ga0308164_10002754_pt1 | contig 16905 bp, 9 predicted proteins | sample PhyTR2_FD_201031 | JGI IMG/M metagenome (GOLD analysis project Ga0308164, IMG submission 201031) | Phyllosphere microbial communities from UC Gill Tract Community Farm, Albany, California, United States - DLSLT.R2 | ecosystem: Host-associated > Plants > Phyllosphere > Unclassified | place: USA... | reverse complement strand
ATTTGCCGGTTCTTTAGGTGATATCAGTTCAAGCGATATAAAGAGTATAGATATCCTTAAAGATGCTTCGGCGACCGCTATCTACGGGTCCAGAGGTGCCAATGGAGTAATTATAGTGACTACGAACCGAGGCAATAAGGGTCAAAAGCCAAAATTTAGCTATAATACTTTTACTGGAGTACAAACTTTATTTTCCAAATATCCAATGATGGATGGGCCACAGTTCTTAAAATTAAGAGAATATGCAACGCCCGCTCCACCTGCTGATAACCCAAATCAGGTGACAAGTCCATTGTATACCAATGGTGCAGACGAAACTTCTACAACAAATACGGATTGGCAGAGTTTATACTACAAGCCAGCTATGATTACCAGTCACGATATCGGTGTATCTGCAGGGACTGACGGTGGTAATTATAATGTCGGACTTTCCTATTTTAAGCAAGATGCATTGATCCCGCTACAGAATTACGAGCGATTTTCATTACGAATCGCATTAGATCAGCAGGTGGGCAAAAATTTCAAGTTTGGTTTCACAACCAATACTAATTATTCTGAATCAGAGGGTAATGGCGTCAATTCCGGAGCCGTCTTGGGATATTCTCCTCTAGCCAATCCATACAGCGCTGATGGAACTCCCAAAAGTCTTATGACTACCGCGGGCGGCATAGACCAGACTTGGATATATACCCGTGATAGATTGCAGGGTCTGGGTGAGAAATATGTAGATGAAACAAAAAGTTTTTCATCCTACAACAATTTATACGGGGAGCTCAGCCTTCCGATTAATGGATTGAAATATAGGCTAAACGTTGGGTTGGATTACCGCACGCAAAATAGTGGTAATTATACAGGTGTAGGAGTCTTCAGCACAAATCCAGCAGCCACATCTTCAGCTGGAAGAGGAAATAATCAGAATTATCACTGGGTTCTTGAAAATCTACTGACTTACGACCGTACTTTTGGAAAGCATAAAATAAACGCCGTAGGTTTGTACTCAGCAGAAGGCAACCGATACATCAGCACGTACATGAGTGCTAGAAATGTTCCCGCAGATTTCTTCCAATATTATAATTTAGGACAGGCTCCGCAGGCTGATATCTCTGTAAAGCCGGAAGATCAGCAATACAATCAGACCGGGCTAATATCTGCAATGGGAAGAGTAATGTACACTTATGATAATAAATATATGTTGACTGCAACTTTGCGTGCAGATGGATCTTCAAGATTAGCACCTGGGAACAAGTGGCACACATATCCGGCTGTTTCTGCAGGCTGGAATGTGACTAACGAAGCATTCATGGAAAATATAAAAGTTCTGAACCTCTTCAAACTGAGAGCCGGATGGGGACAAACCTCAAATCAAGCTGTCCCCGCATATTCTACATTGGGAGCACTCACGGTTGTACCTTATAATTTTGGATCTGCAAATGCAACTGGCGTCTATGTAAGTCAGGCTCCAAATCCGTCTTTGGGATGGGAGTATTCTAAAACGACTAACTATGGGGTAGATTTTGCTTTATTTAATTCAAGAATATCTGGGACTGTTGAGAATTACAGAACCCATACATTTGATCTTTTAACAAACAAATCTCTGCCGGCCACCTCTGCTGTAGGAACTGTTACTGAAAATGTTGCTGAGACAGAAAACAAAGGATGGGAATTTTCATTGAATGGAGCTATTTTCGACAATCCTGATGGATTTTCTTGGGATGCAGGTGTCAATTTATATACGAACCGCAATAAGATTTTATCTTTAGCATCTGGAACACAGAAAGATGAAAACAATCTTTGGTTTGTAGGTCATAACATCAATTCACTATACGATTACCAGTATATTGGGCTATGGCAGGCAGGCGATCCTTACCAAAATATCTTAGAGCCAGGTACACCGGCGGATGTTATCGGTTCTATAAAAGTTCTTTACACTGGCGGATATAATGCAGATGGAACACCTGTGCGTGCAATCAGTACAGCAGACAGACAGATTATAGATACAGCTCCGGATTTTCAGGGTGGATTTAATACAAGGTTCTCTTATAAAAATTTCGATCTCAGCACTGTTGCAGCTTTTCAAAAAGGTGGTGTCTTGATAAGTTCACTTTACGGCTCTGCAAGTTACCTCAACAGATTGACAGGTAGAGGCAACAATGTGGATGTAGACTATTGGACGGAAGAGAATACAGACGCATACTTTCCGAGGCCTGGCAGACACAACACTAGCGATAATCCGAAATATTCTTCAACATTAGCTCTTTTTGATGCTTCTTATCTCAAAATCAGAACTATTACTTTAGGATATAATGTCAAAAAAGAATTTTTAGAACAACTAAGTCTTAGCAGTTTCAGAATTTATTTTACAGTTACAAATCCTTTTGTGTTATTCTCTCCTTATCATAAGTTTTCCGGTATGGATCCTGAACCTAACTCTGTTGGAGATCAAAACCAGGCAGTAAGCAGTTACAAACAAAGACAGTTGATTATTGGAACAAATAATCCTTCAACCAGAAATTACCTAATGGGTCTTAATTTAACTTTTTAAAATAAACAGTCATGATAAATTATAATAGAAAAATGATATTGGGAGCAATCTTTCTATCTTTAACATTTACCGGATGTAATGAAATCCTGGACGAAGAGCCAAGAGCAAATTACACAGTAGAATATTTTAATACAGAACAAGGTGTAAACCAGGGTATTACATCTTTGTACAGACATTTGCGATCTCTCTATGGTAATGGATATTTTATGAGCAACTGCCAGAATGGTACAGATGAATCTACTTTTGGACAAAGTGCCGACGGAAATTTTAAAGAACTGGATATGTCTGGAAATGGCAACATCAATTCAGCAACTTTTCCAACAAGTATGGTATGGAATTCTGTTTTTCCCTACATCAATACAGCAAACGGGATCATTGAAAAAGGACCCAACTTCGGCATTGCTGAATCGCTGGTTTCCGAAGCGAGATTTTTTAGAGCTTTTGATTATTTTATGCTGGTACAGACTTATGGTGGCGTTCCTTTAGATTTGGGCTCCGGTGAACTGGCTTTTAACATCACAGCAACAGCAACTTCGGTGAGGAATACAGTTCCCGAAGTATATAGCAAAGTGATCTTTCCTGATCTAAAAAAAGCAGTTGATAATTTACCAGTATCTCCAAGGGTCACGGGTGGAGTTACCAAAAATGTAGCAAGGTTATTTTTGGCGAAAGCTTATCTTACGTATGGATGGTGGCTTCAAAATCCGAATAATATCCCTACATATCCAGAGTCGCCAAGGACAGACCTGGACGGGCACAATGCACAATGGTATTTTCAGCAGGCTTATGATATCGCTTTAGCAGCTATCAACAGTCCTTCGCCGTATTCACTTCAGCCAACTTTTTACGATTTGAACTTGGGAGCAAGTGACAGAAATAGTGAGTGTATGCTGTATGCAGATCATACACAATCCAGTGCATATTACAATGAAGGTGATCCGGCCGGACAAGGAGCAGCATGGTCTCCCGACAATTTTGCATCTTGGATGCAAACTTGGAATTACACAGCCATAAAAAGTAGCAAGACAACTGCTTGGGCAGCAACCGATATAGTAAATTCTGTGCAGCGTGCAGCTACTCAGCCGTTAGGTCGTCCCTGGGTTCGTATGGCACCGCCTATTGGAGTCATTACAAACACATTTGCTGATAAAGTAAATGACTCACGCTATGACGGTACTTTTGTTACAACTTACAGAGGAAATTGGAACAGAGCTGGTGTCACAAATCCAACGCTTTACAATGCCAACGACTTACCGGTTCAGCCAGATGGTGCAATTTTATCGTTTTTGGATGACGATTCGCAGCAGCCAACATATCCTAGTGCCAATGAGCCGGTCTACAAAGCTGCTGGTAAAAATGGAGTGGGAGCAGGAACATTGCCTGGCAGAGCAGACTGGGTAATCGCGCCAAATGGAATAAGCAGAATGGTATATCCAGGTTTATGGAAAATAGGAACCTATAGAACAGATAATGGTGCCGGATTAGGAACGCCCAATGCTGGCTTGACGAGACCTTTTAACGTTGCTAAATTTTCCGAATTTTATTTTATAGCAGCAGAAGCAGCGGTAAAAGGTGCAAATGGTCAAAAGACTGCCAGAGATCTGATAAACGTTATCAGAGCACGTGCTGGCAAATGGCGCTGGAATAATAATGGAAATGTTGCCAAAATCGAAGATCACAGTGCAGAAATGACCGCTGCAACACCCGCAACAATCACAATCGACTATATTCTTGCGGAAAGATCAAGAGAATATTATGGCGAATTTTACAGATGGTACGACCTTGTTCGTACACAGAAGTGGGAAGAATATGGTGGCACTTATAAGATCGGCGGTGTTTCTTATGGCGATCACATACCTCTTACAGTTACACGTAATATTCAAAAATTCCATTATCTGAGACCAATTCCCTCAAGCCAGTTAGATGCTATGGAAGTATCAGCAGAGGTTAAAGCTAAATTCCAAAATCCCGGCTACAATTAATTTTTAAGTTCATATCAATCAACAGCAAAGTAGGTGTAGCCCTTTTTACACCTGCTTTGTTTTAATAAAAAACTAAAGAAAAAAATTATGGAGAAGACGTGGCGTTGGTTTGGGAAGAAAGACAAAATAAAATTAGATATGCTGCGCCAGATTGGTGTAGAAGGTATTGTATCAGCATTGCACGATATTCCAAATGGTGAAGTTTGGTCACTTGAGGCTATTAATGATTATAAAAATTATATAGAAAGCTTCGGACTCCACTGGTCTGTAGTTGAAAGCCTTGCCGTGAGCGAGGCTATCAAGTACGGAGGTGCGGACAGAGATTTTCTTATAGATAATTACATTCAAAGCTTAGAAAATTTAGGAAAGGCTGACGTGAAAACCGTTTGTTACAACTTTATGCCGGTTCTGGATTGGGCACGTACAGATTTGTTTCATCAATGGGAAGACGGTTCGTCGTCATTATACTTTGACAAAGCCAAATTTGCTTATTTTGAAATACATATTCTGCAAAGAAAAGGTGCGGAAAACGATTATAATGCAGACGTTCTTAAAAAAGTAGAACAGCTTAAAAATACTTTAACGGAGGACGATAATAATGATTTGATTGAATCCATTATCGTTAAAACACAAGGTTTCGTAAACGGAAATATTACCGAGGACGACAAAAATCCCGTTCAACTTTTTAAAAATCTATTGGCTTTATATGATGGGATTGATAAAAGTCAGCTCCGTCAGAATATGAAATATTTCCTAGAAAAAATAATGCCTGTTTGTGAAAAATATGACATCCAGATGTGCGTTCATCCAGACGATCCACCATTTTCATTATTAGGTTTACCAAGAATCGTCACTAATGAAGAAGATATCGATTGGTTCTTAAACGCGGTCGATAATCCTCATAATGGATTGACGTTCTGCACAGGATCGCTGAGCGCAGGTCTCCAGAATGATGTTCCGAAACTGGCCCAAAAATATGCCCACCGTACAAAATTTGTACACCTCAGAAGCACCAACGTGTTTGAAAACGGCGATTTTATCGAAGCCAATCACTTAGAAGGAAGAGGACAATTGATCGAAGTGATCAAAATTTTTGAAAAAGAAAATCCAGCACTGCCGATGCGTGTAGACCACGGCAGATTATTAACAGATGATATCGGTAAAGGTTACAATCCAGGCTATTCTTTTCTGGGAAGGATGCTTGCCTTAGGACAGATCGAAGGCGTAATGGCAGCCGTAAATTCTTATTCCAAATAAAAAAACAGAACCAAAAGTTCGATATTATCAATTATCATTTATCAATCATCAAAAATGAACGAAATATTCAGCATAAAAGATAAAGTAGCCGTCATTACAGGAGCATCAGGCGTTATTGGCGGAAGTTTGGCTAAAAGTTTTATCGAAGCCGGAGCAAAAGTTGTGGCTTTAGGAAGAAATCAGGAAACTCTCGACACCCGCGTTAAAGAACTGACAGATTTCGGTGGCAACGCTTTCGCCGTAGAAGCCAACGTAATGAATATTGAAAGCCTTGAAACAGCCTCAAAAAAAATCATAGAAAAATACGGTAAAATCGATATTCTTCTCAATATCGCTGGCGGAAATATTCCAACAGCAACATTGACCGCAGAACAGTCCTTCTTCGATATGAATATAGCAGGCTGGGATGAGGTTACCGATTTAAATATCAATGGAACCGTTTATCCGAGTTATGTTTTCGGAAAAATAATGGCAGAGCAGGGCAGTGGAAGTATTGTCAATATCTCTTCAATGGCAGCATATTCCGCCATCACCCGAGTTGCAGGATATTCAGCCGCAAAATCAGCAATTACCAATTTTACACAATGGCTTGCGTCGGATGTTGCTTTAAAATTTGGCGACAAAATCCGAGTAAATGCAATTGCTCCCGGGTTTTTCATAGGCGATCAGAATCGTGCTATTTTGTTGAACCCGGATGGTTCTTTGACCGATCGCAGCAAAAAAGTCATAGCCAAAACGCCAATGGGACGTTTTGGAAATGCAGACGAGCTCAATGGCGCTGTACAGTTCCTATGCTCAGATGCTGCAAGTTTTATCACTGGCGCTCTACTTCCTATTGATGGAGGTTTCAGCGCGTTCAGTGGTGTTTAAAATGAGTATTATTTTCTTCTTACAGTAGCAAGGCCTTAATCTTTTTTCATAATTAAGGTCTTGTTTTTAAAGTTTTATTAAGTGAAAAAACTCTCATTCCGTTTTCTTATTAATTGAAACAACGCATCTGATGTCACACAATTGCAAACCCTAAAAATAAAAAATGAAACAGAATATAATCCATGCGGTTTTAAATCGAAATACTTCAAAACTCATCATCGCTTCCGCATTACTCTCAATTAATTGCATTTCAGCACAAACCTTTACACATTTTTTCTACAAAGGAAATGATAAAATCTACGCGAACAATCCTCTGAAAGAAAACGAGTTTTATTCGCCGATTCTTCAGGGCTGTTATCCCGATCCGAGTATTACCAGAAAAGGAGACGATTATTACCTCGTGAATTCGTCATTTTCAATGTTTCCCGGTGTTCCGATTTTTACTTCTAAAGATTTGGTCAACTGGAAGCAGGTTGGCCACGTTCTTGATCGACCCTCTCAGCTTAAAGTTGAAAAAGGCGGTGTTTCTCAGGGAATCTATGCACCGGATATTAAATACAACAAATTCAACGACACTTTTTATATGATCACCACGCAGATTGCAGGTGGAGTCGGAAATATGGTCGTAAAAACAAAAGATCCTGCAAAAGGCTGGAGCGAAGTTCAGAAACTGAATTTCGACGGCATCGATCCGGCCATTTTTTTTGATGACGACGACAAAGCCTACATTGTTCATAATGATGCACCACCAAAAGGAACTGAGCAGTACAACGGTCACCGTGTCATCAAAATGTGGGATTATGATCTGGAAAAAGATCAGGTTGTAGCAGGTTCAGACAAAATTATAGTGAATGGTGGAGTAGACTTATCCCAAAAACCAATCTGGATTGAAGGTCCGCATTTGTACAAAAAGAACGGAAAATATTTCCTGATGTGCGCAGAAGGCGGTACTGGCGGCAATCACAGCGAAGTTATTTTTATGTCAGACTCTCCGAAAGGTCCGTTTGTTCCGGCTACTAATAATCCTATTTTGACACAGCGTTATTTCCCGAAAGACAGAAAAGACAAAGTAGATTGGGCTGGCCACGCCGATTTGGTGGAAACTCCGGATGGTAAATATTTCGGTGTATTTCTGGCCATTCGTCCCAACGAAAAAGGTCGTGTGAATCACGGAAGAGAAACGTTCATACTTCCCGTAGACTGGAGTGGTAAATATCCTATTTTTGAAAACGGCCTGGTTCCGATGAAGCCAAAATTGAAATTACCGGAAGGCGTAAAAAATCAAACCGGACAAAACGGATTTTTCCCGAACGGAAATTTCACATACAACGATAAACTGACGGATAAAAATCTGGATTTTCGATGGATTGCAATGCGTGGACCTCGCGAAAATTTCATTACGGTTACTAAATATGGCGTAAAAGTGAATCCTATGGAAACGAATATCAAAGCATTGGCTCCGGTTTCGGCATTATTCCACAGATTACAGCACGAAGATTTTGAAACTTCAGTAACACTTGATTTCAAACCAAAATCTGAAAAAGAATTAGCCGGAATCACTTGTTATCAGAGCGAAAGATTCAACTACGTTTTCGGAATTACGAAAAAAGATAAAGACTATTATATCGTTCTGGAAAGAACAGAAAAAGGAGTATCAAAACTGATTGCAAGTGAAAAAATTTCACTTTCAAAAACCATTAAATTGCAGGTGGTTGGGGAAAAAGATGACCTTAATTTCAATTACTCTCTTGATGGCAAAAACTTCAAAAATCTTGGAGGTCCGGTTTCCGGAGATATTCTTTCTACCGATGTTGCAGGCGGTTTTACAGGAAGTTTGATTGGTTTGTACAGCACATCGTCTAACGATATTGTCCCTAACTAAATTTTAAAATCAAAATATTTATGGCAGCTTAATCCGCTTCCGTTCTCAATCTTTTTATTTTTTAGAAAAAAAATAAAAAGGATTTCCGCTCAAGTCGGGCTGCTTTTATGCAGCGTTCCAAAAAATTACAGACAATAAAATATCAAAACTGTGAAAATTAATAAACCATTTTATATAGTTTCTCTTTTCGGATTTATCGGGCTGAATCTACTTTCAGCTCAGGTAAATCCTGCTGTGAAACAACAGAAAACGGCGTTTACAAACCCAATCATTTGGGCCGATGCGCCGGATTTATCGATCACAAGAAACGGCGATGATTTTTATCTCATCAGCACCACAATGCACCTGATGCCGGGCGCTCCGGTGATGCATTCCAGAGATCTTGTCAATTGGGAAATGTCAAGTTATGTTTTTGACAGGTTAAATGACAATTCCAAATATGATTTGATAAACGGAACTGTTTATGGCCGCGGACAATGGGCATCGTCAATCCGCTTTCATAAAGGGAAATATTACGTTTTGTTTTCCCCGAATGACGAACCGTTCAAATCTTATTTTTATGTATCCGACAATCCCGAAAAAGGAAACTGGAAACTGATTACCAGAACCAGACATTTTCACGATGCATCTTTGCTTTTTGATGACGACGACAAGGTTTACGTGTTCACGTCCAACAAAGTTTTTGAATTAAGTCCCGATTTTAAAGAAGTCATCGGAAATCCCGATGGAACAGTAGTTTTTGAAAAAGATGCTTCGGAAACCGGACTTCTTGAAGGCAATCAAATTATAAAGAAAGACGGAAAATATTATATGATGATGATTTCCTGGCCAAGAGGTGGGAAACGCCGTCAGGAAGTTTACAGAGCTGATCAGGTGACCGGACCTTACGAGAAAAAAATCATTTTGGAAGACAATTTCCTCGGATTTTCCTACGCCGGACAAGGTGCTTTGATTGATGATAAAAACGGCAATTGGTATTCGCTAATTTTTCAGGACAGAAATGGAGTTGGACGTGTCCCGATTTTGATTCCTGTAAAATGGGAAAACGGTTGGCCGGTTTTAGGTGACAAAGGAAAAATTCCTTTGAATGGCGAAGTTCCGCTTCCGCCGTTTAAGCCAAAAAATAATATTGTAGAAAGCGATGAATTTTCAGATAAAAAATTGAAAATTCAATGGCAATGGAACCATAATCCTGTGAGTGAAGCCTGGTCTTTGTCCGACAGAAAAGGGTTTTTAAGACTTAAAACCAGTAGAATAGTCGATAATATTTACCTTGCTCCAAACACATTGACCCAAAGAATGGAAGGCCCGAAATCTACCGCAATTATTGCTCTTGATGTGAAAGGTATGAAAGATGGCGACATCACGGGATTCAGTGCGTTCAACGGAGATTCCGGGATTTTTTCGGTGGTAATGGAAGGTAGTAAAAAGTTTGTCGTTTTTTCAACCAATGACGTCAGTTTAGACAGTAAAACGAAGGCGGTTACCGGAGTAAAAAAAGAAGAAAAGAAGAGATTTCCATTAAACTCGGACAAGGTTTATTTTAAAATTGACGCCGATTTCAACCTCGGAAAAGATCTGGCCAATTCCTCATACAGCACAGATCAGAAAAACTGGATAGAGATGGCAAAAGATTACAAAATGATTTTCGATTACCGAAGATTGTTTATGGGCTCCAAATTTGCCATTTTCAATTACGCAACGAAAAAACTAGGGGGTTTTGTAGACGTAGATTTTTTCAGGGTGAATAAAAGTTCCGAGTAAAAGAAATGGAAGTAGGTTTTGGGCAGCTTTATCCGCGCGAGTTTATCCTGAACTTGTCGAAGGGTTCCCGCTTTTTTGTTTCGCTCCGCTACACAAAAAGAGCTCCACTCAGCTCGGGCTGCGAGTGATTCGGGTTAATAAAGAATTTGTTCCACAGGAGCAAGCTGTTAATAGCAAAATTGCATCACCAAACCAAAGCCTATTAGAGGCGACCTGTCAATTAAGATTACGAAAGTTGACCAGAAAAAATGTAAAGAAGATAAACCATTGCAGGTATTATTTTTTTGTCTAAATTAATAAGTGTAAAAACTACAAATAAAAAATTATGCGAAATTCAGTTGTATTTGCTTTAGGTTTTGTTTTGTCAGGAACGTTTATTTCTGCACAAACTTTTGATAAACAGGCTCCGCAAGGTTTCGATGTTGAAAAAAAAGATATTCCGCACGGGAAAATCGACTCCGTTCAATATGCATCAAAAACAGTCGGAACTACAAGAAAAGCTCTGATTTACACGCCGCCGGGATTTAAAAGAGGAATTAAATATCCGGTTTTATATCTGCTTCACGGCATTGGCGGCGACGAAAAAGAATGGTACAAAAACGGAACACCACAAATTATTCTGGACAATCTTTACGCACACGGAAAACTCACGCCGATGATCGTTGTTTTACCCAATGGAAGAGCGATGAAAGACGACCGCGCTACCGGAAATATTATGGCAAAAGATAAAGTGGAAGCTTTCGCAACCTTTGAAAAAGATTTGCTGACCGACCTGATTCCTATTATCGAAAAAAAATATCCTGTAAAAAAAGACAGAGAAAACCGCGCGATTGCCGGACTTTCAATGGGTGGTGGACAAACCCTGAATTTCGGACTCGGAAATATTAATAAATTCGCCTGGGTTGGGGGATTTTCATCGGCTCCCAACACCAGAGAACCTCAGAAATTGCTTCCAGATCCGCAAAAAGCCAAAGAACTGAAACTGATTTTCATTTCCTGCGGCGATCAGGACGGATTGATGCCCTTCAGCAAAGGAACGAGCGATTATCTCACAGAAAATAAAATTCCGCACATCTTTTACATAGAACCAGGAGGTCACGATTTCAAAGTCTGGAAAAACGATTTGTACATCTTTTCACAGTTGATTTTTAAACCTGTCGACCAATCCAGATTTTCGGAATTTACGGTTTTTGGAACGCCAGCCGAATCCAACATCCGAAATGCACAGTTTCCACAGATTCTTCGCAACGGAAAAGCAATGTTTAAAGTAAAAGCTCCGGATGCACAGAAAGTTCAGATCGATTTAGGTAAAAAATATGACCTCAAAAAAGAATCAGACGGCGTATGGACAGCGACCACAGATTCTTTGAGCGAAGGTTTCCATTATTATTCATTATTGATTGATAATGTTGCGGTTGCAGACCCGTCAAGCAAATCATTTTACGGAATGGGAAGATTCGCCAGCGGAATCGAAGTTCCTTTTGCGGGCGATGATTATTACGCTTTAAAAGACGTTCCTCACGGCGACATCAGAATTCAGAATTTCTTTTCAAAAGTAACCAATTCCTGGAGAAGAGTTTTCATCTACACGCCGCCCGGTTACGACAACAATGTGAATGAAAATTATCCTGCGCTTTACATTCTTCACGGTGGTGGCGAGGATGAAAGTGGTTGGGCAATGCAGGGTAAGGCAAACCTTATCCTTGATAATCTGATTGCAGAAGGCAAAGCAAAACCGATGATTTTAATAATGCCGGATGCAAATATCGGTCCTGCCGGATTCGGAAATTTTGGGATTAGAAATCTTCAGATGTTTGAAAAAGAAATCAAAGAATCGGTCATTCCTTTTTCAGAATCTAATTTCAGAATTAAAAAAGATGCGCCCAACAGAGCTTTGGCAGGACTTTCAATGGGCGGAATATACACGCTTTATACAGGAATCCAGAATTCCGAAATGTTTTCTACTTTAGGGGTTTTCAGTTCCGGATGGATGTTGCCGACGCTTCAGAAAGTGGCTGATGATGAGTACAAATTTTTAGCTGACAACAAAGTGAAATTCAATTCAAATATTAAGAATTTCTGGATTGCGATGGGCGGAAAAAATGATATTGCATATCAGAATAATCAGATAATGATTAATAAACTGGATGAATTGGGCATTAAATATTCCTATTCCGAATATCCCGGCGGTCACACCTGGCCGGTTTGGAGAAATAATTTGTATCAGTTTGCTCAATTGCTTTTTAAGAATTAAAAAAATTTAATTAAGAACGATCACAAAAAAACAATCATCTGAACTGATCACCGAATACCACTCACTATTTAAATCTTATTAGGAAAACGATGGTAAAAAATATTTTTAAAGTAAGCTTAATCGTGACAGGAACATTAGTTTCTGCCCAGAATCCCATCATTCAGACCAAATTCACGGCCGATCCTGCGCCAATGGTTTACAAAGACACCGTTTTTCTGTACACCAGTCACGACGAAGATGACGCTTTCGGATTTAAAATGAAAGACTGGCTTCTTTATACTTCAACCGATATGGTCAACTGGACAGATCACGGCGTGGTGGCTTCTCTTAAGGATTTCAAATGGACAGACCCGGAAAACGGAGCCTGGGCGCCTCAGGTTATAGAAAGAAACGGCAAGTTTTATATGTATTGCCCGATGCCCGGACGGAGAGGTATCGGTGTTCTGGTAGCCGACAGTCCGTATGGTCCGTTCAAAGATCCTATCGGAAAACCGCTTGTGAAAAATTCAAGTGACGATATTGATCCAACGATTTTGATTGATGATGATGGACAAGCTTATCTATACTGGGGAAATCCCAATCTTTGGTATGTAAAACTTAATACTGATATGATTTCTGTTGATGGCCCAATCGTAAAAGATCTATCTGTTGCAAAAGTGAAAGGTACGCCGGATCCTTTTCATTATCAGGAAGGACCTTGGGTGTGGAAACGAAACGGGAATTATTATTTGGCATATGCCTCAACGTGCTGTCCGGAAGGCATTGGTTATGCAATGGGCAAATCGGCAACCGGTCCGTGGGAATTTAAAGGAATGATTATGGACAGTGACAAACGCTCCAATGGAAATCATCCGGGAATCATTGATTTTAAGGGTAAATCTTATGTTTTCGGCTTCAATTACAATTTAGCAAAACAATCGATCAGCAAACATTACGAACGGCGCTCCATCTGTGTGAGCGAACTTATTTACAATGCCGATGGTACCATTCAAAAATTACCGTTTTGGAATCCTGAAGGCGTAAAAAGAATTGCGACTTTGAATCCTTATGAAAAGGTGGAAGCCGAAACGATTGCTTACAGTGAAGGTTTAAAAACAGAAAAAATGACCGAATGGGAAAGAAATAATCCCTACGACACAGGCAAAAAAATTACAGAACGAATGGTGGTTTCGTCTATCAATAATGGCGATTACCTTAAAGTTCAGGGCGTTGATTTTTCTAAAGGAAGTAAACTCCTGGAAGTCTCAGTTGCATCAATAAATGGCGGGACGATAGAAATTCATACAGATTCACTGGATGGACAACTTTTAGGAACTGTTCAGGTTACCGGAAAAGCCGAAGGTGATGTTTTTAAAACTATTAAATCTCCGGTTAAAAATGTAAAAGGAATTTATGATGTATACTTTGTATTCAAAGGAAACAGAGACCTTTACTATTTTGACTGGTGGAAATTCAGTTCTAAATAGGGCTTTATTTAAACTTTAAAAAGTTTCTTATTTCGCTTAAAATTTTAAAAATGTACAGATTTAAACTTTTTATTTTAAGTTTTTTCACCGGATGTTGGTTAAATGCGCAGAATGTCGTTTGGCTGGATGAGCTCGACCTTAGTGTTTCTACGCAGGGTCACGGAACTCCAGGCATCAATACTTCAGTTGCGGGAAAACCGCTGACGATTGCAGGCGAAGTTTTCAAAAGAGGATTTGGCACGCACGCTGAAAGTTCTTTGCTGATCAACCTAGACGGAAAAGCATCAAAATTCACTGCGTTAGTAGGTCTGGATGATGAAGTGAAGGGGCAAGATCCAGCCGTGGAATTTGAGATTTATGGCGACAACAAAAAGCTCTGGTCAAGTGGAATTATGAAATTGGACGACAAGGCAAAACCTCTTTCTGTTTCACTAAAAGGCATCAAACAATTAGAGTTACTGGTAACCGATGGTGGAAACGGTCCTTATTATGACCACGCCAACTGGGTTGATGCAAAATTTGAAACTGACGGTGCGATTACTTTAAAAACATTCAATCCCATTTCGTCCGAAGAATATATTTTAACGCCAAAATCTCCTGCAACGCCAAGAATCAATTCGGCAGCAGTTTTCGGCGTTCGTCCAGGTTCTCCATTCTTGTTCAGGATTCCTGCAACCGGGGAACGACCAATGACATTCTCTGTAAAAGGTCTTCCAAGAGGATTAAAATTAGATTATCAAACAGGAATTATCACAGGAAAACTGGATAAAACAGGAATTTATGAAGTGGAATTGACCGCCAAAAATGCAAAAGGAAAAACTTCGAAAAAATTTAAAATAAATTGCGGCGAAAAGATTGCCCTCACGCCAACGATGGGTTGGAACAGCTGGAACTGTTTCGGACTTGAAGTCTCGGCCGATAAAGTAAAACGCGCTGCGGATGCTCTGATTAAAAGCGGATTGGCAGACCACGGATGGAGCTACATCAACATCGATGATTCCTGGCAGTATAACCGGGATTCCAAAGGTCTTCCCAAGATGCGTGATGAAAAAGGATTTATTATTCCCAATGCCAAATTTCCTGATATAAAAGGCCTTGCAGATTATGTTCACAACAACGGATTGAAAATAGGAATTTATTCTTCTCCCGGTCCGTGGACCTGCGGTGGATCTCTCGGCAGTTACGGCTACGAAAAACAGGATGCCGAAAGCTATTCAAAATTTGGAATCGATTACTTGAAATACGACTGGTGCAGCTATGGAGGTGTCCTCGACGGTCTGCCGGAAAACGATCCTTTTAAAGTTCCTTCTTTGGCATTTCAGGGTGGAGGCGATCCGGAGAAAGGCGTAAAACCTTTCAAACTGATGGGTGATTTACTCCGTCAGCAGCCACGCGATATTGTCTACAATCTTTGCCAATACGGGATGGGCGATGTCTGGAAATGGGGAGATAAGGTTGAAGCGCAATCCTGGAGAACCACCAACGATATTACTGATACCTGGGCGAGTGTGAAAAGTATTGCACTGGCTCAAGATAAAGCCGCTCCGTTCGCAAAACCAGGCAACTGGAATGATCCTGATATGCTGGTAGTTGGCGAAGTCGGCTGGGGAAATCCGCACAAAAGCCGTTTGAAACCCGATGAGCAGTATTTGCACATCAGTCTTTGGAGCATATTTTCAGCACCGCTTCTTATTGGTTGCGACCTTGAAAAACTTGATGATTTTACACTAAATCTTTTAACGAACGATGAAGTAATCGCCGTGAATCAGGATGCTTTGGGAAAACAGGGAGTTTGCCTTCAGACGGTTGGCGAACTTAAAATTTACGTGAAAGCATTGGAAGACGGCAGCAAAGCGGTCGCATTTGCCAATTTCGGAAGAGAAAAAATGACGCTGAATTATAAAGATTTTTCAAAACTTGGAATATCGGGAAAACAAACAATTCGTGATCTATGGAGACAGAAAGATTTAATAAGAATAAATACTGTAAATGAAAGCCTGCCATTGGAAATCGCGGCACACGGCGTGGCTTATTACAGGTTCATCGGAAGTAAATAATCACATTTTAAAATACTTTAATATGAATTGGAAAACAATCATCTGCCTTTTTATTCTTTTTCCTTTGATGGGAACCGGACAAACTTACATCAGTCATATCGTCAATAAAGACGGTGTGACGGTGAAACTGTCAGAAGGTATTTTGAAACTAAATCCGGTTCATAAAAATGCGGTTAGAATACAATGGATAAAAGATTTACCGGCAGAAGAACGTGAGTTCGTTCTGGTCAACAAGCAGTTTGTTCCGAAATTTAAATGTTCGGAGGATAAAGATTTTTTGAAGCTTAAATCGGGGAATGTTTCGGTTTTGTTCGATAAAAAAACTTCCAGACTAACCTTTCTTGATAAAAAAGGAAAAGTGTTGCTGTCTGAAGCAATAAACAGTCGGAAATTAACCGACAACACCGTTTCATCCCAGCCTTGCTACATAGCAGAACAGGGTTTTGAAACAACTTCTGATGAATATCTTTTTGGCTTGGGACAGTTTCAGGACGGTCATTATAATCTGAAAAATATCAGCAGAAAACTCATTCAGGTCAACAGCCAGATTGCCTTGCCTTTTCTTTATTCATCAAAAGGGTATGGTCTTTTGTGGCATCAGTACGGCTTATCGTGGTTCAATCCGGCGGACAATAATCTGGAACTGAAAAAAGAGTCGTCTTCCAAAGGAGAAGAAAAAGAAGTGACCACGACCAGCGGAACGTTGAAAGTTTCCCAACAGCAGGCTTCTTACAAAGGCAAATTATATTTAAATAAAGATTCCGAATATACTTTTATGCTTGATCTGGGCGATATGGATAACCGCCATTTATTGATCATTGACGGAAAACC
>Ga0308164_10002753_pt1 | contig 16915 bp, 17 predicted proteins | sample PhyTR2_FD_201031 | JGI IMG/M metagenome (GOLD analysis project Ga0308164, IMG submission 201031) | Phyllosphere microbial communities from UC Gill Tract Community Farm, Albany, California, United States - DLSLT.R2 | ecosystem: Host-associated > Plants > Phyllosphere > Unclassified | place: USA... | reverse complement strand
GCGTTTGAGAGTGTCCTGATCGCCAACCGTGGCGAGATCGCCCGCCGCATCATCCGAACCGCCAAGCGGATGGGGCTGCGCACCGTCGCGGTGTACTCCGACGCCGACCGTGCCAGCGCCCACGTCCGCGAAGCCGACGAAGCGCATCGGCTGGGTCCTGCCGCTCCGGAGCAGAGCTACCTCGACATCGACCGGATCATCGGCGCCGCGCGGGCGTCCGGCGCCGGAGCAATCCACCCCGGCTACGGGTTCCTGTCCGAGAACCCGGACTTCGCCCGCGCGGTCGAAGCCGCCGGGCTGGTGTTCATCGGTCCGACATGGCAGCAGATCGAAGCGTTCGGACCCAAGCACACCGCGATCGCGATCGCGACCGAAAGCGGGGTGCCGTGTGTGCCCGGATCTGGGCTCGTCGACACCGTCGATGAGGCAGCAGCGGCCGCGAACCAGATCGGGTACCCGGTGATGGTGAAAGCCTCCGGCGGTGGCGGCGGGGTCGGGATCTCGACCTGCTGGAACGACGCCGACCTGCGGGCAGCATTCGATTCCGTCACCCGGCTGGCGGCAGCGAACTTCGCCACCCCGGGAGTGTTCGTGGAGAAGTTCATCGCTCGCGCCCGCCACCTCGAGGTGCAGGTCTTCGGTGACGGTGACGGGACGGTCCGGATCCTCGGCGACCGTGACTGCAGCTTGCAGCGCCGGCACCAGAAAGTCATCGAGGAGGCACCAGCCCCGAACCTGCCCGACGCAGTCCGTGCCCTCATGCACGACAGCGCGACAGCGCTGGCGGAGCATGTCGGCTACCGGTCCGCGGGAACGGTCGAGTTCGTCTACGACACCGACACCGAGCAGGTGTACTTCCTCGAGCTCAACACGCGCCTGCAGGTCGAGCATCCCGTGACGGAGCAGATCTTCGACGTCGACCTCGTCGAGTGGATGCTTCGCGTCGGCCTGGGCGACACCGGCCCGTCCGGGTTCCTCGCGCACACCACGCCCATGAGCAACGGCCGGCACGCCATCGAGGCGCGTGTGTACGCCGAAGATCCAGTCAAGAACTACCAGCCCTCCACCGGCCTGCTCACCCAGGTCCTGTTCCCTGACACTGACGGAACCGAACGAGGTGACGTGCGGATCGAAACGGGTGTGGAGACCGGCGACGAGGTGTCACCGATCTACGACCCAATGCTGGCAAAGGTGATCGTCACCGCTGACGATCGCCGTGCCGCGTTCACCGCTCTGCACGAGGCACTAGCGGACACCGAGCTGGCCGGGATTGAAACGAACCTCGGCCTCCTGGATGCAATCTGCCGCACCGAAACGGTCCTCGACGCCGCCCTGACGACGAACCTCCTGCAGGATGTCGCTGACCAGCGGCCGCGCATCGACCTGCTCCGCGGCGGCGCGTCGACCACGATCCAGGACTGGCCAGGCCGGACCGGCTACTGGCAAGTCGGAATCAGCCCCGGCGGCCCGATGGACGACCGATCCTTCCGCGCCGCGAACACCGCCGTCGGAAACCCGGAAGGGGCCCCCGCCCTCGAGTGCACCGTTTCCGGCCCAGCGCTTCGGTTCACGGAAGAGACCATCGTCGCCATCACCGGCGCATCCGCGCCGATCAGCGTCGACGGCGTCCCGGTCCCGCAATGGGAACCGGTCACCGTCCCCGCCGGCAGCACCCTCGACATCGGTGCTGTCCGCGGCACCGGAGTGCGCACCTACCTCGCGGTCCGCGGGGGCATCGACGTCCCCACCTACCTCGGCAGCGCCGCCACCTTCGAGCAGGGTCGCTTCGGTGGACACGGCGGCCGCCGCATCGCCACCGGCGACGTCCTCCGCGCCAGCACCGACACACCGGTTGCCGCGCCGACCGCTATCGACCCCGCGGACCGCATCAGCACCAGCAGCCACTGGGAGCTGCACGTGGCCGAAGGGCCGCAGCCGGCGCCGGAGTACTTCACCCCCCAGGACATGCAACAGCTCTACGACGCCACCTGGACCGTGCACTTCCACGCCGCCCGCACCGGTGTGCGCCTGACCGGCCCGAGGCCGACCTGGGCACGCAGCGACGGCGGCGAAGCGGGCCTGCACCCCTCGAACCTCCACGACAACGCGTACTCCGTCGGCGCCGTCAACTTCACCGGTGACACGCCTTCCATCCTCGGCCCCGACGGGCCAAGCCTGGGTGGGTTCGCGTGCCCGGTGACCGTGGTGAGCGCCGACCGCTGGAAGCTCGGCCAGCTCCGCCCCGGCGACACCCTCCGCTTCGTCCCCGTCGACACCAGCCAGCTGCCCGCGATCGCCGCCGCGAACCTCGCCAACGCAGTCTTCACCCCGACTATGTCCCGCCGTGACAGCGACAACGGCGTGCTCACCACGCTTCCCGCCACCGACACCACCCCCAAGGTGGTGTACCGGCGCGGCGGCGACGACAACGTCCTCGTCGAGTACGGGCCGATGACGTTGGATCTCGGCCTCCGCATGCGCATCCACGCCCTGATGCAGGGCCTGCACGACGTTGCCCCGAGAGGCCTGATTGAACAGACGCCCGGCGTGCGGTCGCTGCACCTGCACGTCGATCCGGCAGTGCTGCCGATCCGGCAGCTCGTTGAGGTGCTGGTCGAGATCGAGCAGCAGCTCCCCGCCACCGGTGACTTGGTCGTACCGAGTCGGGAAGTGCATCTCCCACTGTCTTGGGATGACCCGAGCGTCGGTGAAGCGATCAGCCGTTACAGCTCCCTCATCCGTGACGACGCCCCGTGGAACCCGTCGAACATCGAGTTCATCCGCCGTGCCAACGGGTTGGACTCCGTCGACGACGTGCCGCGCGTCGTCACCGAGGCCGAATACATGGTTCTCGGCCTGGGCGACGTCTACCTCGGCGCGCCAGCCGCTGCGCCGCTCGACCCCCGCCATCGACTCCTGACCACCAAGTACAACCCGGCCCGCACCTGGACTGCCGAAGGAACCGTCGGCATCGGCGGCACCTACATGTGCATCTATGGGATGGACAGTCCTGGCGGCTACCAGCTCATCGGCCGCACGATCCCGATCTGGGCAGGTCTGCGAGAACGTCGTACCTCCTTCACCGACGGCAACCCTTGGCTGCTGCGGTTCTTCGACCGCATCAAGTTCCACCTCGTCAGCCCAGACGAGCTCGCCGACCTCCGCGCCGAGATGGCCGCCGACCGCCTACAACTCGACATCCGATCCGGGGAGTTCTCCCTCCGCGACCACCAGCAGTTCCTCACCGACCACGCCACCGACATCGACGCGTTCCGGGCCCGGCAAGCAGCCGCATTCGAGACGGAACGACTCGCTTGGGACGCCGCCGGCGAGTTCGCCCCGAAAGATGACACCGCCGCTGCTGCTCCGGCGACCACGGACGACGTGTACAGCCGCCTGCCCGACGGCGCGACCGTCATCGAAGCACCGATGGCCGGCGCCGTGTGGAAAGTCGACGCCGCCACTGATGACGTCCTCGAGGACGGAGCGAACCTGCTGGTGCTCGAAGCAATGAAGATGGAAACTCCGGTCCGGGCAACGCACTCCCTGACGGTGTTGGAGCTACTCGTCACCGCTGGCGATACCGTCGCCGCGGGGCAGCCTCTCGCAATCGTCACCGCAGCTGGCGTCCCTGCACACGCCTGAACCCTGGCCAGCGCACCGAAACGGAAACGACCGCATCATGAGCACCACCACGCCCTCGAGCCGAACCGCCACTGCACACGCTGTGGACCCTGTTGGCCGAATCACTGCCGCGTACGACCGAATCGCCCTGGTCGACCGGCCGGAGATCTGGATCACTCTCCGGACGCGCGAGGAAGCTCTCGCGCATGCGCACGCTGTGCAGGAACGACTGAACCGGGACGGGGCGGAGCACGTTCCTCTCGCGGGAGTGGTCATTGCCGTGAAAGACAACATCGACGTCGCCGGTCTGCCGACCACCTGCGCCGCGCCGTGGACCAGCTTCGTCCCCGACATCAGCGCCACCGCGGTCGCACGCCTCGAGGACGCCGGCGCAATCGTCATCGGCAAAACCAACCTCGACCAGTTCGCGACCGGACTAGTCGGCACACGAAGCCCATACGGCGCCGTCCGCAACGCGATCAATCCGGAGCTCGTCTCAGGAGGCTCTAGCTCCGGCTCAGCCGTCGCCGCCGCACTCGGCATCGTCGATGCTGCCCTCGGTACCGACACAGCCGGATCCGGCCGAGTCCCGGCAGCATTCAACCGGCTCATCGGCATCAAACCCACCCTTGGACTGGTGCCCGCCCGCGGCATGGCCCCCGCAGCACCCTCCTACGACACCATCACGGTGTTCGCACCCACCCTCGCCGCCGCCGAGCGGATCACCGCCACCATCGCCGGCGTCGACCCGCACGATCCCACCAGTCGGGGGTGGGACCCCGCCGCCCCCGCTGCCGCGTCACCGTCGCCGCGTCTGGCGGTGTCAGACGAACAGAACCTGGCCCCGCTCAGTCCCGCCTGGCGTGCCAGCTACGACCAGACCCTCAACGCGCTCCGCACCGCGGGCGCCGAGCTGGTCGAAACCGACATCACCCCGTTGCTGGACGCCGCGAGACTGCTTTACGACGGTGCGCTCGTCGCAGAGCGCACCTATGCCATCGGCCATCACCTCGATGCCGGCGCCGGAGCGAGCGAAGCTGACCCGAGCGTCACCGCCATCGTCCGCGGCGGCGACGTCAAGAGCGCGGTTGAACTCATCACCGACCAGCAGACACTCCGTCAGGCTGCCCTCACCGCGCGAACGCTGCTGGCAGATGTAGACGCGCTGCTGCTCCCCACCGCGCCCGGGCATCCCAGCATCGCCGAGGTGCTTGCGGACCCCATCGCTGTGAACTCGTGGGTCGGCACGTACACGAACTTCGTCAACCTGCTCGACCTCGCCGCGATCGCCGTGCCCGGCGTCGAAGCCGACGAGGCCCCCTTCGGCGTGACCTTGGTTGGGCCCGCGTTCTCCGATGCGGCCCTCGCTGACCTCGCCCGTCGGCTGCTGCTACACGAGGAAGCCGTCGCCTCCGGATGGTCACCACCCACGATCGACGTAGCCGTCTTCGGCGCGCACATGACCGGTCAACCGCTCAACTGGCAGCTCACCGAACTCGGCGCCGTGCTCGCAGGCACAGTCGTCACCGCACCCACCTACCGCTTCTACGCGCTCCGCACCACGCCAGCGAAACCGGGGCTGGTCCGCGACGACAACAACGGCGCTGAAATCACCGGAGAGCGATGGTCGATCCCTGCCGCGCACGTCGGCGCGTTCCTCAATCAGCTCGCCGCGCCCATGACCATCGGCGTCGTTGCACTCGACACCGGCGACGAGGTACTTGGCTTCCTCTGCGAGCCCGCCGCCATCACCGGCGCACCCGAGATCACGCACGCCGGGCCGTGGACGACGTACCTCGCCTCGCAGTGACCCGAACACCGTCAGGGGCTCCGAGCGGTTCCACGGGGGATAGCTCCCAGCCCGGGTGCGGCAACGCTGATTGAAGCGGCGGACGTGCGTCCGGTAGACGGTCGGCTACCGCACACGTTTCGAGCGGTACTGATCCGTCGGCGTCATGGCCTGTAGAACTACGCCGGGGAGCTTGGTCCCGCACGTACGCGAATACAGACCCCAAACCGCTGCACCTTGCAGCCTCTCGCTATCCGGTTGTGGCTGGGGTAGGTGCGTCGAGGGCGAGTTTGACGCCCACGGCTCCGAGGAGCGTGCCGGTGACACACCGCTGCCAGCGCATCCAGCTCGGCTTGTGGCGGAGGAAAACCGCGATCGACCCGGCCGCCAGGATGATGACGGCGTTGACGGCCAGGCTCACGGCGATCTGTACGGCGCCGAGCTGGAAGCCCTGGCTGACAACCCCGCCGGCATTCTGGTCGACGAACTGGGGGATGAGCGCGAGGTACATGATCGCCGCCTTCGGGTTCAGCAGGTTTGTCAGGAGCCCCATGCGGAACAGCTTCGCCGTGGAATCGCGGGGCAGGTCACGGGTGTCGAAAACGGATGCACCCCCGGGTCGGAGGGTTTTGTACGCAAGCCAGAGCAGATAGGCGGCGCCGGCGACCTTCAACGCCGTGTAGAGCCAGGGCACAACGATGAACACTGCGGCGAGGCCTACGTTGGCCATGGTCATGTAGACGAGGAACCCGACGCCGGTGCCGGCGAGTGAGACCAAACCCGCGCGGCGTCCCTGGCTGATGCTCCGCGAGACGAGGTACATCATGTTCGGGCCCGGGGTGAGCACCATACCCAGGGCGACGAGCGCCATGCCGCAGGCGGCGGTCAGCGAGATCATGCCGGTGTCCTTCTGGAGATCGTGAAAGTGACGTCATCGCCACCCGTCGTGCTCCTAGCTTGACGCACACGCGAGCGCTTCTCCTAGCGTCTCGTTAGAGGATCGGCTATTGAGACGGGTGTTCGACGCAACCTCTCGGTTCGATCGAGATGAATCTTGTCTGTCCGAGTGTCGCAGTACTGGCCGGCCAGGGAGCGAGCTCTCACTACCGTCCGTGGTGGTGTGCGATGGGCACGGGCCCATTGGCACCTGTTGGGAGTGGGATGGAGAACCTTGGCTATGGCTCGGCAACGATCCAGGTCAGTGACGCTGTTGCATCGGTGGTCCTGCACTACGCGGCGATCCTCGCGCAGACGGGGGGAGGAGACGTCGTTGACGTCCCTACCGCGGACGATGACGGCGCCGGCGTGTACGCCAGCGTCGTCCTTGGCCCCGGTATCCCGGTGATGGCGACGAACGCCCCCGACGACGTGCTGGAGGACGACGATCGCGACTTCGTCGCCGAGATCATGGGACGCGTTGCGGTGGCGATGGGTGGTGCGCCGAGCTGCAGCTGTGCTGGTTGAGATGTTGCACGTTGTCGCCTTCGGCTATCGAGACGGCTACCGGCTCAGAGCGAGCGCTGAGAGGGTGACTGCAGCGATCGCTAGCGCGATGATGAGCCCCCATTGCCATGGCTGAACGGGCAGCGCTCCGTGTGGAGGGCGGTTCTCGCGTCGTCGGTCGCGACATTGCCGACACCTTCGTGATGCGCCGCGAGCGTGCTGGGTGCACATCTATTGCGGCTTGTGGAGAGCGGCGGCGGGGGAGTTTCGGGGTCTCGGCGCGGAAGACCCGCGCGATCCTGGTGCTTTTACCGTGCCGGTCAACGCCACCGAGTTCGCGGCGGGCAGGGTGTCGTGGTCGTACCCACGAGTGCACTGGCACCAGATGCGGATGGGTTCGTTGTGCCGAACCGAATAGAAGGTCTCGGTGTGGATCGTGGCGCGTGGATCGTCGGGGTACAGCAACATCCTGCTCCTGAGCACTACGAAGCAGTGGCGGCGGGAGCACTGAAGTGTGCAGGTTCGCCGGACTGCGAGAGGGGGACGAGCACGCTCCCCTGGCATGCCAGTGGAGCCGTGCCGAATTGCCCCGGGTGTGCCTCACGCTCCATCGGGTGGAGGCGGCGCCGGAGCCAGACATATACGCACATCAGGTACAGAAGCTGTCCCCGCTTGTGCGGACCCAAAGAAGGCTATCGGTAGTGTCTGACATTCGCAATGCCAAACGGGTCTGGGTATCTACTTCCCCGCGCTGCTGGTGACATGGGAGTGATATCCGGGATATGGTGCCGGTATGCCTGTTCCGAAGTCTCCGACCAGCCAGGGTCCTCGCCGTCTTCTCCGTGATGTTGTCTACGAGCAGATGCTCGAGGCGATCGAGAACGGCACGCTCGAGGCGGGGGAGCGCCTGAATGATGAGGAGCTGACGAGCTGGCTCGGTGTCTCGCGCACTCCGGTGCGGGAAGCGATCGCCCGGCTTGAGTCGGAAGGGCTCGTGGAGATGGCTGCGAACCGGTACACCCGGGTCGCCAGCCTCTCGGGCCCGGCGCACGACCAGGCGGCCATGCTCCTGGCTGCGCTGCACGCGTGGGCGATCGACCACGCCGACGAAGCGACCACTGATGCGCGAAAGACCGCGGCTGCTGCTGCGAGCAAGGTCACTGCCGGCGTCGACGCGCACGACGTCGACGCGTATCGGGGGCTGCAGGACGCTGTCGCGGCGCTCATCGCCGGGTTCGAGAACCCGCTCTACACGGCGACCGAGGCTGCGGTGCGTGGAAGGGTGAAGTTCCACGCCCCGGCGCCGGACGCGAACATCGACTGGAACGCGACGGCCGCGACGGCCGGCGCACTCGCGAAGATTTGACGGCCAGCGCCCGACGCCGGGCGCGACGTATCGCGGACTGTCGCCTCTGTTGTCGCGCCCACGGGGCTACGGTCAGGCGCAGGGGACTCACCAATTCCTGTGCGGGCCGGAGTTGAGATGACGCTCCTCCGGTCCGTCCACACAGCCCAGTGGGCTCGCGCAGACCGTCGTGCGGATCCTCAGAGGAGCGACTTCGCCACATCAGACACGGCAAACTGCCGGATTGCGGCCTTCGAGGCGGACTACACGCCGAAGCCGACGTTGCCGCGTTGCACTGAACTCGTGCCGGGCTTCCTGCCACGGATGGCGTTGCCGACCAGCGACCCGAACGCCGATCGACAACACCTCTCCCGAGACCCTGATCCGCCCGGTTTGCGCAACTGTAGTCCTGGCTGCGCCGAGACGCATCCCGTCCGATCTGTCCAGTTTCGGAACTGATCTACGGCGGCCATGCGTTGTGGCGATGATCGATGCGTGTCTGACCTGCTGCGCTGTACCCAACTCGTGAATGGACTGGGTGATGTGCGTCAGCCCGCCGAAGTGAGTTCGACACCCACCGGCTGCTCACATCCTGTATGCGCATGCTCTGAGCACGGTATCCACCGTCGCAGCACCAGGGTCTTCCCGATGTGTGCGCGCCGAGCCGTCTTGCGGAAGAGCATCCCATGACGAATCAACCTGATGTGCCGTCTTCCACGTTGGCCCTGACCAGCGTTGTCGCTTCCGGCCTGCCCCTCGACGTCGGCACGATGACCGCGGACCGGTTCTACGACGTCCCGGCCGTGTTCAACCGACGACCGGCCCCGGCAGAGATGGATGCCCTCCGCGGTTCCGCGGGGCACGCGCACCTGGTCAAGTCCGGCTACCCGGAGGTGGGTATGGATGTTCGTGATCGGCGTCTCATCATCAGCCACACCAACCTCGGCCAGCTCGAGCGGGGACTCGCGACCGTCATCGCGAACTACGTCGACACCGTCAGCCACGCGGTCCTCCTCGAGCGCACGCGCAAGGACGCCGCCGCACGCCTGGATCTCAGCGAACGGGTTGATCGCGCTGCGGAAGTGGTCCGAGTCGCTACCCGGGTGCGGTTCATCCCGGACTCCGCCGTCAGCATCGACACTGGGGTGATGGCAGAACTCGCCCGCGACGGTGACTGACACCAGAGCGCACGAAGTCGGGGCTCCGGAAGCCGTTTGCATCACGGCGTGAGTGTCCGCAGGTGGTTCCGTCCTTGTCCGCGATGCGGCGTAACCCGTCCCTGAAGCCGAGTAGCGTTGGCTGTTCCGGCCGCCGGTCTATGCGGCCTTGATCCCACTCCCAGGCGCCGAGTGTTTTCGGGAAACGGTGCTCTTCACCTTTCCACCTGGCAGCCCCGGCAGGTTCTCTCATGGGACATCAGTTACGACAACGTGGTGGTGGTGGTGGTCGATGACCGCACACTCACCCACCTGCAGATCGTCATCGTGAACAAGCTCCGCAAGGGTGAGGCGTTCCTGATGTCCTGGAAGGATGCGGCGAACGTCGGCTCCGGGCGGGGCTCGATCTGGCTCCACCCCTACGTTTTGGTTTACTTCAAGTTCGACGGTGGCCGCATCCCGGTGATCAATGAGCGGTGGTTGCAAGAGCTGACTGCATCCGCCGATAGCTCTCGTGGGCTCGTCGTCACGACCGAGAACGGCGAGGTGCGGGGGCTGCCGATCGCGGGGAGCAAGCTCCCCATTGTGCGGGCCATGGGTCCGCTGGAGCGGGCCAAGCCGCGTGCTCCCCGGCTGGCTCCCGGTAAGCATCCCTGAGGCTGCTTCGCGCGAGGGAACTGCTCGCACGAGCCGGGCGGCGTCGCCGGCCCGGCTCGCGGGGACGCGAACGTCCCTGCTCGTCCCCCCGATCACCCGAATCACGGCAGGACGAGATGTGGGGCGAAGACCAGGACAGGAAGGAAGCGTCGACGCGCAATAGACGCCCAGGTGGCGCTTCCTCCCCATGGGCCGAGTGTGTCGCTCAGCCGCTCACGGATTCGGGTTCCGCTACCGCGCACAGCATGCGCCTACCTCGCCCGCACCGATAGAGGCTGGGCCACATTGGTCCCAGATTGGTCCGCGCTGGTGGTCCGCCGAACGCCGGTCATGGTGCGCGAACGGTCCGGTTGAATCTGCCCTGCCCTGCCCGGCCGGCAGCTGCGATTGTCCGAATCTCGCGCTGCTGGCGCGCCAGGGAGAGACGGATCACTACCGTTCGAACGAAGCGTGATGGGAAACCATCCGTGCTTGCTCGGAGGGTGATGAAGAATCTCGGCTACGGGTCGGCAACGATCCTTGTCAGCGATGCGGCTGCATCAGCGGTCCTGCATTACGCGGCGATCCTTGCGCAGACCGGGGGAGGAGACGTCATCGACATCCCCACCTCGGACGATCACGGGCTCAGCGCGTACGCCAGCGTCGTGCTCGGTCCCGGAATCCCGGTAATGGCCACGAACGCGCCCGAAGACGACCTGGAAGACGACGACCGGGACTTCGTCGACGAGCTGACCAGCCGCGTCGCGATCGCGATGAGCTCACCGTCGCACCGCTAATGCACTGGCTGAGGTGCTGCAGCGGGGCGATGCGGAGGCCTCAACGGCCCGCGGCCTCCCGCGACCCCGGTTGGGTGTCGTGAGAGGCCGCGGCCGATTGCGGTTCTGCGGGGTCAGCCGGTGTAGGTGTAGGTGCTGACCCAGTCGATGTACAGGTGTCCGGAAGCGCCCCAGTCGCCGACCTGGAACATGTACCGGTGCGCGGACGTCGGGACGTTCTTCGTGACCGTCTTGATGACCTTGCCGTCGAGGGAGTACGTCACCGACTTGCCGGGGATCCACTCCTCGGAGTAGGTGTGCCAGCTGCGCCAGTCCACCCCGGTGCCGACACTCGTCGCGGTGGCTTCCTGCCCACGGATCATCGAGTGGTGGTGGACCATGGGTTCGCTGTCGAAGTTGCCCTCCGGGTAGTCGATCTCCCCGTCCGACCACACGTCCGAGGACGGCCACAGCATGAACGCTGCCCCGTTGCCGTCGCCACCGGTCGCCTTGGCCCGGACGCTGAACTTCCCGCCGACGTGCGACCACGCGCCGTCCGGCGTGCCGAACGTTCCTGCTGCGCCGTGCTGTCCGTCGAGCCGGACGTCCATGGCGCCGTTCCGAGCGCTGATCTGTGACCCCGAGTAGTACATGCCGCCGGTTCCGTCCGGGTACGGCTGCCACGAGTTCTTGTAGGTCTTCGCGAACGGGCCGTTCGCCGACGCCGCCGTGCTGAAGTTCTCGACGAAGGACTGCTTGAACTTCCCGACGTCACCGACCGGCGCGGACACACCCCGGCGATCGTGGTCCTCGCAGCCCGTGGCGCGGCGGTGGCTGCCGACCCCAGCGGTGCCGCGACCACGGCGATGCTGACGAGTGCGGCGATGAGTGCTGTCTTCCTGATCCTGCGGTGCTGCATGAGCTGTCACTCCCTGTTGTGACTGAGAGCGCCCGACCCCTCGGGCGCCCTGCCGGATCTCGGCTGCCGTCGAAGGTAGGTCGGCCAGACAGCTAGCACAGGGGGATTGACACCGTCGTGCCCGGCCGGTGATGATCCTCGGTTCGGCAACACAGGTGCGGTGTCGTTCAGTCACCAGGAACGGCGGCTTTGCGCGCACCTCTGGCGGATGCGGCACACCGAGCGTACTGTTCGGCGCACGCGACCCCGGAACCCGGCCGCTGGATCGATCTCGTCGTCCATGCGATCAGGGCGTCTCGATGCTCGAAGTGCACACGCAGGCCATCTCGCTGCACCGTGTTCGAGTGGGGACGAGCGCAGCCGCGGAGCCCCGGGAGCGAGGGCGCATCCTGGTAGAGGTCCCGCGCGGCAGAGCGTGCTGCTGCAGGGGTAGCGGCACGCATACGGGCCGGTGGGCCGCTGACCCTAGCAGCGTCCTGCCGGCTTCTGTCCGACTGCAATGACAGATCTGACCCGAAGGTCCAACCGGCGACGAGCGGCTCCTGGTCGTAGCTGCCCGGACAGCTGAACACCTCGGGATGATTGTGGTCCCCGCGAGCCGGGTCCCCACAGTCCCCGGCTCGTGCCACCTCGGTCATCGTGCAGAGATGGCTGGCGTGTTTCCGCCTAGCCCTGGTGGTTCCCACCGATTGCGCGCACACTCGCCCCACGGTATCTACCGTCGCCGCAGTGAGATCCCTCGATGTGCGCAGGCCGAGCCGCCGCTGAACAGAGGACACCATGACGAACACACCCGACGCCCCTTCCGTACCGCTGGCGCTGACGAGCGTCATCGCGTCCGGTCTCCCCGTTGATCTCGGCGAGCTCGTCTCGGAGCCGTTCTACGACGTCCCGGCGGTGTTCAACCGGCGTCCGGATCGGGTCGAGATGGACGCGCTGCGTGGAGCAGATGGTCATGACCGCCTCACTCGGGCCGGCTACTCGGAAGTGACGATGGAGGTCCGCGATCGGCGGTTGATCATCGGGCACACGAATCTCGGCCAGCTGGAGCGTGGCCTCGCGACCGTGATCGCGACCATCGTCGACACCGTCAGCCGCGACGCGTTGCGGGAGAAGGACCGGCAGCGAGAGGTGGCGCGGACCGACTTCGACGAGCGCGAAGCGCGAGCGCAGGACGTAACCCGCGCTGCTGCGCGGATCCGGTTCATCCCCAGCGAACCGACGTCCCCAACGGGCCTGCTCGACACGGTGCCGAGTCCGCACGCCTGATCTGCGACCTGGTGCAACCCGTCCGCTGGCGTCAGCGCCGCCAGCGGACGGGGATGGCCCCCGCGTCGAGAGCTACGGCGTCCACGGGAGACGGCGCTGCCAGCGCGCCCAGCCCTCGAGTTGCGCTTTGGCGTTGTCCAGACTGCTGTGACTGCCGTGTGGGCCACCCTTGGTGAACATCACCGCGTAGACACGCGCGTAGTCGAACGTGGATGTCACGGTGCCGATATGGTCGCCCGCAACCCACGCTTCCCACCGCTCCGTACTGATGACACTCCACCGCACGGTCTCTATGCCGTTGCTCACGGCAGGCCTCATCATGACGTCACCTGCTGCTTGCCCGTCGGCTCGTCGGGCCGGGTGACGATGGTGGTGAAGCCGGTGGGACGGCGTCGGGTCGCGTCCTCCCACCGGCTCGGGAGCACAGCACCACAGGGATGGTGATTGCGCGCTCCCGCCCGCGATGGCCTGGTCTGCGTCATTGCTGCACCTGGCCATGCGAGATGAACCGTCCGAGCATCCCAATCCCTGCTCGCGACTGGTGACGGGGAAGAATGCGACTGCGTGGATGCATAAGCGCCTCCGGCTGGCATCGGACGATGAAAATCGGTCCGGCGGCCAGGGGGCTCGGGTCACCTCCCACAGACACTAGGGGATAAACGGGGATTTCTCCTGACGGAGTGTCAATTGAGGTTCGTCCTCCTACGCAGTTCCGCACGGCACGGTCCGCCCGATACGGTGAATACTCACCTAGCTGGGGGGATCCGGATGGCCCAAACGCGCGAAACGCGCCTCCTCGAGACGTTCGTGACATTGACCGACAGCCTCATCGCCGACTTCGACGTCCTCGACGTCTTGCAGACCCTCGTCCACCGTTCCGTGGAGCTCTTCGACGCCGCGGCGGGAGCGATCCACCTCCGCAACAGTGACGGCGTCCTCGAGGTGGCGGCATCGACGAGTGAGCAGAGCAGCTTCATCGGGCTTCTGCAGCTCATCGCTGGCGAGGGCCCGTGCATCACCGCGGTGACCACCGGGCAGCTCGTCACCTACGAGGACGCGGCCGAACTGCACCAGAAGTGGCCACGATTCGCATCGGCCTCGCGAGAGCACGGGTACCTCGGCGTCCATGCGATCCCGCTGCGGCTCCGAGACGACGTGATCGGGTCGCTGAACCTGTTCCGGGAGACTGAAGGAGCACTGAACGGCGCGGATGCACGCGCGGCGCAGGCGCTGGCGGACGTCGCGACGATCAGTGTGCTGCAGCAACGGACCATCGAGAACGCCACGCTCGCCGCCGCGCAGCTCCAGCACGCGTTGGACACCCGCGTCGTGATCGAGCAGGCCAAGGGGTACCTGGCACGTGCGTTCGACATCGACATGGAGACGGCCCGTGAAGTGCTCCGTCGATACGCCCGTGCGCACCAGCAACGCCTCACCGACGTCGCCGCAGCGGTCGCACACGGCGACCTCCCGCTCGAAGCGCTCGGATTCGCTCCCGGTTCCTGAGCCGCCCACACCATCCGCTCCCGAGCGCGTGCGCGGATCCCACCGGGAGAGGCCGGTGACGGATGTGGAAGGAAACTGCCGAATAGGCCGCTGACCGAGGACACTGAGGGCGTGACCGACGCCGTGTCAAAGCCAGGGGTGAGCACGCTCGTCGCTGTCTCCGGGCGAGACACCGACGAAGCGATCAGCGCACTTGCGGGGTTCTACGCCGGCCGCAGCTGGTCCGCCCGACCAATCGACGAGAACTTCTGGTTCAAGTACGTCAGCGTGGGCGACGACCAGCTGAGCATCCGCCGGTCGCAGATGCACGGCTACCTCCGCGGGGACGTCGCGACCGAGGGGGAAGTCGTCGTCCAGTGGCTGGACCGCGGACAGGGTCACATCGACATCGGCGGCGACGAGATCCGGATGCGCCCAGGCATCCCGGTGCTGTTCCCCGTCGAGCACCGATTCCAAGTGCAGGCGCAGGACTGGGACCAACACCTCGTCCACGTCCGCCGCGACCTCATCTTCGAAGTCGCCAGCGAACACGACCTGTTCGTCGAGTCGCTCTCATTCGACAACCAGGTCGAGCCCAACACGGCAAGTATCCGCCGATGGCGGTTCGCCGTCGCCACCGGCATCCGCGCGCTCCAGACCGACGGGCCTTCCTCGCTCCTGTGGCATGAAACGCAACGCCACATCGTCTGGGCGTTGCTGCAGCTCTACCCGCTCCACGCCATCGCCCTGCCGACCGGCCACAACGAACGCAATACCGCCAGGCTCCGCGCAGCCGTCGACTACATACACGAGCACGTCCACGAGCCCTTGCCCGTGCGGGACATCGCCGCTGCGGCAGGACTGAGCATTCGATGGGTGCAAGAGTCATTCCAACGAATCTTCGACCGATCGCCACTGACCTTTGTCCGCGACGTACGGCTCGCGCGCGTCCACGAGCAGCTCCGGGCCCTCGAACCGGGAACAGCGCACATCGGCGACGTCGCCCGAAGCTGGGGCTTCGCACACATCGGCCGGTTCTCCGCCGCGTACTTCCAACGATTCGGTGAGTACCCCCGCGACACGTTGCGACGGTCATGACCGCCCGCCAGCGCGCCCGACCACGCCGGCTCAGCCCATCGGAGATCACCCGCCCCACACTCACCCGAAGAACAACGGGGCAGACCAACGACGAACGCAAACAGACATCAACCTCACTGCCATGGAGCTGCGCCGCCGCCTACTCTCGCGCAGGTGGGGCAAATCGAACACGATCGACGCCACCGCTGATCCGTCGTTGCTGCTAGGGGCCGAGTGCCGCGTGCGAGGCCCGGCACGTTGGGCACCAATCGACGTCGTCTGTCGAGCAGTCCCACCCATACGACTCCGCGTGACCTCGCGCGCCGTTGTAGCTCACCGCGTTGGGGCCGATCAGGGCGAGCTTCTCGCTGCACTGATCGCCGTCGCACGTGAGCACGATCGCGGGGTGGATTGCCATACTCCTATCGTCCCTCCCCGTTGACGGCGGCCGTTGCAGGGCACGAACTGTGTTGTTACCGGAGTCAGGCGCCACTGATGCTGCTTCGAGGTCTGCACGGACCCTTCCGTTTGGGCGGGTCTCGGCGCACCGCGCGACCGCATGAGCGGCGAGCTGCTGTGAAGCACCGCACGGGGCTCTCAGCGACGCCATAGTCGGCCATCATTGCCAGCGCCGCAGGGCCCGCGTACCTTGATGGTCTGCGTCCGGACCATTCCCCCCAGTGGCTTCGGGCGCCCGCGGCTCGGGTAGCCCCCCCCAATTCGCTCGAGCTGCAGCCGGCTCCGGCCCTGCACCCCCCTGCAGGGCCGGGGCCGCTTCACGTTCGCTGGCCTCCGCGCCCCAGCGGGCTTCTCGAGGGCGTTGCTCACACCGCTGCGAGCACGCGGTGCGGAATCCAACCCTCACGACCAGCAGTGTTCCGACACCAGGACCAGCCGCTCTCCGGGTCGTCGTCAAGAACGTCGACGCGCTCGCCTGATTTCGCGGGGAGCTCGGCGGTGTCGTACCGAACGCGGACGACGCCTATCGAGTTGTCAATGTCGATGTGACGTGCGGGCACCCACCCCGTTCCGTGCGATGCCGTCACGAACACGAAAGCGGGCCACTCCGTGTCCCGCTCCCCGACCTGCACAACGTCGCCTGGACTCACCACCAGCGGGCTGCGTTCCGGAATCACGTGATCGGCAGTCAACACGTATCGCACACCCACGATTCTTCAATGCCCCTCCGATGGACCGCAAGCGGCCTGTCTGGTCTGGGCAGGCCACCTTCGGCGGGCTGATCTGACTGAGAGGAGCCGGCAGGCCGGCCAGTGCTTGTCGAACCCCCAGGGGTTCGTTGTTTGCCCGGGAAGCCTTCGGCGATTGTACGGACGAGGTTCCGGGCCGCAAGCCGTCGCCACCGCCGCACGCGAGAACTTTCGACCGGCACCGTCG
>Ga0308164_10002752_pt1 | contig 16916 bp, 16 predicted proteins | sample PhyTR2_FD_201031 | JGI IMG/M metagenome (GOLD analysis project Ga0308164, IMG submission 201031) | Phyllosphere microbial communities from UC Gill Tract Community Farm, Albany, California, United States - DLSLT.R2 | ecosystem: Host-associated > Plants > Phyllosphere > Unclassified | place: USA... | reverse complement strand
AGGTGGCCGGCATCGACACCGGCGTGGATGGCGGCCGCCCCCTGATCGCCGCCTGAGTTCGCGCCTCGATTGCAGGCGGCCGCCGGCTTCGGTACTATGCTTCGATGCAATTTTGTAAAATTGCATCCTGCTCAACCGTCCTGGAGAAACCGATGCCCCGCCTGCCGTCCCTGTCCGCCCTCACTCTCGCATTGACCGCCCTGTCCGGCGCGGCCGCGGCCCAGACGGCGCCGATGGCGCCCGACATCCCCTCCGCCAAGTTCGCCACCACGGTGCCGAACGCCGACTACGTGAAGCAGGACGTCATGATCCCGATGCGCGACGGCGTCAAGCTGCACACGGTGATCGTGATCCGCAAGGGCTTGTCGCACGCGCCGATCATGCTGACGCGCACGCCGTACAACGCGTCGCGCCGCGCCGGCCGCATGAAAAGCCCGAACATCAGCTCGATCCTGGGCGACGGCGACGACGCCTTCATCGAGAACGGCTACATCCGCGTGTTCCAGGACGTGCGCGGCAAATACGGCTCCGAAGGCGACTACGTGATGACGCGCCCGGTGCGCGGCCCGCTCAACAACACCAGGGTCGACCACGTCACCGACGCGTACGACACCATCGACTGGCTGGTGAAAAACATCCCGCAATCGAACGGCAAGGTCGGCATGGTCGGCTCGTCCTACGAAGGCTTCACGGTGCTGATGGCGCTGGTGGCGCCGCACCCGGCGCTGAAGGCGGCGGTGCCGATGAGCCCCATGGTGGACGGCTGGCGCGGCGACGACTGGTTCCATAACGGCGCCTTCCGCAACCCGAATTTGTCGTACATCGCCAGCCAGAACGCGGCGCGCGGCGAAGGCGACACCATCGTCACCGGCGCCTGGGACGACTACGACGCCTTTCTGCGCGCCGGCTCGACCGCCGACTTCGCCCATGCCTACGGCGTGGACCAGCTGAACTTCACCAAAAAACTGTTCGAGCACCCGGCCTACGACAGCTTCTGGCAGGAACAGGCGCTCGACCGCATCCTGGCCAAGCGCCCGCTCACGGTGCCGACCATGAACGTGGTCGGGCGCTGGGACCAGGAAGACATCTACGGCGCCTACGCCACCTATGCCGCGCTGGAGCCGAAGGATTCCACCAACAAGCTGAACTCGCTGGTGGTGGGCCCATGGCGCCACAGCGGCGTGAATTACGAGGGTTCCTCGCTCGGCGCGCTGCGCTTCACCGGCGACACCGCCCAGCAATTCCGGCGCGACGTGATGCTGCCCTTCTTCAACCAGTACCTGAAGGATGGCGCCCCAGGCTTCGACACGCCGCCGGTATGGTCCTACCAGACCGGCACCAACCGCTGGCGCCGGCTCGACGCGTGGCCGCTGGCGCCGGCGACCACGCCGATGTACCTGAAGGCCGGCTTCGGCCTCGGTTTCGAGAAATCCGCCGACCAATCCGCTGCGTATGACGAGTACGTGTCCGATCCGTCGAAACCGGTGCCCTTCGTGCCGCGCCCGGTGCGCATGGGCGAAGGCACGGTGTGGAAGCCGTGGCTGGTGACCGACCAGCGTTCCTACTCCGACCGTCCGGACGTGCTGACCTACGTCACCGCGCCCTTGAGCGCGCCACTGCAGCTGGCCGGCGAGCCGATGGTGAATCTGTTCGCCTCGACCTCGGGCACCGACAGCGACTGGGTCGTGAAACTGATCGACGTGTACCCGGACGAAGTCGCCGCCCAGCCCGAGCTCGGCGGCTACCAGTTGCCGATCGCGATGGACATCTTCCGCGGCCGCTACCGCCAGGGGCTGGACAAGCCGCTCGCCATTCCCGCCAACGGCGTCGAGCGCTACCGCTTCGCCCTGCCCAACGTCGACCACGTGTTCCTGCCGGGCCACCGGGTGATGGTGCAGATCCAGTCGAGCTGGTTCCCGCTGTACGACCGCAATCCGCAGACCTTCGTGCCGAACATCTTCTTTGCCAAGCCGGGGGACTACCGCAAGGCCAATCAGCGCGTATTCCACGCGCCGGGCATGGAAAGCGCGATCGAATTGCCGGTGGTGAAGGCGACGCCGTGATTTGATTGGGTCTTCCAGCAGGACTTTCGCGACAGACAGGCGTAGGCTTGTTGCTGTCACCGCGAGGTCCGCCATGAAGACCATCCTCCCCGCTGGCGCTCTGCTGCTGTGCAGCGCGCTGGCCCAGGCCGCACCGGTCCACTGGACCTTCAGCTACACCGGCTTCTACGACCGGGAAGCCGGCCAGTTCTTGCCCGACATGATGCTGTCCGGCGCCTTTTCGGGTGAGGACGCCGACGGCGACGGCGTGCTCGAACGTCCGGAACTGCATTCGCTGCTGGTGGGCGACACCGATTACGTCGCCTGCGCCGCCGGCAGCAACGCCTATTATTATTGCGGCGCCGACCGTTTCACCTTCTCGCCGTCCGGCGGCCTGTCGTTCAGCCTGGGCGCCTACGGCAGCGACCCCGAAGGCTACGTCGGCGGCGGCCACCTGATCGAATCGGGCGGCATGGACTATGAATACCGCTTCAGCCCGGGCGGCAATGCGGAGCGCCACCTGCTCTGGACCGACGCCACCGTGCTCGTGATGACGCCGGTGCCGGAAGCGGGCGCGTGGACGATGCTGGCGGCGGGGCTATGCGTCGTGGGTGCGTTCATGCACCGAGCTCGCCTGCGCCGCCGGATAAGATCGGCGCATGGCTATCTATATCGGCATCTCCGGCTGGCGCTACCCGCCGTGGCGCGGCGTGTTCTATCCGCCCGGCCTGGTCCAGGCGCGCGAGCTGGACTACGCGGCGCGCGCGGTGCCGACCATTGAAATCAACGGTTCCTTCTATTCGCTGCAGCGGCCGTCGAGCTACGCCGCCTGGTACGCGGCCACGCCGCCGGGCTTCGTGTTCGCCGTGAAAGGCAACCGGTTCATCACCCACATGCTGAAATTGCGCGGCATCGAGACGGCGCTGGCCAATGTGCTGGCGTCCGGCATGCTGGCGCTGCGCGACAAGCTCGGCCCCATCCTGTGGCAATTCCCGCCGCAGCTGCGCTTCGATCCCGACAAGGTCGAGGCCTTCCTGCGCATGCTGCCGCAGGACACCGGCCAGGCGCTGGCCCTCGCGCGCGGCCACGACGACAAGATGAACGGCCGCGCCCTGCTCGAGATCGACGCCGTGCGCCCGCTGCGCCACGCCGTCGAAATCCGCCACGACAGCTTCCGCGACCCGGCGTTCATCGCCCTGCTGCGCCGCTACAACGTGGCGCTGGTGGTGGCCGACACCGCCGGCAAGTTCCCGGACGACGAGGATGTGACGGCGGATTTCGTGTACATCCGGCTGCATGGCGAGCATGAGCTGTATGCGAGCGGGTACGAGGATGCGTCGCTGGCGCGCTGGGCCGGGCGGATCCGGTTGTGGAGTGCGGGTGGGCAGCCGGCCGATGCGCGCTTGATTTCTTCAGCGGCGCCGGCAGAAAGGAGCAGCAGGGATGTGTACTGTTACTTCGACAATGACATCAAGGTGCGGGCGCCGTTCGATGCGCAGCGGTTGATGGCCTTGCTGGATATTGACTGGCGGCCCGCTACCTGACCGTCGCCCCTGCGAAGGCAGGGGCCCAAGTTGCATGCATTGCCGTGACGCGTCGAACTTGGGCCCCTGCCTTCGCAGGGGCGACGTGCATGAGCTACTGCTTCAAGTGAAGCTGAATGATTTTCCTGCCCTTCTCATCTGTCTCCGGCAGCGCCTCCGTCTCGCAACTCCCGCAAGTATCGCACCCGCTCCCGCAACTCCCATCCTTGTCCAGCCACTTCGCCACCCGCCCTTCTCCCTTGCCGTCCGCGCGCAGCTTGAACACCAGCTTGCGGCGCCAGGCCACCGGCAGGTACTTGCCGCCGGCGTAGCACAGCGCCAGCAGCACGATCAGGGCAACGACGAGGTACTGGGCCATGGCAATCAGAGCAGCGCGCGCGCGATGTGGTAAGTGAGGAAGGACGCCACGTAGGCCAGCGCGAACATGTAGCCGGCCATCAGCCAGGCGTAGCGCGCGCTGCCGGTTTCGCGGCGCACCACGGACAGGGTCGACAAGCACTGCGGCGCGAACACGTACCAGGCCAGCAGCGACAGGGCCGTCGGCAGGGTCCAGGAAGCGGCGATCAGCGGCGCCAGCGAGCCGGCCACGTCGTCGCCGGCGGCGGACAGCGCGTACACGGTGCCGAGCGCCCCGACCGCCACTTCGCGCGCGGCCATGCCTGGCACCAGGGCGATGCAGATCTGCCAGCCGAAGCCGATCGGCTCGAAGATCACGGCCAGTGCCCGCCCCAGCATGCCGGCCACGCTGTAATAGATGGGCGGGTGGGTGGCGCCTTCCGGCGCGCCCGGGAAGCTGGACAGGAACCAGACCAGGATCATCAATGTGAGGATGATGGTGCCGACCCGCATCAGGAAGATCTTGGCGCGTTCCCACAGGCCCAGCACCAGGTTCTGCAGGTGCGGCCAGTGGTAGGCCGGCAGTTCCATCATCAGGGGATGCTGGCCCTTGGCGCCGATGCTGCGCTTGAAGAACCAGGCCACGCCCATCGCGCTGACGATGCCGGCCGCGTACAGGATGAACAGCACCAGCCCCTGCAGGTTGATGCCGATGCCGAGCTGGCGGTTCGGGATGAAGGCGGCGATCACCAGCGCATACACCGGCAGGCGCGCCGAGCAGGTCATCAGGGGCGCGATCATGATCGTCACCAGGCGGTCGCGCGGATTCTGGATGGTGCGCGCCGCCATCACGCCGGGGATCGCGCAGGCAAATGAAGACAGCAGCGGAATGAAGGCGCGCCCGGACAGGCCGACGCCGCCCATCATGCGGTCGAGCAGGAAGGCGGCGCGCGGCAGGTAGCCGCAGTCTTCCAGGATCAGGATGAAGAAGAACAGGATCAGGATCTGCGGCAGGAACACCAGCACGCTGCCGACGCCGCCGAAGATGCCTTCGACGATCAGGCTGCGCAGCGGGCCCTCGCTCATGCTGGTGCCGACCCAGGCGCCGAGCGCCTCGACGCCGCTCTTGATCATGTCCATCGGCGCCGCGGCCCAGCTGAACACGGCCTGGAACACGAGGAACATCAGCGCCGCCAGGATCACCGGGCCGAGCACCGGATGCAGCACCACGCGGTCGATGCCTTCGCTCAGGTTGCCGGTGTCCTTGTCGAAGCTGACGCAGGCATCGATGATGCGGCGCACTTCGCGCTGGGTCTGTTCGACCGGGACCGCGTCGATCGCCTGCAGCGGCTGCGGCTGCACCGGCTGGTCGAAGGGCATGGCGGCCAGCAGATCCAGCAGCGCCTTTTCGCCGCCGGCCTGCACCGCCACGGTTTCCACCACCGGCATGCCGAGTTCCTTGGCCAGGCGCACGCTGTCGATCTCGATGCCGCGCTTCTTGGCGACGTCGACCATGTTCAGGGCCAGCACCATCGGCAGCCCGAGGCGCTGGATTTCCAGCACCAGGCGCAGGTTCAGGCGCAGATTGGTGGCGTTGACGACGCAGACGACGGCATCCGGCGCGCGCTCGCCGGCGCGCAGGCCGGCGACCACGTCGCGCGTGATCGCTTCGTCCGGGGTGTGGGCCGAGAGGCTGTAGGCGCCGGGCAGGTCGAGCACGCGCAGCGGCTTGCCGCCGGGCAGGGTGAAATGGCCTTCCTTGCGCTCGATGGTGACACCGGCGTAGTTCGCGACCTTCTGGCGCGAACCGGTGAGGCGGTTGAACAGGGCGGTCTTGCCGCAGTTCGGATTACCCAGCAGGGCGATGAGGGGCGTCCTGGCGGCCGCCTGGACCTGCTGTTCTACTGCTCCCATTGTGTTTGTGGCCTTATTCCGGCTGGATCGAGATCAGCGCCGCCTCGAAGCGGCGCAATGCAAACGTGGATTGGCCGACCTTGACCGCCAGCGGGCCGCCCGGCAGGCCGCCCTTCAGCATGCGGATGCGTTCGCCCGGGACAAAACCGAGTTCCATCAGGCGGCGCGAGACGTCGGCGCCGGACGCTTCCGCGTGCGAACTGGGCGCCAGGGTGATGACGGTGGCGCTCTGCCCGGCTTTGAGGGCGTCCAGCGTGGTCAGGGTGGGTGCAAGAGTCATGGTGTCGCGTCCGGTGAGGGGATATAGCGCTGATGAGACAGATATGTGCATCATAAACCTAAATGCGAATTATTTCTATTTGCGGAATGTCTACTCCGCACACCCGGTGTGGCATCCGCCTGCGTGCACAACAAAAACGCTTGCGTTCGGCCATCAAGTTCAGGAGAATACAAAACCGAATGAGAATGATTCGCATTATAGGTCAAACAACACCGGCCTGCTGCCTGTCCCCGAAACGGAACCCATTACCATGATCGTCTGCGTCTGCAACAACATCTCCGACCGTGAAATCCGCCAGGCCGTCGACCTCGGCCTGACCTCGATGGCCGACCTGTACAAGGAACTCGGCGTCGGCACCTGCTGCGGCAAATGCGTCAGCTATGCGCGTGAGGTGATGCATGAACACCTGGAAAGCAGCACCACCGTGACCGAGCTGCGGCGCATGCCGGCGGGCGGGGTGGTGGCGTAAAAGCCACCGGCGTGGCTGCCAGTAACCCGTCGCCTCTGCCTATATCCCGTCGCCTCTGCCAATTTCCATCGTCCCCGCGAAGGCGGGGACCCATGCTGAGCAACAGGATCTCGTATCTCTGACCTTGTACGAACGCGTTGAATGCAGCGACTTCGGCGAGTCAGTATGGGTCCCCGCCTTCGCGGGGACGACGGTAAATCGCGGGACGACGGTAAATCGCAGGAAAGAAGGTAACTCGCAGGGAAGAAGGTAAATAGTCCGCCTTCATACCCGCAACATTGCATCGCACATATCCACACCCACTTCCCGCCGGGTTGCGCCGCTTTGGTACTATGTGCATTCCATAGCAGCCCATCCGACTGTCCTATGCCTGTCATCCCGTTCCGCTCACCAAGAACACCCTTCAAGGTCGAGCCGCCGCCGGTACCCACGCGCCGCGCCATCCTGCTCAGGTGGCTGCGCACGATGCACGGCTGGATCGGCCTCTGGGGCGCCGTGCTCGGCCTGCTGTTCGGCGGCACCGGCATCCTGCTCAACCACCGCAGCGTGCTCAGGATTCCGGCCGCCCAGGTCCAGGAAAGCACGGTGCAGGTGCCGCTGCCGCGCCCGGCGCCGGCCGACCCGCAGGCGCTGGCGGCCTGGCTGAAAGCCTCGCTGCAGCTCGGCCCCGACGCCCACCGCGTGCTGCTGGAGCCGGCGCGGCCGGTGGCCTGGGGCGCGCGCTCGGTGCTGCAGCCGCCGCGCTGGAGCGCCAGCTTCACCTCGCCGTCCGGCAGCGTGCAGGCCGAATACTGGGTCGGCAACAGCTACGTCACCCTCAAGCGCGCCGACAACAACCTGTTCGCCACCCTCGGCAACCTGCACAAGGGCGTCGGCATGGGCGTCGGCTGGGTGCTGCTGGTGGACACGCTGGCCGGCTCGATCATCCTGCTGTCGCTGTCGGGCGTGGTGCTGTGGGCGCTGTCCGACCGGCGCCGCGCGATCGGCGTGGCGATCGGCACCGTGTCGCTGCTGGCGGCCGGCGGCCTGGCGCTGGCGGCCCTGTAAGCGGCCGCCGATGCCCCCCGCAAGCACGGTCCGGTTTGCTATGATGCTGTCATTACCTACCCGTAAAGGCACTCCATGAAGGGCGATCCCAACATCATCCGGCTGCTGAACGCGCAGCTGACCAACGAGCTGACCGCCGTCAACCAGTACTTCCTGCACGCGCGCATGTACAAGCACTGGGGCTTCACCAAGCTCGGCAAGAAGGAATACGACGAATCGATCGGCGAAATGAAGCACGCCGACCGCCTGATCGACCGCATCCTGATGCTGGACGGCTTGCCCAACCTGCAGGCGCTGCACAAGCTCTTGATCGGCGAATCGACCCAGGAAATGCTGGAATGCGACCTCAAGCTGGAACGCGCGGCGCAGCTGACGGTCAAGGAAGGCATCGCGGCATCGGAAATCGCGCACGATTACGTGTCGCGCGACTTGCTGCTGGATATTCTGGCGGATACGGAAGAGCACATCGAGTGGCTGGAGACGCAGCTCGATCTGATCGTCAAGGTGGGGATTCAGAATTATCTGCAGTCGCAGATTGGGGAAGTTTGATTTACGGTTAGCCCCAAAACCGTCGCCCCTGCGGAGGCAGGGGCCCAAGTTCGCAATGACGCGCAAAACTTGGGCCCCTGCCTTCGCAGGGGCGACGTTCATGAACTAACGCAGAGAATATACCGCGTGTTCAGCGAACGCTCCTCGCAGCTTACTGTTCGCGCCAGCGACTGACCCACTTGTCGTAAAAATTCATATCCCCCGGCACCGCCCCGCTCACCGCGCAGATCGCGCCGGCGAACTCGTTGGCCCGCGCCAGCGTCTGCGCCAAAGGCCAGCCGCGTGCCCGGCCCAGCAGGAAGATCGCGGAAAACGCATCCCCCGCCCCCACGGTATCGATCACGAACGGCGGCACCGGGTTGTCGCGGTGGGCGATCGGTGCGCCTTCCTGGCCGAAATAGACCGAACCGCGGTGGCCCAGCGTCACGATCAGGCCTTCGAGGCCGAAGCGGTCCATCAGCGCGCGGCAGGCGGCGTGCACTTCGTCGGTCGACAGCGGCGCGGCGTCGGCACCGATCTGGAAGTACCAGCCGAACAGCGCCTGCAGTTCTTCTTCATTGACCTTGACGATGTCGGCCGCCTGCAGCGCCGCGCCGGCGATCGCTTCGTCGGTCTGACCGGGACGCAGGTTCAGGTCGAGGAAGCGCTTGGCCGGGGTCGCCGCCAGCACGGCGGCCAGCGCCGCGCGCGAACGCGGGTCGCGCTGGGCCAGGGTGCCGAAATAGACGGTGTCGAAAGCCATGCCGGCCACACTGTCCAGCGCCGCCTGCGGGTCGATGAAGTCGTAGGCCTGGCGCGGCAGGATGATGAAGCGGTGGCCGGCGCCCTGGCCGGTACGCTCTACCGTCACGCGCCCGGTTTCTTCCATCGGGTCGAGCTGCAGGCCGCCGTCCGGCATCACGAAGCGTTCGAATTCGGCGCGCACGGCCTGGCCGTTGCGGTCGTCGCCGATGCGGGTGATCACCAGCGGCGGCGCCATGAAGGCCGCCAGGTGGCGCGCCACGTTGAAGGGCGCGCCGCCGACCACCGGCCCGGACGGGAATTCGTCGACCAGCGCTTCGCCGAAGACGAGCGTGGTCAGCGCGGCCGGGTTCATTGCGGCAGGACCGGCACGGTGTCGCGGAAGGACGCGCGTTCCGACAGCTTGTCGAACAAGCGCGCCAGGTTCGGGTAGTCGCCGCGCCAGTCGATGTCCGGGAAGCGCAGCGCCAGCCAGCCCAGCACGCAGCCGACGGCGACGTCGGCCAGCGTGTAATGGATGCCCATGCAGAAGGGCTGCTCGCCGAGGTTGGCGGACATCACGCCCAGGCCGGCGCGCACCTTGCTCATCTGGCGGTCGATCCAGGCCTGGCTTTGCAGTTCCTGCGGGCGCCAGGTGCGCTCCAGGTAGGCCAGCACGGCGGCGTCGCCGACGCCGTCGGCCAGCGCTTCCCACACCTTCACGTTGGCGCGGTCGCGGCTGTTGGACGGCAGCAGCTTGCAGACCGGGGTCAGGGTGTCGAGGTATTCGGCGATCACGCGCGAATCGTACATCGCACTGCCCTCCTCCATCACCAGGCAAGGCACCTTGCCGAGCGGGTTGGCGGCCGAGATGGTGGTGTCGCTCGACCACACGTTCTCGAGCTCGAAGACGTAGTCGAGCTTCTTCTCTGCCAACACGACGCGTACCTTGCGCACATAGGGGCTGGTGACAGAACCGATGAGTTTCATAAATGCTCAGAAAAGGGGAGTGATGCACAGTATAGAGCATCGGCCTCGCCCCGGTCGAGCGGGCGCCGGGCGCTTGCAACGCCGCCCAAAATGCGACTTGACAAACGCGCCCCGGTGGTAAAATCGCGGTCTTTGCCATCCCGATCCCGCCTTCGCCATGACCTCTACCGCTCCCTACTCCACCCTGTCCGCCCTGTCGCCGCTGGACGGCCGCTACGCCGCCAAGACCGACAAGCTGCGCCCGATCCTGTCGGAAGCCGGCTTCATGCACCATCGCGTCAAAGTGGAGATCGCGTGGCTGCAGGCGCTGGCCCAGGCCGGCTTTGCGGAACTGCAGCCCTTCTCGCCCGAGGCAGCCGCGCTGCTGGACAAGCTGGCCGCGGACTTCACGGACAGCGACGCCGCCCGCATCAAGGAAATCGAAGCGGTCACCAACCACGACGTCAAGGCGGTCGAGTACTGGCTGAAGGAACAGGTGAAGGACGTGCCGGAACTGGTCGCGGCCTCCGAATTCATCCACTTCGCCTGCACCTCGGAAGACATCAACAACACCTCGCACGGCATGATGCTCAAGGCCGCGCGCGACGGCGTGATGCTGCCGGCGCTGCAGGCCGTGATCGCCAAGCTCACCGAGATCGCCCACGTCAACGCCGAGCTGCCGATGCTGTCGCGCACCCACGGCCAGACCGCCAGCCCGACCACCCTCGGCAAGGAATTCGCCAACGTGGTGGCGCGCCTGCAGCGCGCCGTCAAGCGCATCGAGCAGGTCGAGATGCTGGGCAAGATGAACGGCGCGGTCGGCAACTACAACGCCCACCTGTCGGCCTACCCGGGCTTCGACTGGCCGGCGTTTTCAAAAGACGTGATCGAACAGCGCCTCGGCCTGGTGTTCAATCCCTACACCATCCAGATCGAACCGCACGACTACATGGCCGAGCTGTTCGACGCGTTCGCGCGCGCCAACACCATCCTGCTCGACCTGAACCGCGACATCTGGACCTACGTGTCGCTGGGCTACTTCAAGCAGAAGCTGAAGGCCGGCGAGATCGGTTCGTCGACCATGCCGCACAAGGTCAACCCGATCGACTTCGAGAACTCGGAAGGCAACCTGGGCCTGGCCAACGCGGTGCTGCGCCACATGGCCGACAAACTGCCCGTCTCGCGCATGCAGCGCGACCTGACCGACTCGACGGTCCTGCGCAACATCGGCGTCGGCTTCGGCTACGCGCTGCTGGCCTACGACAGCTGCCTGCGCGGCCTGAACAAGCTGGAAGTGAACCCGCAGCGCCTGGCGGCCGACCTGGACGCCAACTGGGAAGTGCTGGCCGAGCCGGTGCAGACGGTGATGCGCCGCTACGGCATCGCCAACCCGTACGAACAGCTGAAGGAACTCACGCGCGGCAAGGGCATCACGCGCGAAGCGCTGCAGGAGTTCATCGGCGGACTGGCGGTGCCGCAGGAAGCCAAGGACTTGATGCTGAAGATGACGCCGGCGAACTACATCGGGTTGGCGGCGCAGCTGGCCAAGGCGATTTGATCGTTGGGCAACGCAGTTTGATGGTTGGCCAACGCAATTTGATATAAGCGTTGGCGCGTAAACGTCGCCCCTGCGCAGGCAGGGGTCCAAGTTAGTGGCATATCGCCAGACTTGGGCCCCTGCCTGCGCAGGGGCGACGGCTTTTGGGCTAGCGGCAAATAGTAACGCCTACCTCTGCCACACCACCTTCACCCCCACCGTCCTCGGCACCTGCGTCCGCACCGGCACCGACCCGTACTCCGCGTGTCCGCCATTCAGATTGGTCCCGATCACCGACAGCTCCACCCCCGGCGCCACGCGCCAGCCGAAGCGGGCGTCCAGGGCGGTGTAGGCGCCCACCGACGGCACGGTGGCGCCGGCGTGGCGCACGGCGAGTTCCAGTTCGCGCGTGGCGTCGATCGACCAGCTGGAGCGCAACTGGGCCGTGTACGCCGGATCCAGGCCGGCGGTGAGCGGGCTGGCCCGGTCGGTGCTGCCCGGCTTCAGACGGAAGTCTTCGTGCAGCGCGGTGGCGCCCAGCGACAGGCGCCAGGCCTCGTTCATCTGCATGCTGCCCCAGGCTTCGATGCCGCGCGACTGCCCCGTCATGCCGTTGCCGAACGCGATGCTGCGGCCGTCCGCCGACGTCTCCTGGGTGCGCAAATGGTCGTACAGGTTGCGGAAGGCCGTCACCGACCATGACAGCCCGTGCCCGGCCTGGCCGCGGTAGCCGAGTTCGAACACGCGCGCTACCTCGGCGCGGATCGTGTTCGCGCCGGCCAGCAGGTAGGGCGGCACGCCGGGAATAAAGGTGTCGGCATCCAGGCGCGACGGCGCGCGCACCGTGCGCGAGGCGGCCGCCCACAGCGCGTGCAGCGGCGTGACGCGCCAGGACAGGCGCACATTGGGCAGGAATTCGGCGCCGGTGTAGGGATTGCGCTCCCAGCGCGCGCCGGCGGTCAGGCGCAGATTCTCGCGCAGCGTGATCTCGTCCTGGGCGAACAGGCTGGCCCAGGTTTGCCGGTCGTCGGCCGGCAAGAAGGCGACGAAACGGCTGTTGTCGACGTGGTCCCAGCTGCTGCGGTACTCGGCGCCCCACACCGGCGCATGGCGGCCAGCCGGCCGCAGCGTGTGCTGGAACTGGACGTCGGCGATGTCGACCGAGTCGGTGAAGGTCGGCGGCACCTTGCGGTAGCGCGTATCCAGATAGGCCTGCACGGCGACGCCGGCCCCGCCCTCCAGCGCGCGCTCCCAGCGGCCGCTCAGGTTGGCGCCATGGGTGTCGATGTCGCCCAGGCCGGTGCCGGCGCCGGGCGCCGAGATCACGCCGGGGGCCGGCTGGCCCTGGCGGCCGCGCCAGGCGGTGGCGCCGATGCCCCAACGGTCGGCGCCGCGTTCCCAGTCGGCGCGCAAGCCCACCTGGCCCTGGTTCCAGTCGTCGTCGAGCGGCGCGCCGGACGCCAGCTCGCCGTGGCCGGTGGCGAACACCTTGCCGTAGACGCGCCAGCTGTGGGCGTCGTCGCCGCCGCCGTGGCGGAAGGCCGTCTGCACGCCGTCCTCGTCGGCGCGCAGCACGGCCAGGTCGCCGCGGGTGGCGTTCGCGTGGCGGGTGGTGATGCTGATCACGCCATTCACCGCGTTCACGCCCCACAGCGTGCCGCCCGGGCCGCTGATCACCTCGATGCGCTCGACGTCTTCCAGCATCACGTCCGGCTCATCCCAGAACACGCCCGAGAACAGCGGCGAATAGACCGAGCGGCCGTCGATCATCACCAGCAGCTTGTTGGCCGGGCTGTTGCTGCTGCCGTTCATGCCGCGCGCCGTGATGAAGTAATTGGTATTGCTGCCGCGCGCCACCTGCAGGTTGGGCGCCAGGCGCAGCGCTTCGGGCAGGCTGCGGCTGCCGGAACGGCGGATGTCCTCGGCCGTGATCACGAACACCGAGGCCGGCGCTTCCTGCAGGCGCTCGGGACGCCTGGAGACCGAGGTGATGTCGATGTTGGCCAGTTCCTCGATCGACAGGTCGGCAAAGTCCGCGGCCGGCCGCAGCCGGGTGTCTTCGGCATGTGCCTGCGTCCACAGCAGGCACAGTAACAGCGGCGCTGTGGCGCGGAGGAGAAGGCGGCTGCTCATGCGTACTTAAAGGAAATGATCATGTCCAACAATTATCTTTTATAACTACGACTCGTCAATATTTTACCTTCTCGCGTCCGCCACACCTTGGCACAAAAACCACGACACGGCGATATACCTGTGTACCAGCCGGCGACACGTACGTATTGTGCCGCTGACTGAACAATGTTATCCGTTCACGTGGCTTCCAGGCAAAAGATGGAACGGTTACAGTCATGGCATTCGCAATAAGTCAGCACAGCAATATTGTTTGATAAGATCTGATGCCGACGCGACTTGACGACCATTCTCCTGGAAGGCCCAGCATGCAGCGCTACACCACGACCGCGATCGTATTCCACTGGCTGATCGCCGTGCTGCTCGTCGGCGCCTTCACGCTCGGCCTGGTCATGACCGACATTCCCGGCTTCACGCCCGCCAAGCTGCGCTATTATGCGTGGCACAAATGGGCCGGCGTGACGGTGCTGCTGCTGGCGCTGCTGCGCCTGCTGTGGCGCCTGAAGAACCGCCCGCCGGCACTGGCGGCCTCGATGCCGGCCTGGCAGCGCGGCGCCGCTCACGGGCTGCACCACCTGCTGTACGTGCTGATGTTCGCGGTGCCGTTGTCCGGCTATTTCTATACCCTGGCGGCCGGCATTCCGGTCGTGTATTTCGGCCTGTTCAAGCTGCCGGTCTTCATCGCCAAGGACCCGGCGCTGGCGGCGGTGCTGAAAGGCCTGCACTACTGGCTCGTGATGTCGATGGCCGCGCTGGTCGGGCTGCACGTGCTGGCCGCCCTGAAGCACGCCGTCGTCGACCGCGACGGTACCCTGCGCCGCATGCTGCCCGGCCGTTCCCTTTGAAGGAGACCCCATGACTACCCTGCGCACCACCCTCGCCGCCGTCCTCGCCGGCACCGTCCTGCTGGCGAGCGCCGCCCCGCTCAAGACCGACGCCGCGCACAGCAGCGTCTCGGCGCTGTTCAAGCAGATGGACGTGCCGGTCGAATCGAAGTTCACCCGCTTCACGGCCCAGATCGACTACGACACCGCGCACCCGGACAAGGCCACGGCGCGGGTCGACATCGACACCGCCAGCCTCGACATCGGCTCGCCCGAGTACAACAAGGAAATCGCCAAGAAGACCTGGTTCGACGCCGCCCGGTTCCCGAAGGCGAGCTTCGTCTCGACGGCCATCCGGCCGGCCGGCGCGGGCAAGCTGAACGTGGCCGGCAAGCTGACCATCAAGGGCCGCACCCAGGACGTCAGTTTCCCGCTCAGCGTCAAGCCGGAAGCCGGCAAGCAGGTCTTCGAAGGCCAGTTGCCGATCAAGCGCCTCGCCTTCAATATCGGCGAAGGCGAATGGCAGGACACCGGCATGGTCGCCGATGAAGTCGTCATCAAGTTCCGCGTCGTTGCCGGACAATAAGCAAGACAATCAGCAAGACACACAGCAGTCCTTCCATTTCAACCAAGAGGAAAACGCCCCATGAACATCAAGCACCTGACCCTGGCCCTGCTGGCCGCCGCCGTCACCACCGGCGCCTTTGCCGCCGCCGACACCTACAAGGTCGACCCGACCCACACCTACCCGAGCTTCGAGGCCGACCACTTCGGTGGCCTGTCGGTATGGCGCGGCAAGTTCAACAAGACCGAAGGCAACATCGTGTTCGACAAGGCCGCCAAGACCGGCAGCATCGACATCACCATCGACGCCGCCAGCATCGATTTCGGCAACGACAAGCTGAACGAACACGCCAAGGGCGGCGAAATGTTCGACGTGGCCAAGTTCCCGAACGCGAGCTACAAGGGCAAGCTGGTGTTCAAGGGCGACGTCCCGACCTCGGTCGACGGCCAGCTGACCCTGCACGGCGTGACCAAGCCGGTCACCCTGCAGATCAACAAGTTCAAGTGCACCGTCAATCCGATGAGCAAGAAAGACACCTGCGGCGCCGATGCCTCGGCCACCTTCAAGCGCAGCGACTTCGGCGTCAGCTACGGCGATTCCTACGGTTTCAACATGGACGTCAAGCTGGCGATCCAGGTCGAAGCCGTCAAGCAGTAAGGCGTAAATGTAAACGTAGGGTGGGCACCCCGTGCCCACGCATGACGCTTGCATATAGCCAGCTTCCGCGTGGGCACGGTGTGCCCACCCTACGATCTTTCGATGGCCACCTTGACGGTGGCCATTGTTGTATTAAATGCCGTTGTGGTTCGAATCACCCGGAATCGCGCGCTCGACGCGGTCCCATGCCGAACGGCTGGCCAGCTTGGCCTGCTGCCACGACAGGCGCGAATTGCCCTTCACGCGGTCCCATTCGCCGGCGAAGTGCGGCTCGGCCGAATCGTAGTCGGGGAAGCGGCGCGCGTTGTTGTAGCCCAGTGCATAGGCCGGTGCGTAGTCGTCGTAGGTGTAGCCCGGGGTGTAGCCGGCCTGGGTCTGGTAGTTGTCGCGCCAGTAGTTGTCTTCCTCGGCCGGGTTGACCAGGCTGCCTGCGCCCTTGCCGACCATGCTGCCCGCGATGCCGCCGATGGCCGCGCCTGCCGCCATGCCGATCGGACCGCCGACCGCGCCCAGTGCCGCACCGGCAGCTGCGCCACCGCCCGCACCGACGCCGCCGGCCAGGTTGTGTTCATGCAGCTCGTCGCCCGCTTTCGGGTTCACCACTTCGCCCGCGCCCTTGCCGGCCATGCCGCCGGCGATGCCGCCGATGGCTGCACCCGCGGCCATGCCGATCGGGCCGCCGACGGCGCCGATGCCGGCACCGGCCAGTGCACCCGCGCCGGCGCCGGTACCCTGGGCCAGGTTGTGCTCATGCAGTTCGTCGCCCGCTTTCGGGTTCACCACTTCGCCGGCACCGCGGCCGGCTGCGCCGCCCGCCAGACCGCCGACCACCGCGCCGGCAGCCATGCCGATCGGGCCGCCGATGGCGCCCGCCGCCGCACCCATCGCCGCGCCGGCGCCTGCGCCCACGCCTTTCGACAGGTGATGTTCGCCCAGGTCGTCGCCCGCTTTCGGGTTGACGACTTCACCGGCGCCCTTGCCTGCCAGGCCGCCGGCGATACCGCCGATGGCGGCGCCTGCGACGGTGCCGATCGGACCGGCAGCCGAGCCGATGGCGGCGCCGGTGGCGGCACCTGCCAGGGCACCGACGCCGGTGCCGATCACGTGCGAACCGCCGTTATCGGTGAACGATTGCTGGATGTGGGCGACGTCGTCGTCCGAGCGCGGGGTCACGCCCATCAGGATGCCGCCCTGGTTGATGCCTTCTTCATAGTGCTTGACGCGCTCTTCCGGAATACCGGCACCGATCAGCGCACCGATCAGGCCACCGGTCAGGCCGCCGGCGCCGGCGCCGGCCAGGGCTGCCGCCAGCGGACCGGCAACGATCAGGCCG
>Ga0308164_10002751_pt1 | contig 16917 bp, 17 predicted proteins | sample PhyTR2_FD_201031 | JGI IMG/M metagenome (GOLD analysis project Ga0308164, IMG submission 201031) | Phyllosphere microbial communities from UC Gill Tract Community Farm, Albany, California, United States - DLSLT.R2 | ecosystem: Host-associated > Plants > Phyllosphere > Unclassified | place: USA... | reverse complement strand
ACAAGTTGCCGATAATGGTTGGCGGTTTAGCAATGGGTGATGGAACGCATGCTCTTGGCAGCGGGTTCGGAGCAAGCGCGGCAATGGGAGCTGTGACCGTTGCAGGGGTCACCATAGCTGCAGGCGGCACAGCAGTAATAGCTAGCTTGCCCAATGCTGCCCGTGGCACGCAATCCTTGTTCGATGCCTTTACCAATGCCACCGCTGCAGACAATGGGAAAAGTAGTTTTATTGACAATGATTTGGGAATGAATGCTGGAGGATACCTACGCTCAGGTGAACCAAACACACTTGCGACAGCGATGGGAGACCATAATTCGCCGGTAGTCCGCACTCATGCCGCCAGTTACGACAGTATCAGGTCAACTTCTGCTGGCCACGATTTAAAGCAACCGCCTGTTCGGGATTCTTCTCATTCACCAATTACCGATTCGGAGACGCAGCGAGGGCGTTCTGAAGCAGGAAGTCTAGCAAGTATCGAAAGTGATAGCTCGATAGATTCCGCCGAATCGGAAATCGCTGCCTTCGTTAACTCTAAGCCAACCTAATGCTTACCTGCTCTACTATGTTACGCTTATTGCAATCCGACCAAACAAAGCTGCTAAATTGGTCGAAGCAACAAATCATAGAACGTCACAAGAAAATTAGCCTATGTCTGTTGATGCTCTCCCTGCATTGCAAGAAGAATGGATTATCTGCTCTATTGCAGCGGCCGTTAAATATTGGATACCCGCAAATATCGTTTTGGCAGTTGCTGAAAAAGAAGGTGGCAGGCCGGGACAATGGAGGCCCGCCAAGAATGGGACGCACGATGTTGGATACATGCAGTTTAATTCTGCTTACTTGACCGATTTGGCGCGGTATGGCATCAAAGCAAGTGACGTCGCAGCAGCCGGATGCTATGCATTTGACCTGGCTGGCTGGCGGTTGCGCCAACATCTCTACAAGGACAAGGGCGACCTGTGGACGAGAGCTGCGAACTACCATTCACGTACCCCTCACTACAATCAGGTCTATCGTGCCGACTTGATCCGAAAAGCATCAAAATGGGCCGACTGGCTCGATGCCCGTTTTGCCACTTTTGACATGAACAGAGCAAGCACAAGCCATCCTCCAGAATACAATACGCAGATCGTAAGGTCCGGGGTAGAACCTCAGCAAAGGAAAGCAGCCGCTTCCCAAAAAAAGGACTCGCCTCTTCATCCACCGTGACGATCCGCGCGCTGACCGATCAGGGTCTTTCGCCGCAATTCCCATTCGATCAGGTTCAGTACCGGATCTTGGGCATTGGCTTGCTGCTCGTCTGAGAAATACATGCGGGTATTAAGCGCGATATTAATGCCGCGGGCAATGATCCACAGGGTTACGTGCGGCGCCATCCTGGTTCACCCTGGTTTACGCCAGCGGACGCGGCGCGCGACGAGGTCGAGGACGGCGGCCTGACGATCCTCGCCATTCTGTCTGCGGCTGATCAGGAAGCGGCGGGGAGAGTGCTTCGATTTGGCGTGGAAAGCGCTTTTTTGCTGGATGCCTTTATCAAGCTGCTACGGAACGATGCGGCACGCCACGCGTGACATGCATCGGGCCACATTGGTCATGTTCCAGAGCGTCGATTGTCGATTTAAAATGCAGGGGGACCTTCCAACAGCCGTTGGCAGCCATAGGCGCTGTAAAAAGGTGTTGGGTCAATATATGGAAGGAGGGGCCGGTTTCGATTTCGCCAGATGCGCGGAAGCAAATAAAAAATCTGATACTGGCGTCCATGATTCTTTAATTGACGCAGTGCGCTATAGTGCCGAGTGAAGAAGCGATCCAAGATCGAACGGGCGTCCTTCCACAGCGAGGGAACAGTTTTCCGCCTCATTTAAATGATGAATTTCGTTGACCATGGTAAAGAAGACTGGCGTACCGACTTATAAGCTTTACGGCGAAGAGGAGGCATGGCCCACGCCGGACATCGTACACTGCGAATCCATCGCCTCTCGAAGTCGTTTGCACGGCTGGACGATCAAGCCTCACCAGCACAGTGGCCTGCTGCAGATTCTTTACCTGAAAATCGGTGAAGCTTCCTTTCAGTTGGATGGTACGCAGGAGGCGATGAAGGGCGGCACTGTATTGGTTATTCCCCAGAACTTTATCCATGGATACAAGTTCAGCCCTGACTCGCTCGGTTATGTCCTCACTGTGGCTTATCCATTTGTCCATAAACTCACCGAAGCAATGGAAAAGGGGATGGGGACGTTCTCGCATCCATTTTCTTATATGCCAGGCAGCAATGACAAAGGGTTTTACTTTGCCACCCTTTTTGAGGCCTTTGTACAGGAATACCGGGGCACGTCGGCCCACCGCAATTTTCTGTTAGAAAATCTGCTGTCGGCAATCGTCATCCTCCTTGCGCGACATGTCGAAGAAAGTGATCTTCGCGAGACCGTGGATAGCAAGGACAATCTTCACTTTATAAAATTCACGACGCTCATCGAGCAATGGTATGACCAGCATCACCCCTTGAGTCGCTACGCCAACGAAATTGGCATCACCATCGCCCACCTCAATCGATTATGTCGCCACTTGGCCAAGCGGTCACCCCTGGAATTAATCCACGAACGACTATTATTGGAAGCGAAGAGAAATTTGATTTACACCTCCATGACCATCAGTGAATTGTCCTACGCCATCGGCTTTTCTGACCCAGCGTATTTCACCCGGTTTTTCACGCGGGCGACAGGCGAGTCGCCCAGGAAATTCCGGGGGCGCGCAGAAGAATTGCGCACGAAACACTCCACTGCCGAAAGCTTAATGAGTACAGCGACAATGCCACGCAATGAGAGTTTCTGGTATTAACTGGCTGCAAGACAGTACAGCGCATTGTCCATCTATTTTCGTTGTTGAGGTTGCGGATGTGCGCGCTTGTGGCGTTAACCTCATGGAAGGCCGCGCCCTTTTCCTTTCGCCTTGCGCAGGGCGCGTGCATCGGCGGGTTAACCCAAAGCGCTCCCATGAAGCGCATGGGAGCGCCCAATCTGCACCGACAAGTATGCTTAGGAACAGGTGTAGCTTGCTGCAACGTTGGGGTCACCATTCGTATAGGTGGCTTTGAGCGGATACAGGCACAGCGGCCGGGTTTTCGCTGCCGTTGTCGCAGTAGCTGGCGCACTCGCAGTGATGGTTCCCGGAGCCGTCCCTTTTTCCACCCATTCGGTAATCAACCCGTAGAGTTGCTCAGTCGTCGGTAGCGGCGGATTGGCGGTGGGATTGGACGTGCCGTTGGAGAGGCCATGGCCCATCCCGGGAATCATGTACAGGCGATAAAAGTTTTGTATCGCGGCCGTTCCACCCATCTGGGTCGAGACACGTTCGTAGTAATTGATCGTACCGGTCGGGAAAATCAGCTGGTCTGCCAAACCATGGTAGCTGATGAGCTTCCCACCGCGGTCACGGAACTTCGAAAGGTCGGGGTTATTCGTATTGATGAATGCGAAGTTGGGGTCCAGCGCAACGCCACGATCGAACGCGTTCGACAACTGGGCATAGCTGAGTTGCTTCCATCCATCCGTGCCATTGCCAGTGGCATTTCTGAAAGTGGGTGTGCTGAGTGATGGATTTTGCAACTCAATTGCCACTTGATCGGCGGCAAGCTGGAATACCGTCGGCCCACCCAACCCGAGCAGCGTCGTGCCGCGATTCAGGCCATACCATTTCTGATTGCTCGCCAAGGTCTTGTTAATGCCATTGTCCACGGCGGGAGAAGGGACGCTACCATCGGCCGTCATTCCGTACCACATCTTGTTGACGACATTGGCCTGCGTCGGGGTGACGCAACTGGCAGTCGTATTGGTACCTCCGCTTGCCTGGCAGAGAACATTGACGTCGGTCGTCGGGTCATAGCGGCACTGCGACGGATCCGGGATGTAGCCAAGATGCTGTCCTCCCACCACGTCGCACGCATTGATGGCGGCATTGGACACCAGGTTCAATTGCGCCGGCGTAAGATTGGTCCCAAGATCGCGCAACTGGGCCAACTGCATGTACAGCTGAGACGTTTGGAACATCGACCAGTGCATCGCCGGTGCGCCCGCCAGGACGCCATCGAAGTCTTCCGGATGGGCCTGCACTTCTTTCATGCCCTGGCGCCCGCCAGTCGAAAAGCCATCCCAATACGAATACTTGGCGTCCTTGCCATAGTAGGCTTTGGCCAGCGCTTTGGTCTTGACCGCCATTTCATGCAAGCTCCGGTCGGCGAAATCCAGCCAGGTCGCCGTGTTGATGGTGCCGTCCGGATTCATGGTCCAGTTGCCGCCGCCTGCGATATGCCCGGTGTCCGTCGTCGCCGAAACCGCCCCCTCGGACATTGCCACACCTGCTGCGAAATTGATATCCGTTCCGGCGCTGGCAATCGCGGTGGTCAATGCCTGATTGCCCCCGGCCCAACCGCCGCCGCCCTTGACGTGGATCCGGTTATTCCAGTTTGCCTGCGTCGGAAGCCAGACTTCAATGCCAATGCCGGCCTGGGTCGAGGGCGCATCGGCGGGGCCTGGATTGCCAGGTCCAACATTCAGTTTGACCATGCAAAGGTCATTTGCGGCCACTGGCGTATTCGCATTCGCTGCGCCAGACAACAAGAGCGCATCCCCTTTCTTGAAGGCCTTGACGAGCAGCACCGTGGTGTTGGCATCGGGCTTGAAACCTGCCTTCATTGTGTCATCGCAGGCAAACGTCTGGGCCGCCTGCTGCGGGGGCTGCGCGGAGTTGCCGTTGTCGTCATGGCTGCTGCCGCAGCCGACCACGCTCAGCACCGTCATTAACACGGCGGTGCTAGCGGCAAGAGAAGGGAACGGGCGAGGTTGGAATCGGTGTGTCATCAAAGTCTCCTAATTAATTTTGTCTTGCAAGATCCGTCTGCATGTTTGCACGGTGACGTGCATCACCTTGATCAAATACTTGTCCTCCCTTAGAAAATTTATTTGTTGCTATGCCGGTGCCATCCATAAATTAAAGCATCGTCCTTATTGATTTCCTGCATGGCGGAAACATGACCAGTAAAAAATAAAGGCAACAGGTGAGTTCAGTGTTCTTGGTGTTGCTTTAATTAATTATCGTGTCGAAGCGGGTACCGAACGTTTTCTTAGTCCCTACAAAGCCTGATTTGGAACGCGTGCCGGCTCTGCTGGAGTGGGGTATCGTGTCCGAGCGATGTCCGTAGCGCTCGAGGTGGAAACGGTCCGCGGTTGCCATTTTTATTTGCAATCTCCACATGTTGTGAACACCAGTGCCATTGCTTGATCGGCTGCTCAAGTGAACCTGTCTGTCTTCCACGCAAAGATTCTTGCATCGTCATCGACGGCAGAGGAATGGACGTTCGGTTTAAAAATTTGGACTTTTCGAACATTCCTTATTTCTAGCTAATTATTTTAGGACACTTCGCATCGCGCCCTGAACCGGCGTTTTGCGTTCGAAAAGTCCAAGAATTTGCTTGGAACGTCCATGTCTTATCGCCTGCTATCGATGTGAGAATGGGGCGGTGCTGCATCCATGGCGGCATAGCTTCTCGATCGTTCCCCTAAAACAATCCTAAATTCACGCGGCGGGACGATGCCGATCATCAGCGGATGACTTAAGTGAAGGAGACAGACATGCGTACTCAGGTAGGTATCATCGGCGCCGGCCCAGCGGGCTTGCTGCTTTCGCAACTATTACACCTCGCCGGGATTGAATCGATCGTCCTGGAAACCAGAAGCCAGGACGCGATTGAGGCAACGATCCGCGCTGGCATCCTGGAACAGGGCACGGTTGACCTCATGCGCACCATCGGTGCGGGTGAACGGATGGACAAGGAAGGCTTCCGCCATGAAGGAATCGCCCTGCGCTTCAAGGGCCAGACGCACCGGCTTGACTTCCCGGAACTGACCGATGGCAAATCAGTGATGCTGTATCCGCAGCATGAAGTGATCAAAGACCTCGTGGTGGTGCGACAGGCCGGTGGCGGCGACCTCCGTTTTGAAGTGCGCGACGTGACGCTTCACGACTTAGATCCTTCCTCACCGAAAATTCGGTATCGAAACAAGGATGGCCAGACGGACGAAATTGTCTGCGATTTCATCGCTGGCTGCGATGGCACCAACGGCGTCTCGCGTCCCAGCATTCCCCAAGGCGTGCTGAGCACTTACGAGAAGGTCTATCCCTTCGGCTGGTTCGGGATCCTGTGCAAGGCGCCGCCCTCTTCGGAAGAACTCATTTATAGCTTGCATGATCGCGGTTTTGCCCTGGTTTCCACGCGGTCCCCGGACATTCAACGCATGTACTTCCAGGTGGATCCCACTGACAAGGTGGAAAATTGGTCGGATGACAGGATCTGGGAGGAATTCCGGTTGCGCCTGGCGACAGACGATGGCTGGACGCCCAAAGAAGGGCCGATCTTTAGCAAGGTCATCGTCGGCATGCGGAGTTTTGTCGTTGACCCGATGCAGTATGGTCGCCTGTTTCTGGCGGGGGATGCAGCGCACGTCGTCCCGCCGACGGGTGCGAAAGGGCTGAACCTGGCCGCTGCCGACGTGCAGGTGTTGGCCAAGGCCATGCAGGCGTTCTACCGTCAGAACCGTGCGGATTTGCTGGACCAATATTCAGTCACGGTGCTGCGCCGGATATGGAAGGCGGAACGCTTCTCGTGGTGGATGACATCCATGCTGCATCGCTTTCCCGGCAATGACACGTTCCAGTATCAGATGCAGCTGGCCGAACTGGACTACGTGACGAGTTCTCGCATCGGCGCGGCGGCGCTGGCTGAAAACTATGTTGGCTTGCCAATGGCATGACGACGCGCAGAGCGAGGCTGCCTGGTCATCCGATTGTTGGCCCATTTCCCCATACAGGCGCGCTGCAATGTTGGACATCCAAATTTCGCCGGAAAGGCACCGGGCGCTGGGGTAGGAGCAGGAACAGGAACACCATGCTGGCAAAAGCAGAATCGTATCAGATGGCCTGCTGTCTAATTTGCGCGCGGGAAGTCCGGTACCCGCCTGCTGCCAGAGCGGTGTCGACGCCCGGGGAAACCTGACAGCACGCCGCCACGGCACGAGCGCCTGGCACCCCGGGCCGCCACCGGTCCGATGCCCGACGAAGTCACCGATCATGCAAGTCGCGCTTAGCGCATGCGATTAACCACATTCTTTTATTGTTCTCCGACTGCTGAAGCGGCTTGCCGCCGTGACGCAGTTGGCATTGAGGAGACATCACCATGACTAACCTATCTAGTAACCTTCCGCACAGCGACGCCTCTGGCGTCGTCGATGTCCAAGAGTTCCTGAACAACCACCGCTTTTCCGGTTTCCAGTGGACTATCTTTTTGCTGTGTTTCCTCGTCGTGCTGCTGGATGGCTTCGACACGGCAGCCATCGGGTTCATCGCCCCGTCGCTGATCAAGGAATGGGGCGTGAGCCGCCCGGCGCTGGCGCCGGTGCTGTCGGCCGCGCTGTTCGGCCTTGCCGCGGGCGCCTTGCTTTCCGGGCCGCTGGCTGACCGCATCGGCCGCAAGCGCGTGCTGACCGGCTCGGTGCTGTTGTTCGGCGCCGCGTGCATGTGGTCCGGTTACTCGTCAAGCTTCTCTGAGCTGACAATACTGCGCTTCATCACCGGTCTGGGCCTGGGCGCCGCGATGCCCAATGCCGTTACCCTGATGAGCGAATACTGCCCGGACCGCCGGCGCGCACTGCTGACCAATGCCATGTTTTGCGGCTTCCCGCTCGGTGCCGCCTTCGGCGGCTTTCTCGCGGCCTGGATGATCCCAAACTGGGGCTGGCGCAGCGTGCTGATCGCCGGCGGCATGGCGCCGCTGGTGCTCGGCCTGTTGATGCTGGTGGTGCTGCCGGAATCGGTACGCTACATGGTCGCGCGCGGCATGCCGGTCGAGCGCATTCGCGCCGCCTTGGCGCGCATTTCAGGCCACGCGCCGAACGCAAGAGCCTTCATCCTGACGGAGAAAAAGGCGGTGTCCGAAGCAGGGACGGGCGTCGCGCTTGTGTTATCGCGCGGCTATGTGGTCGGCACGCTGATGCTATGGCTCTCGTATTTCATGGGCCTGGTGATCTTCTATGCGCTGATCAACTGGATGCCGGTGCTGTTTAAGGATGCCGGCCTGGATCCGCAGACGGCGACGCTGATCGCGGCGCTGTTCCCGCTCGGCGGCATCGGCGCGGTCTTCTCGGGCTGGCTAATGGACCGCTTCAATGCAAACATCACCATTGCGCTCGGCTATGCGCTGACGGCTGCCTGCATCTATGCCATTGGCCAGAGCAGCGGCTCGGTCGGCTTGCTGATGGTGATGGTGTTCATCGGTGGCACGGTCATGAATACCGCGCAATCGTCGATGCCGGCGCTGGCTGCGGCTTTTTATCCGACGCAGGGGCGGGCGACCGGCGTGGCCTGGATGCTCGGCATCGGCCGCTTCGGGGGCATTGCCGGCTCATTCCTGGTCGCGGAAATGACCCGGCGCCAGCTCAGCTTCGGTTATATTTTCGCGGTAATCGCGGCGGCCGGCCTCATCTCCGCGCTCGCGCTCCTGATCAAGCAATTGCGGCATCCAGAGAGCCACGCGGACCGTCCGGTGGTGGGCGCGGCCCTGGGGCATTGAACCGCATTGACGTCACGGAGGGCATGCAGCCCACTATCCGCAGTCTCATGCGCTGCCATGTCCGTGGGCTGCAGCGCCCAGACCCGATCGTGGCTCAGGCCGCCGACGGCGACAAGCTTGCAATCAGCTTGTCGAGCGCGATCGGATCGTCGCGCACGCGCACGCCGGTGGCGTTACAGACCGTATTGGATACGGCGGCGGCACTGCCGCGGATGTCCAGCTCGCCGACGACCACTTTTGCCTTCATGGGCGACGAGATGGAATCCGTCTTGTCCCGGAAAATCACCTACTGGTGCCGGATGACCGCCTGGACCGGCACTTCCTTTCCGGCGAGGTCATGATTGCCAAAGAAGCCGCGGAGCATGTCCGCCGCCAGCGCTTCCATCAGCGCCGTGCCGACGCCCATCGCCATCACGCCAATCACCTGGCTGCGCACGGTCTTCGGGTTCAGGATGCGTTCCGCCGCGCAGACGGCGAGCATGGGCCGCACCCCGGTTTCCCCGGTGACGGCATCGACGCCAACTTCGACGAAGTGCGCGCCGAATGTCGATTGCTGGTAACGCTTATCGAGGTCGCCGAATTCGATTATGGCTTCTGCGCTCAGTCCACGGGCGCCTGCGGGTCAGCCAGCGTCAGGCGGCGTGAACCGAAGCGGATGTCGCCGCCGGCAAAGACCGCCCGTTGGGTGCAGGCGTTCGCGCAATGCATCAGGCAGGGTCATACTGCGGTCGATCATCACCTCTGGTTCCGCGCCATTGGCGCGCAACCAGAGGTGATGGGTCGCCGGCGCGGCCGCTACGGTAGGCGCGGTCAACTGCGCCGACGGGGCGGCCTGCGCGTCCCGGGCAAGCTGCGCCGCAGTGATGGCGCTACCGGCGGCTACCGTCGTGGCCCTAAGCAGCTTGCGGCATGATGGGTCGAACTGGGTCATGGCAAGACGCCTGATAAGGCAAGGGAGACCAAAGCCAACCTGGCAAGGATACGAGTGCCGGAAAAAAGCGTTTCGGAAAAAAGCGGCACAGGCGAACCTGTCATTTGAGGCGTTCAATCATGACCCGCAGCGTGCCGGGACGGCGCAGCAGCGCGACGCCGGCATCGATCTTCCCGAGCCTGATTAGCCCTGCCGAATAACCGAAATCCTTGTGGAACACGGCCTGGTTTCCCCAGGGTGCGTAGTAGGCAATGTCGCCTGCCGACGGGGTGAAGCCGGGCGGCGCGCCGGATGTCTCCAGGCGCCTGGGCAGGTCGCTGATTTTTTCAGTCGATGCGTAGTCCGCGAGGAGCAGGTCCAGCGGCAGCAGGGCCGCAAAATCCCGCGCCGCCGCCGTGTCCGCGAGCGTCGCCGTAATGACGTCGCCGCCCTCGGTTGCCATGCGTATCTTCATGATTCCCCCCTGTGGTTGCGCGCCCGCATGGGCCGGCCCGGCATCGGCCGCGCTGCCGGCGGCGGGATAGGCCGGGCCGGTCAGCGCGGCCAGCACAACGAGTGCATCGGCCAGCCGCCTCCACAATTCCACGCGCAGGTTCATGGCGCCGCCGCACTACCTTGCAGGACGCGCCGGCGTTGCCGCCAGTCGTGCGGCACGCGCCGCCAGCGCGGCGAGCAGCGCCGCCGCGACGAGCACGGCCGCGCTCATGCCAAAGGTGGCCTGATAGCCGATCCGGTCGAACAGCATGCCGCCTGCCGTTGCGCCGGCCGCAATCGCCAGTTGAACGACGGCCACCATAAGCCCGCCGCCAGCTTCGGCGTCGTCGGGAAGCTGGCGCGCCAGCCAGGTCCACCACCCGACCGGCGCGGCGGTGCCCACCAGCCCCCACAGGCCCAGCAGCACCGTGGTCATGGCCAGGGAGTGGCCGAAGGACAGCAGGGCTGCAGCCAGCGCTGCCATCAGCACCGGGATGACGATCAGTGTCCGGTACAGGGCTTTTTCGAGGAAGGCGCCGATCAGGGTGGTGCCGACAAAGCCGGCCACGCCGATGATCAGGAGCATGAATGACAGCGTCGTTATGCCGACATGGGTCACCGTCTCGAGAAAGGGCCGCAGGTAGGTGAACAGGGCGAACTGTCCCATGAACAACAGGCTGACAGCCGCCATGCCCAAGGCGATCGAAGGCTGTTTCAGCAGCCGAAAGACATTGCCCGAGCGCCGGTCCGGCTTGACACGCATGGCCGGCAGGCTCCACAGCTTCCAGCCGAAGGCGATGGCCGCGACCGGGACCACGCAAAAGAAGGCGCCTCGCCAGCCGATCACGGCCCCAAGGAAACTGCCCAGTGGGGCCGCGACGACCGTCGCCAGCGCATTGCCGCCATTGACGATCGCCAGGGCCCGCGGCACGTCATGCGCGGGCACCAGGCGAATGGCGGTGGCAGCCGACAGCGACCAGAAGCCGCCGATGGCAATGCCGATGCAAGCCCGGCCGACCATGAAGATCGCGTAGTTCGGCGCAAAGGCGACAATGGTGCCCGAGACCATCATCAGGAGCGTCAGGGACAGCAGCAGCACCTTGCGGTCCAGCCGACCGGCCAGCGACGCGATGAACAGGCTGGTCAGCAAGGCAAACGCACCGGAAATGGAAATTGCCTGGCCGGCCTGGCCCTCGGTGATATGCAGGTCGGCTGCAATCGGCGTGAGCAGGCTGACCGGCATGAACTCGGAGGCGACCAGCGCGAAGGCGCCGAGCGCCATCGCCAGTACGGCGCCCCAGGCTGCGGGCTTGTTCAGGACATCGGCGTGATTCGTGGAGACAGGCAGATCCATGGTTTCCTTTAAAGAATGCGTCAAACAAATTTCTCCCGCGGCGGATGGGATGGCGTTGCGCAGGCCCGATGGGAGAAGGCATGGTAGCGGCAAATGCGCCCGGAAAACCCGGCGGAAATTGCTTGGCCTTATGAACGGTTTTCATGAATGACGGCTGCAACCACGCGATGCCGCCGTGGTCCGAGGAGAACGAAAAAGCCGAACTGAATGGATTGATGAATGCGGCTAATCAACCGGCAGCCGGTCCGCAGGCTTGCCGAGCCGGGCAGACGGTAAGATGACGGCATGTTAGCCAACCGGATCTGAGCAGATGGCACGCGACAATATTAACGACATGCTGGTGTTTTTCGCCGTTGCCCGCGAGCGCAGCTTTACCCGTGCCGCGGCCAGGCTCGGCATGACGCAGTCGGCGCTCAGCCACATCATCCGGTCGCTGGAAACCCGGCTGGGCGTACGCCTGTTGACACGCACCACCCGCAGCGTGTCGCCGACCGAGGCCGGCGAGCGCCTGCTGCAGAACGTCGCGCCCAGGCTGGAAGAAATCGAAGCGGAAATCGTCGCCATCCGCAACCTCGGCGACAAGCCGGCCGGCACCGTCCGGATCACAGCGATTGACCATGTGATCGACCACGTGCTGTGGCCCCGGCTGGCGAACGTCCTGCCGCACTACCCGGACATTCACCTGGAGATCAACTCGGACTATCGCATGATCGACATTGCCGCCGAGCGTTATGATATCGGCGTACGGTGGGGCGACCAGGTCGAGAAAGACATGATCGCCGTACCCCTGACGCGCGATATGCGGATGATGATCGTCGGCGCGCCCAGCTATTTTGCCCACCGGCCCGTGCCGACTTCAGTGCAAGATCTGTTGAGGCACAACTGCATCATGCTGCGGCTCTCGAGCAGCGGCGGCGTGTATGCATGGGAGCTGCGCCACGAAGGGCGCGATCTGGAAATGCGGGTCCGTGGCCAATTCACCTTCAACGGCGCCTACCAGATGGTGGGCGCCGCGCTCAGCGGCTGCGGCCTGGCGTTCGTCCCGGAAGACCTTGCCGGAGCGCACGTGCAGGAAGGCCGCCTGATCAGCGTGATGGAAGACTGGTGCCCAAGTTTCCCCGGCCTGCATGCCTACTACCCGAGCCGCCGCCATTCCGCCCGGGCACTCGCCATCGTGATCGATGCGATCCGATACAACGGCTGAACGTATGTCCAGGCTTCATACCGCCCGGCTGTCGTGCGCAATGCTTGACGAATCCTGGTTCAGCACCCTTTTCAAAACACCCTCATTCAGGGGTAATGCGACAGCCTGATCGAACGGAGCAAACAGGTTTCTCCCACACAGGTGACGACATGGTGGGGGAACGGGTGATCACTTCGGCGCGCCCTGCGCCGGGCGCTTGTCAAATACCTCATTTGCGACCGGCAACGCCGAAAAGATATTGGGCCAGCCAGCATAAAACGCCAGATGGGTCAGCACCTCTGCCGCCTCGGCCCGTGTCAGGCCGTTGTCCATGGCGCGGTTGAGGTGATACGGTATCTGCGCCGACTGACCCGACGCAATCAGGCTGCTGACCGTCACCAGGCTGCGGTCCCGTGGCGCCAAGCCGGGCCGCAACCACAGGTCGCGGAACAATACGTCACTGGTGTATTGGACAACCCCCGGCGCGACGGCGCCAAAATTCTTTTCGACACCCGCGGCCCGCTGCGCCTCGGCGGCTTCATCGAGGGGCAGCAGGTTGGCCGCGGCGGGCGGGAGCTGATCAGCGCGGATCTTGCGTCTGGCAAAAACGTCCTTTGCAGCCGCGACCGCCGTCATCGCATTGCCCCAGCCCGCATAGAAGGCCAAATGGGTGATCATCTCGGAAATCTCGCCCGGCCTGATGCCGTGATCCAGCGCCAGGTCCAGGTGATAAGGCATGTCCGTCGACTGGTTGCGCGCGATCAGCGCGGCCAGCGTGACGATGCTCCGATCGCGCGGCGACAGGTCGGGCCGCTTCCATACGCCGTCCATCAGGAGGGTTTGCCCATACTGCTCCAGTGCCGGGGCCACCGCCCGTACGTCATTCATCGACTGCATGGTCCTTGCTCCTTTTTCCAAGTTGGAAGGCTGCGCCTGTGCCGTTAGCACGGCAGCAAGCAGAAGCGCCGCGCTCCCGACTGCAAATGTTTTCATGGGTTGTCCCTTTCCACTGACCGGCGTCAACGCCGTCTCATTTGCCGTATTGCGCATCGCTGACCTTCTCCATCCACTCGACGTTCTTGCCGTCGACGGTCCCGGTCAGCGCAATATGCGACATGGCCGAGTCGGGCGCGGCGCCGTGCCAGTGCTTGACGCCGGGCGGGCACCACACCACATCGCCGGCCCGGAGTTCCGTGACCGGCCCGTCCCAGGCCTGGGTCCGGCCGACCCCTGCGGTCACGATCAGGTGCTGTCCTGCCGGATGGGTATGCCAGGCGGACCGGGCGCCGGGTTCAAAGGTCACGACGCCGCCGGAGTAGGGCGCCGACGCCTTTGCCGGAAACAGCGGATCGACGCGGACCGCGCCGGTGAAATAGTCGGACGGGCCCGTGGTGGAAGGTTGCGCCCCGGCGCGGCTAATCGTTTGTGACTGATGTGAGTTTGCAGCGGTCGTGACCGCGCCAGTCGCGCCCAATCCTTCGGCACGGGTGGGCGGCGCGGCGAGCAGCAGCAGGGGCAGCAGGGATGCAATGAGACGCTTCACAAAGTTCTCCTTTTTCAGGCAGTAGCCGTTGGACCGGACAGGTATTGTTCGTCGCTGACCTTTTCCATCCAGTCCACCACCTTGCCGTCCAATGCTTCCTGAATGGCAATATGCGTCATCGATGTCTTCGACGTGGCGCCATGCCAGTGTTTGTGCCCGGGAGGACACTGCACCACGTCGCCGGCCCGGATTTCCACGACTGGGCCGCCCCAGCACTGGGTCCAGCCGCATCCTGCGGTAACGATCAGGACCTGGCCCAGCGGATGCGTATGCCATGCCGACCGTGCGCCCGGCTCGAACGTGACGCTGGCGCCGGACACCCGCGCCGGCTCCGTTGCCGAAAATAGCGGGTCGATGCGGACGTTGCCGGTGAACCAGTCATCCGGCCCTTTGCTGGAAGGTTGGGAACCGCAGCGGTTAATATGCATCGTGAACTCCTATTGTGAGTGGTCAGGTAGTCGCCCCGCTCAAGACGGCTGTGAAAAAAAGTAGGACCCGCGGGCAGCGGTTAAAACAAATAAACGAAGCTTCCACCGGTTCACGCCTGCCCAGTCCCGCGCGGTGCGGCAATCAAATGCCAGGCACTGGTGGTGGCGCATAGGACCACAAGGCCGCTGGCGAGAAAGATTGCCTTCCCGTCGGCGCGATTGCCAAGTAGGCCAAGCATCGGCGTACCAAGCCCGAGTGCCAAGTCCAAAAACGCCGTGAATACGCCCACGGCAACGGCGCAGGGTGACACAGTGGCAGTCGGCGCGGATGGCTGTTCAAGCGGGACTGTTAGGGGAGACTTTACGGATCATTCCCTTATGCCGGTAGATGGTAAACTTCGCAAACCGATATGAGTAAATTTCATTAATGCCCCGCTTCGATTTCAACCACCTGCGGACCTTCATCGCAGTCGCGCGCGAGCGCAGTTTCACGCGGGCAGCGGCGCAGCTTGGCGTGTCGCAATCCGCGCTCAGTCACACAATTCGGGGACTGGAAGAAAAGATGGGCATACGCCTGCTGACCCGTACGACGCGCGGGGTGTCACCGACAGAGGCAGGCGAGCGCCTGCTTGCCAGTATTGGCCCATACTATGAAGGGATCGAAGCTGAACTCGATGCGTTGAGCGATTCCCGGGAAAAGCCGGCCGGGACTATCCGCATCACCACGCACGACCATGCCGCCGATACCATCCTCTGGCCGAAACTTTCCAGGCTGCTGCCCACCTTTCCCGACATCAAGGTCGAGGTCAATATCCACTATGGACTCATCGACATCGTTGCAGATCGCTTCGACGCCGGCGTGCGCAGCGGCGACCAGGTGGCAAAGGACATGATCGCGGTGCGCATCGGGCCGGACCAGCGTATGGCGGTCGTCGGCGCACCGGCCTACTTCGCGCGACAGCCACGCCCATCGTCCCCGCGCGAGCTGGCGGCGCACGACTGCATTAACCTGCGCCTGCCGACCCATGGCGGCCGGTATGCCTGGGAATTTGAAAAAGACGGGCAAAAATTGGCGGTGCAGGTGCAGGGGCAGTTCATCTTCAACACCACGCCTTCTATGCTGCGGGGCGCGATGGCGGGATTCGGCCTGGCCTATGTCCCGGAAGATATGGTTCAGGAGCCGATCGCCTTTGGCCTTCTGAAGCCCGTCTTGGAAGACTGGTGGCCGACCTTCCCAGGCTACCATCTCTACTATCCAAGCCGGCGCCAGGCTTCCCACGCATTCACCGTCGTCATGAATGCATTGCGCCATCCGGCGTGATGCGGCGTTGCAGGGCGACGTCTAGGACATTACAAACGCGCGATCACAGAACGTTGTATCGTAGCCATCCCGATCTGCTCACATCGTACAAAATCGAAATTAACAACGGGGGTTCCATCTTCTGATGCGGCTAAGCGAGGCAGGCAAATACCGCCGCGTTAATTCACGAAAGGCAGCCATCGCTCCCGAATCTGCTTAGAGCACAATATGATCGGAAGGCCGCAACAGACTCAGGCTGTGTAAAAACAGAAGAAATAGAGGTAGATGGACCGGCGCCAAGGCTCCGTCGTAGCCTGCATGGGCTTTGTGGAAACGGAAGCAGCTTGTTGAATGAGAAGGCCCTCAGGCGCTGGCCAGTTTCATCATTAACTCTGCTCCCATAATCCGGAGGAGTCGCTTGAAGTTATAAGCAAGCACATGCAGACTCATTTCCGTGCTGACCCGATCAAGCGTCTTTGTCAGGAAATGCGTGGCGCCCATCCATGCTTTAAGGGTGCCGAATGGATGCTCCACCGTTTGCCGTCGCAACCGCATTTGCTCAGGCGCCTTGCTGAGGCGTTCCTGCATGGCGTCAATGACGGCTTCATGTTCCCAGCGTCTGATGCGGCGCTCCGGGCCGGTCGTACAGCCAGCCTTGAGCAGGCAGCCTCTACACGCCGGTGTCGCATACACATTCATGATCATGCCTTTATCCACTGTCTCGAAACGGCGCGTCATGGCATGCCCGGCCGGGCAGAGATACTCATCCCGATCAGGCATGTAGACGAAGTCCTGCTTACCGAACCTGCCGTCGGCCTTGGCGCCTGACGTCAGTGGCTTGGGGACGTATGCAGTGATGTTAGCCTGGTCGCAAGCGAGGACTTCTTCTCCACTGAAATAACCGCGGTCTGCAACGACAGCCAACTTCTCAATGCCAGTGGCTTCGCGAGCTTGTTCAGACATGTTGGCCAACTGACTCCTGTCGTTGCCGATATTGGTGACTTCATGCGCGACGATGAGGTGATGCGTCGTATCGACTGCGGCCTGTACGTTGTAGCCAACCATTCCAGTGCCACGGCCA
>Ga0308164_10002750_pt1 | contig 16923 bp, 18 predicted proteins | sample PhyTR2_FD_201031 | JGI IMG/M metagenome (GOLD analysis project Ga0308164, IMG submission 201031) | Phyllosphere microbial communities from UC Gill Tract Community Farm, Albany, California, United States - DLSLT.R2 | ecosystem: Host-associated > Plants > Phyllosphere > Unclassified | place: USA... | reverse complement strand
CTGGGCCTCAACGAAGCATTCAACGCCGACACCCGAACCACCAAGGTCAACCTTGGCGTAGGCGTTTACTGCAACGAGGAGGGGAAGATTCCACTCTTGCGTGCCGTTGCCGAAGCGGAAGCCATTCGCGTGGCGCAACATGCCGCTCGCGGGTACTTGCCGATCGATGGTATCGCCGCCTACGACAAGGCCGTGCAGACCCTGCTGTTCGGTCAAGCGTCGCCATTGCTCAGCGCTGAGCGGGTGGTCACCGTGCAAGCCGTTGGCGGCACCGGCGCGCTGAAGATCGGCGCAGACTTCCTCAAGCAGCTGCTGCCTAACGCCGTGGTGGCCATCAGCGACCCGAGCTGGGAAAACCACCGCGCGCTGTTCGAAACCGCCGGTTTCCCGGTGCAGAACTATCGCTACTACGATGCCGCCACCCACGACGTAAACCGTGCCGGCCTGTTCGAAGACCTCAACGCCCTGCCGCCGCAGTCCATCGTGGTACTGCACGCCTGCTGTCACAACCCGACCGGCGTCGACCTGAGCCCGGACGACTGGCAAAAAGTCCTAGACGTGGTCAAGGCCAAAAACCTGGTGCCGTTCCTCGACATGGCCTACCAAGGCTTTGGCGATGGCATCGACGAAGACGCCGCCGCCGTGCGCCTGTTCGCCGAGTCGGGCCTGACCTTCTTTGTGTCCAGCTCGTTCTCCAAGTCGTTCTCGCTGTATGGCGAGCGCGTAGGCGCGCTGTCGATCGTCAGCGAGTCCAAGGAAGAAAGCGCGCGCATCCTGTCCCAGGTCAAGCGTGTGATCCGCACCAACTACTCCAACCCACCGACCCACGGCGCGGCCATCGTCGCGGCGGTACTCAACAACCCGGAGCTGCGTGCTCAGTGGGAAGCCGAACTGGCCGAAATGCGCCTGCGCATCCGTGGCATGCGTGAGCAGATGGTCGCCGAACTGGCCAAGGCTGCACCGGGCCACGACTTCAGCTTCGTCGGTCGCCAGCGCGGGATGTTCTCCTACTCCGGCCTGACCGTTGAGCAAGTCACCCGCCTGCGCACCGAGTTCGGCATCTACGCGTTGGATACCGGGCGGATCTGCGTGGCAGCGTTGAACCAGGCCAACATCGATGCGGTCACAAAGGCAATCGTTCAGGTCCTGTAAACCTGCTGGTTGCATAAGGAGGGGAAGCCGATGGCTTCCCCTTTTTCGTATCCAGCCCCTAGACTGAACCCCACCGCCCCTTTGCTGTGAGAGCCCTATGCGAAACGATGACTTGGACCTGCGCGCCGACCCCGACGACATGGACCCCTTCCCCCCGCGTACCACCCACCACCCCAAGCGTGAAAAAAGCCTGGTGCTGCAAGTGGCGCTCGGTGTGTTCCTCGGTGGTTTGGCACTGTGGCTGGTGCAACTGGGGGCAACGGCGATCATGGCGAAATTGGCCATGGGCACCTTCCAGTTCGGCGGCTGATTAAGACCAACATGTGGGAGAGGGCAAATCCACTCCCCTATCGATAACTCAGGCGGCAACCAGGCCGCCCTCCTCCAGCAGCTTCACAAAGCTGTTCAAACTCTGCGACACCGTGCCACGCCGCCAGATCAGCCAGGTATTCAATAAGCGGAAGGTATCGGCCAGCGGCCACACACTCACCGCCGCCGACCCCGGCATGCTTTCCAGCATGCTGCGCGGCATCAACGCCAGCCCGGCACCGGCACTGACGCACGCCAACATACCGTGGTACGACTCGATTTCGAAGATTTTGCCCGGCACCGCGCCATCCTGGGAAAACCAGCGCTCAAAATGATGCCGGTAAGAGCAATTGGAGCGGAACGTATAGATGTTCTCGCCATTCACGTCTTGCCCTCGGGTGATTGGCGCGTGGTGCAGCGGCGCGATCACCACCATCTCTTCCTCGAACACAGCCACACCTTCCAGGGTCGAGTGCAACACCGGCCCGTCGACAAACGCGGCCGTCAGGCGCCCCGACAGCACACCTTCGATCATGGTGCCCGATGGCCCGGTGCTCAGGTCCAACTCGACCTTGGCGTGCTTCTGGTTATAGGCCGCCAGCAAGGCCGGGATGCGCACCGCCGCCGTGCTTTCCAGCGAGCCCAGGGCGAACGCACCCTGGGGCTCCTCCCCCGCCACCGTGGCGCGGGCCTCTTGCACCAGATCGAGAATGCGCCGCGCATAGCCGAGGAAATTCCACCCAGCCGGCGACAAGCGCAAACGGCTCTTCTCGCGAATAAACAACTCGACGCCCAAGTCCTGCTCCAACTGCTTGATGCGCGTGGTCAGGTTCGACGGCACCCGATGGATCAGCTGTGCCGCGGCACTGATACTGCCCTGCTCGGCCACGGCCTTGAAGATTTCCAACTGCACCAGATCCAAGTCATTCTCCATTCGTGAATGTATCGCTCAATATTATTCAGTTCTCAGAAAAGAGCCAGCCCCGTACGCTGAACCCATTCCTCCCATTCAGCAGGACGGCGCCATGAACGCAATCACTTCCCAGACCCACGCCCTCTCGATCAACCCGGCCAGCGGCGAAACCGTCGGCAGCTACCCTTACGAAACCGCACCGCAACTGGACGCGGCGCTTGATCGCGCTACCCGGGCGTTCCGCACTTGGCGTCGCCAGCCGGTCTGCCAGCGTGCCGAGCTGCTGCTGGCCCTGGCCACTGCTCTGCGCGAGCAGGCCGAAGCCATGGCGCAGATGATCACCCTGGAAATGGGCAAACCCATTGCCCAGGCCCGTGCCGAAATCGAAAAATGCGCCCAACTCAGCGAGTGGTACGCCGCCCACGGCCCGGCCATGCTCGTCCCGGAACCGACCTTGGTGGACAACGGCACGGCGCACATCGAGTACCGCCCGCTGGGGCCGATCCTCGCCGTGATGCCGTGGAACTTCCCGGTCTGGCAGGTGCTGCGCGGTGCCGTGCCGACTTTGCTCGCTGGCAATACCTACGTGCTCAAGCACGCGCCGAATGTGATGGGCTGCGCGTACCTGATCAAAGCAGCGTTCCAGCAAGCCGGTTTCCCTGATGGCCTGTTCGAAGTGCTCAACGTGACCCAGGATGGCGTGTCCAACGCCATCGCTGACCCACGCATCGCCGCCGTCACCCTCACCGGCAGTGTGCGGGCCGGCATCGCCATCGGCTCACAGGCCGGCGCCGCGCTGAAAAAATGTGTGCTGGAACTGGGCGGCTCCGACCCATTTATCGTGCTCAACGACGCCGACCTCGACGCCGCCGTGCAGGCCGCCGTCATCGGCCGCTTCCAGAACAGCGGCCAGGTCTGCGCCGCCGCCAAGCGCCTGATCATTGAGGAAGGGGTGGCAAAAGCCTTCACCGCGAAGTTCGTCGAAGCCACTCGCGCCCTGGTCATGGGCGACCCGACCGCCGACAGTACTTACGTCGGCCCGATGGCGCGCTTCGACCTGCGCGACGAACTGCATGGGCAAGTCCAGGCGACCCTGAACGAAGGCGCCACCCTGCTGCTGGGCGGCGACAAAGTCGAGGGGGCCGGCAACTATTATCAGCCGACGGTCCTGGCGGGCGTCACCGATCAGATGACCTCCTTCAAACAAGAACTGTTTGGCCCGGTAGCCTCGATCATCACTGCCCGCGATGCCGACCACGCCGTGGCCCTGGCCAATGACAGCGAGTTCGGCCTCACCGCCAGCATTTTCACCGAAGATCCGGCCAAGGCGCGCCAGATCGCCGACCAACTGGAGACTGGCGGTATCTTCGTCAATGCGTTCAGCGTTTCCGATCCGCGCGTCGCTTTTGGCGGTGTGAAAAAGAGCGGGTTCGGCCGCGAGTTGTCGCACTTTGGCGTACGAGAGTTCTGTAATGCACAGACGGTGTGGCTGGATCGTAAGTAGCCCCATTGAACAAATGGCGTTAGCATCCTGTCCACTCGGCTTAACAGCATGTTTTTAGGGTCAGGATCGCACTGTGGAAAAGCTAAATCGCCTTCAAAGCGGAATCGAAGGGCTGGATGCTCTGCTCAAGGGAGGGCTGGTGTCTGGGGCGTCCTATATCATCCAGGGGCGCCCCGGCTCCGGTAAAACCATCCTCGCCAACCAGCTGGGGTTTCATCATGCGCGCAACGGCGGCCGTGTCTTGGTCGCTACGTTGCTGGCGGAATCCCACGACCGCCTTTTCCAGTTTCTGTCCACCCTGAGCTTTTTCGATGCCTCCCGCGTCGGCGCCGAAATCCAATTCGTCAGCGCCTTCGACACCCTGGAAAACGAAGGTCTCGACGAGGTGGTGAAGTTGCTCCGGCGCGAAATCAGTCGGCAAAAGGCTACCGTCATGGTGGTGGACGGCCTGCTCAATGCGCGCTCCAAAGCTGACTCACCCATCGACACGAAAAAATTCATCTCCGAACTGCAAGGCCATGCCGCCTTCGCCGGTTGCACCGTGCTGTTTCTAACCAGCTCGCGCCTGGACGACGGCAGCCCCGAACACACCATGGTCGACGGCGTGATCGAAATGGGCGAAGAACTGTTCGGCACCCGCTCGGTCCGCCGTATCCAATTGCGCAAGACCCGCGGCAGCGGCGCGCTCACCGGCCTGCACGAATGCGAAATCACCAACGACGGCCTGGTGGTGTACCCGCGCCTGGAAAGCCTCTATGGCCGCCCTTCCGCACCGGACAGCGCCGACCTGACGCGCATCCCCAGCGGCATCACTTCACTGGACGCGATTCTCGGCGGCGGCCTGCACAGCTCCAGCGTGACCCTGGTGATGGGCCCGTCGGGCATCGGCAAGACCACCTTGGGCCTCAAGTTTTTGTCCGAGTCCACGGTGGACGCGCCGGGTCTGCACTTCGGCTTTTACGAAAGCCCGCAGCGCCTGCAACTCAAGGGCCTGTCCCTCGGCATCGACTTGCAACAGATGCAAGACAGCGGCGCCCTGAGCATCGCCTGGCAGCCCACCACCGAAGGCTTGCTCGACGGTCTGGGCGCGCGTCTGCTGGGCCTGGTGGAAGAAAAAGGCATCAAGCGTCTGTTTATCGACAGCCTCAGCGGCATGACCCGCGTGTCCACCAACCCGGCGCGCATCACCGATTTCTACAGCGCGCTGATGAACGAACTGCGCGCCCGTGGCGTCACGGTATTCGCGACCTGGGAAATGCACGATCTGTTCGGTTCCGAGGTCAGTTCACCGGCATCCGAGCTGTCGAGCATTGCCGACAACTTGATGTTGATGCGTTTCTTCGAGATTCAGTCTGAACTTAGAAGGACGCTTTCCATTCTTAAGGTCAGAGACAGCTTCTATGACCCCTCGCTCCTGGAAGTGGTCATCCGCGACCAAGCCGTTGATCTAAGAAAGGTTTCAAGAAATGCCCCCTCAGTGGTGTCCAATTCAGCGCTGCCTGGTTCAGCTTTTTAAGTCTTTGTGTGGGTTGGACTGACATGACCACCATCCTGGTCGTCGATGACGAATATCTGATCGCCGACATCCTTGGCTTCGCGCTGGAGGATGAGGGGTTCATGGTCGTCACAGCGAGCAACGGACGCAAGGCACTGGACGTGCTCGAGCGCGAACGCCCGTCGCTGATCATCACCGACTTCATGATGCCGGTGATGGACGGTCAACAACTCGCCGAAGCGGTGCGCGCCCTGCCGAGCGTCAATCACCTGCCGATCATCCTGATGAGCGGCGCGCAGGCGCACATCGGTATGGAGCGCTCGGACCTGTTTGACGCCGTGCTGGCCAAGCCCTTCAAGATCGATCTGATCGTCGCCGAAGTGAGAAGGCTGCTGGCGGCGACGTGACAAGCGCTGCCCTGACAATCGCGATAGCGACCAGGCTGAAATTGTCATGAGCCTATGCTGCACTGGTGTGTATTCAAGGACCGAGAGGAACACCCCATGCCAGCCCGCAATCCCCCTATCGATTTGTCCCATCGCCCGCGCCTGGCCGATCTGCGCCCACTGATCGCGCCAAGCGCGAGTCTGCTGGAAGCCCGGGCAGCAACCCCACGGGTGACCGCCGCCAAGGATCTGCAGGACCGCCAAGGGTACGCTACGGATTTTCTCAGCCGCTTCGTCGTGCCTTGGCCCACTACAGACGAGGCGTTGCAGGATGATGTGGAACCACTGCGCCTGGACTACACGCACTTTTCGATAACGATGTCGCGCTCGCGGCGACTGGCGCTCTACGTGGGCGTCAATATCGACGGCGCCAAGCACGTAGACATTACCCGCAGCAACGACACCTGGGCCTACGACGGTCGCCTGCCGATCAGCGCGCAGGTGGGCGAAGCGCTCTACACCAACAATGGCCTGGACCGCGGCCACCTGGTACGGCGCCAAGACCCCAACTGGGGCGAGCAGGCCGCCACCGCCAATGTCGATACCTTCCATTTCACCAACTGTTCGCCGCAAATGAGCGGGTTCAACCAGAAGACCTGGCTGGAGCTGGAAGACTACATCCTGGATAACACCCAACGCTGGCAAGCCCGCGCCACCGTGTTCAGCGGCCCAGTGTTTGCCGATGACGACCGCGTGTACCGTGGCGTGAAAATCCCCAAGGCATTCTGGAAAGTGGTGGCTTACCTGGGCGATGACGGCAAACCCTCGGCCAGTGCCTACATGATCGATCAAAGCCGCGAGCTGGGGCAGCTCGACCTGATCTTCGGCCCACTCAGGACCTACCGGCGCAGCGTGCTGCAAATTGAACAGTTGACCGGCATTCGCTTCGCCAACCTGGCTGACTACGACGGCTTCAGCAACGAAGAGCGCGCTACCGGCACGCGGATTGAGGCACTCATCCGGGGCCCGCAAGACATTCGTCTGTGACCGCGCGCTCTTCGGGCTATATCGCCTCGCCCTGATCGACTACCATACCGCGCCGGTTCCCGAAGGGGACTAATAGGGAATCCGAAGCGCGGTACGCCGCGCCAATCGGAACTGCCCCCGCAACTGTAGGTGCCGAGCCTGCTCCCCACTGCCACTGGACGCGTCCGGGAAGGCTGGAGCGAGGCGACGACGCATCAGTCAGGAGACCTGCCGGCCCAGCAACATCACTAACCGGCGGGGTGTCCGGGAAGGACTTCCTTGCCCGGCCCTTGGCGGCGGTGTTCAAGGGCGTGTTTCCATGACCGTAGCTCCCCAGTCGCACGTACGGTCCACACGGAGAACGCCCCATGCTGCCACGCGCTACCGCCCTGCTCGCCAGTTTCGGCCTGGCCACCCTGGCTCACGCCGCGCCCACTCACTACCCGCTGACGGTGCAGAACTGCGGCAGCACGCTGACCTTTGCCCAGGCCCCCGCGCGCAGCGTGACCATCGGCCAGACCGCCACCGAGATGCTTTACACCCTCGGTGTAGGCGACAAAGTGGTCGGCACCTCGCTGTGGTTCAACCCGGTGTTGCCGCAGTTCAAGGCGCAGAACGACACCATCGAGCGCCTGGCCAATAACGAGCCGAGCTTCGAAGCGGTGATCGCCAAGCGCCCGCAACTGGTGGCCGCCGAGCTGGAATGGGTGGTCGGCCCCCAAGGCGTGGTGGGCACACGCGAGCAGTTTCATGAGCTGAACATCCCCACTTACCTGCTGCCCTCCGATTGCGAAGGCAAGGACAACCTGGTGGGCGCCGACGGCACGCGGCTGGAGCCGTTTCGCATCGACACCATTTACAAAAGCATCAGCCAACTGGCAGCCATTTTCGACGTCCAGGATCGCGGCCAACAACTGAATGACAGCCTCAAGACGCGCCTGGCCAAGGCCGTCGCCACGGCGCAGGGCAAGGGTCTCAAGCAGGCCAGTGCGCTGGTGTGGTTCTCCAGCTCCGAGATGGCCAGCGACCCGTACGTGGCCGGCCATAAAGGCGTGCCTGAATTCATGCTGGAGACCCTCGGCCTGCGCAACGTGGTGCAGTCCGACGAAGAGTGGCCGGCCGTCGGCTGGGAAACCATCGCCAAAGCCAACCCGACCTTTCTGGTAATCGCCCGCATGGACCGCCGCCGCTACCCCGCCGACGACCACGAAAAGAAACTCGCTTTCCTGCGCAGCGACCCGGTCACGCGCAACATGGACGCGGTCAAACATAACCGCATCATCATCCTCGACGCCCTGGCCTTGCAGGCCAGCGTGCGCACCTTCGATGGCCTGGAACAACTGGCCAGCGCCATCGACGGCTACGACCTGCCGCAATGACCGCCAGTCTGCTACGCACCCTCCTCGCCCTGGCGCTGCTGCTCGCTGCCGTACTCGCCGGGGTGGCCATCGGCGAAACCGCCATCGAACCCCAGGTGGTGTTGCAGGTGCTCGCCAACAAACTGTGGCACGCCGGTTATGTGCTCGACCCCATCGACGAGGGCGTGGTGTGGAACTACCGCCTGACTCGCGCCCTGGTCGCCGCCGCCTGCGGTGCCGGGCTGGCCACTTGTGGGGTGATCCTGCAATCGCTGCTGCGCAATCCGCTGGCCGATCCGTATTTGCTGGGCATCAGCGCCGGCGCGTCGACCGGCGCGGTGCTGGTGGCGCTGATGGGCGTGGGCGGCGGGCTAGTGTCGCTGTCGGCGGGCGCATTCGTCGGCGCGATGGCGGCGTTTGCCCTGGTGATCCTGCTCGCGCGGGCCAGCGGTTCGTCCAGCGGCACCGGCCAGATCATCCTGGCGGGCATTGCCGGCTCGCAGTTGTTCAACGCCCTCACCGCCTACCTGATCACCAAGTCGGCCAGCTCCGAACAGGCGCGCGGCATTCTGTTCTGGCTGCTGGGCAACCTCAGCGGCGTGCGCTGGCCATCGGTGTGGCTGGCGGTGCCGGTGGCGCTGTTGGGGTTGGCGGTATGCCTGTGGCACCGTCGTGCGCTGGATGCGTTTACCTTCGGCAGCGACTCAGCGGCATCCCTGGGCATCCCAGTGCGGCGAGTGCAGGTCGTGCTGGTGGGCTGCGCGGCGTTGGTCACGGCGGTGATGGTGTCGATTGTGGGCTCCATCGGTTTTGTCGGCCTGGTGATCCCCCACGCCGTACGCCTGTTGCTGGGCACCGGGCACTCGCGCCTGCTGCCGGCCAGTGCGTTGGGCGGCGCGCTGTTTCTGATCGCCGCCGATGTGCTGTCGCGCACTTTGATCAAGGGCCAGGTGATTCCAGTCGGCGTGGTCACGGCGCTGGTGGGCGCGCCGGTGTTTGCGCTGATCCTGATCGGCCGGAGAAACGCGCGATGACGGTGTTGAGCTGCACCAACCTGGGCTTCAAAGTGCGCGACGCCGAGCTACTGCGCGGGATCGATCTGCAGGTGGCCCAGGGGGAAACCCTGGGCATCGTCGGCCCGAACGGCTCGGGCAAATCCACCTTACTCAAGCTGCTCGCCGGCCTGCGCCCGCCGGCCAGCGGCGAAGTGCGCTTGGGCGAGCAGCGCTTGCACGACCTGTCGCGCCGCGCCATCGCCCAGCAACTGGCGGTGGTGGAACAACAGGCCGACACCGACGACGCCATCCGCGTGTTCGACGCCGTGGCCCTGGGGCGCACGCCCTGGCTGTCGGCGCTGAGTCCATGGTGCGCCGAGGACGACGCCATCGTGCGCCAGGCCCTCGTCGACGTGGACGCTACGCACCTGAGCCAGCGCGCCTGGCGCAGCCTTTCCGGCGGTGAACGCCAACGCGTACACATCGCCCGCGCCCTGGCGCAACGGCCCAGGATTCTGCTGCTGGACGAACCGACCAACCACCTGGACATCCAGCACCAACTGGCGATCCTTAAAGGTGTGCAAGCGCTACCGGTGACCACCCTGATCGCCCTGCATGACCTCAACCAGGCCCTGACCTGCGACCGCCTCGCCGTGCTGGATCGCGGGCGGCTGGTGGCGCTGGGCAAACCGCTGGAGGTGCTCACCCCGCAACGCCTGCAAGACACCTTTGGCGTGCAGGCGCACTACCTGACCGACCCGTTCGATGGGGCGCAAATACTGCGGTTGCGGCCCAACTGATCAGACAGCCAGGGCGTGGGGCGGATTCAGCCTGCGTAGACGAGTAATTTTCCAGTTCTCTATCTCAGCTCAACCAGTCAAGGACACCCTGTGAAACTTGATAAAAGCACCACGATGCTGCCGGCACTCACTCTTACACCAACAGCGATAACCACCGCCGACATCCCCGACGTACTGACCTTCATCCTGCAGGCCCGCGCCGAGTTGTTTCCGTCCCTCAGCGCCGCCGGTCTAGCGAGTTTCGAAGCAACGTACCTTCAGGGTGGAGGTCAATTCATGATCGTGCGTAAAGCCGGTGCGATCGTTGCCGCCATCGGCTACCTCCCCTACGACGGACGTTTTCCCCAGTTGAACTACCGAGGCCTGAACACCGTGGAAGTGGTGCGCCTGTACGTGCTGCCGGCGTTCCGTGGCTTTGGCCTGGCAAGCAAGCTGTATCGGGCGCTGGAGGCACAGGCCCGAGCCGATGAAGTGCAGATGATGTACCTGCACACTCACCCGTTTCTGCCGGGGGCGATTGATTTCTGGAGACGCCAGGGCTTTGAAGTGGTGGATATCGAGTCAGACCCGGTCTGGCAGACCACTCATATGCAACGGCGGTTGTAAGTCCAGTCAGCTGAGCGGGCTTGCCCTAATGCCAGCCAGTTAAGGCGAGATGGGCAATGACTAAAAAATCAGAGCCAGTATGCGAATCTATACGGCCTACTCAGTATTAACTGGAACAACCGGCTCAAAATGTGGGAGGGGCGGTGCGACGATTCGACTTGCCCCCGATAGCGCTGGTGAGTCAGCCCATCTGCCACCGACCCACCGCAATCGGGGGCAAGCCCCCTCCCACCTTTGATAGTCATCGCCTGGCTGGATCAAACGGCGTACTACCGCGCAGTTTGCGGCATGCGAAACCGTCCTCAGCCTAGCGCAGAAAAACACTCACTGAGTCCTTAACTGACCGGCATTAGGGCAAGCCCGCTCACCACAAAAAACCGCTCATCACATCACGTCGACTCACCACGAAAAGAGTCGTCAGGCCCACTGTCGATGTGATGCGCTGTGTTAGCGCGAAGACTGTTCACCAGTGAGGCGTCCGCTGATCCACCGTCGGCTATACGCCAATACCGCATCCGCCATGGCCACTGGAAAGTGGATAAACCCGTGGGCCGATTCCGGCAGCAAGTGCGCCTCTGCCAGGGGCCAGCGCTCGGCGAGCAACCGCGTATCGTCCAGCAGCGGGTCCAGCTCGCCGACAAACATCAAGGCCGGCGGCATTCCCTCCACCTCACCAAACAGCGGCGATAACGGTGGCTGCCGACGCTGCTCGTCACTCAGTCCCGGGGTCAGCAAGCGCAGCGCGTCGACCATGCCCGGCCCGTCCAGCAGCAACGTATCGGGGCCTGCCGCCCGCACGCTGGGGCTGCCGGTGAGGTCGTAGACGCCGTAGTACAACACCGCGCCGCTGATCCGTTGGAGCAGCGCCGGCCATTGTTTCAGCGCGAGCAATGTCGCGGTCGCCAGGTGCCCACCGGCCGATTCGCCGACGACGATCACCGGCAACCCGGCAAACTCCGGTTCACCGAGCAGCCAGCGCGCGGCGGCCAGGCAGTCCTGCATCAGGCCTTGGACCGGCGTGTCGACCGCCAACCGATAGTCCACCGACACCACTATCACGTCGCAGGCGCGCACCATGCCCAAGTTGAGGTCGTCGTCCATTTGCGCGTTGCCGATCACCCAGCCGCCGCCGTGGATATCCAGCACCACGCCCTTGGGTGTGCCGCTGGGACGCAGGATGCGCACCGGCACTTGAATGCCGTCCTGGCGAATCAAGCGAGTTTCAGCGGCTGGGCCTTTCTTGATTTTCTGGCTGATGCGCAACAACGTCTGCAATACGCGCGGCGTGACGCGATTGCGGATCTTGAAGCGCGGCATCCACCCCAGCTTCTGGTTGAAGCGGCGCATCTGGGCCAGTTCGGCCGCACTGGCGGGCCATGGCTGCAGGGCCATCAGCGGTTATTACGCAAGATCGAAAAATTCAACGCCGCCGCCACACACAGCCACGCCAGGTACGGGAACAGCATCAAACCGGTGAGCAGGTCCAGGCGCACGGCCAGCACCACCATCGCGGCGACGGTAAGCCACAGCAGCACGATAATCACCATGCCCGCCAACAGCCGGTGGGCGCCGAAAAACACCGGGGTCCACAAGGTATTCAAGGCAATCTGCGCCGCCCACAGCGCCAATACCATCTGGCTGCCGGGGATCAGGCTCAAGCGGTAACCAGCCCAGGCCAGCAGCAGATAGATGATCGTCCACGCCACCGGGAACAACCAATTGGGCGGTGTAAAGCTCGGTTTGACCAGGGAGTCGTACCACGCGCCAGGCTTGAAAATGATGCCGGTACTGGCGGCGGCGGCGCAGGCGAGCAGGAAGATAAAAAAGGTCATCGTCGGTCCTTGGCTGAAGTCAGCGGGGCGAGTGGAAAGAAAACCAAGCGGTCTGCTTGTTTCAAATGACTCAAGCAAGCGCGCATAAATTCAATGCAGGTCTGAAATTCGCGTCGGACCCCTCGCTTTCAGCCGTCATTAAAATTGGTTACCGTGCCTTCACTCCACCCGCCCGAGAGCCCAATCTTGACCGACCCCATCAGCGATCGACACAGCAGCCCCTGGGCGGTGTTCCTGATTTTCCTGCGCCTGGGGCTCACCTCGTTTGGCGGCCCAATTGCGCACCTGGGGTATTTTCGCCATGAGTTCGTGACCCGGCGGCGCTGGCTGAGCGAGCGCAGCTACGCGGAACTGGTCGCCCTGTGCCAGTTTTTGCCCGGCCCGGCCAGCAGCCAGGTCGGCATCGCCCTGGGCCTGACCCGCGCAGGTTACGGCGGCGCGGCGGCGGCGTGGGCCGGGTTTACATTGCCGTCGGCGTTGCTGCTGATCCTGTTTGCCTTGGGCTTGGCCCACTACGGTACGGCCGTGCCCGCCGGTATGTTGCATGGCCTCAAGGTGGTCGCGGTGGCGGTGGTCGCCCAAGCCGTGTGGGGCATGGCGCGCAACCTGTGCCGGGGCGTAGCGCGGGTGCTGCTGATGCTGCTCGCGGCCGCATCAGTACTGTGGCAACCCTCGGCGTGGGCGCAGGTGGGCGTGATTGCCGCCGCTGGATTGGCCGGCCTGGTGCTATTCAAACCTGCACTGGCCGCTGCGCCCGACGCACTGCCCATCCCCCTCAGCCGACGCGCCGGGGCCCTGTGGTTGCTGCTGTTTGCCGTACTGCTGGTGGGCCTGCCGGCGCTGGCGCAGGGGCTGCCCCATCACAGCCTGGCGCTGGTGGACGCCTTCTACCGCAGCGGCGCCTTGGTGTTCGGCGGTGGCCATGTGGTGCTGCCGTTGTTGCAAGCTGAAGTGGTGGCGCCGCAATGGCTGAGCAACGACGTATTCCTCGCCGGCTACGGTGCCGCACAAGCCGTGCCCGGCCCACTCTTCACCTTTGCCGCTTTCCTCGGCGCCTCGATGCATGCGCCCCCCAACGGCTGGATCGGCGGCGTGGTGTGCCTGCTGGCAATCTTCGCGCCGTCGTTTTTACTGATCTTCGGCGCGCTGCCCTTCTGGCAGAGCCTGCGCCACAGCCCCCGCACCCAGGCCGCGTTGGCGGGGGTCAACGCGGCGGTGGTTGGCCTGTTGCTGGCGGCGCTGTACCACCCGGTGTGGACCAGCGCGATATTCAACCTCTACGACTTCGCCCTGGCGTTACTCGCACTCGTCGCCCTGATGGCCTGGAAGCTGCCGCCGTGGCTGGTGGTGGCAGGTTGCGCCGTGCTGGGTGGCCTACTCGGCTGAACCGGGCGCGACGATCCTGAGCCAGGGCCAGCGCGCCTGATAACTAAGGGCCTTTTGCGCAAACAACGCGGGTTCCGAGTGCAACGGGTTGATGCGCAGCATGCCCTCGGCCACATCCTGCAACCCGTAAGGCGCATACAACTCGCCCGTCGCCACCTCCAAAGCGATGCAGGTGCCGGCCACTAAGTAACGATCCACGCCGTCGCGGGCCGAGTGCAACTGGGGGTAAGGCCGACCGAAACGCTGGCCATACCACAAGTGAACCCGCGCCTGATTCCTGACCTCGACATTCACCCCCAAGTCCTTGAACACCCCCTGCGCCGCCCGAATCACCCTGTCCTCAGCCTCGTAGGACAGGTCTGGGTCGAAGTAAAAAACGTCGTAGTCCTTCACGCCATGATCGGCCGGTCGATTCGCTTGATGGTTCCACACCGCCTGGAACAGGCAGCCCGCCGTGAGCATGCACTGCGCCACACCCAGGTCGGGTAGGCGTGCAGTGATTTCGGCATTGAGGGGGTTGGCCATGGCCAGGGAGATAAACGTGTCGACGGTCAATGTCATGGGCGCTCCTGCGGACGGCACTGCTTATTCGGGCGAAGGCGTCCACAATAATGCACCGTCGTAAATGGCGGAAACATTTACTCAATGTGACAGTCTCAGTGCCGACACGCCCTCAATCGTCAAGGATAAAACGATGCGACTCAATGCCATGGCCCTCGCCACCGCCAGCGCCCTGCTGCTCACCGCCTGCAGCGACAGCCCGTCCGACACGGACATCCAAACGGCGCTGCAAACCCGACTGCAAGGCCCTGCCTGCATCAGCGCGCCAATGTTCAAGAGCTTCCCGGTGACCTTGAGCGAGAGCTTCAGCGCCGGCGTTTCCAGCGGCAACGCACCGGCGTTCGACGCCCTGGTCGACGCCGGCCTTCTGGCCAAAAGCGACAAAACCTACAGCCTCACCGAATCCGGTCGCACGGCCTACAGCGAACAAGCGCCGGGCTTCTGTTATTCTCAAGGCTACGAAATTGCCAAGATCAAGGATGTCAGCCCCAACCCGGACCCGATGGGCGCCGCCGTGGACAAATCCTGGGTGGTCACCCTAGACATCCGCCAGATGCCCGTGGCTGCCTGGGCCAAAACCCCAGCCCTGGCAAAACTCACGCGCCACCCGGAAAACCTTTCCGAAGCGCCCAAGACCTACCACGTGACGGTCGGCCGCGTGAAAGGTGAGCAGGGCCTACAGCTGATCGACCCACGGTTTTTCATCATGCGTGGGGTCAGTGTCAGCCAGGGGTTCTGACCGTAGAGCTTGGAGGTGTTGGCGAAAATCGTCTGAAGGCTAAATCCGAATAGCCAGCGACGCCTTGCTCCCTTGCCTACGCCTGCGTCAGAATCCGCCGGCTTGTGCGCTGGGGTGGCCGTCTCTAAGGTTGCCCGGTCGCTGAATTTCTCAGGGACCGGGTTTAGTAGCCTGAGTTGGGTATCGAAGAGTGCATGAGTTACATCATTCAGACATTGCGTCTGAACTTGATGGTGGCTGTGCGTAGGGCGCCTCCGGGCGCGCCGGCTTTAGATATCCACCGGTCTACTAACCTGCGTACAGCTGCCACCCATCGTTTAGTAGCGACAAGGTGACGGCATCATTCGGGATATCTTGTATGTACAAAGTCACGCCAGATTCACCCCCTCTTTTTAGCGTCACCCCCGACGCCAGCACCGAAAGTCTCATCACCCACAGCTACGAAACTTTCACCAGCGTCAGCACGCTGCTGCTCGACCTGTCCGAAGACCTCAGCGGCAAACACCGCGACATCGCCCTGGCCATCCACCAACTGAGCGAACTCGGCGTACTGCTCACCGCCCGCCTCCTCGACCGCGAAGCGCCCTGCTCGGCTTAACCTTTCAACTCATCCGCCCGATGGCTCGCCGCGTCGTCGTAAGCCACATACAACGACTCGGCGATCTGGCTCTTGATCGCTTTGCTGGCTTCCAGCCCAAGCACAAACCCTTCGGCTTTACCCCCGGCGCGGTTGAGTTCTTCATCGGTGGCGGCGCCGGTAATAGCGTCAAGAAGCTTGGCAGCCTGCGGGCCGACGCCTTTGGGGAGGGAAATGTGCTCGATGGACATTGCGGTACCTATTGAGGAAAAGATCGGTAGCGCGTGGAACCACTGCCGGGGCGTGCATGGTAGACAGATTGCGGGCGTGATGGGCCGGTTTCGGCCAATAGAAGCCGCTGGACAGCTTGGGCAGGTGTTGTCGTTCAGCGTTTGCCTTCAACGTTCGCGGGTTCACACTGGGTTGGGGTAAAGAGAGCATGGCGGCGGCCTTTTCTCTCTCCCGAAGTGCGCGCGTACAGTCTGTCCTGTTATGCTGATTCAGCCGTCCGGCGTGTGGATAAGATGCTATACGGCATTAAGTGACAGGTATGTTGGATAATTGATAGTTAGGGAAAACTAAGTATGCGTCGTTTAATAGCCAACGGGTTTGTGTTTGTCGGCATTGCTATACTCTGTTGCAGCTGCACATCTTATTCGTCCCAGCCGACAATCAACGAACCCGTTGAACCCGAAACACAAGAAATTGTCTCCAGCTTCAGTTACGCAATAAATTCTCCATGGAAAGACAGTCGCTTCGGCAAGGACGCATACGCAGCGACACTCAACGTTATTCCCGGTGCGCAGGATAAGAACTCCAGCCTTGCCGCCCCGAGCCTGCCAGCATTAGAAATAAAGATCTCGGAGTTCTCATCTGGCGGCGCTTGCGGACAAGATTACTTGACGGGGCTGAGTCTGGGTTTGTTCCCCAGTTGGTGTACGCGGACAAACCTTTTCAAGTTTGATTTTATATTGAATAAGGACCAGCGCTTTTGCAGGCAGAAAACCTACTCGATAAACTCCACGTCGTTTTCACATCTCACGATGATTCCGTTTGCACTTCTCAATACGGGCAATCAGCCATTGACGCTCTATCAGGCGGCGCTTAAAGATTTTCTTCGCAGAGGTCAATGTGCCACGCGTTGAGAGGCTGCTTTTGGCCCAGAGTGTGTAAAAACACTTCCGTATCGTGGATGCCTCAGCCCAGCGCAGCCAGGCGAGTCGATTGGCCACGTATTTGCCACGATCAGCATCGGTAACGCTCCGGAGCGCTTATGAAGCGTTT
>Ga0308164_10002749_pt1 | contig 16929 bp, 8 predicted proteins | sample PhyTR2_FD_201031 | JGI IMG/M metagenome (GOLD analysis project Ga0308164, IMG submission 201031) | Phyllosphere microbial communities from UC Gill Tract Community Farm, Albany, California, United States - DLSLT.R2 | ecosystem: Host-associated > Plants > Phyllosphere > Unclassified | place: USA... | reverse complement strand
TGCCCTACTCTCTTAATCGTAAGATGAAGACTTATGTAGGCGGCATTGACTGGCTAACCGGTTATGAAATTGTGCCGCTGACTGATGAACAGCGGCTGCAAAGAAAGCAGCATCTCCATGCTCTGCCTGCAACGCTGGATGAGTTGTTTGAGCGTTTCCTGCTGCCTGCCATAGAGTGCGACGTGCATTACAAGGACTACAACTTCTGGAGCGATACGTGGCGCATCCAATGGGCTTACCACAAACAAAATTATCGTCGCGAAGCAATTTTAAGTGGCATAACGCAGCAGCAATATGCACAAGCGCGTAAGCTCCCTCAACGTGTGATGTATGACAACTTGCATAAATGCGGTGGCGCGGCAATCCGTGTGCTGTTTTGGGTTTATCATCGTCGACAGTTCCACCAGCAGCAGCGGCTTACGGTTCAGGAATATATTTCTGAGCACCAGCTTCCTCAACGTACAGCGCATCGTCAGTTGTCGCGACAGCCAATGAGTGATATCTGGGCTCAGCATTTTGATAACTATTACAGTGATGCATGGCTGAGACATTGTAACGTCAGAGAGTATGCAGATTTCTACGGTTTGAACGTTACTACGGCCCGCCAGTATCTGTTTAACTTTCCTATTGGGCTTTTTGACCCAATGTTGATTAAACCCTGGATGTGATTTTTCAAGACAGTCGCTGAAGAATATGATCATGGATTCTGATCACTGGATAATGATCAAAACAGTCAAACGGTAAACAACGCAATGATCATGAGCTGAATATCAGTAAGCGTATAACTCTAGAACGATTTTTCGTTGATATGCCACATCAAACCATTGACCAGAAGCCGTTAGCAGCACATCAACGAATGAGCTTAAAGAGTTGATTAAGGCTGAGCCCAGCCTTAGATTTTAAGCTCCTTTCAACATATCAAACACCACCCGAGCAAAGCCCTTGGCCAGTTCAGGGTTAGAGAGATATTGCACCATCATCTCCTGCTGGGCTTCGTTGCTGTCCATAACAGCATCATCAATGGCTTTCGGAAAATCACCTAACATCGCCTGTTCGCGCGTATTATTCGCAATCTGGGTCATCACCGCCTGGTTTTCTGACAGCTTGTCGCGCACCGCGAAGGCATAATTGATCATGTCTTTATCGGTGAGATTATCGGTGACAAATAGCTCATTAAGGCGAGACAGAATATTCGACAGAAACTCTTCTTTCTTGTCCTTCGGCTTCGCCGTACCGACATCATTCCCCGGCTTGATTTTGTATTCTTCAGCATCCTCTTGCAGCTTCAGGTGCTGTTCGTGAAGCTTCGACAGGCGATAATGACTCATCTCCACGTTGCTTAAATCAATCTCATCTTCTTCGATACGCTGTTCATGCAGTAACGGGCGCAGATGGCGTGCAAACAGGCTCAGCTTCTCCAGGTTCTTGTCGTCGTAATCGACGATTTGAGACATAAACTCGTAAAAGCGGACAAAGCTGCCGAGATCTTTTTTGAAGATATCCAGCTTACTTTTTTCTTTCTCGCAGTCCTTAAAGGTGTTTTCCGCATTGGTGATCAGCACAACATCGCCAGTCTTCCTGGTGCGCTCAAACATCTCTTTGGCCAGCACATACGCATCAATCGCCGAGGTGTAGCGGTTTTTCCAGCGATCCACCGCAGGTTTGCAGATATTACTAATAGCCGCGTTAGATTTGTTTTTGCTGAAGAATGCTTCGCAGAACTGCTCCACTTCGTTCCACAGGAAAATACCGCTGGTACGCAGCTTTTCAAACAGTTCAAAAACGAGCTGCGGATCGCTAACATCCGTCAGTTCCGCCGTCTGGTAGTACGGCTGGAAAGCCCCCAAAATTTCGTCAGGTTCGTTGTAGAAATCGAGCACAAAGGTTCCGGACTGTGCCTTCCCCGGATAGGTACGATTCAGGCGCGACAGCGTCTGCACACACTCCACGCCGCCCAGTTTTTTATCCACATACATGGCGCACAACTTGGGCTGGTCAAAACCGGTCTGGAATTTGTTGGCCACCAGCATCACCTGGTAGTCGTCGGTATCAAATGCTTTGCGCATGTCGCGGCCTTTGAGGCCTGGGTTCATATTGATTTCAGTGAACTTCTGGTTAAGCAGCGCAAGGCTGTTGTGATCATCTTCATGGAATTCTACTTCCCCGGAGAACGCCACCATTGCGCTGATCTTGTCGTAGTTTTGCTGGGCGATGTATTTATCAAACGCCAGCTTGTAGCGCACCGCAGCCTTACGCGAACTGGTCACCACCATCGCTTTCGCCTGACCAGCCAGTAAATGCATCACATGCTTGCGGAAGTGCTCAACAATTACCTTCACTTTCTGCGACACATTATAATCGTGTAGCGAAACCCACTGGTTCAGTTTGATCTTCGCTTTTTTACTGTCCACTTCCCGGTCAGGATCGTCCAGCTTTTGCAGGAGCTTATACGCCACTTTGTAGTTGGTGTAGTTCTTCAGCACATCAAGAATAAAGCCCTCTTCGATGGCCTGACGCATGGAGTAAACGTGGAACGCTTCCGGTTTGTTCGTTTTCGACGCTGGTTCCTGCGGATTCGGGCGACGGCCAAACAACTCCAGCGTTTTAGCTTTCGGTGTAGCGGTGAAGGCGTAATAGTTGAGGTTGTTGCTGCCTTTACGCGCGGCGACGGTGGCATCCAGAATATCTTCTGAAGATATCTCCACATCGTCATCCGCCTCTTCGGTCATCAGCACTTCTTTCAGCTGACGTGCCGTAGAGCCGCTCTGCGAGGAGTGCGCTTCATCGGCAATCACCGCGTATTTGCGCTGCTTGAGGCTGACGCTATTTTCAATCGCTTTCAGGACAAACGGGAAGGTCTGAATGGTGACGATAATGATCGGCTGCGAGTTTTCCAGCGCGCTGGCCAGCTTCTCCGATTTAGAGCCGTCACCTTCTTTGTTATTGATACGCCCGACCACGCCATCCTGATGTTCAAACTGATAGATGGTGTCCTGAAGCTGGTCGTCAAGCACAGTGCGGTCCGTCACCACAATCACCGAGTGGAACTGCTTCTCGCCATTTTCATCGTACAAGCGGGAAAGCTGGTGGGCCGTCCAGGCGATAGAATTCGATTTGCCCGACCCCGCGCTGTGCTGAATCAGATATTTATTGCCAGTCCCTTCTACCGTAGCGGCGGTGATCAGTTTGTTCACCACATCCCACTGGTGATAACGCGGGAAAATCAGGCTCTCGCTTTTGTACTTCAGGCCAATGGCGTCTTCTTTTTCTACGATTTGCAGATGCACAAAACTGGCGAGAATTTTCAGCAGATTGTCCGGCAACAGCACCTCATTCCACAGGTAGCTGGTGGCGTAGTCGTTGGTATCTTCCGGGATGTCGTTCCCCGCGCCGCCGTCATGAGTGCCTTTGTTAAACGGCAGGAAGAAGGTTTTATCGCCATCGAGTTTGGTCGCCATAAACACTTCGTACTGGCTGACGGCAAAGTGCACCAGCGCGCCGCGTTTAAAAGTCAGCAGCGGCTCGGGTTTGTTAGTGCCTGGGTCCTTTGGCAAACGCGTTTTCTTATATTGCGTGATGGCGTTTTGCACAGTCTGCTTAAATTCAGACTTCAATTCCAGTGTCGCTATCGGCAAGCCATTGACGAACAACACCAGGTCAATACGCCATTTCTTGGCCTTGATGCCCGTTTCTTCAAATGCGGCGTTTGACGCATGCGGGCTGTAAACCAACTCCGGCACGATGCGGCAGATATTCTGCTTGTAGCGCGTCAGGGTTTCCGGGTTGAGGTTATGTTCCGGCTTAAACTGGCACAGGGAAAAACGCGCATTATGGCTTTTGATACCATGACGCAGCACGCCAAGCGTGCCATAAGTGCGTGAAAGCATATCGGTAGCGTTGATGTCCGCTTTTTTCAGCTGCGCCACCAGCGCATCAAGGAAATGACGCTCAGTATCGGTGGGATAAATTTTGGCAAACTTCTCCCACTCCTGCGGCTGCGTGGTTTGCACAAAGGTCAGCGCATCATGGGAATACAGCGCACGTTCGCGATCGTAGCCATCGGTTTTTCCACAAATCCAGCCTTTTGCTTCCATCTGAGCAATCATCTCATTCTGAAAGATCAGCTCTTTGGTGCTGTCCATGCTCATGCGGTGGCCTCCTGTGGCTCCTCAACATCCTGCGTGTCCGGGGCAACCCAGTCGCGGACGTCGATTTTTCCGGTGACCGCGGCGGAGATAAGGGCGGTACGACGTTCCTCCAGTAATTGGATTTGAACTACCGCTTTACTTTCTAAGACATCTAGTCTATTCAACTGAGCGTAAATATAGTCTGATATTATCTGTTGTTCGCTCAGTGTTGGAAATATTCCGAATACCTTTTCAAGGTTCTGAATAGATAGGCGCCTTAAAGCTGCACCTTTTACAAAACTTTCTACCTGTTCTTTTACTAACGAGCTTTGCAGAAGCAAATCCATGAAGGCCGGTAAAGTTTTTTCTTTATCAGCCCGAATGATGATTAAGGATGATGCAACAACAAAGTCAACGTCGTCTGGCACAATTGCTGTTTGGCCTATAGTCCCATCTTTACTGAAGAGTATGTCGCCACTAAATGGTTTGCAGCCAGTTTTTACTAAATACTTATAACTCGCCGAACTGGTAAGTAAGGAGTTATTAAAATCAATTATTCCTTTCTTAATATCCTTAATTGAAACAAAGTAATGTTCACCTTCATTAGTATCAGGAGATATATGAGCACCATCCGTTATTGCTGAGCATTTGAATTTCAATAAACAAATATCCCAATGAGCTGGCACGTCCCCCAACCACTCAACACCGGAATCTTTCATCGGCACATCAGGGTTTAGCCCTTTGGTGACGGCATGGCTAATCACTGCCTGACGTTTTTCTTTTAGCAGCTCAATCAGTTGCTGTTGCTTTTCGATCAGGTTATCGATTTTTGCGGTTTCGTAATCAAGGAAGTCCGCAATTAGTGCTTGTTCTGCGTACTCTAGCGGCGTTGATAGATACAAATCGGAATATTTTTCTGCGCTAACATTTTGAATCGTAGCCTGAATTTGACTACCACTAACATATTGCCAGTATATTGATGATTGGAAAAACCAGTATGCTAATCTCGGAATTATTCTATCACCATTAAATCTCGCTCTGATTAAATATCCTGCAAAGCAAGATGGACCAAAAATAGATTTGTAATAAAACGATTTACCAACAGTCGCTCCACTTCGAGCTAACAGTATATCTCCATCGATTAGCATATATGGTTCGGATGTGACTTTAGGTAACGATTTAAAAGTATCATTACGCAAAGAACCATCGGGATTCATATCTGTAATGCGAATATAACGAGGGTTGTCTGGATTGTCGTCTAATGCAGCCTCATTAGCCCCATAAACCAGTGGTTCAGACAAACCAAATTTTAATTTAAATACGCGCCATGTCAGCGGTACTTCACCTAGCAACTCAACCCCAGAATCCTTATACTCCGGATACGCCTTATACTTAGCCATCAGGAATGTACCTCCTGCAGCAGCTTCATAATCTCGGCGCTGACCGCATCCAGATCGGCATCAATCTCTTCGAGCGGGCGCGGTGGTTGATAGACGTAGAAATGACGGTTAAACGGAATCTCGTAACCGACAATCCCCACCTCACCATCCTTCGCATCACGCTTATCAGCATTAATCCAGGCATCGGCAACGTGCGGCAATACTTCTTCTTTGAAGTAGTTTTCAGTCAGGTCGCTGGTGGGCATCGTCGGGTTTAGCGGCACATTTTCGTTATCACGCAGCTCGCCGTCCTGTTCAAACTCAACAACCTTGCCTTTGTACTCAAACGCACCGTACAGCGGCTGAGCGGCTTCTTTCAGCACCTTCTTCACCACAGGCTCGGCTTCCGGGTTTTTCGCGGTGATAGCGTCGATAAACTGCTTGTGCTCTTTCGCATCCAGCTTCACGCCAGCCGCTTTGATGGCCCCTTTCAGGGTTAGCTGAAACTGGTTGAAGTCATTGCTCACCAGCGTTTTGCAACCCGCCTGCGTACCCAGAGCTGCCTGAATCTGCTGCGCTTTTTCCATCAACCCGCGCTGTGCCAGCCACAGTTCACTGTCGAGCAGGTCTTTAATCTGCTTCTCTTTCAGCTCGGCAAATTCGGCTTTGATGATGGCGCGCGCTTCGACTTCCAGTTCGGAGAAATCACCGTAGGTATCCTCATGCCATTGGGACGAGAACTCTTCATACAGACGTTCCATCGGCGCGTTTAACGGCTTCGGCGCAAAGCGCAGAGTCGCAATCGCCTCATCCGTGACCTGAGCAGATAACCGCAGCGGGCGTTCAATGGTCAGGCGGCGATAGCCAAAATCGGTGCTGTTAAAGATCTTGCTGGCGAAGGTTTTCGGCGCTTCGGTTTTAGCAGAGGCAGGCTGACGACCACGGCTGGATTTTTGCTCCGCAGCTTTTTCCAGACCCAGTTCTTCCAGGGTTGTGGCATCCACCACCTCAAAATCACCGAAGGTTTGAGTAATGATTTTTCGATAAGCTTTGTTTATTCGATTTCGCTTGGAGCCTAGAGATTTTCGCATCTTGATATACAAGTTGCTGCCGTCGATCAACTGTACTTTGCCTTTACGCTCAGGCGCTTTCTTGTTGGAGAGGATCCAGACATAGGTGGCAATACCGGTGTTATAGAACATGTCCGTCGGCAGCGCGACAATCCCTTCCAGCAAATCGGCTTCCAGAATGTAGCGACGGATTTCGCTCTCACCGCTGCCCGCACCACCGGTAAACAGTGGGGAACCGTTAAGGATAATCCCGATACGCCCGCCGTTGCTCACGGTGCCATCCACATTGTGGTTGTCGCGCATTTTGCTGAGCAGGTGCATCAGGAACAGCAGTGAGCCGTCGGAAACACGCGGCAGGCCCGGGCCAAAGCGACCGTTAAAGCCTTTCTGCGTATGTTCGACGTTAATCTCGCCCTCAATCTTCTTCCAGTCCACGCCAAACGGCGGGTTAGAGAGCATGTAGTCGAACTGGTCCTGCGGCAACTGGTCGTTAGAGAGGGTGTTACCCAGCTTAATGCGGCTGACGTCCTGACCTTTGATCAGCATGTCGGCTTTACAGATAGCGTAGGATTCCGGATTCAGCTCCTGACCAAAGGCACGCATCACCGCGTTAGGATTAAGCTCGTGCACATATTCCATACCTGAAGAGAGGAAGCCGCCGGTCCCGGCTGTTGGGTCGTAAATGGTGCGGATGATACCGTCCTGCGTCAGCGCTTCATCATCTTCCATAAACACCAGCGAGGTAGTCAGACGCACGATATCGCGTGGGGTGAAGTGCTCACCGGCGGTCTCGTTGGAACTTTCCGCAAAACGACGGATAAGCTCTTCAAACACCAAGCCCATATCATGGTTGGAAATCGCTTTTGGGCTTAAATCGGTGGTGGCGAATTTCTTCACCACTTTGAACAGCAGGTTGGCATCTTCAAGCAGGCCGACAAACTCGCTGAATTTGAAGTGTTCGAAGATCTCACGCGCATCCGGTGAAAACGCCTGGACGTAGCTTTCCAGGTTGGCTTTGATGTCATTCTGCCCCATTTTGCCCAAATCCATCTTCGAGGTGTTGAAGAAGGAAAATGTGCTGGTGCGCAGCAGAAACTTCTCTTTCGCATCTTCCGGCAGCGGGCTGGTTTTTAATTCATCATATTTCGCCACCACCGCGTCTTTAGTCTCCGCCAGCACACACTCAAGACGGCGCAACAGCGTAAAGGGCAGGATCACGCGCCCGTACTGAGACTGTTTGAAGTCACCGCGCAGTAGGTCAGCGACCGACCAGATAAAGGCAGCCGTTTGCGAAAAATTAGTGTTAGTCATGAAACCCTCGGGTAGATCGCGGCCGTTGTGCAAATGTGCAGCGGCATAAATTCAGTATTGGAATGCAGTGCGCAAAATCATACCTGCTACAGTGACTATCGCAACCGGTATGGGACTAAGAAATGAATACTGCGAGTGAGAAACAGTTGATGAGAGCGGTGGGTGTGTCAGGTTAATGTCCATCTACATTCAATGAGACTAATAAACGCTAAATGCCAGGCAAAAAGCCGCCCTTAGGCGACTTAATCATGCATCTTAACCGCTATCGAAACTAAGTTTTGGCGGGAATATAGGTTTTCTTGAGAGGCACCAGCAACTTAGTGTCAATATCAACTTGCTCATAGTTTTCGATAAGCGCTCTGACAAGGTCATCCAGCGTCCAAAGCGTCAGCGGTATCGTTGAACGATCGGCTTCATATCGAGCGTCCTTAGTGAAGCCACCGGTACTGACATAAAGCCCACGGTCGTCTTTATGACGGCCGCCAATAAAGCTACGGATTTGCTGACTTCCCATCTGTTCTCTGCGGTGTTTTACCTCAACGATAATACGCGGATTTTCAAAGCCAAATCCATCAGGAGAAGCGATGATGTCTTTACCCCGATCGGCTCCAGCAGGAGACACCTGAGTTTTATATCCCATGCTGCGTAAGACGCCAGCAACAAGGTCCTGCATTTCATCCCAGTCAAGTGAGTTGATGCGATCTTTAATACCCTCAAATGCAAGCATTTCCATATCACGAAGCGGATCTGAAACAACTTCATCCTCATCCATTCGAACTGGATTATGAGTAATAACGTCTACTGTGGGTTTCTTATCCTGTAAAAGCTCTACTAACGCATACTCTGGAAGCTGGAAAACTGTTAGCGTAGAGCCCAGTGTATTTTTGGTCGCGACAGACAAACGATCGCGGTCGATTTCTTCAGTATTCCATTTAACCTGCCGAGCAATCCCCATCCCTTCCTCCACCCATTCTGGATGATATTGGAAGTCGGAAGTAACTTTGCCTAACAGATAAGTACGATTGGCTGGCGAATAGGTAATAACCCAATCACCCTTTTGGATTTCATTCACAAAACGCCAGACCTGTGATGCACCAGAACGGGCACTTCCCAGCTTCGTTAAGGGATCTACTTTCTGGTATAGGGCGAGTAACTGGGATCGGGACAGGCCAGGTTTGACCAAAGGAGCCAGTTGCGACCAACCAATACCTATGATTCGTTTATCGCGAAAATCGTCATAGAGTTTGCCGCCATCGCCGCGAATCATCCACATTCTGTTACCCATACCTGTCTCTTATGCGAAAAAGAAATTTAGCTGAATAATAATCTTGTTAGCTGCAGGCGTCAAAACGCACTACAGCGGATACCCAGACATCCAAGAATAATTATTTTAAATGATTCATCCTAGGCTATCTGTAATAATATTTTGTTCGAGAAACGTGTAAGTTGTCACGTTAGGATAAGGGCAAACAAAACGAATATTATCGTCAAAAATGTCACTATAGAAGTAAAAACCCATTATATCACTTTCGAGTAAAATCTCTCTCATGACCATTAAAGGAAAAATCTTTGTTACGATTATATTTTCATTAGCCGCTAAATCACCATGTGCAAGATATAACTCTCCGGATATCATAGGATCAGAAGTTTTGAATTGCGTAGTTTTACTCGGATTAATTCCCAACCCTTTAAAAACCTCAACTTCATTCACAAACCCACTTCCATCGAATTTTGCTTGAATTGGTTTTATAAGAGTGGTCATTTCAAAAAACGCTCTACATTCTAGCTGCATACGATTAACTAAACGCTCAACAACCTCTTTCGTTGAATTTACAGCTGTAGCAGACGGTAACCCTCTATGAGAAATGTCATTTCTTAGTTCAGTGGCTTCGCGGAGAATGTTTACGATCTCGTCACTACATATCAAACTGACATTACCATCACTTAGATCAAATATATTTTTATAGTCGTTAATTCGATTATAACCAAATGCCATTGTAATATCCGGCAATTTTTTTTGCTTTTTGCAAAAGTATTCTATTGACGGTTTCCTATGCCCAAAAATGAATGAAACAAAATACAAACCAAGATATTCAAAAAATTTAATATAAGCCTCACATCGTTCCCTATTATTAAATTTTGACTCTGCTAACTCCCACAGAATGGCTAAAGGGGTTGGCAGCATTGCTGAGAATTCTTGTTCATATCTATGCGCAACACTTTGATACGGTAGTAATTGTTCTTGTGCTGAGTTGAAATCTGAAAAAACAGACTTTTTAAGTAAAGAGACTCGAGCTAGCACAGCCTCACACTCATTCCAAAATTCTATTAACCCTGACTGATTACCTACAGGTGGAAGTGAGAATCTCGCATTTAGCCATGCTGACATTGATATATTTCTTGAGAATGTATATGTGGACTTGAAATTATTCCTAAGCCAGTCTACACCTTCTTCATGTTGTAAAAATATATTATAAAAATCAGGAAGAAGAGTTTCACTCTGGAAATCAAAGCGAGCTGGATTGAGTGCTATTCTCTTTTCACTTAAGGAAGAAAACTCATTTATTCTTCCAGTTGCATGATCCAATACATAAAGCCCAGAATTATTTATTTTCACTATTTCTTTTAGACGAACCGATTTTCCTTGAAGAAGCTTATCTCTGTAGTGTCTTCGTTGGAAACAGGAATGAAAGTTGATCTCATAACCTACTATTCCGACATTATTATCTTTATTATCTTGCTTTTCAGCATTAATCCAAGAATCAGCTGCCAGTGGCAGCACTTCAGCTTTGAAGTGGTTTTCAATCAGGTCGCTGGTGGATACTGCCGGGTTCAGCGCAACGTTTTCGTTATCGCGTAACTCACCGTCCTGTTCAAACTCCACCACTTTGCCTTTGTATTCAAATGCACCGTACAGTGGCTGAGCGGCTTCTTTCAGCACCTTTTTCACCACCGGCTCGGCATCCGGATTTTTGGTGGTGATGACATCGGTCAACTGCTTGTTTTCTTTCGCATCCAGCTTCACGCCAGCCGTTTTAATGGCTCCTTTCAGGGTCAGCTGGAACTGATTGAAGTCATTGCTCACCAGCGTGTTGCCACCCGCCTGCGTACCCAGAGCTGCCTGAATCTGCTGTGCCTTTTCCATCAATCCGCGCTGTGCCAGCCACAATTTGCTGTCGAGCAGGTCTTTAACATATTTCTCTTTCAGCTCTGCAAATTCAGCGTTGATGATGGCACGCGCTTCTGCTTCCAGTTCGGAGAAATCACCGTAGGTGTCTTTCTGCCATTCGGATGCGAACTCTTCATAAAGGCGTTCCATCGGCGCGTTAAAACGCTTCGGTGCAAAGCGCAGAGTCGCAATTGCCTCGTCCGTGACCTGAGCGGATAACCGCAGCGGGCGCTCAATGGTCAGGCGGCGATAGCCAAAGTCGGTACTGTTAAGGATTTTGCTGGCGAAGGTTTTCGGCGCTTCGGTTCTGGCGGTGGCGGAATGACGGCCACGACTGGATTTTTGCTCGGCGACATTTTCCAGACCCAGCTCTTCCGGGGCTTTGACCTCAATCACTTTAAAATCACCGAAGGTCTGCGTGATCAGTTTGATATCGTCTTCGCCCATCAGGTTGCGCTTGGAACCCAGCGACTTACGCATCTTGCCGCACAGGTTGGTGCCATCAATCAGCTGCACTTTGCCTTTACGCTCAGGCGCTTTCTTGTTGGAGAGGATCCAGACGTAAGTGGCAATGCCGGTGTTGTAGAACATATCCGTTGGCAATGCAACAATGCCTTCCAGCAAATCGGCTTCCAGAATGTAGCGACGGATTTCGCTCTCTCCGCTGCCCGCACTACCGGTAAACAGTGGGGAACCGTTAAGGATAATCCCGATGCGCCCGCCGTTGCTCACGGTACCATCCACATTGTGGTTGTCGCGCATTTTGCTGATCAGGTGCATCAGGAACAGCAGTGAGCCGTCGGAAACACGCGGCAGGCCCGGGCCAAAGCGACCGTTAAAGCCTTTCTGCGTATGTTCATCGTTAATCTCGCCCTCAATCTTCTTCCAGTCCACGCCAAACGGCGGGTTAGAGAGCATGTAGTCGAACTGGTCCTGCGGCAACTGGTCGTTAGAGAGGGTGTTGCCCAGCTTAATACGGCTGACGTCCTGGCCTTTGATCAGCATATCGGCTTTACAGATAGCGTAGGATTCCGGGTTGAGCTCCTGACCAAAAGCACGCATCACTGCGTTAGGGTTCAACTCGTGAACATATTCCATCCCCGCAGAAAGGAAGCCGCCTGTTCCGGCCGTCGGATCATAAATGGTGCGGATGATACCGTCCTGCGTCAGCGCATCATCATCTTCCATGAACACCAGCGAGGTGGTCAGGCGCACGATATCGCGAGAGGTGAAGTGCTCACCGGCGGTCTCATTGGAGCTTTCCGCAAAACGATGGATAAGCTCTTCAAACACCAGCCCCATTTCATGGTTGGGAATCGCTTTCGGACTAAGGTCAGTCGTGGCGAATTTCTTCGCAACCTTAAACAGCAGGTTGGCATCTTCAAGCAGGCCGATAAATTCGCTGAATTTGAAGTGTTCGAAGATCTCACGCGCGTCTGATGAAAACGCCTGTACGTAGCCTTCCAGGTTGGCTTTAATGTTGTGCTGATCCATCTTGCCCAGATCCATCTTCGAGGTGTTGAAAAAGGAAAATGTGCTGGTGCGCAGCAGAAACTTCTCTTTCTCATCTTCCGGCAGCGGACTGGTTTTTAATTCATCATATTTCGCCACAACCGCGTCTTTGGTCTCTGCTAATACACACTCAAGACGGCGCAACAGCGTAAAGGGCAGGATCACACGCCCGTACTGCGACTGTTTAAAATCACCGCGCAGCAAATCAGCCACCGACCAGATAAACGCAGCCGTTTGTGAAAAATTAGTGTTAGTCATGAGTGATACCCGGAAAAATGTCACAAAAGAATCTGATTATACCCAACCTTCCATAGTGGTATTGATTAATCACATACCACTATGGGCTAAAGATACTGAACTGCTCACAGAATAGACAGGCGCAAATATTCTTTGTAAAAAGTTCGGGGTGAACATGATAAACTTATGGCTAAATAAAATTAATAAAAGAGAGCGGAGATTAAAAGCATGAAAATCAAGTCACTGAATTTACAACACTTTCGTAGGTTTTCTGATTTCAAAATTGAATTTCATGAACAGCTTTCTGTACTCGTTGCACCGAATGGTGCAGGTAAAACAAGTATCCTAGATGCATTAGCCATATCTTTTGGGGTGTTTTTGACACAATTACCAAAGATATCAGGTCTTAACCCTAAAGATGCTGATTTTCAAGTAAACCCTGTAAATCCCCAACCGGCGTTTATGCGCATAAGTTGCGAATCAACAACCGGTATTCGATGGGATAGAACAGTAAAACGTGACAAAACAAAAAAAACAGCTGAAAAAATACCTGATGCTGTCGGTATTAAACAACTAATAGATTATGTTGATGAGCTAATTGATAGAAACAATGAAGGATGTGAGTTTCAATTACCTGTTTTTATTTATTATGGAACAGGGCGTGGTGTATTTGAAGTACCTCAGCGTAAGCGTGGTTTTAAAAAAGAATTTAGTCGTTTTGATGCTTTAAGAGGTGCATTAGAAAGCCGAACTAATTTCCGTAGCTTTGTTGAGTATTTTTATTCCTTAGAAGATATAGAACTTAAAAAACAGAAAGAAGCCCGGTCATTTGATCTTCGCATTCCAGAGTTGGAAGCTATACGGCAAGCAATCAATACGATGTTGCCTGCATTCAGTAATCCAAGAGGTGCTGAACCTGCAGGGATCGCAGTTGACTGGCAACAAGATAAAATTAAGAAAACATTGCGAATAGAACAGTTAAGTGATGGCTACCGTACAACTTTAGCTATGGTGATGGATATTGCAGCCAGAATGGCTGAAGCCAACCCTGAGATGCTAAACCCATTGCTGACCGAAGGGGTTGTAATTATAGACGAAGTCGATTTACACTTACACCCAGGTTGGCAGCAAAGTATCTTATTAGATTTAATGCGTACATTCCCAAATATCCAATTTATTGTTTCTACACATAGTCCACAAGTAATTTCTTCAGTTAAACCTGAATGTCTTCGCGTAATCGACTGGAAAAATGACCGCCCTGAAATGATTGATATTCATTTTTCAGAAGGAGCAGAAGCACAACAAGTTTTGTTGGATGTTTTAGGAGTTAAAAGCCCAAGAGTAGAGCAATTAGAAATAGTAAAATCTTTGCATCACTATCAATCTTTAGTTAACGATAATCAATGGGATACTTCTGAAGCATTGGCCTTGCGAGAAAAGTTACAAAGATGGGGGGCGGAGTATGAACCAGAACTTGCACGTCTTGATATGGATATTCGACTGAAGCAATGGGAGCGAGATCAATAAAATGAAAAAAATTTTTAAAGGGACTGAGCCCAGTTTACTGTCTACTTATCGCTCTACCTATCCAAATAATAAGTGGGTGCAATTCAGGAATAATAATAAACGTAGAATCCAGACACAAGTTCAACTTAAAAATGATCAAAATGGAATCTGCGCTTACTGTGAAATTGATCTTCGAGAAAAGGATGCTACAGGTGAATCGGATTTTAGAGTTGAACATTTTCATCCTAAAGATGATTCAAGCACCTCCCATAATTGGAATTTAGATTGGAATAATCTATTAGGGTGCTGTCACGGAGGCAGCCAGAGAAATGTTACCGATGCAATAATCCGCTTTAGTAGTCATGATAATAGCTGTGATATTCCTAAAAAAAATAAGAATCTGGATGGAGTAATTTTAAACCCTCTACAACTTCCAGCTTTTCCAGCACTTTTTAGTTGTAATCGTTCATCTGGTTTGCTTATTGTTAATGTTGCTAATTGCCAACAAGCTGGTGTAGCAGAAACCAAAGCACAACAAACTATTTGTGAGCTTAAATTAGATGCACCGCGATTGAATCGCTTTAGAGCTACTGTATTAAATGCTTTATATAGTCAATTGCAATTAAAGCTTTCTACAGGCTCAACACTGGAACAAGCTTGCTCTCAACTCGCTCAAGCTCATTTATGTAAAAATTCGCAGCAACACTGGCCTGCTTTTTTTACCAGTATCAGAAGTTATCTAGGTAAAGAGGCTGAACAACACTTACAATCAATAGGCTACAATGGGTAGCTATTCTCTTTGATGAAAAAAAACGCTACCACCTCAAATTACCAAAGCCCAAATCTACCGTTCCGTTGCCAGTTCAACAGCTATTGAAACCGGCAAATCCGTATAGGAAATTGAGCGACAGCTTAAACATAACCGGAAACTGGCGAAAACCTTCGGTCTCACCAGCAAATCCAGAGATCTGATTTAATCAATCTTTATCTCTGCCCAAATAGATTAACTATATTGTTTTCTTGCTGTTGCTGATGGTTATTCACCCGCGACTCCCAGAGTTCTAGTGCCTTACGCTTTTCAAGCAGGTAGTCGTAACGATCATAGTGCTTAGAACTGACGTCCTGCAGTGCATGGTTTTGAATGCGGTCGCGCAGCTCTTTAGATACACCGATTTCGCCCATCAGCGTTTTGCAGGTTCGTCGTAAATCTCTCGCAACAAACACTGGATGATCAGGAAAATGTTCGCGATGATAAATGATTGCCTGCGCAAAACTGTCAGTCCGTAGATGCTTGTCAGCATCCAGCCGCTGAGGGAAAATAAACGGGCTATCGTTAACGTTTTCCACCTTCAGCCTTTCGAGGATTTCGACCGCTGAATCTGTTAACGGCACCAAATGGTCGCGCTTGTTCTTTGAGACGTCAGCAACTATCAGCAGCGTTTTCTCTTTCCAATTCACGGCATCCCAACGACTGGAAGCCAATTCATGCGGGCGCTGACCACCAGCATAAACACATAAATTAAGCAGCAGACTCACTGTGCTGCCTACACTTGGCGTTTTGGGGAAATCACCCATCAACTGTTGCAGTTCATTCAACTTGAGCCAGTTGGTTCCTGCTTTCTCTGCAGCCGACTGCTTAGGGATAACACTCACCGGATTTATTTCAAGCCCAAACATCACGTTCTGCTGGTGGTTGGCAGGATCGTTATCTGCTTTAAGCCCGTAGTTGAACGCTGCCATCAGATAAGAACGTACACGGTTCGCTTCAACGCTCGCACCGCGCTGAATAATGGCAGATAAAATCTGTTTGATATGTAGCGGCGTGACTTCGTTAGCTTTGATGTCTTTGGCGATAAAGGAGTAGGTTTCCTTCTCAAGGCGGTATAGCACCTGCTGCCATGTCCGCTTTCCATCTTCCCGCATTTTGTTGGTGTAGCCCTGAATAAGCTGCTCGATGCTGCCCTTTAACTGTTCGGCACGCTTTTGCTTTTCCAGCGCGATTTCCTGTTCAGCCTTTTCGACCTTAGGGTTCTTCCCTTCCTTCAGCGTACCGGCATAACCTTTCGCAAGCTGGCGAGCCAGAGCTAACGACATTTCAGGGTAACGACCTAACTGAATAAAATGGCGCTTAGCATCCCAGTAGTAACGATAGTAGAAAACCCGTTGTCCAGATGGTTCAACTTTCACGCCGAGACGCCCTGCTCCACGCTCACCACTCTTGTCCCAAACCTGATAAGCCGAGTCGCGTGCTTTCAGTCCGCGCACCATTGAGTCCGTTAAATTGTCTGCCAAAAGAGAATCCTTACGAGAATTTTATTGCCGTTTTCTGGGTGATGTAGCAGGTGATGTAAGGATGATACTGAAAGCCAAAAGCCGAAACAACATGAAACGAGGGGATAGATATAACCTACTGTTTTATAGCATTTAATATACGAATATGGTTAAAGATGGAAAATAATGAAACATGCTATTCATATGACTCATAATCGCTTGGTCGCTGGTTCAAACCCAGCAGGGGCCACCAAATTTAGTGATAAAAAAACATATACTTAAGCCGCTCGTTGAAGCGGCTTTTTTGTTACTGGCTTTTCGAGTGGCGGCAAAGTGGCGATGCATTT
>Ga0308164_10002748_pt1 | contig 16935 bp, 13 predicted proteins | sample PhyTR2_FD_201031 | JGI IMG/M metagenome (GOLD analysis project Ga0308164, IMG submission 201031) | Phyllosphere microbial communities from UC Gill Tract Community Farm, Albany, California, United States - DLSLT.R2 | ecosystem: Host-associated > Plants > Phyllosphere > Unclassified | place: USA... | reverse complement strand
CATCGTCGCCAGCACCGCCGCGTCTGATTTCACCTTTGCGGAATTGAAGGACACGACCGCCACCGTGTTCCTGTGCCTGCCGCCCGATCGGCTCGATACCTATGCCCGGTGGCTGCGCCTGCTGGTGTCGCAGGCGGTCACGGACATGGCGCGATCCACCGCCCGCCCTGCCCGACCCGTGCTGTTCCTGCTCGACGAGTTCGCCGCGCTCGGCCGCCTCGAACCGGTTGAACGCGCGATGGGGTTGATGGCGGGCTATGGCCTCCAGCTCTGGCCAATCCTCCAGGACATGCACCAGCTCAAGGCCACCTATGGCGAACGCGCCGGCACGTTCATGTCCAACGCGGGCGTGATCCAGACGTTCGGGGTGAATGACCATGCCACCGCCGATATGCTCTCGCGCACGATCGGCGACACCACGATCGAATATGATACCGTTAGCACGTCGCGCGGCACTGGCTGGGGCGAAAACCGCGCTGGCCCCTCGGAAAGCGTCAGCGGGCACATCTCCGCCCGCCGGCTTGCCACGCCCGACGAAATCATGCGGATGCGGCCCGACCAGCTCCTGCTGCTGCGCCAGGGCGAACATCCGCTCGCGGTCGAGAAAATCCGTTATTACGATCAGCGCGAGTTTACCGGCCTGTTCGATCCTGCGTGAACCATGCGCGAAAAGTGAGCTTTGGGGTAGCACCTCACCTTTCGAGAGGGGTTGCTACGGTAGCCGCAACTAAGCCGGCGGTCGGATTGACGATCTACGAACTGATAGCGCGGTTGCGTGCCCCAAGTGTGTCTGGCGTGTCAGATTCCTCTTTCCCTACCCTCATGGCTCTCATGGACAGCTCTGGTGCGATATCTGATCGCTAGCCCCTTCCCTCTTTCCGCCTAGCATGCGGCGCTTGCGCCGCTCTGCCGACGGCGCAGCCGGCACGAAATCAATAGTGCATCGGCCATTGGCCGATTCCATATGCTGTTTCTTGACAGCAGTTATCCACAGACGAACCTACCCCAAAGCTCACCTTTCGGCTTTCAGATTCTTCTAATTCTTCTAATTCAAGATTCAGGGGGCTGAAAGGCTCGGATTTCTGCGGAAAAATAGCTCCAACAGTGAGTGTTGGGGTCGATTCGCGTGAGTTTCGGGGTAGCGTGCGGTGAGTGTTCGGGCCGGTAAAGGTGAGTGTTCGGGCCGGGTCTGGTGAGCGTTAGGGTAGGCCATTGGTTTGATTAAAAGGATCGGTGAGTTTTGGGGCATCCGCGTCTCTGCTCTGCCGGGGAGCTGAAACATTTGCCTAGCTCACTTTTGGCGGTTAGGGTGAGTTGGTAAGTCCCTCTTGCTCACCGTTGGTCAAGCCTATGTCGCAACCTGCCGTGGTCGATATGACGTTTCGCACGCTGGCCCAGAAGGGACGCGGAAATCCTTTTGATCCCGCCAATTACGGGGAAATCGTCAAGCCCGGCGAGCTGGTCGATATTGTAGAGCTAAGCCCCCTCACCCTCGCCGATCGTCGCATCTACAACCTGCTGATCGCAAATGCTTGGAAGCGCATTGGTGAGCCCATCATCCATCGCATCGCAAAATCCGGACTGAAAGGGACGCACCAGGGCAACGAGCGCGTAGAGAGTTCGCTGCTGCGCCTCATGGGCACCATCGCGATCGTCACGATCCGCAAGGATGGCAAGAGCTACAAGCGCCGTGTCCAACTGCTCGGCCCGAGCGATGAAAGTCTCGAAAAGGACGGCTTTCTTTACTATCGTATCCCAGAAGAACTGATCGAGATACTGCGAAACAGTCAGGTCTATGCCCGCCTCAAGACGCAGGTGATGTATTGCTTCGAGTCGAAATACGCTCTCTGTCTCTATGAAATGATCGAGCGGCGTATTGGTCTCGAATACAAGCAGAAGGAGGAGTTTACGATCGAGGAGATGCGCGGCCTGCTCAATGTGCCTGAAGGCAAACTTGAACGCTTCGCTGATCTGAACAAATACTGCCTGAAGGTCGCTGTTGAGGAAATCAACAAGCTCTGCCCCTTCTATGTCGATTTTACGCCGATGAAAAACGGCCGCAAGGTTGAACGGGTGGCACTCCACTGGTTCCCCAAAACGTCTAGCGGCAAGCGCGACGCACAGAACCTGATCGATCAGCACAGCATCGTGCGCCGCGCTAAGCTACGAGGCGGCATACCTGAAATGCCGGTCTTGGTTGATTTCCGGGCGCCGACCGAAAGGTGAGCCCCTACCCCAAAACTCACCGATAAAGCTGTTGTGGATTTTAGCGGCTAAAATACCACCATCTGCACTGTGCAAACATGTGAACACGTGCGCGTGTTCACATGTCCTCATTATTCAGATGATCGATCAAAACAGACGCTCGAAAGCTGCTGGATCGGCGGCGAGCAGCCGGCGGAGCATCTGGTTCGCGTAAAACATGTCGGGGCTCGCTTGCATCGGTAGCACGACGGTCACGTAATCTGGCGCCGCCCTATCTAGGGTGAACGTTACCAGTCCCACACCATGAATCGAACACAGAGCTTTGAGACGTCCCATGTCGTCTTCGCCGGTCGTGTTTGGCACGACAATGTAGCTCTTATGGCTAAAGAGCCGGTATGCCACCGCCTGCCCAAAGGCGACCACCGGTTGGCTGGGATCGATCTTGATCTCCGCTGAGACGATCTGTGGTTCAAACTTCAACATGTCATGAGTGCGGGGCTTCAACACGCCCAGCACATCGGGCGTACCCCATTTACCGCGCAAAACGCTGCCACCAAGAGCGACCGCGGCGTTCACTTCCTCCGCTACCTCGGCCAACCATTCGGCAAAGCTCTCGTAGAAATCAGCTTCAACGTATGTGACGCGGGTCCGGTCGGCGGTTTCGACCTCTACGGGCGTTTGCGCGGACGCTTCATCCCCAGCGATCGCGGCGCTGTCGTCTGCCTCTCCTAACGAAGCCAGACGGTAGGTGCCCCGCGCAACCTTTTCGATACGTCCATCGGCCGAGAAAAGCGCGTGCGTGGCACCGCGAATGCTGTTGAGAGGCGTGTCGGGATTTGCAGCTGCAATGGCTTTCAGCAACTCACTCCATCGAATCCCACCAGGGGCGGACTCTAACAGCGCTAGTGTCTGTTCCTGTATCTGCTTGCGATTTAGCTTGGGCAACTTCCCCCCTCTCCTCTTAAATATGACGCGTTCGATCGCGTGACACGCTGCTACCGCTCTCCGAACGGATGCTTGCCATACTGCCGCATGAGAAGGTCGATCGCCTCACCCAATAGCGCCTGGAGCGTTGTGGCATTTTCGGCCGCGAGCACATTCAATCCTCGGCTGACCTCGGGGCTGAAATAGGCGCTTACCGCCTTCTTGCCCTGTCGTGCTGCTGCTCTCGGTGTCGTCGCACCTTCGCTGACCGACACGGACGTGTCGACCTCGGGCACCTTTGCACGCTCCGCTCGCTGCTGTTTCATCGCGCCGAACTTGCTCATGTCAGCCCCGCTTCTTGTTAGATTGTTTACGTGTGAACACACCCACACGCTCATGTGCCCACACCCAAAGCGCTGCGACTTCCTCGGCCGCTTTGCCCTCCGGCTCAACCTCGGGTGCCGTTTTTCCCTGAGCGGTACTGTGGTGGTAGATCGCACGCTGAGTCAGCATGACAGGCGCCACGGGAACGCCCATGCCTTCCACGCCTTCACTCCCCTCAATCAGCTCCCGTGCATCCCGATAAGTCGTGGGCGCGCGCTGTGGGCCTCCCATGAACAACACAAATGCCGGCTTGCCTGCGGCCTTCACCAGCTCGGCGGTTGTCTCTACGGCCGATAGATCGAATGCCTGAGGGCGGCACGGGATAAGGATGAGGTCTGCGATCTTGCACGCCTCGCGCGCCATAATGTCAGCATGGGGCGGAGTATCGATAATGATGAGGTCCGCACCTAGGTCGGCCGCCTGCTGCACTTTGCGCGGCAAGAGGGTAGGGGAGGCGCAATCTACAACCTCCGGATCTATACCGCCCCTCCAGTGATTCCACTGGCTTGCCGTTGCCTGTGGATCGGCGTCGAGGATCAACGTAGATAAGCCGGCGGCCGTAGCTGCGCCTGCGATATGAATGGCCAGCGTGGTCTTACCCGCGCCCCCCTTCTGGCTAATGATAGATATTGTTCGCATGTGGCCACCTGAACGTGTTCGCGTGTGAACACGCTAGATAGCGGACACGACGGCATATGGGCAAGCTCACATGTGAACCGCTGACACTAAGATGGATCCTGCCACCTGGGGTCTGAATATACGAAGCTAACCAGCTCGGCATTCCCGATCGCCGGAGGTTCACCCTTGCGCCAGAAGCGCAGCATCTTGCCCAGATCGCCCAGTTCGGATTCTGTCACCACGGCGCGCACTGCCTGAATGAATTGCCCGTGGCTGAAAACATAGATCGGGCCGGTTGAGGGCAGGGCGGCAAGCCGCCCAATGCAGCCTCGGCGCGGCGTAGCAGTGCACCGAACTCTCTGCCCCCTCGCCATCACAATAAGCCGGGTCGCCCCCCCCCATACCGTACCAGATGCGGTGCTCGATCGGCCGTTAGCGTGCCGTTCCAACGGGAGGGCTGGGAGATAGGTGAACTCTTCGATCGGCCACCTCAACCGGCACGTCTGGGAAACGCTCGATCGTTGGGGCGGCCGTTTGCTGGTACGGAGAAACGGCGACGTCACGATCATCGATGGCCCCTCGGTCCAGTCCGTCGCGACCCGGCGCGCCTGGTTCCAACCCTTCTCGGTCAGCTCGATCGTCGCCAGATCATGACACGGCATGCCGGCATTGCCGTGCTCTGGCCATGCCGAACGAATATGGCTCTCATGCCATTCCTTCCTTTGCCGCAAGCTCCCTCAGACCCTTGTAAAGGGTGGTCCGGCTTACCTCGTAGCGGTCGGCCACGGCAGTCACCGTCGCGTTCGGATCGGTGAGCAACAGCCGTGCCTCGCGGATCTGCTTGGGGGTAAGGGCAGGGGGCCTGCCACCCGATCGCCCGCGAGCGCGCCCGGCCGCCAGGCCGGCACGGGTACGTTCACTGATAAGATGGCGCTCGAAGTCGGCGAGGCTGGCGAAGATATTGAACACCAGCTTGCCCGATGCCGTGGTCGTATCGATCGCCTCGGTGATACTCTCGAAAGCGACGCCTCGCGTCGCCAGCTCGTTCACGTTCGCGATCAAGTCGGGCAGCGATCGACCAAGCCGGTCGAGCCGCCACACGACCAGCGTGTCCCCGGCGCGCAGCGCCTTCAAGGCATTCAACAGCTCGGGTCGGTCAGCCTGCTTGCCGGACGCATGCTCCGAATAGATCGGATCGCACCCTTTCACGCGCAGCACGTCGAGCTGGGGCGCAAGGTCCTGGTCAGCCGTAGATACCCGCGCATACCCGATCCTACGCGTGCCGGCCTGGTCGGGGGTAGGGGAGGGCGCTGCGTTCAACATTTAATCCGTGCAATACGTTTATTAGACGTAGTTTGTCGCACGGGTTGTTGGACATTTCAACGCCGGAAACGGCTCGGTTTCGGCCACTGCTGTTGGTGTGCATCAAACGGTCGTTATATGAACACCAGAGCATGCTTTGCTTGCCAGAGGGGCATCTGTTGCTAAGCCAAGCAGATAGTAGCAGAAAGAGGCAGCAGGGTTTGACGACCACTGGAGTGAGCGATTTCGATGACCAGCTGGTGCGTCGCACACCGACACCTGGTTCGCCCAGCCTCATGCTCACTCATATTACGAGCCATGCGGTGATGCTCAAGGTCTGCCGGACTGGAGAATTTGATTCACCGACTGACTGCCCAGTTTACAAAGAGCGTCTTCTTTACACCTTTTACGGGCGCCCAGCCTATCGAATGCCGGACCGTGGCGTCGCCTATCACGATGTAATATATGCACCGACATGCTTCCTGGTTAAGCCATCAAGGATCAGTAAGGCTAAGCGGATGCTGCCTTTCGATAGCGGGGGTTTCGATCGATATGGTCCTGCCATGCACCATTCATGGGTGAAGGACGATTTCGAGATCACCACGAGCGAAAGCCGCGTGTCCACTATCGTAGAGACTTTCTGGGGAGACGATCGGTCTTATTTTGGCGCAAAGGCTGTTTCTGGACTTAGCTTCTCTCCTTCTTTGGAGAAGCTTACCCAGTACTATAGGCTTCTTTCTAATCAGCTAACTCAGACTTTTGACTCTAGGTGCTCTAGCATTGAGGTACAGTTTCCCGCTCCGCTTCTTCTAGAGGATAGTATTGAGGCGATTGTCGTTCCCGATGCGGCTCTGGATAAGGACCTTACAGACCTTGTCCGTCGCCTCGGCGCCAATCTTGTTACGTATGAATACGATGCGCCCTTCTACCCATCCGATTTTGCAAAACCTATCCAATGGGCAGTAAGAGATTATTACCAGGGGGCCACCTTAATATGAGCGGCTTCTATGAACCCTATGCGGTTTTCAACCCGATCTCCGCCTGGCCTTCGTTCTTAACACCCGTTTTTACGAATCCTGGCGGGGGGAACGGCCTATTTCTACAGGTCGTTAATGTGTCCGGGATTGCTTTTCACTTTCATGAAGCGAGTGGACTTCCAGACATTATTCGGTTGCCAATCGGTGCCCACCCTTCAATTGTTGAAAACGATCCTGCGATTCATGCATTTGCTTTTTCACCGCACGAGGTCTCAATTGGCACACACGAATCGTTGAGCGCGCTGCTGCGCAACATGGTCGATGACCAGCGCCTGTTAGAGCGCCCGCTTGTCCGACTTCAGCTTATCGAATTTTGCCAGCGGGAGGATCGTCTTCGCGACGCCCTTCTTCAGGCAGACGGCGCTATGCGCGCGATCTCGTCAGTCACAGCTCAGCATTGGCGGGATTTTAGGGTCATAACAAACGCTGCTCGATCCTTTATCGCCCGACGGCTCAGTTGGCTTTCCGAGCGCCTGCGTGATTATGATCAGCTTTCCTCCGTCAGCTTCACTTCGAGCGCCGCGCGTCCGACACTATTTATAGGAGAAGATGTCCTTGGTCTTCTTGGTCCGCCCGCAAATTGGATCTCAGCGGCCCAAGTCGCGTTAGAACGCTATCTTACGCCCTTTGGCATCCCCGCCGATCAACTCCAATGCAAACCAAAATCGCCACAACCTACGTCGCCGGCGATGTCGGATACCTTTGAACCGATCGACGTCGGCCAAGTAGCGCGGGCACGCTGGGTTTTATGCGGCTTCGGTCGCGCCTCACAAGCAGCCTTGCGGTCACGCGAAATCCTATCACGCCGCGACATCTTCGTCTTGCCGGAGGCTGATCCCGACGCCCTCGAACGCGTGGCATCTCTGGCCGAGTCCCGCTCGCAAAGTCATCCGTGCGAGCTTGTATTCGTGTGCGATTCCGACTCTCGAAGCATCAACGCGGCCTCTGCCGCAGCTCCTTTCGCGACGAAAAGCTCACCGCCGTCGCTTGCTATCATTTATCGATCAGATCGCTCTCCCCTGAAGGACGACTTACTGCCAAATCGCCGTACCGCAGAGTTTCAAGATCGAGTCATTATCGTAGATTCCCACGTTCAGGTCTTTAAAGGCCGGTCACGCTATACGGTGGGTCGCTTAGTCCGCAGCTATCTCGACACTATTTCTGTTCGTGATAGCAATCATTCAAGGTATTTAAAACAACAAGCTTGGTCTGTTTTTTCGCTGGGCTCGCATCCGAGAGGTGTTAATTACGCCGTATCGGCCTTAGAGCAAGCTATCGTCTCGTCAATAAATCCCTCGATAGATACGTTAGCATCAGATGATCTACATATCACTATAATGTCAGTCGGCAGACCCACCGTAGAAATTGAGGAAAGCGTTCAACGGTCAGCCGCTATCGGATTCCGGAAAGCATCCGATCAAGTTAATATTTCATGGCGACAAATGAGCTATTCTGGTCATTCTGTACCCGTTCAAATCGGCCTCTTGGCAAAGGGATTTAAGCTTGATCGTCCATCGGGCTTTTCGACATCTTTCTTTAAGTCCGTTGAGCGGATGCTTAGCCTTTATCAGGGAGAATGGAGTCGGCAGTCTTCCACCGAGACAGTGGCAGAATACATCGTCAAGATTCGAGACGACTCAATTCGTATTTCTGCATTTGCTGAGGCAGATGTCGACATAAGCGATTCTGGTTCTGTTATACGTTGCGTCGCAACAACGGCCGACCGGAAGGATTTATACACACGCACATATTCAGAGGTAGTACCAATATTACTTCTGAATGAGCTTCCGTATATATTGGAAAGCGATAACCCGCTTCGGGATGCCACTCATATTTATCGTGTTAGTTCTACTAGAGACACCCTTAGGAATGAGTTTGCTGATATTGTAGCAGATTATATTCGTAATGAGCTATTTTCCTCGCCGTCTTCCTACAGCCTCTACCAGCCCCTCCAGGATCTTTCACGCAACACCGTGATAGAAGACGTGGATGTAGTAATTCAAAAGGCGATACGAATGTCTGGTTTTTCGGTACGCTTCATTGGGACATTGCACTTGTCAGTAGAGCTCGACTACGGCGATAAGGATGTGAACTCATCTGATTCTTATCCAGGATATTTTGAGTGCATTGCTAGCCCTGAGGGTTTTGAGCTAACCACCGCTACGGCAGATACATCCAGCTTCTACGAATAACATTCTAGAGCGCGCCGGCGTCGCCTCCACATCGAGGATGCAGTCGGTATCAAGGTCGAGCAGCGGGTTGATGGCGTATGCGTACCGCGCCGGCCCGTGCTTGCAGGTGAGCGCCGCCTGCGGGTCGGTCGGCGAGATGCTGGTCGGATTGACGGGCGCGGGCTCGTCGGGATCTGGCGGCAACGCGGCATCGAGCGCCGCTAGATATTCGGCGACGGGTCGCGATATGCTCTCCCCGGCACGAAGCTCGTCCGCGGCATCGGCTCCCTTCAACTTCTTCTCGCGGCTGGCGTCGGCCATCATCGTGCTGCCGTCCACCGCCACGTCGCGCCCAGCCACCAGCCCGGCCGCAGCGCACTTCGCGACCACCTGCTTGAATAGCAGGCGATGCAGGTCGCAAGCGCGGAAGCGGCCGTGCTGGTTCTTGGAGAAGGTGGAATGGTCGGGCACCCGGTCGGCCAGATCGAGCCGGCAGAACCAACGATAGGCGAGGTTGAGATGCACCTCCTCGCACAGGCGGCGTTCCGAGCGGATGCCGAACAGGTAGCCGACCAGCAGCATCCGCAGCCTCAACTCCGGGTCGATCGAGTGTCGCCCGCTCGGGCTATAGCTCGCCGCCAGCGCCTCACGGACGAAGCTGAACTCGAACAGCCCGTCGATGCGACGTAGAACGTGGTCGGCTGGCACATGATCATCGAGCCGGAACCCGTAGAACAGTGCGCCTTGCGCCACCTGCCGACCCATCATGTTCGTGATCCTCCGACGCCTTTCACGAGTGAATCACGCCTCCAGCCCCTTCGCAAGCAGCCGTTTTTCAACAGTTTCGAGCGGTTTTGACACCGCGGCGGGGATGTCCGCTGTGGCTGGGAAAATCAACACTCGTTGGCTGGGTGCTGGTAAGGCCATGCTCTCGACAACGACCTCCGTGGAAGACGCCGGCGAGACCAGTCTCGCCAGCCCTACTCGCCTACCGGAAAATAGAGCGCCGGTTTTGCACATCCTCAATCGATTTCTCAGGGGTAGCCATCAAGCCTTCGACGGGCGTCTCCGGCATAGCAGTCCAGACGTCTCGACGCATCAGAATGTACGGCGTGACATCGCATTCCATGTGCCCGTCCTTCCTCCGACGGTTGCCCGCATAAATGGTATAGCCGTATTGAAAGCGGGTGTAGGAAGGCGTCTTGACCGGACTGTGGCAGTTGTTTCGCCGGTTATTGTAAGAGATCTCGTGAATTGTAACACTGGCCGTGTCGGGGATAAACATCCAGCCGGCCGCAATTTCTTCTGCTGAAAGCGCTACCTCACCCTTGAGCGGGAAGTGATCTGTCTTGTGCGCCCATTTGTACAACCTGTGAGCGCTGGTGAAGGGATACGGGTTGGTCTGGCGCGTAAGCTGAATCCGCGCCGGTAGCCATGCAGTCGCTACGCTGTTGCGTGCATTCACCACAACAGGCATCGTCGTCAGCGCTGACGGTAGTTCAAGTTGAGCGATACATTGCTTTCCGTTTACATATACTGAACCACCGCCGGTTCGCAGGCATCCACGGCCGGCTGTTATCCTCACGTTAGGTGGGAGAACTACGTTGTTCCGCAGTCTATCCGAATTGCGCGTGCCTTGATTGAAGTACTCAATAATCATGAACACTTTAGTCGGCGATACCGGGTCGAACCTGACGGCAAGCCCGCCCCCGTTTTGTGTCATGCAGCTCGTCCATGCGCCTAGCACAGCGTCATCACCTGACATGAGCGCGACGTCGATCTCACGAGAGGCATTGATCTGACTGAAGTACGTCCTGTCGATTTGCGACTGCCGCTCGTTGTATTCGCTTTCGCTGAAATTGCCGCCAATCAGGATTTCCCCAACTGGAACATTGAAACCACCCGATCGATCCTCGCGAGCCGATCTATAGTCAGAACGAAGGAATCGAGAGTACACGATCTGATTGAAATAGCTGTCATTCTTGTAGGTCTCGTACTTGTAGACACCGTCACGCAATACGTCGCGGCATTGATCCTGTGCCTGCGCGGGACTGCTAACCGCGAAGGCAAGAAAGGCGAGCGCACTGAACCCAATTAGTTTCATGATCATCCCCCTTTTTTCCCGCGAAGTAACATGCGGTACCAAGAGATTAGCTCTACCTTTATTCTTCGCGCAAGTGTCGATCTGACGGCAAAAGAGCGGCTTTCACCGTCGGGACGTTGCAAAAGAATCCGGCGGCAGCTGCCGCTGGCGGCTGCAGGCATTAGACCGAGCGGTCGCTGTTCAGCATTGCCGGATTCAAACTCAAATTGAATAGCTTAGTCGGAGGACGCGAGACCGCGCAGTCGTCTGTTATTAGCATGCTGACGGCAGGGACATGGCGCATTTGCGCGCATAAAGCGCGCCGATACCCAATTGATCCTCGCCGGCATCGTGGCGCAGCTCGGCAGCGTCGAGGACGGCCGCACCTTCGAGCAGCGCCAGCAGGCCGGCATGCCGACGTTCGTGCTCGCCAAGATCGAATTCCGTTCAGCCGTCTAGGTCTCGCGCAGCCGCGTCGGCTACCCCCAGAGCGAACTGCGGGCTTGAAAACGTGCGCCACGTCGTCGGCTGCGGGTACCCAGAAGTATGCCGGAGTCCGAACCCAACGCCGCCGTAGTCGATTGGCGCGGAATCGAGAATGTTCAAGACCGGGAGTGACGCTAAGGATGGTCCGGTCCGCTTGGTCCCGCAACGGCGAGAGAAATCTATCGTCAGCGACAGTCAGGTCACCTAGAATTCAGGCGCTGAAGCGGATCATACAAACGGAATGGGCTTTCTGATTGGTCGCAGGGTTGATGCTGCCCTGCTGCGTTGAGGTGTTTTCCGCAGACCATTCGATCTAGGGTTGCGAAGACGCCCCAGTCACCGCACAGTGTTATCGAAACTTACAGACGCGATTGGGGCAGCAATGTTTGATCCCGAGTTGATCAAGTACGCGAAGGTCTTTCCGCCGATCGGCATCGCGAGATTGGGAGACAGCGAGAGCGAATATCTCGTCAGCCCGGAGTTTCGTCCTCATCCGCAAGACGTGAATTTTCGTGATCGAGATGGAAAGATCAAACGTCAAGCGGCGAAGTTTCGATTGTACGGTTTTGATGAAGACGGTCAGATTCTAGGTGAAATCACGGCAGACATCGCGGCGATTGAATGGACAGTTCACCTGGCCAATAAGAAAGCCGCTTGGTTTGAATTTCACGGGGCGGGCAAGGCGCTTCAGCAATTTTCGAACGATCATCCTGCGGAGGATTTTGTAGCCCGGAACGACGCGATCGGGCGACTTACTCTGGATGCCGGGATCGGCTATCTCGGAGACGAAGAGCGGCGGTGCCTGCAGATCGATCCGGGGCCCCGAAAGATCGCTGGTGTTGATAAGGGGTTGGGACGGGGTTCTCGGATCCTGTTTGAGGGGGACGTGAGCTACGGTTCGACCGGGACGAGCACGACTGTGTATCTGGGCGAACTGGCAACCGACGACGGCGGCCGGCTGCTGGTGCTCGGCGGGCGCGGCCTGTCACAACCGATAGACATGGACGGTGCGGTAAGCGGAACCGATCGCCTATCCTACTGGATCGAGCACTACGCCAATAACGATCACTGGATCGATGACACGTCTGATGGCGTGGTTTCGGCGACAGTCAGCCTCCGCTCCGGAAAGTCCGTTGAGGTGCGGCATGACGCCTGGGTCATCGTCGCGCCCCCGGACTTCGCTCCGGACATCAAAAACCTGGTGACTCTCTACGATGTTTTCGAAGAGGTGGCCGTGGCAACGCAGATGCCGGTTGGACCTGGTTCACCGCGGGTACGTGGGGTCGATGAGTTCAGCCTAGACAGGGACATTCTCGCTCTGATGCGGAGAGCGAACGACTATCGGTGGGTCAGCCCGTTGGGGCTTCGAGGTCATGGTGACAAGAAGCCAGGTGAAATGACGGCCAAGGATGCTCGTGCGCTGGGGACCGTAGGCTCAGATAAGGCGGGAGCGAAGCAACGGCTGCTCGACCATCTTCGAAAACCAACCTACGAAGGCCTCGATCCGATGACGGGCCTTCCAGCGATAGTTGATTTCGAGGCGGCCAGAAAGCAGGCCAATGCGTCCTTCATGCCGCCCTTGAGCGGAGACCAAGGCGACAGAACGGCTGGCGAGCCTTCCACATGGTTCAGTGTGACCCGCCTTCAATATCACCGCGTCCAGAGTTGGGTAAAATCAGCTGATGCAGGAAATGCTGATGCTCCGGCCGATCCGGTCGAACCTGAACCCGCCGTGCTGACCAGAACCGCATTGGAGGGATGCGCCGGAGGACCCTTTTATCCCGGGATTGAGATAAGCGCTATTGTTCGGGATCGGCGCCTATATTGTGAAGCGTTCAGGTTCGATTCGAAGGCGATCTCCCCCGGCGATATCACCAAGTACATGGCCTGCCCTTGGCAGGCAGATTTCTACGAATGTCGGGATACGTGGTGGCCCGCACAACGTCCGGACGCCGTCATAACCAAGATCAAGTTCGATGCGCTCATCGACGCATTCGCCGCTCCGGGCGCGTCTTTCGATACTCTTCTGTACGACAGGCAGCGCTGGGACCGCGGCCTAAACCGCAAGCCGCTTCCGAGCCGAACCTGGTTGCTGAGTAAGATACTGCCCTTAGCGACAGACGCCGAGATCCCGAAGTATATGGGATCGATTAGAGAAGCTGCGCTGTCGACCGTCTTCGACGCGACCGAAGCCTCTCGGTTCGCACACGGACGGGATCCCGGCCACGGCGTCACGGATCTGCCGAACCCTTGGCGGCTTCAGTATCTCGTTCAAGAGCAGCTAGATCGCATCGCAGGACGGTTCTTCACTCCGTCCATTCCCGCCCCCGAAGCGAGCTTCGACGAGACCTTTCTAAAATCGCTTTTGTCGGCCAGGTTCGGTCACGCAACACCCGCATCCCTGCGTAGTGAGTGGAGCAGAATCGTTCTCCTCGATCGACCAAGCGCGTGGAAATGTCTGCAACGGTACGCCAAGAATATAGAACATGTCCTCGGCGACTACCTCGCATTGGTCCTGGAGAAAGGCGCGTCAGCGGCGATCAACCTGCCGATCAATCAAGCAACACCTGCAACGGTGCGGGAGGCCTTGGTAGGCCTGTCGCCCGACCCTCTGAGCGAACCTGCCGACTTCACCGATGAAAGCGACCCGTATTTTCGGCTGCGCGCCGGGGAACTGATTTCCGCCCTAATCAGCGAACTGTTCTTCGATCATGCCGAGCGCAGTGGAGACAACGCGATGGTCGATGAATGGCGCTCGATGGGCTTCGTACGCAAGCAGGTCATAACGCCGCCAGGAAGCAAGACGTCTTTCGACGCCCAAGTCGAAACGGAGAGACCAAAGTATGATGGAGCGTCTTTCCGGGATTATTTCTACTACCTGATGAATCTTGAAAGTTTTCCGGATTTTCGCAGTTATGCCGTGTCCCTCACTGATTATTTTCTAAGATCTGCCCAGAGTTTGATTGATCAGATAGGTGTATTTACACCGGATCACCCCGAGTCGTTCGTGCGGTATACACCCGAGAACTTTAAAGCGAAGCTCGACCAGATCTACGAGATCGTAAGGGCCCAAGCGGAACAAAACCAGCAGTACGTGTACAAAAGCACCCGAGCGGAAACGATTGCGAGCATGGAGACGGGTGCGGTTTTCAATCAGATGGATGGTGCTTGGCTTCGCTATATCGGCAATGCGGGCGCAATGGACGACGTTAGGGCGTTGCTTTTCACCGTTTGGAACGACGAGATCGGCAACGGAAACCCCGCGCTACACCACGGGAATCTCTACACCCGGCTGATGGAGGCGATGGGTGTCCATTTCCCCGACATCCGGTCTCGAGCCTATGCGGACCACCCTGGCTTCTTTGAAAGCAGCTTTGTTCAACCCGTTTTCGAACTTTGCATCTCCCTCGAGTCAGAAGAGCGATTGCCGGAACTCTTGGGAATGACTTTGTTTCTTGAGTGGGAGGTGCTGTCTCTCGTCCCCAAGATTAAACAAAGGGACTATCTTGGAATAGACTCTCAGTTTCTTCGAATGCACGTGGGCATCGACAACCCCGTCGATGGGCACGGCGCGTCGGCTCGTCTCGCCGTCGAACGGTATCTCGCGAACGTACTGCGCGATGGCGGTGATGAGGCACAGCAGGAACACTGGGCGCGCATCTGGCGGGGCTTCGTTGCGTTCGCCGCCACCGGTTACGACCTCTTCAAAAGCGTCGGTACCACTACGAAGGACGGTCTAAACATCGAACGCGCGAGATGGGAACGCCGTACAAACCCGGAAGACCGCGTGGTTCAACTCATCGAAGCGAACAGTGCGTATGGGAGCCTCAACCATCTGCGTCGGAAGATCGGGGTCACGCGCATCAACGACCTGTTCGACAATCCCCGGCTCTTTCTGGCCGAACTGGCGAGATCGTCTTGGATCGAGCCAGGTCGACCGGATGAAAGTAAGTTTTTGACCCACCTAACTACCTTCGCGGGCCCAATGTACAAGGTATTCGACAGCCGCGACCTGGAGGTCTGGCGCGATTGGATTTACTGGCTCGGCCAGGAAGGCGATACGCGCAGGCCAAAGTTCCATCTCACCCGGGCCGAGTCAATGCTGACGCTTTTGGCCGAGCTTCAACAACGGATGCGGGCCTCTCCGGGTCACGACGTTTACAGTGCTGCGGTCGAAGGCCGGCGCACTTCCCTAGCCGAACTGTTCCAAAGCGATGACTTGGTGATGGTAATGTCCGTGCTGCGCGATCCGGACCAGGGTTTCATCGTTCCGCATCGACCCGCGAAAAGCGCTCTGGTGGTGGACCTGATGAGACCGGGCCGGGATATGGGCAAAGCGCTGGATCAGCGGTTCGAAAGCGTGTTCGGGCAGATCGGACGAATGGTCGTCTATGAGTGGATACTTGCGGGCTGTCCGCTCCCTGGCGAGAAGACGGTTGACCCTGAAAAGAGTGTAGCACCTCAGCCGAGGGAACGGCTACTTTTCATGCAACAGTACGGAATGGGGGCCGTGCATTAGCATTCTCGACGCGATAGTGATCGGGGCGGGTCCCACAGGGGTGACCGCAGCGCTGGATATCTTCAATGCCGGTCTCAAAGTCGTTCTTGTCCATCGCCCCGGCAAGGACCCTTGTGCGGTCGGTCGAGCGGAGACCGTCCATGCTGCGACCCTAGCGTCTCTGAAACGCAGCGGGATCGAAATTTCGGCTCTACGCCAGGCCGTTTCACCACTCGAGGGAGTCACGTCAAAGTGGGGGAACGGCGACGTCTTTAATGAGGTCGCCGATCAGCGCTTCGTAATCACCAGGGCCTTGTTTGACGACTGTCTTCTCGCGGCAGCGAGAATGCTTGGAGTTCCGATCGTCGACGGAGCGGTCGAGGCGATCGATAATACGGGTGGCCAACTCACGGTTGTGTTGCGGGACGGCCGGAGCTTGGCTGCAAGTTTCGTTTTGGACGCGACGGGAAGAAGCGCGAAATGGGCGCATCGGTTCGGTGCGAAGGAGAACAAGATCGATACGCTAACCGCGTTGTCGGCGACTTATTCAGCGCCGGAACTAAAGAAGATACTCGTCGTAGAAGCCGTCGAGGATGGCTGGTTTTCCAGTGTTCCAGACCTGAAAGACGGACGGCAGGTAACGTTTTTTACCGATAGAACGGTCATTGGAACGTCTCATGGGCGCCGCGACTTGCTGTTGGCGCGCTTGAGCGAGACGAGCTTGTTGCGACACCTTTCAGGCCAAAATCCGCATGAGCCCCCAAAATTGTGGGCCGCCGATTTGAAGACATTGGACCAATCGGCGCGTAGTAACCTGATCGCGATCGGTGACGCGGCGCAGACCATTGATCCCCTTTCTGGCTCAGGCATGACGGCTGCGATCCACAACGGGCGTTCGGCCGCGAACGCGATCATTGCTCATCGCCATTCTGGTAGAACTCTCTCCTCACTCGAACATTCGCGCCGAGCCGAATTTGAAAACCATCTTCGGTTGCGAGCCGCCTATTACAATGTTGAGAACAGGTTCGCTCAAGGGCGCTTTTGGACGGCGAGGCGTACGTGTGTATGACAGGTACGCTCTTTAGGCGACGAAAAACACATCAGACCGTCCGAAAACTCCGCGATGGCCACGCTATTAGGCGCACGCTGGCCTAGAGGGCGCGTGAGGCAGGATTTCTGGATTGGACCGCTGGCCGGCGGGTCAAATCCCTCACATTGGGCATCGTC
>Ga0308164_10002746_pt1 | contig 16939 bp, 16 predicted proteins | sample PhyTR2_FD_201031 | JGI IMG/M metagenome (GOLD analysis project Ga0308164, IMG submission 201031) | Phyllosphere microbial communities from UC Gill Tract Community Farm, Albany, California, United States - DLSLT.R2 | ecosystem: Host-associated > Plants > Phyllosphere > Unclassified | place: USA... | reverse complement strand
CAGGATCAGGATGGGCAGGATGCTGCCGCCGACGATGACGAACCACGTGCGGCGCGTGAGCGGCCGACGCCCGCGGGCGCTGTCGGACCGGCGGTCGCTGGCCTCGCTGCGGGCCGCGACCTCGGGGCGCACGCGCGTGGCGGCCGGCGTCGCGTATTCGGCGGCGGGCGGCATTACGCCGACCGCGCCGCGGCGCACCTGTTCGCTGTTCGTCAGCTGGTCGTTGTCAGACATCGAGTCCTCTGCGGGTCGTTACTTCGAGCCGACGGCGTCCGGGTCGGCCTTCTCGGCGAACTCGGGGTCGAGCAGCGACGACAGGGCGTCGTCGATCTGCTTCTGGTCGGGCACGTCGCCGGATTCGACGAAGATCGGTCCGATGACCTTCAGCACCTTCTCCTGCGCGCTGCCGGGAACGTTGTCGACGTCGAGGTTGGAGCGTTCGGTGATGACCTTGGTGGCCACGGCCGAGTCGAGGCCCGCGACATCCGCCAAGATCTGGGCGGTCTTCTCGGGGTTCTCGGCGGCCCAGGCGCGGGCGTGCTCGTAGGTATCGACCACGGTCTGCGCCACATCGGGTTTGGCGTCGAGGAACGTCTCGGTGGCGTTGAGGAACCCGTAGCTGTTGAAGTCGACGTTGCGGTAGATGAGCTTCGCTCCCGCTTCCTCGGCACCGGCCATGATGGGGTCGAGGCCGGCCCAGGCGTCGACCGAGCCGTTCTGCAGGGCGGCCCAGCCGTCGGCGTGCTGCAGGTTCTCGATCGTGACGTCGCTGGCCGAGAGACCGTTCTCCTCGAGCGCCTGCAGGAGGAAGAAGTAGGGGTCGGTGCCCTTGGTGGCGGCGATCTTCTTGCCCTTGAGCTGCTCGACCGACGTTATGTCGGAGTTCGGTCCGACCGCGAGGGCCGACCATTCGGGCTGCGAGAAGATGTCGATGGTCTTGATGGGCGAGCCGTTCGAGCGGGCCAGCAGCGCGGCCGAACCGGCGGTCGATCCCACGTCGATGGCGTTGGCGCGCAGGGCCTCGTTCGCCTTGTTCGAGCCCGCCGACTGCACCCAGTTGACCGTGATGTCCTGGTCCTCGAGGGCGTCTTCCAGCCATCCCTGGTCCTTGATCACGAGCGATAGCGGGTTGTAGGTGGCGAAATCGATGTTGAGCGTGCCGCCCTCGGTCTTCGTGTCGGAGGAAGCCTGGTCGTTGTCGGAGCCGGCGCTCGGGTTCTGGGTTTCGCCGGCCACGCAGCCGGAGAGCAGCAGGGCGGCGGTGGCGGCACCCGCGACGACGGCGGCGATGCTGAGACGTTTCTTGCGCATGGGGGTCCTTCTGGGCTGGTGGTGCAGGAGGGCGGTGGGGGAGGGGTGCGGATCGTGCGGGCGGAGCGGGTGGGATGCGTCAGCGGCGGGTGTGCCGGTCGATGCCGAGTCCGTCGAGCAGGCGCCCGCGCAGCTCGGCCAGGTCGGCCGATCCGCGGTCACGGGGGCGATCGCCCGGCACGGTCAGGGTTTCGACGATGGTCGAACCGTCTCGCCCGTCTTCGCGACCGAGCAGAATGACGCGGTCGGCCAGTTGCAGCGCTTCGTCGACGTCGTGGGTGACGAGCAGCACGGTGGTGGGGGCGGCGCGGTGGATGTCGAGAAGCAGGTCCTGCATCTTCAACCGGGTCAGCGCGTCCAGGGCCCCGAACGGCTCGTCGAGCAACAGCACGCCGGGATTGCGGGCGAGCGCGCGGGCCAGCGACGTGCGCTGCGCCATGCCGCCCGAAATCTCGCGGGGGCGGTGCCCGGCGAATTCGCCGAGGCCCACCAGGTCGATGAGGGTGGCGACGCGCTCGGCGCCGGCCTTCTTGTCCGTGCCGGGCGGCAGGCCGATGGCCACGTTGTCGGTCACGCTGCGCCAGGGGAGCAGGCGGGGCTCCTGGAAGCCGATGGCCGTGCGCCCGTCGGTGCCCGCGACGGGTTGGTCGTCGATCAGTGCGCCACCGGTCGACGCGGTGTCGAGGCCACCCGCGATGCGCAGGAGCGTGGACTTGCCGCATCCGCTCGTGCCCAGGATGGCGACGACTTCGCCGGGCGCGATCGTGAGGTCGATATCGCGCAACACGGTGCGTTCGCCCGAGGCCGGGGTGGTGACATCCGTCGACGCGGCCGCGCGGCCACGCTTCTTCTCGACCGGAAAGCTGCGGCTGAGCCCGTCGAAACGCACCGAGAACGCCGTATTGGCAGCGGTGGTGGGTGTGGGGGTAGCCATGTTTCAACGCTACCCAGGGCCTCGCGCGGATGTTTCGCCGCCTGTCACACGACGTAACAGACCCGGGCCGACCAATAAGATTTGCCCTCCCGCGCGACACGCCGGGCTGAGGGCGTCGAAATCTCAGTTTTTGCGGAGGCGTGGCATGCTGGCCGTCTGCGAAAGGACGACCCCCATGACGCATTCCCCCGACGCCGACCGTTCCGCCTCGCCCTCGGCCGACACCGCGGCCGATCTTCCGGACTACCAGCCGAACTCGAGCTTCGACGCCGAGCAGGCGGGCTATCAGAAGAATCTGAAGTCGCGTCAGCTGCAGATGATCGCCATCGGCGGCGCCATCGGCACGGGGCTGTTCATGGGCGCGGGTGGCCGGCTCGCCATCGCCGGTCCGTCGCTCGTCATCGTCTACGCCGTGTGCGGCGTGTTCGCGTTCTTCATCCTGCGCGCGCTCGGCGAGCTGGTGTTGCACCGTCCGTCGTCCGGCTCGTTCGTGTCCTATGCGCGCGAGTTCTTCGGGGAGAAGGCCGCCTTCGTGGCCGGATGGATGTACTTCCTCAACTGGGCCATGACGGCCATCGTCGATGTCACGGCCGTGGCGCTCTATGCGCAGTTCTGGTCGATGTTCACGGTCGTGCCGCAGTGGCTGCTCGCGCTCATCGCGCTCGTCGTGATGCTCGGCGTGAACCTCGTGTCGGTCAAGGTCTTCGGCGAGCTGGAGTTCTGGTTCGCGCTCATCAAGGTCGTCGCGCTCGTGGCGTTCCTCGGCATCGGCACCGTATTCCTGGCGGCCGGCTGGCCCACCGAAGAGGGTGTCACGGGCGTCGCGATGCTGGCCGACAACGGCGGGTTCTTCCCCACGGGCCTGCTGCCCGGCGTCATCACGGTGACAGGTGTGCTCTTCGCCTACGCCTCGATCGAGCTCGTGGGAACGGCGGCCGGCGAGACCGCCAACCCCGAGAAGGTCATGCCGCGCGCCATCAACTCGGTCGTGTTCCGCATCGCCGTGTTCTACGTGGGCTCGATCCTGCTGCTCTCGCTGCTGCTGCCCTACGACACCTACAAGGCGGGTCAGAGCCCGTTCGTCACGTTCTTCTCGCACCTCGGCAACCCCGAGACGGGCGAGATCGCCGGGTCGATCATGAACTTCGTGGTGCTCACGGCGGCGCTCTCGAGCCTGAACGCGGGCCTCTACTCGACGGGCCGCATCCTGCACTCGATGGGGATGTCGGGCGCCGCGCCCAAGTTCACCACGCGCATGAACAAGGCGGGTGTGCCCTACGGCGGCATCATGCTCACGGTCGTCATCGCCCTGTTCGGCATCGCCCTCAACGCCTTCGTCCCCGAGGAAGCCTTCGAAATCGTGCTCAACGTGGCCGCGCTCGGCATCATCAGCACGTGGGCCATGATCGTCATCTGCCAGATGCAATTGCAGCGTTGGGCGGCTCAAGGTCGCCTGAAGCGACCGTCGTTCCGGATGCCGGGGGCGCCCGTCACGTCGTGGATCACGCTCGTCTTCCTCGCCGTCGTGCTGGTGCTCATGGCCTTCGACTGGCCCACGGGAACCCTCACGGTCTCGTCGCTCGTGCTCATCATCCCGGCCCTCATCGTCGGCTGGCATTTCGCCAAGCCGCGCGTGCTCGAGATCGCCAAGGCGCGCGACGGCCACACGGGTGCGTTCCCGGCCGTGGCCAACCGCTCGCCCATCGGCGGCGGCCCCGCGGCCGGCGACGGCGACCCGTCGGACCGCCGCTCCGGCCGCTGATCAGCGCAGCTGCGCGGCCCACGAGCTGACGAGGGCGGCGAAGGCATCGCGGTGTTCGAGGATCTGGTCGGATGAGCCGAAGGTGACGACGGCTCGGTTGCGGTCGGCCCAGCGCAACAGGCCCGCCGGGGCATCCACGGTGATCTCGGGATGCTCGGGCTTCGGTTTCGCGCCCGTGTGCAGAATCACCTGAACCGCCGTCGGCCGGCGAAAGTTGAAGGTCGCGAAATCATCGACGGTCGCGAAGTTCGGGGCCTTCCACTTCAGCGTCTCGACGACGCCGGGCGCCGCATCGAGGAGCGCCGCGCGCAAGCCACGGGCCGACTCGGCCATCGGATGCTCGAGCCCCGCCCAATACTCGTCCGCCGCAGCGTCGCTTCTACCCATGCCTCAGTATGGCGCTGCCGTGCCCTCGCTGCCCGAGGAATTTCTTCGCCAGACCGCCGAGCTGCCGAACAGTTAGCGGTCAGGTCGTCAGGCCTAAAGCTCCGGCTCGTCGATGGGCGTCGCCGTGCCCGTCACGGTGACGCCGCCGGCGACCGGGATGTCGACCGTCAGCAGGCTGGGCAATCCCACGTGCCGCCCTTGACGAACCAGCACGCGGGCCGGCGTCGTCACGGCACCGAGCGACCGCAGGTAGCCGCCGAGGGACGCCGCGGCCGAACCGGTCGCCGGGTCTTCTGTGATGGCCCCGACGGGGAACAGGTTGCGCGCCTCGATCTCGAGGTGGGCGGGCGGCGTGTCGCCTCCGGCATCCGAATCGGGGACGTGGATGACCGTGACGGTGCCTGCCCAGCCCCGCGCGTCCATGAGCGCCCGCATGGCGGCCGGGTCGAACGTGAACACGTCGAAGCGCTCGAGTTCACGAAGGGCGACGACCGGATGCCAGTTGCCCGCGAACGATTCGCGAACGGGGAAGCGGGTGTCGAGGTCATCCCGCTCGATGCCAAGAAGTGAGAGCAGCTCATCGGTGGTGGAGCCGTCGAGCTCGCGCACCTCGGGTTCGACGCTCGTGAACGCGGCCGTGACCGAGCCGTCGGCGCCCGTCGAGGTCTCGATGCGCACATCGCCCGCGGCCGTGCCGAACACGTAGGTGCCCACACCATCCCGCTCGGCGAGGGCGACGGCCGTGGCGATCGTGGCGTGGCCGCAGAAGGGAACCTCGGCGCCGGGCGAGTAGTAGCGGAGGCGCACGTGCCGCTGGTCGCCGCCCACCGCGTGCTCCACGACGAAGGCCGTTTCGGCGTATCCCACGCGGCGCGCGATGGCCTGCATGGTCTCGCCGTCGAGGGGGCGCGCGTCGAGCACGACGCCGGCGGGGTTGCCCCCGGGGTTTCCATCGGCGAAGGCGCTCAGGCGCAGCACATCAGCGGTCATCCTCCCAGTCTGGCGAGGGCCATGCCACCCGGGCAAGAGGCCAATTCACCACTGCCGGTCCGGGCGATCCTGCCCTATGCTCACCGCATGGCCGAATCGATTCAGGATGCTCAGAACCGGGTTCTCGCGCTCAACAGCGACGACCGCCCCTTCCTCTACGAACCCACCGCCGTCGGCATCCACGCCACGTGGAAGTACGCCGACCAGAAGTGGCTGGGGTTCTTCGGCGCGGGCGTGCGCCAGGGGTCGTACGACCTCTACGTGACGCTCGACCCCGACGACGGCACATGGGAATTCGACGAAACGTCGGCGGATGCCGAGGCCACCGTCAATTCCGACGGGCTGCACGGCGAGAAGAAGTGGCAGAGCGGCTCGCAGAAGTCGTTCACGCTCAACAAGAGCTTCGCGCCCCTCGCCGAGTCGAAGGACCGCCAGGGCACGCACACGGGCCAGTTCTTCGGTTACCGCTTCGACACCGATGAGATCAAGCAGCCGCTCATCGACGCCCTCACGGCAGCGGGCTATTCGCGCAAGAAGGGCTTCTTCGGCAAGCTCTTCGGCGGCTGAGTCGGGGCGACGCGGTGGCCGCTTCACGGTGACCCGAAGTGGGCACAATCCGTTTGCGCGCGCTGCCGCGAACACGGGATGAAGAAAAAGTCGACGAATTTCGTGATGAAACCCGTCGGCCACCCGTCTTATCCGTGTACGTAACCCGAATCGTGAAAGGGGCTCATCATGAGCGCAGCAGACAAGATCAAGAACGCCGCTGAAGAACTCGCCGGCAAGGCCAAAGAGGCCGTTGGCAACGCGACCAACAACGACAAGCTCGTCGCCGAGGGCAAGGCCGACCAGACCAAGGCCAACGTCAAGCAGACCGGCGAAGACGTGAAAGACGTCTTCAAGAACTAGTCGCCTAGGCCTACCGGCTCTCGCCGATAACGAGGGGCCCTCGGGTCGTTCTCGCTATCGTGCGCGAACCGCTGGCGTGGGCGCAGATGCCCGCAGAGCGCAGCGATAAGACACGAAGCGGCCCACCCTCGGGTGAGCCGCTTCGTGGCTTGCGATCCCAAGACCGCCGCGCCGGTCGGGCGCGTGCCGGGCTACTTCTTGATGAACTCGAGAATGTCCTGGTCCAGCTCGGTCTGGTAGGCACCGTAGATGCCGTGCGGAGCGCCCGAGTAGACCTTCAGTGTGCCGTCCTTGACGAGCTTGATCGTCTTCTCGGCCGCCGCGGCGATGGGCACGATCTGGTCGTCGTCACCGTGCGCGATGAAGATCGGCACATCGAGGGCCTTGAGGTCCTCGGTGAAGTCCGTCTCGGAGAACGCCTTCACGCAGTCGTAGGCCGCTGCCAGGTTGACAAGCATGCCCTGGCGCCAGAAATCATCCTTGGCCCCCTGAGAAACGGAGCTGCCCTCGCGGTTGGCACCGAAGAAGGCCTCGGTCAGGTCCTGGTAGAACTGCGAGGCATCTTCGAGCACACCGGCACGGATGCCGTCGAACACCTCGATGGGCGTGCCCTCGGGGTTGGCGTCGGTCTTCACCATGAGGGGCGGAACGGCACCGGCCGTGATGACCTTCACCACGCGACCCTTGCCGTGCTGGGCCGCGTAACGCACGACCTCTCCACCGCCGGTCGAGTGGCCGATGACGACGAGATCGTGCAGGTCGAGGGCCTCCACCAGCTCGGCGAGATCCTGAGCGTAGGTGTCCATGTCGTTGCCCGTGTACGTCTTCGACGAGCGCCCGTGGCCGCGGCGGTCATGCGCGATCGCGCGGTAGCCGGCGTCGGCCAGGACTTTCAGCTCCTTCTGCCAGGCGTCCGACGACAGCGGCCAGCCGTGGCTGAGCAGCACGGGCTGACCCGAGCCCTGTTCGGTGTAATAGATCTCGGTTCCATCGGTGGTGGTGATGTAAGGCATGCGTGTTGTCCCTCTCGCGAGCCGGAAAGTTTCGGTCATGCCGAACCTACGGCGAAGCAGGTCCCGAGCGATACAGCGCGCAGTCGATACCTGTTCCGTCAGCTGTCCAATGGCGTCAGCGCGCCGAGGCCACCTGTTCGAGACGTGCGCGCTCGGCGCCCAGGCGGCTGAGCTGGATGATGCCCTGCGCCAGCGCGATGGCGTGGCCCGACAGTGCCGTGATGCCCTCAGAACCGAGGGCTCGTCGAGTCTCTGGATCGCGCAGAAAGCGCTCCGCCACGGCACTCTCCATGCCGGCGGTGGTGCGGCGGGCGATATCGAGAACGTCGGGGCGCGAACCGCCGAGCTCGCCGATGCTGTTGAGCATCAGACATCCGCGTCGATCGGGATGGCTCGCACAATCGTCGATGATGGCCGCATAAAGCGCCTCGAGCACACGCTCGGAGGCGCCCGGGGTGGCGTCTACGGTGTCGCGCACGAGCGCCACGCGGCCCGCGCAGTATCGCTCGAAAACGCGCTGGAAGAGGCCCCACTTATTGCCGAAAGCCGCGTAGATGCTGCCGTTGCCGACCCCGCTGAGCTCCGAGATCTCGACTACGGAGGCGCCCGCATAACCGCGTCGCCAGAAGACCTCGGTCGCCGCGTCGAGCAGCGCCGACTCGTCGAACTCCCGACTTCTGGCCATGTGAGCACCGTAGCAACCGGTGCCGCATGTCGCCAGAAAGGAGGACACGGTCTCGACACCGGTCGAATCCGTTCGCCCACTGTTTACATCCGGAACTTGATTCTGGAGTCCCTATTCCACAATGATGCAGAGAGAGCATCGCCCGATCAGAGAGGGAGTCGATGAATCTGCAGGAGCTTGTCGACGAGCTGTCCCTCGCGCTCGGGCGGTCCGTGGTGATCGGCGACCGCGAATTCCGGCCCCTCGCGGCCAGCCCGCAGGGCGACGACATCGACGACATCCGCACAAATAGCCTGTTGCGCCGAGCCCTTGCGCCCGAGCCGCGCAAATACCTCGAAAGCGAGGGCGTGCTGCAGGCCACGAAGCCCGTCATCGTCTCGTTCGCGCCGTTCGGAACCCACGCGCGGCTCGTCGTGCCGATCCGCGACGAGGACTCGCTCCTGGCCATGATGTCCATCATCGTGGGCGGGTTGCCCGCGCTCACCGAAGCCCAGCACGCCGCCATCGACGCCTCGGTGCTGCTCGCCCGGCACCTGCTCGCCGAGAACCCCCGCGCCGCGACCTCGCTGCGCGCCGCCGTCATGGGCCGCCTCATCTCAGCCGATGCCGTCGAGCGCCGCGCCGCGTTCGCCGAGGCGCTGCGCAAGAACTGGCTCGAACGCGGCCGCAACACCGTCGTGCGAGCCGTCGCCGTCGATCCGGGCGTCGGCCCCATCCAGCGCGTGGCGTTCGGCCGGCATGTCGGAGCCCTCAGCGGTCCGAACATCGGTTTCCTCGGCGATCGCGACGGCAAACTGCTCTTCGTCGGGCGGGCCACCGACAACGACGTGGCCGACCGCATCATCCCGGCCGAAGCATCCAAGCTGGCGATCGCCATCCACTCGATCGGCTCGGCGCACCACTCGCGCGACCACGACGACCTGGGCGCCGCCGCCGATCAGGCAGCGCTCGCGGCCGACCTCGCGGGCGCCATCAAACCGGGCGTCACCCGGGCCGACATCAGCGAGCTCGGCGCCTGGACGATGCTGGCCGCCATCCAGGCCGATCGGTCGCAACTCGAAACGTTCTCGCCCGCCGCCCACGCGCTCACGACAGGCGGCGGCGACCCACTGCAACGCGAAACCGTCGAGACTTATCTGGATGTCGGGGGTCGAGCCCGCGACGCCTGCGAACGCCTGCACATCCACCGCACCACGCTCTACTACCGCCTCGACAACATGCCGCCGCCCGTCAAGGCCGCGCTCGACGACGGCATCAGCCGCAGCTCGCTGCACCTCGCGCTCAAACTGGTGCGCTACTGGGAGGCGACGGGGCGCTTCTAGCGCTGGCCCGACGCGCGCAGGCTCTTCAGCTCGTCGAGCGTGCCGCGGAAGACGTTGAGGTCGATGTAATCTTCGTCGCCCTCATAACCGGGCAGTTTCTCGCGGTTCGAGTACTGCCACAGGTCCCAGGCGCGCCCGTCGGGCAGCGTCGGCGGGGTCACGACCGAGCGGATCCAGATGGGGTTCTCGGCGTAACCGTCGCGCAGATACGAGTCGTAGTAATCGGCCGTGGCATAGAGGATGGGCGGTGCGCCGTAGTGTGCCTCGAGGTCGGCCAGCAACGGATCGAGGATGTCTCGCACCTGCTCCTTCGTCGGCATGGTCGCGCAATAGTCGGCGTAGCACTCGACATCCACCACGATGGGCAGCGCACCGGTCTCGTTGGGCACCGTTGCGATGATGTTGTCGGCCTGCGTCGTGCCCGAGCTGTCGAAACTGAGGAAATGGTAGGCGCCGACGAGCAAATCGGTCTGGCGCGCCTCCTCCCAGTTCTCGGCGAATTGCGAGTCCTGGCTGCCCGAGCCCTCGGTCGCCTTGATGAACGCGAAGTCGATGTCCTGGTCGGCGAGCGTGTCCCAGTCGATGTCACCCTGATAGACGCTCACGTCAACGCCCCGCACGGCATACCCGGCGGCGAAGAAACGGTTGGGCCACAGCACTCCGGTGGCCACGAGCAGGGCACAGAGGCCGGCGGCGACCACGACGGATGCCGCGGCGATCGCCCAGCGCATCCATACCCGTCGTCGCGTCGTCACCCCACCAACCTAGCCGGACAGGCCGCGCCGTCGGACGCGCGAGCCCGCCGGATGCGTGAGCCGCCGTACCCGTAAGTCGCCGGATGCGCGAGGCCGCTGAATACCGAGCCGCGCTCGAGTCAGCCGAAGATCATCGGGCGGTCTTCGTCCTCGCCGTCGAGCGCCAGGTCGACGAGCACCGGCACGTGGTCGCTGGGCGAGTCGCCCTTGCGCTCGTTGCGGTGGATCGAGGCATCCGTCACGAGTTCGGCGAACGCGGGCGAACCCATGATGAAGTCGATGCGCATGCCCTCGTTGCGGGGGAAGCGCAGCTGCTTGTAGTCCCAGAACGTGAAGCCCTCTGGCACGATCGGGCGCACGACGTCGACCATGCCGATGGCCTCGAAGGCGTGGAACGCGTCGCGCTCGGGGCCCGAGATGTGAGTGCTGCCCGGGCCGAACGACGGGTCGCCCATATCGCTGTCGTAGGGGGCCACGTTCCAGTCGCCCATGAGCGCGAGGGGCAGCGTTTCGTCGGCCAGCCACGCCTGCGTGTCGACGCGCAACGCGTTCAGCCACTGCAGCTTGTACTCGTAGTGCGGGTCGTCGACGCCACGGCCGTTCGGAACGTAGAGGCTCCACACGCGCACACCGTCGACCGTCGCGCCGATCGCGCGCGCCTCGAGCGGGTTGCCGTCTGGGTCGAGCACGGGGGTCGTCTTGGTGGCGTTGGCCTTGCCGAAACCGGGCATGCCCGCGAACGAGGTGGCGATGTCATCCATGGGCAGGCGGCTGGCGATGGCCACGCCGTTCCACTGGTTGAGGCCGTGCGTGACGACCTCATAACCGGCCTCGGTAAAGGGATCGTGCGGGAACTGGTCGTCACGGCACTTGATCTCTTGCATGGCCAAGACGTCGACGTCTTCGCGGACCATCCAGTCGACGACGCGGCCCACTCGGGTGCGAATGGAGTTGACGTTCCAGGTGGCGATGCGCATGCCGACAATGCTATCCGGGCCCGTCGTGTGGACGTTCCGGGCCCGTTCACCCGTAAACTGTCGTCTTGTGACGGATGCGCGCCAACAACTCATCGAATTCATCTCGGCCAAGGCAGTCTTCCACGGAGACTTCACCCTGACGAGCGGCAAGAAGGCCACGTACTACGTCGACCTTCGCAAGGTGAGCCTCGACCACCGCGTCGCTCCGCTGATCGGCCAGGTCATGATCGACCTGATCGCCCCGGTTCCGGATGTCTTCGCCGTCGGCGGCCTCACTATGGGCGCCGACCCCGTCGCCGCTGCGATTCTGCACCAGGGTGCCGCCCGTGGCCTCACCTACGACGCGTTCGTCGTGCGCAAGGAACCCAAAGACCACGGCCGCGGCAAGCAGGTCGAAGGCCCCGATCTCGCCGGCAAGCGCGTCATCGTTCTCGAGGACACCTCGACAACGGGCGGTTCGCCGCTGAAGGCCGCCGAGGCGCTCGAGAAGGTCGGCGCCATCGTCGTCGGCGTCGCCGTCGTCGTCGACCGCAACACGGGTGCCCGCGAGATCATCGAAGAAGCCGGCTACCCCTACTTCGCCGCCATCGGGCTGGCAGATCTGGGTCTGGAGTAACCCGTGGCCGACGAGCGACGGCGGGGCGACGAGCCCGAACGGAACGACGGCGATGAGGCCCGTGACCGCGACGCCGTCGAGGGCGCGCCCGGCACGCACCCCGATGAGCCGCCCGTCGAGACGGCGGGACTGCCGCTCGGAACCGAATGGTTGCTCGGGCAGCTCGACGACGACGCCGATGACAATGACGACCCTGACAACGCGGATGAGGTGAGCGACGGTTCGTCCGGCGCGCCGCGCTCGGCGGGGTCTGGGTCTGGGTCTGACGTCGACGCCGATGCTCCCGCCCGCTCCGGTGTGCGTGGTTCCGTGCGCAAGGCCGAGGAGCAGCTCATGTCGTGGCTGGGCGCGAGCCCCGACCGCGAGGGCGAGAAAACCTCTGAAGCTCCGGATGCCTCGGGCACCGAGGATGTCGACACAGGCCCCATGCCCGTCATGCCCGCTTTCGGCACGCCCGCCGGCGGAATCCCCGCCTCCCCCTCGACCGAGCACCTGTTCCGGGCGCCCGCGAACCCGGCCGACCGTAACGAGACCCCCGAACTGTCGCCGTGGTGGCGTGCCCGACCGGGTGCGCAACCCGACGCCGACGCATCGGAGCAGGGCTCGAGCGACGGCGCCACGGATGCCTATCCGAGCGAGGAAGGGTCGTCGCGGTCCAGCACCGCGACGTATGCCGGATCGCTCGGGCTCGACGGACTGCGCGGATCGCGCGGGGCCGCGGACGACACAACCGCTGATGCCGAGAGCCCTGGTGGCGAGAGTGCTCGCGACGAGAGTGCTCGCGACGAGAGTGCTCGTGATGAAGCCGCCGGTGACGCCCCGGCCACTCGGCGCGAGTTGCGCACGGAACGGATGCCCGTCGTCGCCGATGAGTCGAGCGTCGACGACGAATTGCCGGCCGACGAACTGGATGACACCGATCTGATCGACGTGCCGGCCGCCGACGACGAGTCTTACGCGCCGCGTCGTGCGACGTTCACACCGCCGCCCAGCGAGGCAGCCGTGCCCGAATGGGCTCGCGTCGATGATGACGACGACTCCGCTGACGGCGACTCCGCTGTCGATGACTCCGCCGTCGACAGCGACACCGATACCGAGGTTGGGGTCGACGACGATAAGGGTGCCGACGCCGAGGGTGAAGTCGCCCCGGTGGTTGCGCCGCGCTCCTCGCTGCGGCATCCGCAAGCCCTCAGTTTCACGCCCGAGGAATTGGCCGCCGTGCGCGGTGAACGTCCCTACGAGGCTGCTTCCGCAGATACGTCGTCCGCTGCGGCCGAGGGGTCGGACTCCGACGAAACGGCGTCGAACGAGAATTCTGCGTCGGTGGGCGATGGTGCGGGCGATCGTGACACGGACGGTCGCGTCGGCGGTCACGCGCAAGATTTCCTGACCGAAGACCTCGGCGAAGTTCCCTTCTCGTGGGAGCTCAGCCGCAACGACGAGCTCGATCCGCGCGTGCATGCGCGCCGCGAGGCCGCCCGTGTGGCCGAAGAAGTGCGCGTGGCCGAAGAAGTGCGCGTGGCCGAAGAAGAGCGCGTGGCCGAAGCGGAGCGGGCTGACGCCGAGGCCGAGCGCCTGGCTGAGGCTGAGCGTGCAGCAGACGCCGAGCGTGCAGCGGACGCCACACGAGCCGCAGAGGCCGAACAGGCCGCAGAAGCCGAACGTGCCGGTGAGGCCGAACGCGAGGCAGAAGCTGACCGTGCCGCCGAGGCCGCCCGCATCGCCGAGGAGAAGCGTGCCGCCGAGGTCGAGCGGCAGGCCGAACTGCGACGAGCTGCCGACGCCGAGACGGCTCGAGCGGCCGCCGCCGAACACGAGGCGGCCCTGGAACGACAGCTCGCCGCCATGCGGGAGCGCGAAGCTGCGAGTGGCACGGTTGGCGCCGCTGGAGTTGCTGCTGCTGCTGCCGCTGCTACCGCCGGATCGGGCACGGAGTCGCGCTCGGCATCCGTCGACGCCCCCACGGAAGCGATGGACTTCTCGGAGCTGCAATTCGCGTCGCGCAACGACGACCGCGAACCGGCCTCCAACTCGAACGAGACTCAGGTTCCGAGCGACAGCGACGCGAACACCGATACCGACTCGTGGTCGCTCTTCGGCGATGACGACTCGGATTCCCGAGAGGGCGACGAGACAGATGCGGACGGGCGAACTCCCGCCGAGGCATCCGACCGACGCGCCGACGGCGACGATGCGACTGTCGTCCTGCCCGTGGCCGACTCGGAAGCCCCTTTCGGCGGCGACGTCAATCAGCCCGGTCAACCGGATAACGCGCCAACGCAGCTCCTCGGCGCTGCCGGAGCGGCCACCGCCGCAGACCGAGCCCGTGAATCGACGGGCACCGCGCGCGACACGTCGCCCAGCGCCGCCGGCACGTCCCGTGGGCGCGCCGCATCCCGTGCTGCAGATGACGCCGACGCATCGGTCAGCCCGACCGGACCCAAGGCCGCGGCGGGTGGCGCCGGCGGTTCAGGTTCGGGTTCAGGCGACGGTGCCGGCGGCACGCGTCCACCCGCAGGCGGTATCGCGGCGGCGAAGCTTCCGCGCCCCCTGATCATGGTCGCCGGGGCTCTCGTCCTGGTGCTGATCCTCGTCGGACTGTTCTTCTTGGGCACGCGCATCCCCGGGCTGGTAGCCGGGCCCGCGACTGTGCCGACCGCGACGCCGACCGCGAGCCCTGCGGCATCCGAGACCCCGACGGCCACGGCCGAACCCGCGCCCGAGCCGACGCCCGAGACGCCCGCGGCCCCCGCCGCCGGACCGCTCGCGCCGGGCACCCACGACTGGAAGCTGCTGGCCGGTGGCGAATGCCTCGAGCCCTACACGAACCCGTGGGCCGAAGAATTCACCGTGGTCGATTGCGCCACCCCGCACGCCGCCCAAATGGTGAAGAAGGCTGCCGTGTCGGAAGACCCGGCAGCAGCCTTCCCCGGCGAAGCGGCCATCGCGGGCCAGATCTCGTTGCTGTGCAGCGCGCCCGGCGTGCTCAACCTGGCCGCGGCGGGCGCCCTGAACGACGTGCAGGTGCAGGGCAGTTACCCGGTCACGGCCGAACAGTGGGCCGCGGGCGAGCGCAGCTACTACTGCTTCGTCAGCCGGTCGAGCGCCCAGCCGATCACGGGTTCGCTCGCCGGAAGCTGACCGCCACAGCGTCAGTGGCCGAGCGCCATCCGGATGCCGAGCGCGAGCATGACGACCGCGATCAGTGCGTCGAGGACGCGCCAGGACGACGGTTTGGCGAAGAACGGCCGCAACAGTCGCGCGCCGAAACCGAGCAGGGTGAACCACGTGAAGCTCGCGAGCACGGCGCCCGCCGCCCACCACCAGCGCTCGGCCTCTCCCTGCTGATTCGCCACCGAACCGAGCAGCAGCACGGTGTCGAGGTAGACGTGCGGGTTGAGCCACGTGAGGGCCAGCGCCGTGAAGACCGCCGCTCGCAGCGAGATGCGCGGTGAGGCGGCACCGGGCTCGAGGGCCTTGGGCTTGAACGCACGCCAGGCGGCGAAGAATCCGTAGGTGATGAGGAACACCGATCCCAGCACCCGGATGATGACGAGCGCCACGGGGGCAGCCTCGATGACCGCGCCGATACCGAGCACACCCACGACGATGAGCACGGCATCCGAAATCGCGCAGATGGCGACGACCGCGGCGACAAGGCCGTTTCGACCCGTGAGGCCGAGCTTTAGGAGGAAGGCGTTCTGCGCGCCGATGGCGACGATGAGCGCGAGGCCCGTGCCGAAGCCGAGCAGGGCGGGCATGAGGGTGGTGGAGAAGGTCACCTCGCTACGGTACGGTGGACGGCCGGTGCAGTACAGCTAAAGATTCTTCCGCATCATAAGCTGTGCTTATGGTCGCATTCACGCCGGAACAGCTCAGCACGCTGAGCACGATCCTTGACGAGGGCACGTTCGAGGGTGCCGCGCGGCGTCTGCACGTGACGGCGTCGGCGGTCTCGCAGCGCATCAAAGCCATGGAGCTCGCGGCGGGCCAGATCCTGGTCGAGCGGTCGAACCCCGTTCGCTTGACGGCCGCGGGTGACGTCGTGCTGCGCTACGCCCGGCAGGTCGAGCTGCTGCAGCAGGACACGACGCGTGAGCTGGCGCGGGCGGCATCCGACGGCGGCGTCGTCACCCTGCCCGTCGCGGTCAACGCCGACAGCCTGGCCACCTGGTTTCTCGAGGCGGCAGCCCGGTTGCACGACGAGACCGGGGTCGCGGCCGTGTTCGACATCCACCGCGACGACCAAGACCACACGGCCGAGCTGCTGCGCTCGGGGGCCGTCATGGCGGCGGTGACCTCGGCCTCACAGGCGGTGCAGGGATGCTCGGTCACTCCGCTCGGCCGCATGCGATATCGCGCGGTGTGCAGCCCGATGTTCGCGCGCCGGTTTCTCGACGAACGCGCCTCGGTCGAATCGCTCGGGTCGGGCCCCGTCGTCAACTTCGACCGCAAAGACCAGATCCAGCGTCAGTTCTACCGCGAATACACGGGGCGATCGCTGCGTTCGCCGCGCCACTACGTGCCCACGTCGGCCGACTATGCGCGCGCGGTCGTCTTCGGGATGGGGTGGGGGATGCTGCCCGAACAGCAATGCGCGGCCGAGATCGACCAGGGGGTGCTGCTCGACCTGGCGCCCGAGCATCCGATCGACATCGCCTTGTATTGGCAGCGGTGGAACCTAGCCTCACCCACCCTCGACGCCGTCTCGAGCGTCGTCGAGAGCGTGGCGCGCGAGCAATTGCGCTGACCCCCGCTCGGAGTTCTAAGTGAGAGCCTGCCCTGGGTGCGAGCGCGAACGCGAGCCTGAGCTAGGACGCGGGAACCGTCGAGCTGCCCTCGAAGTCGTCTGACTCGACCGGATCTTTATCGAGCAGGTCGATGACGCCGCCCAGGATCTCGTCGGGGCGGAACGGATAGCGGTCGATTTCGGCCTGGTCGCTGATGCCCGTGAGCACGAGGATGGTGTGCAACCCGGCCTCGATGCCCGCCACCACGTCGGTGTCCATGCGATCGCCGATCATGCCCGTGTTCTCGGAGTGCGCCCCGATGCGGTTGAGCGCCGAGCGGAACATCATGGGGTTGGGCTTGCCCACCACATAGGGCTCTTTGGCCGTGGCCTTCGTGATCAGGGCCGCGATCGCGCCCGTCGCCGGCAGCACGCCGTCGGCGCTCGGACCCGTGGCGTCGGGGTTGGTGACGATGAAGCGCGCGCCCTTGATGATGAGGCGGATGGCCTTCGTGATGGCCTCGAACGAGTAGTTGCGGGTCTCGCCGA
>Ga0308164_10002745_pt1 | contig 16940 bp, 14 predicted proteins | sample PhyTR2_FD_201031 | JGI IMG/M metagenome (GOLD analysis project Ga0308164, IMG submission 201031) | Phyllosphere microbial communities from UC Gill Tract Community Farm, Albany, California, United States - DLSLT.R2 | ecosystem: Host-associated > Plants > Phyllosphere > Unclassified | place: USA... | reverse complement strand
TTTGCTTCAACGGACGGCTGCAAACAAGGAGGTTCATAGACATTTGGACATTGAAAAATTGCATCCTAGCAGGTACGGCATCTTAGAAATACGTGAATTTCCACAATGCCGAACTTCCGCTTTTGGCGGAACCCGGCCCTTCATGCCCGCATAGCAGATGGCCAGGTTGAAATCCAGAAGTGCCCGCGACAGGCCGGTACCGACCCAAAGCGGACATGCTGATCTGGGGGCGCTTAAATAGGTATCAGCCATGAGTGCTTACTCCTACTTAGCGATGAGGCAAACGATTTCGCAGGGCTGTCGAAAATTGCTGCCACGATTCTTGCACTTCACCCCACGTGGGCTTTTGAGCAGGTTCTGTCGCATTAGCGAACGAGGCGGGCCGGTCAGGTAAACTGCGGTGCCGACTCTAGGACGAATCGACATGCTCAACTTCAAAGGTATGCGCTTTCCGATCGATGTGATCCTGGTCTGCATCCGCTGGTATGCAGCCTACCCACTGAGCTACCGGCACCTCGAGGAGATCACGGAAGAGCGCGGCGTGTCGGTTGACCATTCGTCGATCAACCGGTGGGCCATTCGTTTCCTGCCGCTCATCGAAAAGATGGCCCGGAAACACAAGCGTCCGATCGGCGGCAGCTGGCGCATGGATGAGACCTACATCAAGGTCAAGGGCGTCTGGAAATACCTCTACCGCGCTGTCGACAAGCATGGCAAGACCGTCGACTTCCTGCTGACGGCGAAGCGCGACATGGCCGCGGCGAAGCGCTTCTTTGACAAGGCTATGGGAGCGAACGGCGATCCAAACAAAGTCACGATGGACAAGAGCGGCGCCAACAAGGCGGCCATAGATGCGATCAACGCCGGCCGCACCGTGCCGATCCTTGTGCGCCAGGTTAAATACCTCAACAACATTGTCGAGCAGGACCATCGCGCCATCAAGCGGGTGACCAAGCCGATGCTCAACTTCAAATCATTCCGGGCAGCCGGCTCTGTGCTTGCTGGCATCGAGTTGATACACATGATCCGCAAGGGCCAGTTCGTATTTGACGGCGCCGAGGCCATGTCGTTCGCCGACCAATTTTCTATGCTGGCAGGAATGGTCCGTTCAGCTTGAACGGTGCAGGCTGGCTGGGGAATTTCCGCTGTTTGATCAACAACGCGACAGAACCGCCACCTTGTCTTCATACCAAGGTTGGTTAAACACAACTTCAGGATTTCATGGTGGTAATTCGTCACCCACTGTTGAGCAAATCTTAGCAGAGGTCGAGCGATTCATCCGGCGTAAACATCTGGAATTTTCTCGCGACTCTAATTCGCGGTGACGCGTCGCAAAGCCGCACTGGGTCATTTGGCTCAACGTGCATTGGTGGCCGAACTAGGTGATTCGCCGCATTGGGGCAGTTTGCCAAATTGGTAAGGTCGGGTTTTCATGACAGGCAGCTTATCGACCCCAAGCGGACCTTGACAGCACTGTATAGCGGAAGCTACTCCTATACTCTTGTGTCCACACCTAAAGAGGTCTCCCGCCCTTTTTGGGAGTACGTGTCTTCTAGTGCCGGCATGCCAACTTCAGCGACCATCACTTTGTTGCGCCCACCTTTCTTTGCCGCGTACAGAGCACGGTCAGCAGCTGACAGTAGAGCCTGTTCGCCGTTGCCATGACCGGGCCACTGTGCCACACCGAACGATGCTGAAATGCCCGATATTGTTTGTCCTGCATGCTGGATTACGATGCCAGTAAGGGACAAACGGATCCCCTCAGCGCACTTCTCTGCCTCCTCCGCACTACAATCGGGCAGCATCAGTACCAGTTCTTCTCCGCCGTAGCGGCACACTACGTCGCTTGCGCGCACCCGTTGCTGGATCGCGTGACTGGCGGCCTTTAGTACCAGATCGCCGCCTTCATGCCCGTAGGTGTCATTGACGCGCTTGAAATGGTCCAGGTCAATCATCACAACTGAACAGGCGCTCTGGCTGCGTTGGGCGCGCGCCAGCTCTCGCTTAAGCGATTCGTCGAAGAAGCGCCGGTTGTACAGGCCGGTGAGCGGATCGACAGTTGATTGATGGCGCAGAGTGTCCCGTAGCGAGACGTTGCTGATCGCCAGACTAAGCTGCTCGGCCAGCGCGATGATGTGCATGCTGTCGCTCGGGTTTTCTTCGAGCCGATCGTCTAGGACCATAAGAACACCCACGACATCGCCTTGAGAGATCATAGGGACGCACGTCTGGGATGCATACTTGCCTATCCAGGGCGCACCGTGATCACAGAAAAGGTCGTGCTGCGTCGTAGCGACATGAATTTTACCCAGCCGCAGGCACCAACAGTCATCACGAGCGATGGTAGAAGGCGCCTTATCGGTCAAGTTCCACGACGCATTCAATTCGAGCGCGTCGCGCGAATTGCGGTAGAGATATACCGCTCCAGCCGTGTTCGGTAGTAGTTTGCGAAGAAATACCGGCAGCATGTGGGCAAGTTCGGACGGCGCCTTGGCGCTGTCCAGCGCGTGCAACATATCTGCTGCCACCGATAGGCGATCTGCTCGCACGGCAGATTGCTTCGCTAGTAGCGCATTGCTCTCGGCTAGTAACTGCGACTGGTTAGCCGCTTCCGCCTGCTTGTTCAAGCTCCTAATAACGATGAGCACCGTTGCAACGATCACAACAAGGCAAGCCATGGCGGCGCCAATACCCAGTGCCGAGTTGTAGCCCAGCGTAGCAAATAGTTCATCACGCAGCACTTTGCGACGCTCGGCCAGCACATGAAGCTGGCGACCAAACAGCGTGCGCAACTCGTCCATCAGATGCTTGCCTCGCTGGCTAGCCACCGTGTCGGCCGCCGCTTGGCTGTCACCAGCCCTTTTAAGGCGGATGCTGCGGTCCATCTCCAGAACTTTGGCTCGGCTTAATTTGGAAATGCGGGTCGTCAGGGCCCGTTCCTGGTCTGAAGTGGCGAGCTGCTGCAAATTTTCAAGCGCAGCAGGAATGCTTGTAACGCCGATGTTGTATGGCTCCAAGAAGCTCTCGTCACTGCCGATCAGGAAGCCACGTTGACCAGTCTCAGCATCCTTCAACAAGCTCAGTACCAAGTTGTATGCACGCTCCTTTGCCGCTCCCTCTTGAAGTGCACGCAAGGTCGTGTTCGCCTGATAGCTGCTAACACTGGGCAGTGTAGCGAGGCAGACAACAATAAAGATGATCAAGGCGCCGAATAGTTTAAGACCGAAGTCGAGTCGCGAAAGCATACCTTTAGGAAATAATTTATCGTGAGCAATCATAACCCTGACGTGTGCTGACGATAGGTGAAGAAGCTGCCTGTTTCCATGTCAGTTTGGACGATGGGCCAAATGTCCGGTCTTGGCCGAACCCTGCTGTTCAGCTGAGCATATCAGGTCAACAAGGCGGAAAATTCGCGGACTATTACGAAGGGCAGGAACCGACCCAAAGCGGAAGTTCATCGCGGCTATGTAACTCAGCATGAAGCGGTGGAGCTCGACCAGCGCGTCGAGCAGCGGCTGATAATCGGATCCTTGTTCTTGGTGGCGTAAAAACCATCGCATCCCACTGACGCAAGGCTGCTTCATCTTGACGAAGTTTTTAGTAATGTTCATTCGATCTCAATGCGTAAGCGCTCGGCTTCGCACATCCAGCGGTAATCTTTGAGTGAGCACAATTAACGCGCCGATAGCGGCCGTCATCAGCACGGCGGTCGCGGTGATGACGTCTTCATGACGCCGATCCTGTTTCCTTGGTTTGGGCGGTGTTGAAACCGCAGACGCTTGTAATGCCGCGGGAAGCTGCTGCTTCGCTATGCACAGTATCGGCCATCTGGCAGTGCTTGACTATTCGGCCCTGATCGTAAGGGAGTCACTTAGGATGTGGAGACGCTGTGTGCCTGCCGCGGCGCCAGCAGCAGCACGTCACAGCGTGTATCGTTCAACACCGTCCATGGCGTCGAGTCGTTCAGCCAGCCCAGCAGCAGGGAAGCGGCGCCGTCTGCCAGCGCGATGAGGTCTGGCTTGACCGTGCGCAGATAGGTGCGCGTGGCAAGCGCTTCCGGTTGCGCGGTCAATACTAGCGAAAATTTCGTCAGCGGCCTGCCGAGTCGTTGGAGGAAAGTGGAAAACGCCGCCTGTGCCTGTCGCTGTGCTCGCAGGCGGCCATTGTCGATAGTCCGGTCGACGACACCGGCCCGGGACATCGCCCCCTGTCCGGCTACCCGATAACTGTGCAGGAAAGTGATGTGCGCTTCGGGCAGCAGACGCATGACGGTTTCCGTAACACGCAGGGCGTCGTCCGAAAAGTCGTTCGGAACCGCGATCCGCGTATACGCGCAGCGTGGCTCGTTGCGTACCAACAGCACCGGACGCCCGCACATGCGCGCGATCCTGGCTGCTTCGCCGTCGCCTGTCGACGACTTTGTCCAGTGCGGGGCGTGGCCCCCCAACACTACTATGTCGGTTGCGCTTGTCCTGACCCGCGCCGCCACCTGGGCCGCCAGCGCGCCGACGCCGGAGGCGATAGTGCAACGTATGCCGTACTGCTCGCGTAGATACTCTGACTGGCAGCTCAGGCGCCGCATCGTACGCTCTTGCTCAGTGCGCTCGGCGTGATGTTCGGACCCGCGCATCCAGGACAAGATGCGGCGCGTGCCGGCCGGTGTCACCACCGAGAAGATATCCAGCGTGGCCTCCCGCAAACCGCCCGCCAGGATGGCCGCACGTTGCGTCACGTGCGCCGCGTCATCGTTAGATTTCGTCGCGACCAGAATTCCATACAACATAGCAAGCTCCTTATCAACGTGATACGCATAGCGCCGGCGTGCAGGACCTTGGCACGACGCCGGCGCGACACTCAGGTCCAGGATCGGCAGTGCCATCGACTGCGCGTGACCACAGAACAGTATGACGAGCGCATTTCATCTTGCCTATTCGCCAAGCGACCTAGGGGCTTCCCTCAGGTGCTTCGGTGTTGTCGCGCGGCGCCGACGAGGACGGCGAGTCATCGGCGCAAGGAGCTGCCCGAACGTCGGTAAAGCCCTATACTGCTGGATCAGCCATTCACGAAGTAAAGTGCATGTTCCGTCCTTGCCGTCGTCGTCTGATTTTCGTGCCTGTTGCGCCCACCGCATATGCTTAACGCTGACTCGCTGGCAAGCATCTGGCGTGCCTGTATTTTTATCGCTGTCTATATTGGCCTGGACATCCTGAGCGGCCCTGAAGCGCGTTACCAGACAATTGCTCCTGTATGGCATCCGGCGGCCGGTCTGGCCGCTTACGCCGTGCTCAAGCATGGTAAGGACTCCATCGTGCCGCTGCTCGCGGCGGCGCTGCTCGCCGCGGCAATCACGCCCGCAGTGCCGGCTCGCCCGCTCTGGTCGCTGGCGGTCGGCTTGTTACCCTTGCCGGTGTACGTGGCTCTCGGCCTATACATGCGCCGCTATTTGCCCGGCGGTGCATTCTTCGCTAGCCATCGCGGCCTGCTGCTCTGGGCCACCGCAGTTACGCTGGGCAGCCTGTTGAGCGCCGTGCTGTATGCGCAGATGGTGCCGGCCGCTGGCGCGGGCCAGGAATCGGCCTGGATCGCGCTGCTGACGCGCTACACGATTGCCGAGACGGCCGGAATCCTTGTGATCATGCCGGCCGCCTGGTGCCTGCTGGCGCCCGAGCGGCGTAGCGACTTCACAGCGCGGATCGTCAATTGGGATACCCTGGCCTACACGGTGCTAATTGCCGTGGTGCTTGGCGTTGCACTGGAGCGCCTCGCCCCTGAGTCAGTTGCCTATTATCTGCTTATCCTGCCGCTGGCCTGGGCCGCTGCACGCCAAGGCATGGCCGGTGCGGTCAGCGCCGCCATCGTGCTCGAAGTCGGCGTGACCCTGGCGGCACTGCGTCCACTGGTCTATGCCGAGCAGATCCCAAACGTCCAGATGCTGGTACTTACCTTGACGTTGTCTGGGTTCCTGATCGGCATCGCCGTCGATATGGCGCGCCGCGCCAGCGACGAGCTGCAACAGTCACTGCGACTGGCTGCGGCGGGCGAGATGGCGGCGGCTGTGGCGCATGAGCTGAATCAACCGCTCACTGCCTTGTCGGCTTATGGAAGCGCATGCCAGCGCCTCGTGCAACGCGATGGCGGCAATCCGCTGCTGCACAAGACAATCCAGGCCATGGCGGCCGAGTCGCAACGTGCGTCGAACGTGCTCAAGCGGCTGCGAGAATTCTTTCGCACCGGCTCCACCCTGCTGGAACCGATCGTGCTGGCGGATCTGGTCCGAGACGCGGTCAACTCTTTCGATGAGCAGACCCGGATGAATGATGTCTGCCTGCGAATCAGCCATCTACCCGATATCGAACTGCTGGGTGACCGAGTACAGCTCGACATCGTGCTGCGCAACCTGCTGGCCAATGCGGTGCAGGCCCTTGCCGAGATGTCCGCTGCGGCCGACCGCACCATCACGGTCGATGCTGGCGTCGACGGCGAAGCTATCTGGATCCGGATCGCCGACACCGGGCCGGGTATTGCCGACAGTATCCGAGCGCGTCTGTTCGAGCCGTTTGTTTCGCTCAAGTCGAGCGGGCTCGGCTTGGGACTGGCGATCAGCCGCTCGATCGTCGAAGCCCATGGCGGCACTCTCACGGTCGAGCCGAGCAAACACGCCGTGCTCAAGCTCACGCTGCTGGCACGCGCCGCCCAAGAAATCCCGAGACAACAACCATGACAACCGAAAATACCGTTTACATCATCGACGACGATGCGGCAGTGCGTGATGCACTGGGTCTTTTGCTGAGCCTGAACGGCTACCGTACCGCCTTTTTCGCCGACGGCGCGACATTCCTTGGCGCCTGGACAAGTCACTACCGGGGCTGCATCCTGATGGACATTCGCATGCCCGGCATCGATGGCCTGACCTTGCAAAAGCTGTTACTGGAACGAGGGTGCCAGCTACCCGTGCTGATCATTACTGGACACGGCGATGTCGATTCGGCGCGCGCAGCATTTCGCTCTCAGGCAGTCGATTTCCTGGAGAAGCCGCTGCAGGAAGAACAGCTGATCGCTGCAATCGAGGAGGCGCTCGCTCGCCAATCGGGCCAACGGGAGCAGTCCGAGGCCCAGCGCGAGTATCGCCGGCGCGCGGCGACGCTCACCCCACGCGAGCGCGAAGTCATGCTGCTGGTATTCGCCGGCCGTCACAACCGCGAGATTGCGGAAGACCTCGGCATCAGCGTACGGACGGTAGAAGTACACAAAGGCAGAATGATAGAAAAGCTGCAGGTGACATCGGTTGCCGACCTGGTACGCCAGCACCTCCAGCATGGTGCCGGCTAGGCCCGGTCAGGCCTGGGTGTCAGCCTGCAGGCGATTCACGGGTTTGGTGGGGGTTGCGGGTTCAGCTTGCGCCACGATCTCGAGGATGCGGATGTTGACAATGCCGCCCCCCGGACGCGGCCAGGTGATCGTGGCCCCGACGGCTAGGCCCAGCAGCGCGCTGCCAACCGGCGCCAGTACCGAGATCCGGTCCCCGCCGTTCGCATCTTGGGGATAGGCCAGGGTCACTATCAATTGGCTCGGCGGAGCGTCCATTGAAAATCGCACCTTGGAGTTCATCCTGACCACGTCCGGCGGGACCTCGGCCAAGGGGCGAATATCGGCGCGCTCTAGTTCGTCGATCAAGCCGTGTTCCGTCTTGCCCGGCCCGCCGGGCAAGGCGTCCAGCAGGGCTTCTAGCTGTTGCAGATCGCAGGACGACACGATGAGGTTTGATAGGTTTGTCAAGCGGACTCCCGGATTGTGAATATTGGTTGACCGTCCCGTTGCCGGGACGGCTTGAAGCACACGAGGCTGATCTATGGCGTTGTCAGGCGTACGCGCCGTATTGCACCAGCGAAGCCACTGCGGCCAGTGCGCCGGCCGCCGCGCTGGTGGCCATGAAACGTGCCCATAAGCGACGCGTCTTCAGGCGCCGCCGCAGCAGCTCCTTGACCAGCCGCCGCTTGTCACGGCGCTCGATACAATGCTTGGCGTGCACGCCGCAATCGAGCGTTACGCTGGATCGTTGCTTGTTCATTGAAATACTCCTGGGTACCGGAACAACCGGTATGAAACTGACGATGCCGGCCTGCTGACAAGACGGCGCAGTGATTGGGAGCGGTGTGGCTCGAAGAATGTGGCCAGCCCGGAAACCTGGGACCAGACACATGCTTCGAGCCTAGAAAAGGCCGGCCCGATCTCGCAGGAGAGAGCAGCAGTTACCTGCAAGTAGGCAGAAAATGGCGGGACGACAAAAGAAAGAGCCCTGCGGCGCGCGACGCCTGGGCGTATTATTGCGATTCGCCTTGTATGCTTGCTTGGTCATATCACTTACTTGAAAAAACGGCGCATTGCGCAGATGGTCGTGGTTCATCCATTAGAGCTATTTCAGCACAGTATCGCCTGTCTATGATGCTGGCCGCATCCGAGACCCGCGTAGGGGTTGCCCTTACTGCCCAAGAATTCCAGCTTCCCGACGGAATCGTCCTTAGCGCCACGTCCTGAATCGTCAGGAACATTGACTTGATGGTGCTATCTACAATGAAGTACAGGTGCTCGATCGCCACCTAGCGATGGTGGCCATCCTTGTCGCTCAGCGGACTGAGATCGTAGGCGATGTACCTGTCGTCGATGCGCGGTATATTGATCACCGAATGGTGGCCCGCGCTATTGGCGATGGTCGTGACCTGCTGCAGGATGGTGCCGATGAGCCTGAACGGTCCGAAGGGCGACGAACCCATCGCGTAGGCGACACGGCAATCGGGCCGAGTTAGCCGCCTTCAGACAGCATGAAGTAATACACGCCACTGTGCTTGGCCATGAACGAGCCTTCCATATAGGCCGGGTCGGGCGTGATTTCCTTGTAGGTAATCCCGTCCGGGAATGACACCACACTTAACAGGTCGGGCGCCAGCTTGATCACGTTGGCGTGCTTCCAGCCGCCGTAGTACATATACATTTGGCCGTTGTCGTTCTTGTACACCATCTGGTCGATCGACTGGGCGACATTGACGATCTTGTCGATCAGCGGGCTGCACAGCGCATCCTTGAACGGCCCTCCGGGGCAGTTGCTGACCGCCACGCCGGTGCCGTCTGTCTGGCCATCGATTTTGATGTCATTAGCGCCAAAGAACAGGTATTACTTACAGTTATGCTCGATGGCCCAGGAGGCCCACACCGCGTAGGCGACCCACGTGATGTGTTCGATTTCAAGCACATGCTTGTGTTTGGTCGAGTTGACCAGGTCGGGCGACGAGAAGGCATGAAGAAAGGTCTGTTTCATTCAATCTATACATGGCCTGCCGTAGCTAGTCCCACACCGTGTCGTTCATTAACGAATGCATAAATTCAATCGCGATAGAGGTTCGCAAGGCTGTGCTCGTTCGGCGAAAAGTCCGCTTTTGGCCGAACCCGGCCGCTTGGGTCAGCTTAGCAGGTTGCTTGGCTTGAAAAAGTACTGACTGTCACGACAGGCCGGTACCGACCCATAGCAGACATGATATGACCGTCAAGTTATGCTCAGCGATTGCTTAGGGGAAAATGGCTTGTCATAGCTTGAGAGTCCAATGCTGTGCTAAGCGCACTGCGTGGAGTTAGTTACCGGAAGTGATGCGGATAACAACGTTCTAATGGCAGTCGCTAGTTCAGCACGACCATAGGGTTTGCTCAGCAAATTTATGCCCTCATCAAGCCGACCATTGTGAATCATCGCATTTTCTGTATAACCTGACGTGAACAGAACCCGCAGCGTTGGGTGTATCGCGCGTGCTCTCTCAGCGAGCTCGATTGCCGATACTGTGCCAGGCATGATCACGTCGGTGAAGAGCAGGTCGATACGGGTTTGTGCACTAAGGCGTGTGATAGCGTCGTCTGCACTTGATGCGGTCAAGACGCGATAGCCGAAATCACGCAATATCGCCGATACGTTGCTGAGAATATCTGCTTCGTCGTCGACAACCAGAATAGTTTCACTGCCACCTTCGTCGGCAACAACCGGCAAGCCAGGCTTGGCACTCTTTTGCGCATCCGTCCGTGGCAGTAAAATATGGATGGTTGTGCCGACGCCTTCTTCGCTATCGATATCAATATGTCCGCCACTTTGATTGACGAAGCCGTGTGCCATGGACAGCCCGAGACCCGTTCCTTTCCCAACCCCCTTAGTCGAAAAGAATGGTTCGAATGCGCGGGCTTTAACTGCTGCCGACATGCCTTGCCCCGTGTCGCGAAACGCCAAATGGACATAGTCGCCTTCGGGACGTTCTACGTTGGCGACGCCAATCGTCAAGCTGCCGCCATCGTTCATGGCATCGCTGGCGTTCAGTGCTAGATTAAGAATGACGTTTTCCAACTGCTGCGGATCGACCAGAATATTCCATGCCTGTTCCGTCATCTCGAAGCGCACATCAATCCGCTCGCCGATTGCGCGCTTGAGTAGAAGGTCGATCGACTCGAAGACAGCAGGAAGGCAGACCGCCTCCGGTTGCAAAGGCTGCTTGCGCGCGAACGAGAGTAACTGGGACGACAGCTTCGCCCCGCGTTTGACAGCTGTCTGCGCGGAGGTACAGCGTTGCTGTACAGGTGCATTGGTCGCCGAGACCATCTTGATCAAGTCCAGGTTTCCGTTAATGATGTGAAGTACGTTGTTAAAATCATGCGCCACACCGCCCGTCAATTTCCCAATTGCTTCAAGCTTCTGTGCATGCATCAGTGCGCTCTGCGTTTCTTCGAGTTTCTTAGTACGCTCCTGTACGAGTGCTTCGAGAGACTCTTGCTGACGCTCCACTTCGAGCTGGGCACGCCGCTGTTCAGTGACATCGCTGCCCTGTACGAAAATAAGCGTTCCTCTTCCGTCAGTCCGATCCTTCGGCTGCAACAAGACGTCGATGTAAATATCCTCGGTGCCAGTGCTGCCATCACGACGAAGTGTTAGCTTCATTCCCTTGCCCACATGTGACTTGCCATGTGTGCGGACGGCGTCGAGTAGTTCGAAAAAGCCCTGCCCACGTAATTCGGGCAAAGCGTCGCAGAATGCCAAACCTGCAATTTTACGTTGCCCGATTAAACGAGAAAAGGCGGCATTGTGGAGTTCGATACGATGGTCGTCGTCCACAAGGACCGCTACAAATCCCGGCGATTGTTCAAACAAATCTAGCATGCGCGCATGCTCGGTCTCCAGCAGCGCATTCGCGACGCCAAGTTGCCGCGCATTAGTGGCAGCATTTAGGTACACGCGGTTGACTTCCTTTAAATACAGAATCAGCATCACAAATGCGGATGCCAGCGCATTCAGACGACCGACATACCATCCAATCGATAAACGTGTGCCGCCAGCCATAGTGATCGCGTTGTCGAAGGCCAGGGCTACCATCGCTACCCCGAGCCATGCATGCATCGGCGTGGCGAACCGTCCCGCTCGCCACAACATCCACAAGGCTAACATGATGATTACTTGGATAAGTGGCGCATAACCAGTGCTGGTAATACGGCTAAAGTCACCCTTGATATCGACGACGGGCATGGCGTCATGAAAAACTGTCACCGCCATCACGCTTGCAGCCAAGCCCAAGCCGGTAATGACAGCACATTTCCAGAATGACGCCATTACATGCTCAGCAACGTAGCTAGGTCGGCGCCACTCGGCAGCCGCATAGCCAAACAGCATGCCAGTTGAACCAAGGTGCCAAAAAAACCAGAGCCAGCTAGGCGTTTGAGTGCCTCCGAGCAACCGTATTTCGGGTACGAAGGCCCCTGGAAACGCAAAGAATTGGACTAGCAGGATGGCCGACGTGTAGACGCAGCCGCCAAACAAATACAGTAGTGCATACTGGCCTGTTTGCCGATAGTAGCCGTACAGAAGATAGGCCACCACGGCGTAGCAACTAATCGTCGCTGTCTGATACCCCGGCAAAAACGCTGCAATTGCCGGCCACTGGTCGGATGCATCCGGCATCAAAGCCGTCGTTATTATTGCGATCAAAAACGTAATGACTAATGCCTGTCGCTGAAACGGTGCCAGCGTCGATACGGCATAAGCCACTTTCGATTGAATCTGTCCAATCGGATGAATCATTCTGTGCCTCTTTAGGGTCTGCCACGTGCCGAGGTCACACGAACAAAGGAAAAATGTTTACTTAAAGCAATGCACCAGCGAAATAGCAAGATAGAGGTGTAAATCTTGCTTGTCAAAGTAGGCAACTAGGTGAACAGCCGTACAGTACCATGCGTTGCTGTAAACGATGTCGGCATCCATCATTTGACCGACGGCAAACGTCTCGCTTCCCCAACGACCGCTTTTGGCCGAACCCGGCCGTTCAGCTGAGCATATCAAGTCGCCAATGCGGAAAAGTCGCGGACTGTCACGAAGGGCAGGAACCGACCCAAAGCAGACAGTGCGACCGCGACTTGGAGCCCCACACATCGAGAACGGTACATGAGGCTAGTCCAGTGGCCGCTAATCAACTTTAGGCTAGTCGTCCGTCGAAAATCCCGTGATTGAAAGTCTTCCAAGAAGCGTAGCAACGGCCTGATAACATCCAACCCAGGGGCTTATTCCCGACTTGCCTTGCCTGATAGTGATGCCTCGTTGCGTATTGCTCATCGAGGTCCACGTGGCCGAAGTCGTCGTTGACAGACATAACAGCATTGTGTTGCGCTAGGACGAGCGCGGCGCGTGGGGCAAGGCCGGCAGCTTGCCGATGATGTTCGGCGCATGCACTTCGCTGCTTGACGCCATGCGGCCGGCAGGCTGCACACGGTGACCTTGGTGCTGGCTGATCTGGAGAGCGACGGCTGGCGCATCCCCGTGGGGGCAGATCTTGCAGCGATGTACTGCGGCGTACCGGCTGCAACGGTCGTGCAGCCACCAGCCCGGCGCGTTGAACAACTTGTCATTATTAAACTAGGCCTGACAGCAAGATGTGTCAGCCAGGCTACATTATTTAACGAATCGCTTCGAATTGTCACCAATTGCAACAAAAGAGTTGATTGGGATGTTGCCCAGTGGATAGAATTCATTTCAGTTCGAAACGATGCTCCTGCCTGCTGCCCTGGAGGCGTCGCCTTTCCCAAGCAGCCTACGCACTATCTAATTTCAATCCCGGAATGAATAAAACCATCCTCGCCAGCCTGCTGGCCTTGCCCCTGTTCGCCCCTGCCGCCCATGCCCAGGACAATGCCGTGAAGATCAGCGGCTTCGGCACCGCCGCCGTGACCTATTCGGACGACAGCCGCGCCGAATTCAATCGCCCGAACCAGGCCAGCGGCAGCGCTGCCGACTTCGTCACCGGTATCGATTCGAACCTCGGCCTGCAAGCTGACTTTGCCGTCAACGAGTGGCTGTCGCTGACCGCCCAGGGCCTGGTGCGCAAGGACGCCGAAGAACACTTCGGCGCAGAACTGAGCTGGGCCTTCGCCAAGTTCCGCATCTCGGACACCCTGAGCGTGCGCGTGGGCCGCGTCGGCCTGCCGATCTTCATGATCTCGGACTACCGCAACGTGGGTTACGCTAACACCATGCTGCGCCCGCCGGCTGAAGTGTATTCGCAAGTGCCGTTCAACAGCGTCGATGGCGTCGACATCACCTGGCGCGGCGAGTTCGGCGACACCAGCCTGACCACCCAGTTCGCCGCCGGCAACACCAAGACCCCGATCGGCAACTTCCATGCGCGCGGCGAGGAGATCCTGGCCCTGAACGTGGTAGCCGAACACGGCCCGTTCACGGTGCGTGCCGGTCATGCCCGCGTCAAGGTATCGGTCAACGACCTCACCTCGCTCAATACGCTCGTCGGTTCGCTGCGCGCCGCCGGCGCCGGTTATCGCATGCCGCAACTGACCGCGCTGGCAGGCGAAGTCGAAGCCAAGGATGCCAAGGGCACCTTCAACTCGCTCGGCCTGGCGATGGACTGGAACAATATCGTGCTGCAAAGCGAATTCGCCAAGCGCAAGACCGAAACGTACATCAACGACACCACGTCGTGGTACGTGATGGGCGGCTACCGCATCGGCAAGTTCCTGCCCTACTACACGCGCTCGGAACTGAAGATCGACAGCACCGTCAACAACACTGTGCCAACCGCGTGCCCGGCCGGTTTTCCTGCCGTGTGCACCCCGACGCTGCAGCAGCTGCGCGCCGGCGTGAGCCGCATCGCCGTCTCGGGCCCGGGTCAGGGCGAACAGACGACCGACACGATTGGCGTGCGCTGGGACATGACCCAGTCAGTGGCCCTGAAGGTGCAGATCGACCGCATCAAGCCAACCGGCAACGGCCTGTTCATCAACGCCCAGCCTGGTTTCTCCGGTCCGGTCACCGTCGGCGCCGTCGCCCTCGACTTCGTCTTCTAAGGAGCCCTCATGAAAAAATTCATCATGGCCGCGTGCGCGGCATCGAGCTTCGCCGCCCTGCCGGCACTGGCCGAAGTGGTTGCCGTCGTCAGCCCGAAGGCTGCGACAGGCACGCTGAGCAAGGACGACGTGACCCAGTTCTTCCTGGGAAAATCGACGTCGATGACCCCGATCGACCAGCCCGACGCCTCGCCGGTGCGCGCCGAGTTCTACAAGAAGGTGGCGGACAAGGACGCGTCCCAGGCCAAGGCCCTGTGGTCCAAGCTGGTGTTTACCGGCAAGGCCACGATGCCGAAGGAAGTCGCTGACAACGCCGCCGTCAAGGCTGCCGTCGCCGCCAACCCGAAAGCCATCGGCTACATCGACAAGAGCGCGGTCGATGCGAGCGTCAAGGTCGTCTTCACGGCCCCTTGATCGCCAGCCATCGTTAACAATCGTTAGCACAGGTAACAACAACAATCCCGCCACCGGCCGCGCGCCGCGTGGCGGGTCACGTTTTTCTAGGACAGCCATGAGCATCAAGCGCAGGATCTGGGCACTGCCCATCATTTCAGCGATTATCTTCGGCCTTGGCGCCGGCGTTTCCGCAACCATCGCGAACGGCGCATTGAAGTCGATCACCACCACCGAGACCGTGGACTATCCGCTGATGGACGCGACCAAGGCAATCTCGCTCGACATCGCCGCGGTTACCGTGTTACTCACCAATGCCGTCACCGAAGGCGACAAGGCCGCCATCGACCACGCCAACACCCAAGCCACCAAGATTCGCACCGACCTGCAAACGCTCGGGCAGATCCCCGGCCAGCAAGACGCCGGCGCGCGCTTGAGCACCGAATTCAATAATTACTACGCCCCGGCGCTGTCGTCGGCCCGCATCATGCTCGAGATGGAACAAGGCGATCCGCAAGCGACGGTCGGTGCAATGCAAAAAGCGCTGGCCACGCTCAACGCCGACCTGAAGAAAACCGCCGACAGCGCGCAGCACCAGTTCGCCGCCGGCATCGCAGCGAGCCAGGACAGCGTGCGCCACACCGTCATCGCGATGGTGCTGTCGGCCCTGATCGTCATTGCCGTGCTGGTTGCCATCTCATGGTTCATGGTGCGCACGATCTGGCAGCAGCTCGGCGGCGAGCCGGCCTATGCGCGGGGTATCGCGCAAGCCGTCGCTGCAGGCGACCTGTCGATGGAGATCCACACCGACGCTGGCGACACGGGCAGCCTGCTGGCCGCGCTGAAGGAAATGCGCACGCGCCTGGCCACGCTGATGGGTGACATCAAGAGCTCGGCCGACGCTATCGCCAGTGCCAGTAGCGAGATCGCCGTCGGTAATGCCGACCTGGCCAACCGCACCGAATCGCAAGCCTCGAATGTCGATCGCACCACGCGCGCAATGGCTGAACTGACGGGCGAAGTACGCCAGAACGCCGCCAACGCCAGCGAAGCGAGCGCGCTGGTGGCCACCGCCAACGACATCGCCACCCGTGGCGGCGACGTCGTCGGCGGCGTGGTCACGACGATGGGCGACATCAGCGCCTCGTCGAAAAAGATCGTCGATATCATCGCAACCATTGATGGCATCGCCTTCCAGACCAATATCCTGGCCCTGAATGCGGCCGTGGAAGCGGCGCGCGCTGGCGAGCAGGGTCGCGGCTTTGCCGTGGTTGCAAGCGAAGTGCGCACGCTGGCGCACCGCTCGGCGGCGGCGGCCAAGGAAATCAAGGCGCTGATCGGCGACTCGGTGGCCAAGGTCGGTGCCGGCACCGTGCTGGTGGACGAAGCCGGCGCCACGATGGCGCAGATCGTCGAATCGGTGCGCAAGGTGCAGACCATCATGGTCGAGATCCGCGACGCCGGCGCGCGCCAGAACGCGGGCATCGAAGACATCGGCCTGGCCATTAGCAGCATCGACGAGATGACGCAGCAAAATGCGGCGCTGGTCGAAGAAGCCTCGGCCGCGGCCGAATCGCTCACTGGCCAGACCGGCCACCTGACCGATGCGCTGGCAGTGTTCAAGCTGGCGCACGTGCCGGCCGCCGGACCTGCATCGTCACCATCGCGCCTGGCACTGGCGCGCTAGAGCGCCACACAGGCTGACGCGGCATGCCCCGAGCCGCGTCAGCACTGTTGTGAAAACCCAGCTTTGCAAGCTGACCACAACCGTAATGGCTTTACCAAGAGTGTTTCATCGTGATCAATGCGGCTTACTCGATAAAGCAGCGAGGGAAATGAGGGGGGCGAAGGCCCTACATACAATTCTCCAAGGAATTTATTGGGGTGGAGCCATCTCGACCAATCGTTGATGATAGCAAGGTGTTTGCCCGGAAAATGCGTACCACCCCACGGGCGTGTAATGCGGCTTCTAACCGAGTCCGACTGTTCAGCTCAGCATAGCACCCGTATCAGGCTGTAAAAGTCACAGACCGACACGACAGACCGGAATCGACCCAAAGCGGCCGGTGGCGGGATATGAGGTTAAGACCCTTTCGCCACGAATTTAAGCCATACTCACGTACCAGTTTTCCGGATCCTGCCGTAGGGCCGAGCTGTTTAAAAGGCCGGGTATACCT
>Ga0308164_10002744_pt1 | contig 16948 bp, 13 predicted proteins | sample PhyTR2_FD_201031 | JGI IMG/M metagenome (GOLD analysis project Ga0308164, IMG submission 201031) | Phyllosphere microbial communities from UC Gill Tract Community Farm, Albany, California, United States - DLSLT.R2 | ecosystem: Host-associated > Plants > Phyllosphere > Unclassified | place: USA... | reverse complement strand
GCGGAAGAGCGCCAGGCACTGCTGCAGCAAGAGAAGGCCAATATGGCCGCCGAGCTGCAAGCGATGGAAGACCAGCAAGTTGCTTCAGCTTCGGCTGAGCAGCACGACGACGGCGAGTAATCGTCTGAGTTGAAAGCGAAAACGGCACCCTGCGGGGTGCCGTTTTTTTTCGCCTGCGTTTTTGGTAAGGGACGTCAGCAGATACTGCCACCGATGCTCTTGCCGCTCACAAGGTCGAATCCGAAGCTGCACGCGTAGTCGTTCTGTTTGCTCAACGTGCAAGTCAGATGTTCGTGATCCTTGTGGCGGACGCGCATCCCGCTGCCTTCCGTGCATGGGTCATGCTGGTCCGGCCCAATGGCATCGAAGATCTGCCTGGCCGCATTGCCTTCGATGAAAAATACCACTTTTTTATCCTTAAGCCTGGGCGCTGTTGGATCTCCAAGTCCGCCGCCATAGATCCGGTACGAGGCAGCCGTCTGCAGATACGGCCCGGGATCGGTGTCAGCGGCGATCACAGGTAATACGAGTAGAAAAATGAGAGGGCATAAGCGATGAATGTTCATGGGGTCGTCTCAACGTAGATCGATGTGGACATGATCGTCATGCTCTCGCTGCATATGTCAGGTCACGCTTTTTCGGTGCAGGACATAACCCGCGAAGAGTCCACACAACGACAAACCAAAGGCCGCATATGCCTGCAGAAAGTACGCAGAGCCTTGTTCAATGCGTAAGTGCGGGCCGACATCAGGTGAGTGAAGTTCCAGGAACAGGCTCCCGAACCATATTGCGATAGATAGAAAGCAAATGATGCCGAACCAAGGTTTGATGCGGGCACCGACGAAGCAGATGATTGCTGCAGCCAGACCGATTTTCCAGAAGAGATCTGCAGAAGGCTCCTTGTCACTGACTTCGGCAAACACGGTCGCCGGGTAGGCCAGGACGGTCAAAACGGCGAGCTTCAATATTGCGCGGTGAGTGGAACGTAGCATTTCGGACGCCCCTTCTGATTGATGCCCTCGTTGGCTGGATGGTTTGATGGGATGCGCCACCTGAGGATAGTCAGCCATTCCGCATCGTTCTGGCTTACGCGCAGTCAAGCTGGAAACCTGCTGCGGCGTCAGGCCGGGGCGCTGTCTTGGCAACGGCTCCGGAGCTCGCGACCTATCAGATTGACCATGGTTGCCGAGCATCCTGTTGTGTTAGTTTGGCTATCTCATTATGGAGAATCCGCATGCCCCAGCCACCAGCCTTGATCATTATCGACATGCAACAAGGCATGCAATCCGCGACCCTGCCACTACGCAATAACCCGACCGCCGAAGACATGATCGCCCGGCTGCATACGGCCTGGCGGGCGGCAGGGCATCCGGTCGTCAGCGTGCGCCATATCAGCCGCTCACCTGACTCCGTCTTCGCACCGGGCCAATGCGGCGTGGAATTCCAGCCGCGTTTCCAACCATTGGCCCATGAGCACGTGGTCGAGAAGAGCGTCCCTGACGCCTTCATCCACACCGGCCTCGAGCGCTGGCTGCATGCGCGCGGTATCACGCACCTGGTGATCGTCGGCGTCAGCACCAACAATTCGGTCGAGGCCAGCGCACGCACTGCAGGCAATCTGGGCTTTTCCACCATCGTGGTGTCGGATGCAACCTTCACGTTCGACAAGGCGGATTTTGGCGGCACGCACCGCAGCACCGAGGACGTCCATTTGATGGCTCTCGCGAACCTGCACGGCGAATACGCCGAAGTCATGTCGTGTGATGACGTGCTGCGTCGCTACGAAGCGGGCACCGGGTGACATGAAATCCGGCACCGACCAGCGTGCTGCTTCCGTTGCCCTAAAGCCCTGGTCAGCCGAACACCCCCTCAGCATGGAATGGTCTACACTCACTTGTCTTTTCAATATCCCGAAATTTTGCCAAGGAGTGAACCATGAACAAACAATGGATGAGTGCTGTCCTGTTCGGCGCCGTGTGCGCCTCCGCCAGCGCTGCCGACATGTCGGTCACGCTGAAAATGGCGACCGATAAAGGCGAAGGCGCCAGCATCGGTACCGTGAAGATCAGCGAAACCCAATACGGCGTCGTGTTCACTCCCGAACTCAAGGACCTGACCCCGGGCCTGCACGGCTTCCACGTGCACGCCAACGGCAGCTGCGCACCGAACCAGGCAGATGGCAAGACCGTTCCTGCAGGCGCCGCCGGCGGTCACCTCGACCCGGCCAACACCAAGAAACACGGCACCCCATGGGGCGATGGCCACCTGGGCGATCTGCCAGGCTTGAGCGTGGACGCCAAAGGCATGGCCACCAACCCAGTGCTGGCCCCGCGCATGAAAATGGCGGACCTCAAGGGCAAGGCCCTGATGGTGCACGTCGGTGGCGACAACCACGCCGATCATCCAGCACCGCTGGGTGGTGGCGGCGCCCGCATGGCTTGCGGCGTGATCCAGTAATCCGCTAAAAGAACAAGCAGCAAACACACAGGGCCCATCGCTTGTACACCAAGCGATGGGCCCTGCGTCATTTCAACCCTTCGTTACGGCTGCGGATTCCAGCCTTCCCCAGCGCCGAACGCCGAGAACACCTGGGAGCGAGTCGAGAATCCAGCCTCCACCTCATCGGCGTGCAGCAGGTAACCGCCCACGCGGCGCGACAGGTCCAGTGGCACGCCGGCGAGGTCGGTGCTGCCGTACTCACGCCATCCGCTCACCGCATTGGGCACCACCGGATTGGGTGCCGGCTGGCTGTTCACGCCTAGTCCGGCCCAGCCTGCGGGCGCCACGTGCCGGTCCATCCGGGTGTTGATGAATGCGATGTTGTCGTAGCTCGCGGTGCCGCCCGGGCTGCGCGCCAGCCAGGTGGCGCCATCCGGCACCTCGCTCTTGAGCGGGCCGCGGCCCGGACCACGCGTCAGCGCGCTGTTGAGGAACACAAAGCCCTTGTCAGCCGGATTGATCACGCGTGCCTGCAGCACGTAACCGCCGCTGGTCGGGCTGGAGGTGTCGCCGATCGTGCGGATCTCGCTTTCTTCGAACAGCGCGGCGCGGCTGCCGCCCCAGATGAAGTCCACGTTGCCCGATACCAGGCTGCGGTAGAACCAGTTGAACCCCTTCAGGTTGAGCGTGTCCTGCTCGCTGTAAAACGCGCTGTTTCTGGCGATCAGGCGGCCACCGTCATTGTTGAAGTACAGTGTTTCGGCCTGGCCGGTGGTGGGACCGCGCAGCGTCGTGTTGTCGATGCTGAGGGTGTCGAGCACGAGCATGTCCGACGTTTCGACCAGCATCACGGCGCGCCCGCCGGTCGCCGCTGCAGCAGCGTTTGCCACCTGGCTTGCGCCGGTAAATGGGTTGAGCGTGTTGTGGTTGGTATAGCGGATCACGACACCGTCGCGGCTCTGGCCCACGATGCTGACATTGTCCTTGCCACGCAAAAAGAGCAGCTCCTCGTACGCGCCATTCATCACCCGGATCGTCACCGGTTCGGCCCTGGCGAAGTTCTGCATCGCGTAACTGAGCGCCCCCTGTACGGTGCGGAAATCGGCCACGCCATCGTCGTCCACCGTCACGCTCGCGCCACTCGGTGCAGCCGCGCGGGTGGTAAATGCCCATCCAGCAGGCTTGCCGATGCCCCGGAACGGCACACCGCCAAGGCTGGTGCCCGTGAAGACGCCGTCGGCGATCGCCACGTAATACCCCGTGTTGTAATCCAGCTTGTTACTGTGCAGCTTGATGGTCACCGTATTGCCGGCAATCTGGATCGGCGTCGTGTTGACCTTGCGGATCTGGTCCTGGCCCGGATAACCAAGCATGTCGGTTTCACCGGTCAGCTTGATCACATCCACCAGCGCGTCGTCCGCCTGGCGGAAGACCCGGATCGTGCCGCCCGTGCCGAGGACCGGCGGCTTGTCGAATACCAGCTTGAGCGTGCTGTCGACGTAGGCGGCACCTTCCATCGCGGCCGGCACGGCGACGCCATCGAGCTGGTACACCTGGGTCGGCTGGACGAATTGCGGCGAAACCGTCACTGCGATCGCGCGCGTCGTGGTCGCATCCGAACCGGCGCGGAACAGGATGTCGGCCGTGCCCGCGCCGACCGGCGTGATCGTGGCCACCGCGCCGTCGAGCGTGACGGTGGCCACCGCAGGATTGCTCGACGCGGCAGTGAAGCTGTCGGGCGTGCCGTCGGCCGCCACCGCAGTGACCTGCACCTGCAGCGGGGCATCGCCAGCTTCGGCGGCCCAGGTCGGCGTGCCGGGGGCGAGCGTCAGCTGCACCGGTTTCATGCGCGGATCGCCAATGCGCACGTCGTCGATCTGGAAGCTCTTGTTGGCCGTGTACAGGCCGACCCGACCGCGCGCGGCAAAGCTGCTGTCGGTGACCGAGCCGAGATTTTCGCCGTCGAGATACACCGTCAGCGTGGTGCCGACCATCTCGAACCGCACCGTATAGAACTGGGCGTCCATCGCGATCGGTTTGCGCACCGCGCGCTGCCGGTTGAGCGCTGCATTCAGCATCTTGACGATTTCGACCTGGGTGCTGGTGGTGGCATTCTGCACGTTCAGGCCGGCGCCGTACCAGTTGTTGACATCGACGTAGCGCGTGACCAGGAACAGGAACTTGTTCCCGGTGGTGCCGTTGGTCATCGGCCGGATGCGGGCTTCGACAAAATAGTCGCCCGGCGGCACGGCGCCCATCTCGCTGTCCTTGATCAGGGCCAGCACGCCGCCGGTCGTGGCTGCCGTGTATTGCAGCACCTTGTTGGCGCTGCCGGCAGCTTCCGTCACCACGCTGAAGGTGCCGTTCGGGCCCGGCAATGGTTTCAGGTCCCATTTGGCGCTGCCGCCATTCTGGAAGTCGTCGCAGAAGTAGAAGCCCGTCGCGGGGCAGGCCAGTGTTGGGCCAGTATCGACGACGACTTTGCCGGTGCCGCTGATGGTCGTCACCAGCTTGCCGCCGCCAGCCTGCGCCAGCGCATTGGCCTTGACCAGCGGGATCGGCCGCGCGCTGAAGGCGTACGGTGGGGTCCAGGTGACGGTCGTCGGCACGCCGCAGGCGCCGAGCGGTTTGGCGTTGAGCAGCGAACCGGTGTCCTTGAAAGCGCCGGGAATCGTGCCGCCGAAATTCTCGACGACGTCGCTGCAGGCAGTGGCGCCCGCGACTTCGAATACATTGTTGTTCGACAGGATCTTGGCGGCGTGGCCGACGCCGACGTAGTAGCTGGTGGCGTAGACCGGGTGCGACGTCGAACCGACATAGTAGTTGTTGAACAGGTGCACCTGGCCATAGCGCACGCGCGGTGCGCGGCTGGTGACGTCGCGGAACACGTTGTTGCTGAACGTGACGCGCAGTTTGCCCTCGTCAGCCGTTGCGCCGTCGCCGCTGCCGACCAGGTTGTTCTTGTTGTGCTCGCCGAAGACGTTGTACGACACGGTGACGTAGTCGGACGCGTTCGTGATATCGACCGCGCCGTCATGGCACTGCTTCACCTTGCCGTTCTCGACAGGCAGGAAATTGTCGGTGCGCGGGACGTCGGTGAAGCTGTTGTGGTCGATCCAGACATGGGTCGAGCCTGTCACGGAGATCGCGTCAAAGGCGCTGTTCCAGTTGCCGCTCGAGCCGTCGTTCGGGTCCCAGACGGGCGCGACGTCGCACGGATTGACGAGCTTGAGGTTGCGGATGATGATTTGCGAGACGTTGGACAGGATGATGTGGCCGTTGACGATGCCCGCATTGGCGCCGCCGATCAGCGTTGTATTGCTTTTCAGGCGCACCGCGCCGCGCGCCGCCTGGTCCGCATTGCTGGTGTAGGGCTGGCCTTCGCTCATGTCGAGTACGCCGACGAGCTTGATGATCTTGTTGTCGACGCCGCCGTTCTGGATCGCCGCCAGCAGCTGGGCGCGGTTGGTCACCGTATAGATCTGAGATTCGACGGCATTCGCGCCGCCGACGGTGCCGCCGGCCTGGCTGGCCCAGCCATCGGCAGGGGCGCTCTGGCGCGCCGGATCGACTGCAGCCGCAGCGTGTCCGCTGCTGGCGAAAAGTAGGGCAGCGCACAGCGCTGCGTGCAAACGTGGATAGTGCATGTGTTTCTCCTGGTGGAGGAAATGAGGCCGCAAGCCCGCCGCCGCGCTTGACGCGCTGCCGGACTGTCCTTGAATGGCGAGAGACGCGAGGTCAGGCGCGTGGTTTGCGTCCGTTGCGGACGAGCGCCAGTGCCGCCAGGCCGCCCATCAGGATCGCAGGTGCTCCGGGTTCGGGCACTTCCATTGCTGTACCGGTTTCGAGGCGCGCGCTCAGTGCGCCGAACTCGCTCCAGTCGATCCCGCTCAGGTCGAGCGCGATCGTGTGACTGTCGATGATCGACAGGCCAGGGATGCCGGTGACGCCGCCCATGCCGGTCAGCGTGAATGCCGTGACCGGCAGTGCGTTACCGAGGTCGAAGCGCATGCTGTAGGCGCCGGGCGCGACGGCGTAGTTGGCGATCACGGTCAGCATGCCGTAAGCAGAAAAGTCGATCCCGAACAGGAAATCCGACGTGAGGAATTCCACGCCGGTGTCGGTAGGGTCGAGCTTGCTTGTATTGGCGCCCGGGCCGGCCGCGAAGCCCTGATCCAGTCCGAGCATGCCGTCGGCGGCGCCGTTGTAGGTGGCAGTGATGCTGGCGTCTTGCAGCATCAGGGGCGCCGCGTGCACGGCCCCCTGGCCCAGTGCGACGAGCGCAAGGGCTTGCAGTAGATAGTTGGTTTTCAAGATGTCTCCGGCTTGTATTTTTTTAACTGCGAAGTAGGCTCGATGTCAGAGCCGGTGCCGATCTGGTTGATGCGTCAGGCTACCGGACGATGCATCGCGCCTAACCGGTTCATCGATTCTAGATTGGCCCAACCAAATCCGCAAGTTGGTAAACCAAGGCAGGAGATTATTACAACAATTTTAATATTTGGCGCTAGCTGGCCCAGCGTCAGTTCAACCACCGAATACGCTTCAACTCCGCTTTGACGAAGGCGTAGATAACGGGTGCCGCGACCATGCCGGCCGGCCCGAACATGATCTCGAACGCGAACAGCACGATCAGCAGTTCCCAGACTTTCGCGCCGATGCGGTGGCCCTGAATACGCGCGCTCAGGAAATATTCCAGCTTGTGGATGACGAGGAGGAATACCGCTGAAATGACAGCGGCCGGGAACGCAACGCTCAGCGCGATCGTGCAGATCAGGGTGTTCGACACGATATTGCCCACGACGGGCAGCAGACCGAAGAGGAACGTCGCCAGGATGAGGGTTTTGACGTAGGGAAGATTCCAGCCCAGTGCCGGCATCACGGCTAACAGGTACACCCCCGTCAGCGTTGCGTTGATGGCGGCAATCTTGGTCTGCGCCCAGGCCACGTTCTTGAACGCGGTGGCCAGCATGCTCCAGTGGCGGTGCCAGGTCCGGTAGAACACGGAATGCCTTGTTTCGTCGGTCGGTGTGACGGTAATGCTCACCGCGGCCAGCACCCCCGTGATCCAGCCGATCACGGTCAACAGCAGGCTGCGCAGAATGCCCGAGCCAATGCCCGCGACCGCATTGACATGCTCCTTCAAGGTGTCCGACGCCAGTTCGCGCATCTCGAAGAGTGATTGCGGCACGTACTCCGCCAGCGCCGGCGGCAGGAACTGCTTGATCTGCGTGATCGTCTCGGCCACCTTCAGCGAGAACGCACGCAACGATTCGCCCTCGAGCAGCCGAACCACCAGAACGGTGATGATGGCGAGCACCGCGATCGACCCCAGGCCGACCACGAAGCTCGCGATGAATTCGTGCGAACGCAGCTTTTTGTACAGGTCACGCGTGCGCAGGATGCTCAGCAGGCCGCGTGTGAGCACGAATGCCAGAAGGCCGGCCAGCAGCGCCGGTACTGCGTGCAGCATCAGGGCCAGAAGCAGGCAGACGACGAAGATCGCGGTCGCCGCGTCGCGCGGGAGATTGAATTTGTAAGTGGTCATGGAGTTCTGTTAGCGAGGTGCATTCGCCAGCTGTGCTTGTCGTAGGTCAGGCGGAGTGTATTTGCTTGCGCCTATCAGGGTACCAGTGAACACTGGTATGACGACAGATCTGGATAGCAATCGGTCGGCGCATTTTTCAACTATCGCTGGTGTGCTCCCGCAGCCGCGTCAAGTCCGACACCGCGCTGTTCGGATACCAAGGCACGCCCGTCATCCGGCAGATGCCACACTCGCGCTGAGCGGCAGATATGCGCCAGCCACTCACTATGCTCACACGGCACCGGGCGGGCCTGCCCGCCATGCATCAGCAGCACAATGTAAACAGTTAGACCTCCCATATTGTCAAGAAGAAGATCAGTTATTTGAGCGCGAGCCTACAGGTTTCGGGCTGGCCAAGTCCAAACCTGCATGATATGTAATTACTATCAATAGCGTATCTAGCAATAGTGTAAAAACGAAATTACTTTAAGGAAAGTAAAAAAAGACGATCATGTGTGGCCAGAAATAGTCAGCAACACACCCAAAGTGTCTGGGTGTAGCAGGCCTAGTTTGCACTGTCGAGGTCAAGAAGGACTTGGCCTAGGGTTTGGAACAAGCTTTAGCCAGCTTTACCCTTCTAACAAAGACTATTTTTACTTGTGGAAACGAGAAGTACGCGGGTGATTGAACACAATTGACAACGTTCGAAGTCAGGTATAGCCTGTCGAAAAACTACGCTATCTGCGTACCGACTACTACCTTGATCGAGCTGGAGGCAACACATGAGTACTAGCAATTTTACTACCAAAGCAACCGAAAAATTCCTACTTAAGGCCGGTTCTTTGGGCCTCTCGCTAGAAAAGGTTACCGAACTCTTTGACCATGTGCAGCTCCACCCCCAAGAGGCCAATGTCTACTGTCCGATTGGTGAGTCTATCCTCAAATACATATCTTGGAACGGATTCAATGTTCTCTACGTGGAGGATCAATCTCAAGATGAGATTTGGTTCGTCGATATTTTTGAAGACCGTGATCCTCCTCCTCCACCAAAAAAACCAAGCTTAATCGCTAAAGTTGCACGTTCCTTTCTTCGGTACGAAGTAATGCACGAGCTTGGAAAAATGATCGATCGCCTAGTGGACCACTGGCCTGAATCCGAAATCGATATGGAAATTAGCTGCAGTATTAAAGAGCAGATTGTGGGAATTAACAAGGCAAGTACTTCAGCCTTTTTATCTGAAAAGCTTCCTTATTGGAATTTAGATGAAGAAGAGTTTTTGTCTGAACATAAAACTAATAAAAAAATCAGTGTAATCATTAAGGAGGACTATGAGGCGGGCAGCCAAGATGATGACTTTTATAAGACATTTGATAAATATACTATTGATCAAGTTAGGGCTAGCAGATTGGCAGCCAGCTCTAGTATGAGAAGTCTTACGATAGAATCAAACCTACAGTCGCCTTCTTGGAGGCGGCCATCGAAGTTAAAAAAGAAAAATTGGACTCCCTATGAAAAACTTTGGAAAACTAATCCTACTTCAAGAAATAGAAAGAACTTGAAGATCAAAGAAAGGTGCCGAGCTGAGCGAGGGGCAACCTATTTTTTAGAGGTCGTATTATTTTCAAGATTCTGCTCGACATTGCAGTCGATAAAAAACATACATATCGAATCTAAGGAATTATGCACGACGGATAGCAAGTTTCCCTGTTTAGAGAGCGATTTGAGATTTGCGGAAGCGTCTAATTCAAAATCTCTTTCGTTATCTGTTAAGGACTTCTATTTTGGGAGTTCCTTTAAAAAGCTAAGTAGCGATAATAAAATTTTTGATGAAGCTGAAAACGGTGAAAACTTTAAAATTGAGCAGCCATGCATAGATTCCTCGAGATTTTCACGAAAATACAGGACCGAAGCTAGAAATGCTAACATTGGCATTCCAAAAGCCTATTCGCAGAAGCCGAAATTACTAAGTTGGAGCGAAAAAATAGCAGACCAAGGAGGGCAGCATGAGTATGAATAAGCCTGATTACGAACAAGCTTTTGCTGATGGACTAGCTGAAGTAGCTAAGATAAAAAGTGCAAAGGGGATGGATTCAGAAAAAACAACTATTCCGAAAGTTAACCCCAAAACCTTGCGTGCATCCATGGGCATCTCTCAACAGGTCTTTGCTGAAAAATTTGGCATTCCACTGGCAACCTTACGCAACTGGGAACAAGGACGTACTGATCCGGATGCCCCAACAAGCGTACTTCTTTACTTAATAAGTCGCTTTCCGGAATTGGTCGCTACTGAAATTGGTAAGTTACATAACCGGTGAATAGGAATTGACTAAACCTGTTTCTAATCAGGTTTAGTCAATATACTTATGATAAGTTGGCGTACTTTATCAATAGTAAAAATTTGAAGTGACAAAATATTCTAGTAACTTATGCATAAAGTTTCTTCATTTCCATCTGGCCATGTTTTTCTGGATGCTAAGTGGCGACACTCTCACTAGTGGGTCTTTGGGTGGGGTGCGTATAAATGCAAAACGTGGAGGTCTATTTAAATGAATAGATGCATTACTCGTAACAGAAAGCATCAATCGGATGCATATTAGCTCTTGTGGCCGCGGGCATGATGCTGAAAACGATCCCAACTGCGGTCGGAAAACCGATCGCCATGACGATTGACCACCATTTAACATAGCGTAGGGAAGTTGGTGGTCATTTTGGACGCACAAAAGCTCAGCCAATGACCCAGTCTGACCAAGCCACCAAGCAGCGACAGGGTGGGAACTTTTACTAAGAGCTGTAACGAAATATAGTGACGCTGAACACCTAGCGCATAGTAAATTCGGATTTCGCGCGTTCCTTCCATCACCGAGACCACCATGATGTTAATAACGCCGATACCGCCCACTAGCAGCGATGCGCTGACGATTCGCCTGGGATCGTTATCATCATACCGATAATTTTTTGACGGCTTCTCCCAGCGGTGCTGCGGTTTAGCCCTTCAAGTTTAATCTTATGCGCGGATGCACAATAGGCCCGTCAGGTAGCCTTGTACTGCCTATAGCTGCTCGATTTTGGCGACAATAACCGTGATGTTTATATTGAGCCTGGGTTGCCAGCAATTGTACTGACCAACGTGAGCGGGGGGTACACAACCATCTTTGGAAAAACCTAAGGTTTCGCCATGCTCTTCATTTATGCCAATGATCTGGAGAAACTCGCAGCCTACTTCGATAAATTTCCTACCGGTTCTCTTGCAACTGTAATTTTCGGCCGCTACGGCGCATGGTAGTGCCGAAGTTGCCGAATAGGGCAAAGGCTGGCGACCCATTGCCGGTCCTTATTGAATAGAGGTGCCTTGTAGTAGGTATTGACGGTAGGAGTAGGGGACCTATCTTTACTCACCCACGTATTGTGAGTCGCAGATCAGGCGCCGTTTTAGACGTGTTGTCTCTATTAGAGAAACTACCTTCTCAATAATAAAAGCTGCGATGTCGCCTGCCAGCTTCCGGGTACCCAACATGCAAAGGCGAAATTTTTAGGTGCCGTCTTCATCCGTCGCTCGCTTGCTCCCGCAACCACGCCAGCGCCGACGCTGCGCTGTTCAACACCGAGATATGCCCGTCATCCGGCCGCTGCCACAGCCGCGCCGAGCGGCAGCTGCGCGCCAGCCACTCGCTGTGCGCACATGGCACGACGCGGTCCTGCGCCCCATGCACCAGCAGCACCGGCTGCACAATGCGCGCGCAGTCGAAGCCCCATGGCGTGACATACGCCAAGTCGTCGTCGATCAGGCCACCCGGGCCTTCGCTCAGCGCCGGTCGGACCACGCTGTCGAACCACGACCAGGTGCCGGACAGCTCGGCCCAGTCCTCGGGCGTGAACATCTCGCGATCGAATTCCTGATTGAGCCCCTCGTGCTGCACCTTGGCCGCATGCCCCTGTGCGGCCGCCCGCAGCGATGCCGCGCCCGATGCCGTCATCCCATTAAACCAGTCCAGGCCCGCCGCATCGAACGGCGCCAGGCCCGCGATACTGACGGCCGCGATGACCCGCTTGGGCAGCAGCGCCGCGCAGGCCAGTGCGTGCGGGCCGCCGCCCGAATGCCCCATGACGGCGAAGTGCTCGATCCCGAGCTGGTCGGCGATGCGCGCGACGTCCTCGGCGCACGAGGCGACATCGCGGCCGCTCTTCGCGCTCGATCCGCCGTAGCCGGGCCGGTCGTAGCCGATCCAGCGGATGCCCATTTCGAGCGCGGCGGCAAACAGCGGGGCGGGCGGCTTGCCGATGTTCGGCGTGCCGTGGTGCCAGAATACGGTCAGCTCGGGTTCCTCGAACTCCGGCTTCCAGTCGTAATAGTGCAGCACCCGGCCATCGCCCAGCGTCAGTTCGTTCTCCTGCATTGCATGCCTTTCATCGCTCGATGGCGTGATGCTACAACGAGAAACGGGCTGGCGCGCACTCGTCATGCACGCCAGCCCGTTCAGGTCCTGCTACCCAAGCGAATTATTTCGCCGTTTCGCGCGCCTTGCCGAACGGGTCGCCCGCTTTCCAGGTCGGCATCTTCGGCGCATCGGCCACCGCGCGGCCCAGGTTCAGCGTGAACTGTGCCTGCTGCACCATGCCCGACAGATCCCAGCTCGGATCATATTCGTCGCCCACCTGATGGTACTTGGCACGGTAGGTCTTGGCCTTGGCGTTGTTGGCTTCGACGTCTTTCACCCAGCTGCTGCCGGCGCCAACCGAGAAGGCGGGCACGCCGGCCTTGGCGAAGCTGAAGTGGTCGCTGCGGAAGTAGCCGCCGCCCAGATCCGGCTTGCTTGGTGCAATCACCAGGCCCATCGACTTGGCCACCGTGGCTGCCATCGCGCCCAGTTCGGTGCGCTCGCTGCCCGGCACGCTGACGTCCTTGACCAGGCCGACCCAGTTCAGGCTATCGAGGTTCAGGTTGGCGGCGGTCTTGGCGATTGGCCACAGGGGCGCGGCCACGTAGGCGGCGCTGCCCAGCAGGCCTTGCTCTTCGGCGCCGACCCACAGGAACATCTGGCTGCGCTTGGCCGGGTTCTTCACTGCCTCGGCGGCCATCGCCAGCAGCGCGCCGGTGCCCGATGCATTGTCGACGGCGCCGTTGAAGATCGTGTCGCCCTCGGTGCCTTGCTTGCCCATATGATCCCAGTGCGCCGAGTAGATCACCACTTCGTCTTTCAGCTTCGGATCGGTGCCCGGCACGACGCCGGCCACGTTGAATTCTTCCAGCGAGCGCACCTGCGCGCGCGCCTCGCCCTTGACGCGGGCATTCAGGGCGACCGGCTTGAAGTTCTTGTCTTCGGCGGCGGCGCGCAGCTTGTCCAGATCCTGGCCGGCGGCCGCGAACACCTTGCGCGCCGTGTCGTCGGTCATCCAGCCCTGCAGGCCGCTGCCCACTTTGCCTTCGGTGAGCTGGAAGCGCTCGGCATTGGCCCAGCTGTTCTGCACCACGCTCCAGCCATACGAGGCCGATGCATCGGTGTGGATCAGCAGGACGCCGGCTGCGCCCTGGCGCGCCGCTTCTTCGAGCTTGTAGGTCCAGCGACCGTAGTAGGTCAGGCCCGCGCCGTTGAAGCGGTTCGCTTCGGCGGCGGTCGGCGCCGGATCGTTCACCATCATCACGATCACTTTGCCCTTGACGTCCATGCCCTTGAAGTCATCCCACTTTTCTTCCGGCGCCACGATGCCGTAGCCGACGAAGACCATCTCGGCGTCGAGCGTGTGATCGGCCTTGCCGTCGCCCGGGCCCCAGACCCAGTCCGCGCCGAACTGCAGCGGCACGGCCTTGCCGTTGGCGACGATGCCGACATTGCTCTTCTCGGGCAGCGAGCGCACGCCGGCGATCTTGACCGGCTGGCGGAAGCTCTTGCCGTTGCCGGGTTTCAGGCCCACGGCGGCGGCTTGCGTTTCAAGATACGTGACGGTCAGCTCGCCGCCGCGCTGGCCGGTACCGCGGCCTTCAAGTGCGTCGGATGACAGGAACGCCATGTGCGCGCGCAGCGGCGCTTCCTGGACGGTGGCCTTGGCCCTGGTCTGGGCATGGGTCGGGAAGGCCAGCGCGAGGCTGCCGGCGAGGACGGAGAGGATGAGGGAAGAGACGATCTTGTGCATGGAGTCCTGCTGCGAAGTGAATGCCGCGAAGTTGACGCTGCATGGTTAATCAAGCCATTCATCGGGAAGGGCGCACTCGTGGCGCGCGCGGCCATTTTATGACAACTTGTCAGTAAAACCGCAGGATATCGGTCGACATCGTCGCGCCCACCTGCGGCGCCACGCCTTGCCGGTCCGCTGGCAAGAGATGCCGCGGCAGGCCGGGAATGTGTTCCTGCACCGTGATGGCGAAGACCTCGTTGGGCTCACTTTCGATCTCGACCTGCAGCACCCGGTCCCCCATCCCGTACAGCGACAGCGACCACGCGCTTTCCTTGTCACTGAGCGTCACGCCGTCGACGCGCGAGCGCAGCGCCCTGGCGCCCTGCATGGCCAACGCAATATGCGGGGCACGATTGGCCGAGCGCACCGTGAATCTGGCCAGCCGCACCTTGCCGACGTGGTTGCGCAGGATGAAACACTCGGGGAATGCGATCCCATCGTCACGCGGCGCGACGGCATACCACTGGGGGGCGCTGCGCAGGCCGAACACCTCGACGAAGACGGTCGGCTTCGCGCGGCCCGCGAAGAGGTCGCGGCGCCAGTCGTCAAGCGGCTGCTGCGGCAGCAGCCAGTAGGCGCGCCACGAGTTCATGTCCTTGTAATAGACCAGCCCCTCGAGGTTCGCGGGTGCGACTGCCTGCCCACGTGGCGCCGCCGCGCCATCCGGCAGTGCCAGGCAGGCCGCCAGCGCCAGTGCCAGCGCGCCGGCGACAGCGGCTCTGCTCTGCAGCATCAGCAGGGGGCCGGCAAAGCACAGCATGGGAAGCGCCATCAGCATCGGCGGAACGTGCATGTGGCCCGGGGCGAGCAGGATCCAGGCATCGCGCAGCGCCGGCGGGAGCAGGCTCGCGGCCGGCGCCAGGCCGGCCAGCAGCACCAGCAGGCGTAGGGTAGGGCCTTGCTGTTTGCCCCAGCGCGTATGCAGCAGCGTGAATGCGCCCAGCGCCGCCACCAGCGGCCAGGCCAGCAGCGGGGCGAGCGTTGGCAGGAACACGGCGGCAAAGAGCAGCACCAGCGTCGGCCAGGCCAGCGCGCCGAGCACCGTCGCGGCCGTGCCGACACTGCGACGCAGCAGGTACAGGCCGGCCACGAATACGCAGGCCGTGACGACGGCAACGGTCAAAGGCAGGCGGTGTTCACCGGCCAGGCCGGCGGCGGCCAGTTCGCCATCCCAGCTCCAGGTGCCCACGCGTACCACGAGCAGCAGGAAGCACACGCCAAACGCGCCCTGCGCTGCATCGAGGACACCGTCCTCACCGAACTGGCCCCGCCAGGCGCCGGCCAGCATCAGGCAGGACAGGATCGCTGGCACCCACACGAGCCACGCCGCATGGTGGACGGGGCCGATGATCGGCAGTGCAAAGTAGACGTGCGCTGCCTGCGCGCCCGGTGCCAGCGGCGCCGCGCCATAGGTACGGGCGAGGCGCAGCATGGCGTCGCCCAACTGGCGCGGCGCGGTGCCGGCGGCGCGTGGCTCGCCGCCCCCGAACAGCAGCACCGGCGCATCGAGCCGGGTCAGTGGGCCGATATGTGGCGCGTCGCCCAGCAGCCATGCCAGCGTCGCAGTCGCGGATGCGCCGCGCAGCTCGGGCGCCGCCCGCATCCAGCCCGCCAGCGCCGGCGCGCCCGCGCCGCTCGCCTCCAGCATGCGTAGCGGGCCATCGACGGCGCCATCGAACCGGAGCGCCATGCCGATGCGGCCTGCCAGCGGGTGCTGTTCGACAAATCCTCGGGACCCCAGCATGCCAACCCGCTCGCCGTCGGCAAACAGCAGCACGGTATCGTTGACCGGCGGGGCCGCGCGCAATGCGCGGGCGGTTTCGAGCAGCGCGCTGGCGGTGGCCGCACCTAGCAGGGCGTCATGCGGCGCCGCGCCGCTGTCGTAGTGGGTGGCCAGCAGCAGGGCAGGGCGCTGCGCAGCATCGGGCGCAGTGCCCGGAATCGTCGCGACAACGTTATGCACGACCCCGATCGTATGGTGAATGCCGCCGAACAGCCGGGTGACCGAGGTGCGTACCGTGGCGCGCTGCACGGCAGGCGCCAGTCCCATCGCGCGCAGTTGCGTCATCAGGTAGGCGCGCGCGTGCGCATTGTCGCTGCCGCCGATCGAGCGAGGATTAGCTGCCAGCACCCGCTGATGTTCGTTCGCGCGCACGGCCCACGCAGGGGACGCGACCGATGCAACCGGCGCCGGGACAACGGGCGGGGCCAGCGCCAGCCAGACCAGGACGGCGAGGGCGGCCAGAGCGACAGCGCCGGCAAGGGCATGTCTGAAACCCGTGATGTAGAAGGCTGGTGTTACGGCGCGGACGGCATCCATCGGTTGTTCTCCATGCACCTGTCATCAGGGCGAAAAAAAGCCCGCCGGGTAAAAGGGGCGGGCGAAAGAGGACGGTTTTGACTACGAGAGTGTCCAGACATAGGTCAGGTCCGGCGATGAGGGCAAACTTGCCGGCTTGCTACCGACGCCATCATGAATATGAAAACAATGCATATCGACCTCCCTGCGTATTGTTGAAGGGTGCATATCTACCGTTGATGGAATAAATATATGCTAGAGCCTAGCAATTTGCAAATCTATTATGAAGTAATCTTAGTTCTATTCTTCGGTGGTTTAGAGTGCGACGATGTTTCCGGCACGTCCAGCCAATACACCGCGTCAGCGCGCATCGCATGTCATATGCGCCCTTTTACCCATCGCTTCCCCGCCCGTTGTGTGAAATAATTCCCCTCTATTCCCGGGGCCCATTGCCCCGGCCGTGCATGCCGCCCCAGGCACCGCACGCGCAACGCATGTGCACCACAGGCCC
>Ga0308164_10002743_pt1 | contig 16952 bp, 13 predicted proteins | sample PhyTR2_FD_201031 | JGI IMG/M metagenome (GOLD analysis project Ga0308164, IMG submission 201031) | Phyllosphere microbial communities from UC Gill Tract Community Farm, Albany, California, United States - DLSLT.R2 | ecosystem: Host-associated > Plants > Phyllosphere > Unclassified | place: USA... | reverse complement strand
GGGGCCGTCACCTGCACTCAATGCACGGTGTTGCCCTGTGCATATTGCGTGTTGTAGACCGGGTACTGCCCCTGCGGCAACTGCTGGCCTTGCTGTTGCTGCGCCAGTTGCTGGGCCACCTGCTGCATCTGGTAGGGATCGGCCGAGAACGGCAGCATGCCGCCCAGCTGCGAGGCGATGCCGCCGATGGTGCCGCCCAGCTGCTGGTTGCCGGCCAGACCGCCGATCAAGCCGCCGAGCGGCCGGCCGAACTGGCTGATCGCACTGCCGAACCAGCCCTGCGGCGACAGCTGACCTTGCTGGGCCTGCTGCTGGGCCTGCTGCTGCGCCTGCTGTTGCGCCACCTGCTGCATCTGATAGGGATCGACCGAGAACGGCAGCATGCCGCCCAGTTGCGAGGCGATGCCGCCGATGGTGCCGCCCAGCTGCTGGTTGCCGGCCAAGCCGCCGATCAGGCCGCCGAGCGGCCGGCCGAACTGGCCGATCGCATTGCCGAGCCAGCCCTGCGGCGAAAATTGACCTTGCTGACCTTGCTGCACCAGTTGCTGCTGCGCCAGCTGCTGCTGATACGGATCGACCGAGAACGGCAGCATGCCGCCGAGTTGCGAGGCGATCCCGCCGATGGTGCTGCCGAGCTGCTGGTTGCCGGCCAGGCCGCCGACGAAGCTGCCGACCGGCTGGCCGAACTGGGACAGCGCGTCGCCGATCCAGCCTTGGGGCGCCATCTGCCCCGGGCCGCCTTGCTGCACCTGCTGCGGCTGCTGCTGTTGCACCAGCTGCTGTTGCTGGACCAGCTGCTGAATCTGCTGTTGGATCTGCTGCTGCAGCTGGTGCAACTGCTGCAACTGCTGCAGCACGCCAGGGTGCTGGCGGACTGCCTGGAATGCCTGCGGCTGCTGCTGCTGCGGCTGCTGCTGCGACGGGTCGGCGGAGAAGGGCAGCATGCTGCCCAGCTGCGAGGCGATGCCGCCGATGGTATTGCCCAGTTGCTGGTTGCCGGCGATGCCGCCGACCAGGCCGCCGAGCGGTCTGCCGAACTGGTGGATGGCATTGCCGAACCAGCCCTGCGGCGCGAACTGCCCTTGCTGTGCCTGTACCTGTTGCGGCTGCTGCACCTGGCGCCCTTGCGCCTGCTGGGCCAGCTGTTGCAGTTGCTGCTGCAGCTGCTGTTGATAGGGATCGGCCGCCAAGGGCAGGAAGCCGCCGCCGATGCCGCCGGCGGCCTGGCCGATCTGCCCGCCCAGCTGCGAATTGCCGAACAGGCCGCCGATGCCGCGCCCGATCAGGCCGCCCAGCGGTGCGCCGAACACGCTGCCGAGGAAGCCCTGCGGCGCGAGTTCCGGTTGAAATTGCTGTCCTGCCTGTGGTCCAACGCCGAGCTGTTGAAATTCATTCATGATGAACCCCTTGTCTGGATGCGAACGCCGTGCGCCGTGTCCGGCGCCCCGTGCACGCCTACGATGGAAAGATCGCCTCGCTTGGGCAAACCCATGGCGTGGCGACACCTGCGGAGGCCGCCTGAGCGGTCCGCTTTTCTACAGGTGGCTGTTGGACAGGGCCTCCACGGTGAAGTTTATGAAAAGGCCTGCGGTTCAGTGTGGGATTTTCGTGCCTTGCGATGGCGCAGAGTGTTCAGTGTTTGCACCGGTGCCGTGCGCGATTTCACCGATTGCGTGCATACGGGTCCTGCGGTAAAGGCGGCTGGCGGGCATTGGCGCCCATCAAAACCGCTACAATGGGCGCCCCCTTTTCCGCTTTATTTGCCGCATGTCCCGACACGACGATTCCCCCACGACGCTGGCCATCTTCTGCAAGGTGGTCGACAACTATGGCGACATCGGCATCTGCTGGCGCCTGGCGCGCATGCTGCGGCAGGAGCACGGCGTCGCGGTCACGCTGTGGGTCGACGACCTGCGCAGTTTCCGGCGCATCTGGCCGGCGGTGATGGAGGACGCGGATGCGCAGACGGTCGAGGGCGTGCTGGTACGCCACTGGCGCGGCCAGGACGGCGCCTGGATGCCGGAGGAGGTGGCCGACATCGTCATCGAATTCTTCGGCGTCGACTTGCCGCCCGCGTACGTCGCGGCCATGGCGGAACGGGCGCCGCGTCCGGTCTGGATCAATTATGAAGGCCTGAGCGCGGAAGAATGGGTCGAAGGCTGCCATACGCTGCCGTCGATGCACCCGCGCCTGAAGCTGACCAAGCACTTCTTTTTCCCCGGTTTCACGGCCCGCACCGGCGGCTTGCTGCGCGAGGAGGGCTTGATCGCCGAGCGCGAACGCTTCCAGGCCGACCCGGCGGCGCAGGCGGCGTTCTTGCACGGCCTTGGCGTGCGCGCGGACGAGCAAGAGGCGCTGAAGGTCAGCCTGTTCTGCTATCCGCATGCGCCGCTGGCGGCCTTGTTCGCCGCCTGGGCCGCGGGCGGCCGGCCGCTGACCTGCCTGGTGCCGGAAGGCGTTGCGCATCTGCAGGTGGCGGACTTCCTGGGCGGCGCGCCGGTGCCGGGCGCCGTTGCCACCCGCGGCAGCTTGACGCTGCGCGTCGTGCCCTTCATGGCGCAGCACGACTACGACCGCCTGCTGTGGGCTTGCGACCTGAACTTCGTGCGCGGCGAGGATTCATGGGTGCGTGCGCAATGGGCGGGGCGACCCTTTGTGTGGCACATTTATCCGCAAGATGAAAACTTGCATCATGTTAAACTTCGCGCCTTCCTGGAAAAAACCACCGGAGACGACGGGCATCCCGCCGCCCTGGCCGAGTTTTCCCTGCGCTGGAACGGCGCCGGGGATGACGAGGCCGGCGCAGGCCCGGCCGATTGGCCGGCCTTGTGGACGTCCCTGCAAGCCGACCTGCCGCGACTCACGGGCCACGCCGCCGCATGGCAAGCCCGGATGTTGGCGAATGGCGACCTGGCAAGCAATCTGCTGCGCTTCGCCCGGTCGCTGCGGTAGGCGACAGGCAAGGATCATGATATGATGCTCGATTACTGCAACTAATTTTTTTACCCAAAACTTCTTATGAAACCCGCAAAAGAAATTCGTGTCGGCAACATCATCATGGTTGATGAAAAGCCTTTCATCGTGCTGCGCTCTGACGTCAACGGCTCGAGCCGCACGGGCTTCACCTACAAGTGGAAGATGAAGAATCTTCTGACCAACGCGCCGCTGGAAAACGTGTTCCGCGGCGACGACAAGTTCGACGTCGTGGTCCTGGACAAGAAGCCGGTGACCTATTCGTACTTCGCCGATCCGCTGTACGTCTTCATGGATGAAGAGTACAACCAGTTCGAGATCGAAGAAGAGAACATGGGCGAAGCCATCAATTACCTGAAAGACGGTATGGAATGCGAAGCCGTGTTCTATGACGGCAAGGCAATCTCGGTCGAACTGCCGATCACCATCGCACGCCAGATCATCTACACCGAACCGGCCGTCAAGGGCAACACTTCGGGCAACGTCCTGAAAGAAGCCAAGATCGAAAACGCGATCGAAGACAAGCAGTTCACGATCCAGGTGCCGCTGTTCGTCAACCAGGACGACACCATCGAGATCGATACCCGTACCGCCGAATACAAGCGCGTGGTCCGCAACTAAGTTTCAGCTGCGTGAACCGCCGTTCATAAAAAACGCTGCCCTTGGGCAGCGTTTTTTTTCGCCTGTTTACTGATGGGTCGCCGGCACGGGCGCCGTCGTCGTGCGCAGGTAGCGCCGCGTCAGCCATTGCCGCACCGGGATATCGTAGAACCTCAGGCACACATAGGCCAGCGCCACGCTCGCCAGCAGGGCGCCGATGGCGACCGGCCAGCCGTCGCGCAGCGCCACCTTGTGATTCGCCACCCATGCGGTATAGGTGTAAACAAAGGGGTAGTGAATCATATAGAGCGGATACGACATGCCGCCCAGAAAACGGCAGGCGCGGGCCGCAAGTCCGCCCTGCAGGCTGCCGCTGGCGCCCAGGTAGACGACCAGCGGAAACAGCAGGACGATGCAGGCCGATTCGTACAGGCCGTTCATCCACAGGCCCTGTTCGCCGCCGATGCGCGGCATCGCCAGCGCGGCAACGACGATGGCGCTGCTCAGCAGGAAAGCGTGCCGCACCTGTCCGACTTTGACCACGCGCGACAGCAGCAGGCCGGCAAAGAACGGGTACAGCAGGCGCGTCAGCCCCAGCCGGACCTGTTCCGGCGCCAGCGACCAGCCGCCGATGACGTCGCCCTGCGGCCCGGTCACGCAGTGGTGCACCAGCAGCGCGCCGGCAGCCAGCACGCACAGGCCCAGCATCCGGTTCGAGAACTTGCGCACGAAAAGCGCATACAGCAGATTGCCGACATATTCGTAGAACAGCGACCAGGCCGGCCCGTTCAAGGGATGCATTTCGCCCCAGCCGCGCAGGTCGAGGCCGGCGCCGACCGGCAGCAGCGTCATCCCGACCACCATCACCACCAGCATCAGCCACAGCGGCGTGTCCTGAATCCTGGGGAAAATCGCCCCGGCCTGGAAATAGAACATCAGCGCGCCGACCAGCATCGCCACCACGATCATCGGATGCAGGCGGATCAGGCGGCGCTTGCAGAAGTCGCCGAGCGACATGCTGCGCCAGCGGTCGTCGTAGGCATAGCCGATGACGAAGCCGGACAGCACGAAAAAGAAGTCGACCGCCAGGTAGCCGTGATTGACGATCTGCACGAAGCGGCTGGCCGCATGGGCTTCGAACAAGTGGAAGACGACCACCATCAGCGCGGCCACGCCACGCAGGCCGTCGAGGATCGGATAGTGGCGTTTGCTGTCGGCAAAGCCGGCGGGAGTGGCGTTCGCTTGCATGAGGTCGGCGAGAGTGGGAACGTTTCCACATTCTGCATGAATGAATGTTATCGAGCAAGCATTGCAATCCGTGTTGGATAAGCAACTTTGCTGTTATTCTTTTGTTTTATTTGTCAGGAGACGTGCATGGACCGCAGGGATTTCGTTCGACTCGGTGCAATGGCCGGAGTTGCCGGCAGCGGTGCCGGCATCGGCCTGGCCAATGCCGCACAGCACGGCGGGACGCCGGACGACGCCATCCTGGAAGCCGGTGTCCAGGCGCAGCAGGCGCGCATGCAGGCCGGCACGCTGAGTGCGAAAACCCTGGTGCAGCGCTATCTCGCGCGCATCGCCGCCATCGACAAGGCCGGGCCCGCCATCAATGCCGTGATCGAGCTGAATCCGGATGCGCTGCAGATCGCCGAGGCAATGGACCGCGAACGCAAGGCCGGCAAGCTGCGCGGACCGCTGCACGGCATTCCGGTGCTGATCAAGGACAATATCGCCACCGCCGACAAGATGAGCACCAGCGCCGGTTCGCTGGCGCTGGCCGGCGTGCGCGCCAGCCGCGACGCTTTTGTTGCCGAACGCCTGCGCGCCGCCGGCGCGGTCATCCTGGGCAAGACCAATCTGTCCGAATGGGCGAACATGCGCTCGACCCACTCGGTGAGCGGCTGGAGCGGGCGCGGCGGCCAGACCCGCAACCCGTATGCGCTGGACCGCAACACCAGCGGTTCCAGTTCGGGCTCGGGCGCGGCGATGGCGGCCAGCCTGGCGACGCTGGCGATCGGCACCGAAACCGACGGCTCGATCGTGTCGCCGGCCTCGACCTGCGGCATCGTCGGCATCAAGCCGACCCTGGGCCTGGTCAGCCGCAGCGGCATCATCCCGATTGCGCATTCGCAGGACACCGCCGGCCCGATGACGCGCAGCGTGGCCGACGCGGCGCTGCTGCTGACGGCGATCTGCGGCGTCGACGCCCGGGATGCCGCCACCGCCGACAGCCGCAGCGGCGGCCGCGGCGCCGTCGATTACGCGCAGGCCCTGCGCAAGGACGGCTTGCGCGGCAAGCGCCTCGGCGTGGCGCGCAATTTCTTCGGCAGCAGCACGGCGGTCGACGCCCTGATCGAAAAGGAACTGGCGCTGCTCAAGGCGCAGGGCGCGATCCTGGTGGACGTGCAGGTGCCGAACACGGACAAATACAACGACAGCGAACTGGCCGTGCTGCTGGGCGAATTCCGGCCCGACCTGGAAGCCTGGCTGGCGGATTACGCAGCGCACGCGCCGGTCAAGACCATGGCCGACATCATCGCCTTCAACGACAAGCAGGCCGCGCGCGAGCTGCAGCATTTCGGTCAGGAGCACCTGGTCGCCGCGCAGGCAAAGCCGGGCCTGGACGACAAGGTCTACCGCGATGCGCTGGCCAACAACCACCGCTTTGCGCGCGCGGAAGGCATCGACAAGATCCTGCGCGAGGAAAACCTGGATGGGCTGGTCGCGCCCACCGGCGGCGTGGCCTGGCTGACCGACTACATCAACGGAGACCATTACGGCGGCAGCTTCTCGTCGCCGGCGGCGGTGGCCGGCTATCCGCACGTGACGGTGCCGGCCGGCTACGTGCACGGCTTGCCGGTCGGCCTCTCCTTTGTCGGCGGCGCCTGGAGCGAAGCGGCGCTGATCGGCATGGCCTACGCCTACGAACAGGCCAGCCTGCGCCGGCGCGCGCCGGCCTTCCCGGCGACGGTGAACGTCAAGGCGTGACGGGGCCGGGCTTCAGCGCGATTTGGCCGCCTGCTTGGCCTGGGTGAACACCGGGCCCCACAGCGGGTGGCCGTGCTCGCCCGGCGCGAGGTCGAAGGCGGCGTCCAGGCGCAGCGCCTTGTCGAAGGACAGGCGGCAGGGGCCCGGGCGCGCGGTCACGCAATAACTGAAGGCCGTGTATTTCAGCGCGCTCAGCCGCGCCGCCACCGGCGCATTGTTCAGTTCGCGCGAGGACAATTGCTTGATGGCGCCGTTGTAATCACCCTCGTTATACAGGCGGATGCCGTCGCGCAAGGTGGCGGCATCGCGGGCGGCCTCATCGCGTTCGCGCTCGCGGCTGCGCTCGCGCGGCCTGGCTGGTCCATCGCGCTCGGTGACCGCCGTCGCCTTCGGGTGGTTGGCGTTGCGCGCCGGGGTCTGGTCGAAGATCGGGAACTCGGCGCAGCCGGCCAGGATCGCGACCAGGCCGGCGGCCAGCAGGGGACGTGCGTAGGTGTTCATGGGTGTCATGCTTGCCTTCATTCGGCGGCGCCGAAGTCGATGGCGATGCGGCCGTCGCCCTGCACCGTATCGACTTCGAGCGTGCGCTCGTGGAAATTCGGATTGGTCACGCGCACCGTGTGCCGGCCAGGGGCCAGCACCAGGCGCTTCACCGGCGGGCTGACGCCGCGGTCGACGCCGTCCACGTAGACGGTGCCCCAGGGCTGGATCTGCAGCTTGTAGCTGGCGCTGCCGGTGTTCGGCGTGCCGGGAATGGACGCTGCGGTTGCCGGCGGCGCCGTTGCGGTTGCTGCGGTTGTTGCGGCCGTTGCGGCCGTTGCTGCCCGCGGCGGTGCGGCTTCCGGCAGGGTCGTTGCGGGCATCGCCGGCGCAGCGGGCGGGGTGGTGCCGGACCGGGCCGGGCCGGCGGCAACGGATGGGGGCGGCATCGTGGGATCCGATGTCGGCGGTATGGATGGCGCCGCTGCATCCGGCGCCGCGGGCCCGGCAGGCGGGGCGGCGGGCGCGGTGGCGTCGGCGGACTGCGGCCGGGCGGCGCCGTCCTGGGGCAGGGTGAGTACCCGGTTGTCGAAGCTGCCGCTGTCGCGCAGTTCGGCGACGCCGACCAGCACGATCGCCAGCAGGATGGCGCCGCCGCCGGCGGCCACGGCCCAGCGCTGCGGGCGGTTCAGGCCGCGCGGCGGGCGGGCCGGGTGGGACGGGCCGCCCGGCGGGGCGGCCTTGGCGGTCGTGTCGGCGCTGGCGCGCAGCGGCGGAATCGGCAGCGGGGCGGCGGACGAGGGCCGCAGGTCGGGCGTGGCAGCGGGCACGACATCGGGCGCAAGGTCGGGCGCAAGGTCGGGGGCAAACTCGGGCACAAGGTCGGTGGCAAGGTCGGGCGCAAACTCGGCCGCAGCCTTGGGTGTCCCGGCCGGGAGCATGCCGGGCGCCATGTCGGGCAGCATGTCGGACACCATCTCCGGCGGCAGCGAACGCGGCGCGGCCGGCAGCGATCCCGGTGGAAGAACGCCGAGCAGCGCGCGCAATGCGTCGATGCTGTGCGGGCGCAGGTCAGGATCGGGATCCATGCAGCGGTCGACCGCGTTCAGCAGGGCGTCGCTGTAGCCGGCCAGTCCGCGTCCCTGCAGCGGTCCGGCAGGCACCAGCTCGCGCGTGATGGCGTAATGCACCAGCCGCGCCAGCGCGCTCAGGTCGTCGGCCTGTTCGGGCGCGGGATCGCTGACGATCGACGGCAGCAGCAGCGGTTCGCCGTTCTCGTGGAAGACGACGGTGTCGGCCGTGATGGCGCGGTGCGGCATGTCCATTGCGTACTGGCGTTCGAGCGACTGCAGCAGCTGGCGGAAGATCTTGCGGCACCAGCCCTCGTTCACCAGCCCGGGCTCGTTCTCGACGATATCCCTGACGCTGCGGCCTTCCGTGGTCTGCCCCATTCCTTGATGCATCGAGCTGGTCATTTTGTTAAGGCCTCCATGACAAAATCATGCCAGAACTGCAGAGCTGACGCCGCACACCCGGCGCAAGCGTGCGCGCCAGTTACAGTTGTTACAAATTCGGGGTCAGAGCACATTAAAAAATTCGGGGTCAGAGCACATTTTTAAAGTGCTCTGACCCCGAATTAAAGTGCTCTGACCCCGAATTTTTCAGGCGTCGATGAAGCGCATTTTGAAGTTGCGGCCCTTGACGGTGCCGAAGTCGGGGCCGAGGGGGTTGTTGGCGTTCAGGCGCTGGAAGGCGCCGGCGGCGGCGCCGCGGTCGAGGGCGACGTAGCTGAGGAATTCGAAGATGTTGATCTTGCCCACTTGATCCATGGTCAAGCCGGCATCTTTTGTCAGTGCGCCGAGCAGGTCGCCGGGGCGCAGTTTGTCCTTCTTGCCGCCGGCGAAGCACAGGGTGACCATCGGCGCCAGCGCGGCCAGTTCGTCGGCGGGGACGCTGACGTCGTCGAGATCGGCCAGCGGGTGCCATTCGGCGGCGAAGCCCTGCAGGTCTTCGATCAGGCGCACGAAGCGTTTTTCATTGGGGGCGGAGAGCGTGATCGCGACGCCGGTCTCGCCGGCGCGGCCGGTGCGGCCGACGCGGTGGACGTGGACTTCCGGGTCCTTCGAGACGTCGACGTTGAGCACGATTTCCAGGCCGGCGACGTCGATGCCGCGCGCGGCCACGTCGGTGGCCACCAGCACCGAGCAGCTGCCGTTGGCGAACAGCACAAGGGTCTCGTCGCGCTCGCGCTGTTCCATTTCGCCGTACAGCGCCAGCGCCGCAAAGCCCTGTTCGCGCAGGTAGGCCGCCACTTCGCGGCAGCGCACCTTGGTGTTGCAGAAGGCGATCGCCGAACGCGGACGGTAATGGCGCAGCACGCGCGCCGCCGCTTCGTCGCGGCCGTCGAAGCCGATTTCATAGAAGCGCTGCGCGATCTGGTTCGGCACGTGGCGGGTCTCGACCGCGACTTCTTCCGGGTCCTTCAGGAACAGCGCGGTGGCGACGCGGATGTCGTCCGGGTAGGTCGCCGAGAACAGCAGGGTCTGGCGGCGCTCCGGGCATTCGCGGATGATGGCCGCGATCTCGTCGTAGAAGCCCATGTCGGTCATGCGGTCGGCCTCGTCCAGCACCAGGGTGCGCAAACGCGCCAGGTCCAGGGTCTTGCGCTGCAGGTGGTCGCGGATGCGGCCCGGGGTGCCGACCACGATGTGGGCGCCGTACTCCAGGCTGGCGATCTGCGGGCGCATCGGGATGCCGCCGGTCAGCGTGACCACCTTGACGTTGCCGATGCCGCGCGCCAGCCGGCGCAGTTCGTTCGCTACCTGGTCGGCCAGTTCGCGCGTCGGGCACATCACCATGCCCTGCACCGCGAACAGCGTCGGATTCAGCCCGAGCAGCATGCCGATGCCGAAGGCGGCGGTCTTGCCGCTGCCGGTCTTGGCCTGGGCGATCAGGTCGCGACCGGCCAGCGCCAGGGGCAGGGTGGCCGATTGCACCGGCGTCATCTCGTGATAGCCGAGCTGGGTCAGGTTGGCGAGGAAGCGCGGGTCGAGCTGGAGCGAAGAGAAGGCGGTGTCGGTCATGGCATGAACCGCAGGCGCGGCGTAATGTTAGGTGTCGGGCTGCCAGATCGGCAGGCCGGTCAGGTCGAGGGCGGGGTCGCGCGTCCAGACGGGCAGGCCGCTGGCGTCGGTGTCGTCGAGCAGGGAAATCTGTTCCTGCTTGCGGGCGTTCCGGCGCGGACGCGGACCGCTGCGCCTGGATTCGACGGCGGCCGCCGCATGCGCCAGCACAACGGTCTCATCTTGCGTTGTCGGCTCGACGCCGGGCAAATCGAAGGTCGCGTTGTCTTTCTTGTCTCGCATGCGTGTGCTGCCCAAAAAACAAAGCCCAACTGCAAGAGTCGGGCTCGGTTTAAAGAATCTTGGTTGCGGGGACAGGATTTGAACCTGTGACCTTCGGGTTATGAGCCCGACGAGCTGCCAGACTGCTCCACCCCGCGTCTGTTGATGCTATTGTAGCCGATCAGGCAGTCCGGTGCAAATTAACTTCCCATACTTGCCCGCAGCCGCCACAGCGAGGTCGTTTCCTGCATGCGTGCCGCCGCCAGCGGATCGTCGGCATCGGCCGCTTTCGGATGGGTCGGCCGCACGTCGTGGCGACCGGCCACGTCCAGGCCGGCAGCGGCTATCCACCCCAGCAATTGCTCGCGCGAACGCAGGCCCAGGTGTTCGGCCAGGTCGGACAGGATCAGCCAGCCTTCGCCGCCGGGCAGCAGATGGTCCGTCAATCCGGCCAGGAAGCCTTTCAGCATGCGGCTGTCCGGATCGTAGATCGCGTATTCGATCGCCGAGCTCGGCTTGCCGGGCAGCCAGGGCGGATTGCAGACCACGAGGCCCGCGCGCCCGTCCGGATACAGGTCGGCGCGCACGATCTCGACTTGCGCGGCGAGACCCAGGCGCGCGATGTTGGCGCGTGCGCAGCCGAGCGCGCGCTCGTCCATGTCGGTGGCCAGCACGCGCTGCAGGCCGCGCCGCGCCAGCACCGCCGACAGCACGCCGGTGCCGGCGCCGATGTCGAAGGCGAGGGTGGCGCCAGCAGGCAGCGGCGCCTGCGCCACCAGCTCGACGTATTCGCCGCGCACCGGCGAAAACACGCCGTACCAGGGGTGGATGCGCTCGTCCAGCGCCGCGATGAACACGCCCTTGCGGCGCCATTCGTGGGCACCCACCAGGCCCAGCACTTCACGCAGCGAGGCCACGAAAGGCGCGGTCCCGGCGCCGTAGGCTTCGTTGCAGGCGTCCTTCAGGTCGGGCGCGCGCCGCAGCGGCACCGTGTAGTCGGCCTCGAACGGAATCAGGAGCATCGCCAGCACGCGCGCGCGCTGCAGCTGGGCCAGGCGGTGGCGGTGGAACTGTTCGGTCAGCGTGGCCGCGGGTTTCTTCGCACGTTTGCCTTTGCCGTCGAGCCGGCGCACCAGCGCCTGCAGCAGCTGGCGCGCGTTCTGGAAGTCGCCGCGCCACAGCAGGCCGGTGCCGTCCAGCGCCAGCCGGTACGCCGCATCCGCGCTCATCGTGTCGTCGGCCAGCACGATTTTCTTCGGCGCCGGCCAGCCGCTTTCCGAGCGCCAGCGCGCCGAGCGTTCCTCGCCGTTTTCCAGCCAAGCGATGCGCGCCGCGCCGTCTGCGGCGCCGATGTCCTCATTCATCGCGGCGATCAATGGTGGTGGTGCCAGTGGGTATCGTTGGTCTCGATGAAGGACTTCACCGCGTCCGGATTGCCGGTGGCGTGGCGCTTGATTTCACCGCAGGCGCAGATGCCCTGGTAAGGCTGGATGTGCGAGCAGGCCGAGACTTTCTGCAATTGCACCTTGACCGGCTTGGCGCACTGGGCGCATTTGAAGGTCAGGAAACGGGCGGGTTTGGTCATGATGGGCGATAAAAAGGCGGGGAAAGGCGGGCATTCTAGCATTCGGCGAGGCGGCGCAAGGCCGGCAGCACGGCGTGCAGGCCGGCCACTTCGCAGGTGGGCCGCGCGAGGGTCTCGTTGGCCAGCCGGCCCGGATTGAACCAGCAGCTTTCGATGCCGTAGCGGTTGGCGCCGAGGATGTCGGCGTCGAGCCGGTCGCCGATGACGATCGTTTCGTGTTGCCGGTAGCGGCGCGCCATGGCGACCGCGTAGTCGAAGAAGCGGCTGTCCGGCTTGGCGTGGCCGCAGGCTTCCGAGGTCGACACGAAGGACACGTGCGGCTGCAGGCCGGAACTGGCGATGCGGCTGTTCTGGATATGGTGGATGCCGTTGGTGACGATGCCGACTTCGCCGACGGCCGCCAGCGCCGCGCACAGTTCCACCGCGCCGTCGACCAGCACCACGGTATTGGCCAGCGATGTCAGATACAGCCGGCTGGCCGCGTCCGGGTCGAGGTCGAGGCCGTGCGTGTCGAAGGCGGCGCGGAAGCGTTCCACCTTCAGGAAATCCTTGGAGACCGTGCCGGCCTCGAAGCGGCGCCACAGCGCCAGGTTGATTGCCTGGTAGTCGCGGAACAGGGCATCGATGTCGCCATCCACGCCGAACTGCGCCAGCGTGCGCGCGAACGAGCGCTGCTCGGACGCCTTGAAGTCGAGCAGGGTGTCGTCGAGGTCGAACAGGAACAGGGTGTGCTTCATGATTACTCGACCGCTTATTCAACTGTGATTGCGCTGCTGCCCCCGCCGCCGGGACGCACCAGCACCCGGGTCGCGATCCGCTCCGTCATCTCCTGCACGTGCGAGATCACGCCGACCTTGCGCCCCATCGATTGCAGCGCGTCCAGCGCATCCATCGCCACGCCCAGCGTGTCGCTGTCCAGGCTGCCGAAACCTTCGTCGATGAACAGCGACTCCACCTTGACCCGGTTCGACGACAGCGATGCCAGGCCCAGCGCCAGCGCCAGCGACACCAAGAAGGATTCGCCGCCGGACAGCGAATTCACGGAGCGCACTTCGCCGCCCATGTCCTGGTCGCGCACCATCAGCGCCAATGAGGGGCCGCTGCCGTTGGCGACGCGCTCCAGGCGGTAGCGCTTCGCCAGCTGGGCCAGGTGCTGGTTGGCGTAGCCGAGCAGGACGTCGAGCGTGAATTGCTGGGCGTAGTTGCGGAACTTCTTGCCGTCGGCCGAACCGATCAGCTCCGCCAGCTTGGCCCAGCGCTCCTCGACGGCGCGCTGGCGCTCGATCTCGGCCATCATCGCGCTTGCACGCTCGCGCCGGCCGTCGTCTTCGCGGATGCGCAGGGCCAGCGCGGACGCCGTTTCGTGCACGCCGCGGCCTTCCTGCTCGGCCGCCGCGAGGTCGGCGGCCAGCGTCGCCGCATCGCGGCCGGCAGCGTCGCCCGGTGCGGCGGCGGCATGCTCGAGCCGGCGCGCGCGGCGCTCGGCCAGCACGGCGCCGGCCTGGCGCGCCTGGGCGTCGAGTTCGAGCAGGGCGGCGCGTTCCTGGGCGATCCAGCCATTGCCGACTGCCAGCAGATCTGCCAGCGCCTGTTCGCTGTCGACCGCGTCGAGTGCCGGGTCGGCCCCGTCGAAGTCCTCGATCCAGGCCTGCAGGCGCGCCGCCGTTTCGGCGCCGCCGTCCTGCAGTTGCGCGATGCGTTCGCGCGTCCTGGCCTGGCCTTCGCGCACCCGTGCTTCCAGCTGGGCCGCCTGCAGGCTGGCGGCCTGGCCTGCCTGCACGGCCGCGCGCGCGCCGGCGACGGCGGCCGCCAGCGCTTCCTCGACCGCCTGCGCGCTGCGGCCGTCGAACAAGGCCGCGCGCTCGCGCCGCAGCGCGGCCAGGTCGCCGTCGATGCGCGTGAATTCGGCCTGCGCCTCGGCCAGGCGCGCCTGGCCCTGTTCGGCGCGCGCGGCCAGCGCCGCGTGTTCCGCCTGCAGGGTGCCGATGCCGGCTTCCAGGCGCGCCAGGCGCGCGGCGCGCTCGGTCCACTCGCGCGCGGCGCCGGCGCGTTGCTGGCGCCAGCCGGCCGGGTCGTCGCGCCAGCCGGTTTGCCAGCCGTCGCCGCAGGCTTGCGCCAGCACCGGATCGAGTTCGGCCAGCAGCGCGGCCAGCGCGCCGGCGGCCGCGTCGCGTTTCGCCGCCAGCGTCGCGATGTCGGCAGCCAGCCGCGCCAGCCGGGTCTGCGCGGTCTGCGCGGCGGCGAGCAGGCGCGCCAGCTCGCGGTGGGCGCCGTCCCAGGCTCCCTGGGCGGCGTCGCGTGCCTGTTCGGCGCGCCGCAGCGTGTGTTCGCGGCCGTCCAGGTCCGCCATCGCCGTGCGCAGCGCGGTCTGCTGGGCCGTCAGCCAGGCGCCGCGGCCGTCTTCGTCCGGCGCTTCCTGCGCCAGCGGATTGGCTGCCAGCTCGTCGTCGAGCTGGTCGATGGCGTCGAGGATGGCCGCGCCTTCCTCGCCCAGGGCCTGCAGACGTTCGGCGGCGGCGTCGACGGCGGCGCGCTGCTGCGCCTGTTCGTTGAGGTTGTCGCGCTGTTCCCGGCGCCGCGCCGCCACTTCCTGCGCCATCTTGTCGAGCAGGGTGTGCAGGCGCGCATCCTGGTGGCGGTAAGGATGGTCTTCGCTGCCGCACACCGGACAGGGCGTGTCGTTGCCGAGGCGGCTGCGCAGGCTTTCGACGCCGTCGGCGCAGGCCAGCTGGGCCGCTTCCAGCAGGCGCTCGGCCTGGGACAGGGTGGCGTCGAGCGTGGCGCCGGCGTTGCGGGCGGCGTCCAGCGCCTGGCCGGCCGCGGCTTGCGCGGCCTGCTGGCGTTCGGCCTGGACCGCCAGCTTGCCGCGCTGGGTGCGCGCCGCCGCCAGCGTCTGGTGGGTGGCGCCGAACGCGGCCAGGTGTTCGCGCCGGGTTTCCAGCGCGCGCCGTTCGGCGCGCAAGCCGTCGGCGTCGATGCCGGCCAGCGCTTCGCCCGCCTGCGCGCGCGCGCTCTCGCGTTCCTGCAGCAGGGCGGCGGCGGCATCGAGGGCGGCGCCGCTGTGGGCGGCGGCGGCTTCGGCCTCGGCCAGGCCGGTGCGCGCCTGCGCCAGCGCGGCGGCGCTGCCGGCATCGAGGGCGGCGGCGCTTTCGGCCTGGACCAGGCGCTGTTCCCAACGCGTCCATTGCGCGGCCAGGCCGTCGAGTTCGCGGTGGGCGTCGAGCCAGGCGCGGGTGCCGGCCAGCGCCGTCTGCGTGCTGTCGAGTTCAGTGGCCTTGGTGCGCAGTGCGGCGGCCGCGGCGCCTGATTCGGCCGCCAGCGCATCGCGCGCGTCCGCCGCCTTGCGATGGGACGGGGCCAGTGTGGCCAGGGTGGCGTCGAGCGCCTTGGCGCGGTCGAGCTGCGGGGCTTGCGCGCGCTGGGCGCTCTCCGCTGTGTCCAGCGTGCGCTCGGCGTCGGCCAGGCCGCGCGCCGCCAGCTGCTGGGCGTCGAGGGCGTGCACCAGTTCCTGTTCGCTGCCGTCGAGGGCCAGCTGGGCCTGGCGCTGCTCGGCGCTCAGGCGCGCCAGTTCGGCCACCATGGCGCGCGCCGGCTGCACCGCGTCCAGCGTGGCCAGGTGGCGGCGCCGCTCGGCGGCATCGTCGACGGCGCCGGCGGCGCGGGCCAGCGCGGCCTCGGCCTCGGCTTCGCCCTGGGCCAGCGCTTCCAGTGCTTGCAGCCAGCGCAGCTGCTGCGCCAGCGCCGTGCGGCGCGCTTCCACGGTCGCCAGCGCGGCCTGGGCCGTGATGTGTTCGGCGTCGAGTGCGCTGCGCAGGTCCGGCGCCAGCGGCGCCTGGTCCTGCAGGCGGCCGCTCAGGCGCCGCATGGCTTCCTGTTCGACGCGCCAGCGGTCGAAGGCGCGGCGCGAGATCTCGCTGTAGACCGCGCTGCCGGTGAGGGTTTCCAGCAGCTCGCCGCGCTCGTTGTCGTCGGTGCGCAGGAAGGCCGAGAATTCGTTCTGGGCCAGCAGCACCGAGCGCGTGAACTGCTCGAACGAGAGGCCGATGCGCTTTTCGATTTCGAGCAGGGTCTCGGTCTTGGTGTTGCCGAGCGGGGCCAGTTCGGGCAGCTGGTGCAGGCTCATGTTCACGCCTTGCAGCGCGCCGCTGGCCTTGTTGTACGAGCGGCGCACGCTCCAGCGCGCGCGGTAGGCGACGCCGTCGTTGCCGATGAAATCGACTTCGGCATGGCCTTCGGCCGCGCCGCGCCGCAACAGGGTGCGGCGGTCGTGCGCCTGGACCGTGTCGGCGCCGACGTCGGGCACCTGGTTGCCGGTCCTCGCGCGCAGCAGGCGCGGGGTGGCGTCGTACAGGGCCAGGCAGAGGGCGTCCAGCAGCGTGGACTTGCCGGCGCCGGTGGGACCGCTGATGGCGAACAGGCCGCTCGACAGCAGCGGCTCGCGCGTGAAATCGACCTCGAACTCGCCGGCCAGCGAGGCCAGGTTCTTGCCGCCGATGCGCAGGATCTTCATCGTTCGTCTCCCGGCATCAGCAATTCGGCGAAGGCGGCCAATTGGTCGTCCGGCGCGTCGGCGCCGAAGCGCTGCTGCCACAGGCGGCGGAAGATCTCGTCCGGCTGCAGCGCGGCCAGCTGGTCGAGCGTCAGCGCCGGTTCGACGCCGGGCGCGGTCAGCACGCGCCGGGTCGGCTCGATCTTGGCCAGGCGCACCGGCTTGCCCTGCAGCGCGGCTTCGACCTGGGCGCGCAGACTCGGTTCGGGGCCGTCCAGCAGCACCCGCACTTCCAGGTAGGGCTGCCGGTACGGCGGCAGCTCGGGCAGGTCGAGCCCCACCAGCGCCGCGATCACCTCGGTCAAGGGCGCGGGCGCGGCCGGCACCCGCAGTAGCTCGACCGCGCGCGGCACGAACAGCGGCGTGATGGCGCTCGCGACGGCGCCGTCGAGGTCGATGCGCAGTACCTGGTGGCGGTAGCCGACCTCGGAAA
>Ga0308164_10002742_pt1 | contig 16959 bp, 17 predicted proteins | sample PhyTR2_FD_201031 | JGI IMG/M metagenome (GOLD analysis project Ga0308164, IMG submission 201031) | Phyllosphere microbial communities from UC Gill Tract Community Farm, Albany, California, United States - DLSLT.R2 | ecosystem: Host-associated > Plants > Phyllosphere > Unclassified | place: USA... | reverse complement strand
TGGGCGTGTGCGCGGGGTCTGGCTTTGACGGGAGTGGAAATCTGCAATTCGGTGAGCTCGTCAAAGCGGGAAAGCTCGCGGCGCAGCTCAAGCATGTAATCCAGCGCGCCGCTCAGGCAAATGCTGTAAGCCAGCAATTCGACGCCTTCTTCGACGGTGGTTTTCGCCAGTCGCGCGTAGCCGCCCTGAAGGATGCCGTGCCACAGCGAGCCCATGCCGAACAGTCGCGAGAAGATCAGCACCAGCAGGCCCGCCATGACGAAGCCGAACGCTGGGCGCACTGAGAAGCGAGCCAGGCCCGAGACCACGTCGCGCCGCGCACTCTTGTTGCCCAACGCCTTGTAGACGCAGGTGCCAGCAGTGAGCAGGGCGGGCCATAGCCAGAAACTGTGACTGATCGGGTCAAACAATCCGTCCAGCTCACGAATCAGCATGCAGGCAAAGAAGCCGCCAATCAGGATGCCAATGCCGCGTTGCCCTGGTTGGCGCGCCGAGACCCAGAACACCCCCGCGATGATTGCCAGCATGACTTCCTGGCTGACTTCGGTGAACGAGGTTTCGAGGATGTCCGTTTTAGCGACGAAGATGTCGATGAACACCATGCCGATACTGAAGAGGGTAAGCGTCAGCATGACGCTAAAGCGCGTCAGTGCTGATTTAATAAGTTTTAGATCGTTGTTCACAAGTTTTTCACTGCCGAGCCGGTATTAAGGGGTGCGACTCTAAAGAACTTTTCCGGGCTCTCCAAACTGCGGATAAGTTCATTCTTCCGCTTTTTCTCTTCTTCAGTAACAGTCTTTTGTTATATCCGCTCTTGCGATTTTTTAAATCCGCAGTTTCCGCGTGAATACTACCGCAGCATTGCGGGATCGGGCCGCTCATGCGGGCTGATGGGCGTGAAACACACAAAGTCAAAGTGTTTAACCTGATGTTGAATATGTTCACGCATACTTCAACATCGGCTGAGCATGAACCTCGACAACGCTCTCAGGTCTACCTTGCCTGGTCTGTATCAGCGACACTGCGTGTCTTGTTTATACCGGTGCCCGGAGCGCTCATGTCCTTGCCTGCTTCCCCTTCTTCCACGCGCGATTTCATCTTCGCCGCTTGCGCGTTGCTCATTGCCATGGTCGGCACCACGCTGCCCACGCCGTTGTATGCGCTCTATCAACAGCGGCTCGGCTTCGACGCGAGCTGGTTGACGATCATTTTCTCGATCTATGCGGCGGGCGTTATCGCAGCACTGTTGGCGGTCGGCAGCTGGTCCGATCAATTAGGGCGCAAGCCGTTGTTGCTGGCAGGGCTGGCGATGGGGGCTATAAGCGCGGTCATCTTTCTGTTCAGCGATTCAATTGGCGGCCTGCTGATCGGCCGGCTTTTTTCCGGCTTCAGCGCGGGCATCATGACCGGCACCGCCACTGTTGCCGTCATTGAACTGGCCCCCAAGAGCTGGAAGAACGCCACGCTCGTCGCCACGGCTGCCAACATGTTCGGCCTCGGCATCGGGCCGTTGCTCGCTGGCTACACCTCCCAGTTTCTGCCGGACGCGCTGCACCTGGTGTTCTACGTGCACCTGGGAATGCTCGTGCTGGCGACGCTCGGCATCGCGCTGATTCGCGAAACCGTACAGCGTCCTGCGGTGCTGAAACTGGGCATCCAAAAGCCTTCCGTTCCGGCTTCCGTGCGCAGCGTGTTTATCTCCGCGTCCATCGCCGGGCTGGCGGGTTTCAGCGTGGCAGGATTGTTCACCAGCATGGTGCCGTCGGTGATGATCCACGTCATGCATGAGCAAGGCGGGCTATTGATCGGCGCGGTGATCGGCTTGTTCTTCGTCGCCTCCATCATCGGCCAGGCGCTTTTGCAGGTCTTGCCGAAGGACCGGCACATGACCCTCGGTTGCGTCGGGTTGATCATCGGCATGATTTGTCTGGGGCTGAGCATTGCCACCTCGCAGTTGGGGTTGTTGATTGCGGCGGGGCTGGTGGCAGGCGTCGGCCAGGGCATGATCCTGCGCGCCGGCATGGGCGCGGTCACCGCCAGCAGCCCGGCTGATCAGAAGGCTGCCGTGACATCCGCCTTCTTCGTGGTGCTTTACGTGTCGATCTCGGCGCCGGTGGTGGCGGTGGGTTTCAGCGTGCGAGTGTTTGGTCTGGAGCATGTGGGCGAATTCTTCGCCGCGCTGGTGGCCGTCGTGGCCTTGCTGGCGATGATCAGCATGAAGCGTGTGCAGTCAAAACAGGCCGCCCTGTCGGCTTCCGGGAGCTGAACAATGAGCGTTAAAGTCGGCTTGATCTCGGACACCCACGGCCTGCTGCGCCCTCAGGCGCTGCAGGCATTGCAGGGCTGCGATTACCTGATCCACGGTGGCGACATCGGCAAGCCGGAAATCCTCGAGGCGTTGAAGGCCATCGCGCCACTGACGGTGGTGCGAGGCAACAATGACATCGACGACGCCTGGGCCTGCGACGTGCCGTACGAAGCGGTTTTGCGGATCGGCGACCTAGCGATTTACACCACGCACATACTGGCCGAGGTGCCGAAAGCATTGCCCGAAGGTGTCCGTGTCGTGGTCACCGGGCACTCCCACCGGCCCTTGCAGCAGATGCGCGACGGCGTGCTGTTCATCAACCCGGGCAGCGCCGGACCGCGACGATTTAAATTGCCGATCACGATCGGCCTGCTGCACATCGATGGCGACGAAGTGCGCGGTGAGTTGATCGAGCTGGCGCTCACATAACCCCGGCTTGTCTTGGTCTCGCCTCTGCCGACCGGCGTAGGAGCGCGCTGGCCCGCGATGGCGTTCAGGCTGCGAAATCCCTGTCGCCTGGCACGCCGCGTTCGCCAGCAAGCCGCCTCCTTGATCTGATAGCGTTCGCCGAATATCCCGGTTACTTCGCAATCGGGTCCAGGCCGCTGGCCTTGATGGCTGGCGCGGCTGCCGATGAGCTCAGAAACTCCAGAAACTGTTTGGCCTGCTCAGGGTGTTTGCTCTGGATCACCACGCCCGCGGAGTAGAGGGTCATCTGCTGCGCTTGGTCGGGGATCAGGCCGATGATGTCGATGCCCTCCACCGGCTTGAGCTCGCTCAGCTGCTGAAAGCCGATCTCGGCGTCTGCGCGTGCGACGACTTCGCCGACGGGCTCGGCGGGGATCATGCGGCTTTTGCTCTGAATCCGGTCGGCGATGTGCATCTGGCTGAACAGCACGCGGGACAGGTACACGCCGCTGGCGCTGTCCGAGTAGGCAATGCTTTTGGCGTCCAGCAGGGTCTGCTTGAAGGCTTCCATGGTGCTGATGTCCGGGTGCGGCGCGCCGTGACGCACGGCCATGGCGATGTAGGATTTGCCCAGATCGACGCGGGTTTTCGGATCGACCTTGCCTTCCTTGATTAACTTGTCCAGCGCCGCACCGACCATCAACACCACGTCGGCCGGCTCGTGGCGCGCCAGTCGGTTAGGAATTGCCTGGGGCGTCGCGCCCATTGAAGGCGCCACTTCTCCTTGCAGCTTCACGCCGGCACGCTGTTCGTAATCGGGGGCTACAGCCTTGAACGCGCCCATGATCCCGCCCGAACTCAGCACGATCAGCTGGACCGGTGCAGGTGCCGTGGCGGCGTGGGAGAAGGCGACAGGAACGAGGGAGAGGGCGGCACTGAGGAGATAAGGCAACATTCTTTTCATGGAGATAAACCCGGCGTTGGAGATGAATATGACGAAATAAAACAGCGCGGGCAGTATGTGGCAATTGTGAGATCAGTAAATCCCTTTCTTGCCAGTGCACCTGTGCTGTTCGTCTTCAACCCCTTGCACCGCCTGCGTCGGGCGGCTTTTCGCTCGACGCAGATAAAGCGGGTTTACACCTTGAAGTGGCTGACCAGCATTTGCAGCTGGTTGCCCAATCGTGCGAGTTCGACGCTTGAAGCGGCGGTTTCTTCGCTGGCGGCGGCCGTCTGTTCGGAAACGTCGCGCACGTTGACGATGCTGCGGCTGATCTCTTCGGCCACCGAGCTTTGCTGCTCGGCAGCGGCAGCGATCTGCTGGTTCATGGCCTGAATGTTCGACACCGTCTGGGTAATGCTTTCCAGCGACGTACCAGCCTTGCGGGTCAGGACCACCGAGCTGTCGGTCAGGTTGCGGCTGCTGAGCATGATCTCCGATACCTGGCGAGTGCCGTTTTGCAGCGCGGCGACCAGACCTTCGATCTCTTCGGTGGATTGCTGAGTGCGTTGCGCCAGGCCTCGCACCTCGTCGGCGACCACGGCAAAACCGCGACCGGCTTCACCGGCACGGGCCGCCTCGATAGCCGCGTTGAGGGCCAAGAGGTTGGTCTGCTCGGCAACGGCCTTGATCACGTCCATGACCTTGCCGATCTTGTCGCTTTCCTGTTCCAGCACCGACATCGCGTCAGTGGAACGGACCACTTCACTGGCCAGTTTCTCAATCTGCACGATCGCTTCGCCTACCACTTTGTCGCCTTCACGTGCCTGCTTGTCAGCGGCAGAAGCGGCGACCGATGCCTGCTCGGCGTTGCGCGCCACCTCGTGAACAGTGGCTGACATTTCGTGCATCGCGGTGGCGACCTGGTCGGTTTCGACCTTCTGGCTGTTGACCCCGGCGCTGGTCTGTTCGGTCACGGCCGACAGCTCTTCAGCTGCGCTGGCAATTTGCGTGACGCTGTCACGGATGCCGCCGATCAACTCACGTAACGTGGCGCCCATGCGCTGGATGCCCATTTGCAGAACGCCCAGTTCATCTTTGCGGGTCACGACCATGTTGTGGGACAAGTCGCCGGAGGCAATGCGGTCGACGACAGCCAGAGTCTGCTGCAGTGGACGGGTGATCTGGCGGGTAATGATGATCGCCGCCAGGGTGCCGAGAATCAGCGCCAGGAGCGTGCCTGCCAACTGCAGCGTGCGGGCTTGCTGAATGTCAGCCTGGCCCAAGGTGTTCTGCAGATCAGTGAGCTGTTGCGCCAGCTTCACGATGACACCCTGTTCCTCGGTCATCTCGGTGCGCGCAGCATTGATATTGCCAGTGGCGAGCTTGAATCCCTGCACCGAGTTGCGATAGCCGATCAGCGCCGCTTCCAGCTGCTTCAGGCGCTCGGCCTGAGTGCCGCCAAACATGGCGTTGAGTGGCGCGAGGCCGTCGAGGGCGGTGGTCAATTGGCGCATGGCCGCTTCTTCAGTCTTGGCCGAGATGTTGCCTGTGTACCCGCGTACTTCATAACGCACCAGCATCACGTCTTCGCGGGCTTTGATGACAGCCTGGTACTGCTCGAAACGGCGTTCGTCCGTCGGATCGAGCTTCATCACATCGTCGCTGATCGCGGCAATAAGGTCGGCCGCGTTTACCGCGTCCACGCCCATGCTATCGCGCACCCCGGCGCTCGCCTGATAGGCCTCGCGCATTTTTTTCAACGATCCCTCATAAGCGCTGATCTGCTCGCCCATGGTTTTGATGAGCGGGACATTCTGCGGGTTAGTGAAGGTTTTTTGCAGAAATTGCTGCTGCGCCTTGAATGCGTCGAGCGCGGTCTGAACGCTTTGCGCGGCCACTTCGTCGCCGTTGCTGAGCATATATTGCAGGCGCGTCACCCGCAGGTCGGTGAGCTTCTGGCTGAGCTTGGTGATATCACCCACCCATTGGCTGCGTAAGCTCATCTGGCCCAGGCTGTTCCAGCCCACCAGGGCCAGCAGGGCAGTCAGTACAAGCACGACGCCGAAGCCCAGGGCTAGCTTCTTATTGACGCTGATGTTGGCCATCCAGCTGTTCATTCCATTTCTCCAGAATCCGTAATTTTTTGAAATCGTCAGCTGGAGAGTTGTTGTTATGGAGCCAGCGAAACATTCATGTGTACGAATGCATCGGCAGGCTGCGGAGAATCTGTAACCGATGTGTGACTTGTCTGATGAGCGTGTACGAGGTTGGCAAATGCTGGCGCCAATCTTTTCGCCGTCATCTGTAACGGGCATGAAATCTTTCAACTGTTGGCAAGCCCGCTAACGCACTACCGTGTAAAGGCCGCGAGACTTCGCCGCCGCCGATGGCGATTTTCTAATCACGACAGGACGTTTGGCCATGGGGTCAGTTCAGCGATTTACCACGCTAGACAGCTTCAGGGGCGTTTTCGCCTTGCTGGTGGTGTTCCATCACCTGCATGTCGTGGGCGCGTTCATCGAGCTGCCGTTTTTTCGCAGAGCCGAGATCCTGCTCAACTTCTTCTTTGTGCTCAGCGGTTTTGTCCTTGCCCACTCGTATGGCCTGAAGGCGCCGTTTGGCTTCAAGCGTTTCGTCATATCGAGAATATTCCGCCTGTACCCGCTGCACGTCGTGATGCTGCTGGTGTTTATCCTCTTCGAAGGAGTGCGTTGGGCGGCCTACAAGAAAGGGTTTACCCTGAACAACGTGCCGTTCACCGGGCTGTTCGACCCGTCAGAGATCCTGCCCAATCTGCTACTGGTGCAAGCCTGGACGACGCTCACTGAAACCATGTCGTTCAATTACCCGTCATGGAGCATCAGCATCGAGTTCTACATCTACCTGCTCTTCGGCGCGCTGTGCCTGCTTTCGTTGAAAAGCCGCTTTGTGATGTTTGCCTGCGTGGCCATCGTTGCATTCACGATGATCTTCACTGAACACGAACCGCTGGTCTGGCGGGCCATGATGGGGCTGTCCTGCTTCTTTGCCGGCAATATCACGTACCTGGCTTACCTGCTGATTCGCGACCGATTCGTGCCGGTGCGCTGGCTGATGACGGTGCTCGAAGTGGCGCTGACGTGCACAACGTACTGGATGGTGATGAACGACTACAGCGACCGCTCGCCCATTGCCAGCCTGACGTTCTGCGTGCTGGTGCTGGTGTTCGCGTTCGAGGCCGGGCTGGTATCGACTTTCCTGAAAACTGCGGTATTCAGGCTGCTGGGCAAGTTGTCGTACTCCATCTATATGACCCACGCCGCGCTGCTGTTTTGCCTGTCGACGGTGTTCATCGTGGCGCAGAAGCTCACCGGGCGAGATCTGTCGCCGATGATCAACGGTCAGCGTTTCATGGACACCGGCTCAGAGCTGGCCAACAACGCGCTGGTGATCGCGGTGACCCTCGTAGCGATTGGCCTGGCAGCCCTGGCTCACACGTACATCGAGCTGAAGGGCGTCGAGTTGGGCAAGCGGATGGTCGGGCAATCGCCGAGTAAAGCACCGGTCATTCAGGGCATGGGTGATGGCTTGAAGCCGCAGGTGGATCGCGCGGCGTGAACCCCCGATGGATACGCTGAGGCCTACTCGCGGCGGAGCCAGTCCACCATTCCCAGCCCTGCTGCGCGGCCGCTGGCGAAACAGGCGGTGAGCAAATAGCCGCCGGTGGGCGCCTCCCAGTCGAGCATCTCTCCGGCGCAGAACACGCCCGGCAGGGACGGGATCATCAATTGCTCGTTCAGCGCTTCGAATCTCACCCCGCCCGCTGTGCTGATGGCTTCATCCAGCGGGCGCGGCTTGATCAGTGTCAGCGGCAAGGCCTTGATCGCCAGCGCAAGCAAGGCTGGATCAGCGAATGTCGCTGCGGGGGTAAGCTCGCGCAACAGCGCCGCCTTCACGCCGTCGAGGCCCAACTGGCTGTGCAGATGCTTGGACATCGAGCGTGAACCGCGCGGTTTGCTCAGGGCCTTCTGTACCTGGGGGACGGTTTTGCCGGGCAGCAAATCAATCTCGACCGTGGCCGAGCCCGACTGATTGATCGCCTCGCGGATCTGCGCGGACAAGGCGTAAACGAGGCTGCCCTCCACGCCAGTCTGGGTGATCACGCATTCGCCCAGGCGCAGGGTCTGACCTTGCAGACCCATCGCGATGTTTTTCAGCGGTTCGCCGGCAAACTTGCTGCGCAGCAGTTCGCTCCAGGCCGAGACTTCGAACCCGCAATTGGCGGCCTGCAGCGGTGCGATCTTGACCCCGCGTTGAGCCAGCAGCGGCAACCACGCACCGTCCGAGCCCAGCCGCGACCAGCTTGCCCCGCCCAACGCCAGCAGCGTGGCGGAGGGGTTTAAGGCGAGCTCTCCTTCGGGACCGGCAATCCGCAACGTAGTGTCGGCATTCCAGCCCAGCCATCGGTGACGGGTGTGGATAACTGCGCCGGACTCACGCAGACGCTTGAGCCAGGCGCGCAGCAGTGGCGCGGCTTTCATGTCAGTGGGGAACACGCGGCCCGAACTGCCGACGAAGGTCTGGATGCCCAGGCCGTGAATCCACTCGCACAGCGCTTGGGCGCCGAAGCTGCACAGCATGGGCGCGATCAGCGGGGCGCGTTCGGCGTAGCGGGACACGAACGCAGGTGGCGGCTCGGAGTGGGTGATGTTCATGCCGCCGACCCCAGCCAGCAGAAACTTGCGCCCGACTGACGGCATGGCGTCGTAAAGATCCACCTTGAAGCCCGCCTGGCTCAGCACTTCAGCGGCCATCAGGCCGGCAGGGCCGCCGCCGATGATGGCAACTTTCTGGGTGCTTGAGGTGGCGGGTAAGGTCATGGCTGAACGGATACCGGTTGAATGAGGGGCGCGCATTCTACGCGAGCTTCGTGAAACGCAGCCACCCTGTGGAAAACTAATCGATCAGAAAACGTACAGCGCGCGCCAGGCCCAGCGTTATCAGGGGATCGTGGCCTTGCGCTCAGGTTATCCACAGGCCGTTCCACAGGGGATGTGGGTAAGTCGGCGGGAGCGAGTTTGCTCGCGAATGAGTCCAGCGGCCACTCATAGCCCACGCTCCATCCACACCCGCTGCGCACTGTGGTGAAGAATCCCGTGCCGCCGGGCAAGTGCTTCACGGTCCTTGCTGTAACCACCGCCTATCACGCCCATCACTGGAATGTCGCGGCCCAGGCAATGGCGCATGACCGCCTCGTCACGGCGGGCAACCCCTGCGTCAGTCAGCTGCAGGTACCCCAGCGCGTCGTCCTTGTGCACATCCACGCCAGCGTCGTAAAGCACCAGATCAGGCCGATACAGCGGCAGCAGGTAATTGAGGGTGTCGTCGACCACTTTCAGATAATCGTCGTCACCCAGGCCCATTGGCAGCGGAATGTCCCAGTCACTCTGGGCCTTGCGCGCGGGGAAGTTCTTTTCGCAGTGCAGCGAGACGGTGATTGCGTCATCGGTGTGTTCGAGAATCCGCGCGGTGCCGTCGCCCTGATGCACGTCGCAGTCGAAAATCAGCACCCGGTCGACGCGTCCGCTGTGCAGCAGGTACTGACTGATGATCGCCAGGTCGTTGAAGATGCAGAAACCGGCCGGGTAATCGTAATGCGCATGATGGGTCCCGCCCGCCAAGTGACAGGCCAGTCCGTGTTGCAGCGCCATTTCTGCGGTCAGCAAAGAACCTCCCACCGCACGCACCGTACGTCGGGCGAGATCCTCGGTCCAGGGCAGGCCAAGGCGACGTTGATCCTCCCGCGACAGCGCGCCGTCCATATAACGGCTGATGTAGCCAGGGTCATGGGCGAGCGCGAGGATGTCCGTTGGGCAGACCTGCGGGCGAAACAATTGAGCATCTGTCGTCAGGCCGGTGTCGATAAGGTGGTCGTGCAGAAGCCGGAACTTGTCCATCGGGAAGCGATGGTCCGGCGGAAAGTCCGGGCTGTAGTCTTCGTGATAAATAAGGGGCAGGGGCATGGTGGGCACGCGTCTGGTTCGAAGGGGAATCTTGCCAGTTCTGACGATCACCGCACAGCGATTTGCCTGAGCGGGAAGATCGCCAGCCGGCAGGGAATTTGAAAGCCGAGGCACAGGGAGAAGATCGATGGAGCCGATTCTTGAGCTCAACAGCGCACGCTTGTTGATGCGTCAATGGCGAGATGATGATTTGCCGACTTTCGCGCAGATGTGCGCCGATCCCCAAGTGATGCGCTATTTCCCGCAGCCCTTGAGCCGCATGGAAAGCGCCAAGCTGATTGGCCGCGTGCGCGGGCATTTTGCCGAGTACGGATTTGGGTTCTGGGCCCTTGAGCGCAAGGATACGGGCGAATTCATCGGCTTCACCGGCCTGAGCGTAGTGGGCTTCGACGCAGGATTTACCCCTGCGGTGGAAATCGGCTGGCGCCTGGCTCGCGAGCATTGGGGCCTGGGTTACGCCAGCGAAGCCGCCTGGACGGTGCTTGGCTGCGGTTTCGAGCATCTGGACCTGGATGAAATCGTGGCCTTTGCGGCGGTGAACAATCTGCCTTCGCAAAAGGTCATGCAGGCCATCGGCATGCGCAACGATCCGGCTGACAACTTCGATCATCCGAAATTGCCCGACGGCCATGCCCTCAGGCCCCACGTGTTGTATCGCATCAACCGAAAAGGCTGGCTGGCGACCCTGTGATTCGCTGCGGGAATCGGGCTACAAACCTCTGTATCATTTCGTCCTACTTCCATCTGCGCCGAACTTCGGCGCCCATGGCCTGATTGATGTAATGACGGTCGGCGAGACGACCGTGTGAGGAACCCTGAATGAGTCACGTGCTGGATGATCTGGTGTCGCTGTTGAGCCTGGAGCCGATCGAAGAAAACCTCTTCCGCGGGCGCAGCCAGGACCTTGGCTTTCCCCAGCTGTTTGGCGGTCAGGTGCTGGGTCAGTCGCTGTCGGCGGCGAGCAAGACGGTCGAAGACGCCCGCCATGTGCATTCACTGCATGGCTATTTTTTGCGCCCCGGCGACGCGCACTTGCCAGTGGTGTATCAGGTCGACCGGGTCCGTGATGGCGGCAGTTTCAGCACGCGCCGGGTGACGGCTATCCAGAAGGGGCAGCCGATCTTCACCTGCAGCGCGTCTTTCCAGTACGACGAAGAAGGCTTCGAGCACCAGACTCAAATGCCACACGTGGTCGGTCCTGAAAGTCTGCCGTCCGAGCTTGAGCTGATGCGTCAGCGCGAGCACCTGATTCCCGAGCACATGAAGGACAAGCTGCTGTGCCCCAAGCCCATCGAATTTCGACCGGTCACCGAGTCTGATCCCTACAATCCCAAGCCTGCGGACCCGGTGAAATACGTGTGGTTTCGCGCCGACGGCACGCTGCCCGATATCCCCGCGTTGCACCGCTACATGCTCGCCTACGCCTCTGATTTCAACCTGCTGACCACTTCTCTGCTGCCTCACGGCAAGACGGTCTGGCAGAAAGACATGCAGATCGCCAGCCTTGATCACTCGCTGTGGTTCCATGGTGAACTGCGCGCTGACGACTGGCTCCTTTATGCGATGGACAGCCCATGGGCCGGCAATTCACGCGGGTTTTCCCGTGGCAGCGTGTTCAACCGCGCGGGCAAGCTCGTGGCGTCGGTCAGCCAGGAAGGTTTGATTCGCCATCGCAAGGATTGGTCATGAGCCTTACACAGGTACGCCACTGGGTATTCGACATGGACGGCACGCTGACCGTCGCCGCCCATGATTTTCCAGCCATCAAACGCGCGCTGGATATCCCTCAGGAGGACGACATCCTCGGGCATCTCGCTGCGCTGCCGGCCGACGTCGCGGCGGCCAAACATGCCTGGCTGCTGGAGCACGAGCGTGCGGTGGCGATTGAGTCCAAACCCGCGACGGGGGCTGTCGAATTGGTGAGGGAGCTGGCAGGGCGGGGTTATCGGCTCGGTATTCTGACTCGCAATGCACGGGAGCTTGCCCATGTGACGCTGGAGGCCATCGGCATCGCGGACTGCTTTGCGGTGGACGACGTGCTCGGTCGCGACGAAGCCGCGCCGAAACCCGATCCGGGTGGCCTCCTGAAGCTGGCGCAAGCGTGGAATGTGCAGCCTTCGGAAATGGTGATGGTGGGTGACTATCAGTTCGACCTGGCCTGCGGCCGCGCGGCAGGCACCCAGACCGTACTGGTCAATCTCCCGGAAAACCCGTGGCCAGAACTAACCGACTGGCATGCGGAAGATTGCGTGGCGTTGAGGAATATGATTGGAATGAAATAGGGCGCGCATTCAAATAGTGGGACCGGCTTCAGCCGGGAAGGTGTCTAGCGTTACACCGCGAAATTGACGGTGCATATGCTGGCTCTTTCCCGGCTAAAGCCGGTCCCACTGTCGGATCGCGTTTAAATAGTGGGACCGGCTTTAGCCGGTAAGGCGTCGGGCGTTACACCGCAAAATTAGAGGTGGACATGCTGGCCTCTTCCCGGCTGAAGCCGGTCCCACTGTCGGATCGCGTTTAAATAGTGGGACCGGCTTCAGCCGGGAAAGTGTCTAGCGTTACACCGCGAAATTGACGGTGCACATGCTGGCTCTTTCCCGGCTAACGCCGGTCTCATTAATCCTCTCAGCTATTTCAGTTAGCCTTAAACAACGCCGTCTGCCCTTCAGGTGAGGTGAAGATCGCGTCGCCGTTGTGCCCGACGTTTTTCACTTCAACCAGGCGTTGATTCAAGCCTTCCGGATGACGCTTGGTGAGGTAGTCGAAATAGTTGTGACCACGGGCCAGACGCTGTGGCCCCTGGGCTTCGGCGCCGCAGTCCTTGTCCAGCGCCGGATGGTCCGGATCGGTGTCCAGCGCGCCCAGCAGATAAGTAATGTCCCGCTTTACGTACGCAGCCTCCAGCTCAGCCGGTGTTTCCTTGCCGGCATAGGCGGGCAGCTTGTTCAGGCCGTACTTCCATGTGTCGAAAGTCGGGCAGCTTGCCGCATCAACCGGCACAGGCCGAGTCGCATCGAAATACGCATACGAGGATGGGTTGGCGATCACATAGCGCAGCTTGATGCCTTCCTTCTTCAGCAATGCATCTTCCTTGCCGCCAATCATTGCGTAGCGCTGCACCACTTGAGCACCGCCCGAATGGCCAGCGATCACGATCTCCTTCAAGTTGGGAAACAGCTTGCTGTCACTCAAACGTTTGAGGATGTGATCGATGACCACAAAAGAGCTGACCGGCTTGGAGCCCAACGACTTCTCGCCCGCCATCCAGTCATTGGTGTGCCAGCGCAGCACCGATTCGGGCAGGCGGTGCTGTGCAATGTCTTTCTCATCGAGAAATTGCGGCGCGATCAGCAGCGTTTTCGAGCGCTGGCGTGACTGGTTGGCCGCACGCTCGACACTGCGCAGGTAGGTTTGCGCGTTGCGCAGCCGGCCGTGAAAAACGATAACGACCCGCTGGACCTGCGGGCTGGGACGAACCCAGCTCTGGCTCAGGCCGAGCGTGGCCTGGGTCGTCCCGTTGATCTGCAGCCGGTCCGGGCTGATGGATTTAACCGCCTGATCCGCTGCATGAGCATTGAGGCTCATCAGGGTGCCCAACAACAGGATCGAAAGCGGTTTCATCATGTGATCAGAGGCTCTTGGCGGCGAACGTATCGCATTGGTTGATTTGTCCTGCGGCAAAACCTGTCTTGAACCAGCGGACCCGCTGGGCAGAAGTGCCGTGGGTAAACGAGTCTGGCACGACCCGGCCCTGACCCTGTTGCTGCAAGCGGTCGTCGCCAATGGCGTTGGCGGCGTTCAGCGCCTCTTCAATATCACCCGGCTCCAGCCAGTTCAAACGCTTTTGTGCGTTGTTGGCCCAAACGCCTGCCAGGCAGTCAGCCTGAAGCTCCTGACGCACCAGCAAACCGTTGTCACCTTCCATTTTCATACCGCGTTGGCGGGCGGCGTCAACTTTAGCCGAAACCCCCAGCAAGGTCTGCACATGATGGCCAACTTCGTGGGCAATCACGTAAGCCTGAGCGAAATCTCCCGCCGCTTTAAAGCGCTGACTCATTTCACGGAAAAACTCCATGTCCAGGTACACGCGCTGGTCAGCCGGGCAGTAGAAAGGGCCGCTCGCCGAAGACGCCGAACCACACGCCGATTGCACCCGACCGCTGAACAGAATCAGGGCGGGTGCCTTGTACTGGCTCCCCATTTGCTGGAACACCTGCTGCCACGTGTCCTCGGTGTCGCCCAGGATCGCGCGCACGAAGTCGGCCTGCTCGTCATTGGCCGGTGGCGCCTGGCGCGTTTGCGGATTGACCGCTGCGGTCTGCTCCGAACCCATCTGGCCGGTGATCTCACCCAGAATCCGCATCGGGTCCTGCCCGGTCAGCAGGCCGATTGCGACGATGATCACAATCCCGCCAAGCCCCAACCCCTTGCCGCCAATGCGCATCCCGCCGCCACCGCCACCCCCGGAATCGCCACGTGCGTCCACGACGTTGTCACTGCGACGTCCTTTTTTCCATAGCATGGGGGAATCCTCTTTTTGGTCGTGTGGGAAGTGTAGACGGCGGGCGTGCGCCGTCTGGTCTGCTGGACTAAGAGAGGAGGGGAGGGGGAATAGTTCGCGAATCGGTTCTTCAGAGGTATCGCTGACCTGCAAAGCTTGTTGATGGAGGTTGGCAGCTCAGTACCTTCATTTTCATTTTTCAATCTGCGGAGAAGTAGACCCATGCCAAGGTAGCGCCCTTTGAGTGCGCTAATGAGGGGCGCGAAAATAATAGAGCAGTCCGCTACTCACACCGATGAGAATCATCGATCCGTAAATTATGCGCACTCCCCACAGCAGTCGGCGAGGTAATTTGAGAAGCTTTTTCCTGGGAATGCGCTCTTGCCTCCAGAAGATTTCAGGTGCGACTGCGACCAGCATTACGAAGGTTTCTCTCATTCTTCGTCCGAACAGGCTGTCTCCGTAGAAATCTCTATTCAATGAAAACATTTCAATATCGCATAGGTGGTTTTCGATTTTTTCCAAGTTGATGTAGAAGAAGATGTAGTAGCCGGCGAGATGCAAGGCCGTGATCACTGTCAAAATGAGTGCCAGTAGTCCGGTAGGGATATCTACCATTACTGCGCCCATTCATAGAGATATTCGTCGGTCATTTCTGTCACTTCTCTCACTGTGCTTTGATAAAGGCATAAAGCCCAATCATGCACACAAATACTGTATTTAGATTGATGTAGAACCAGAGTATCCAGGCCCTTAAATGTGGTGGCACTCTTAAGTTTGCGTCTTTTGAAATATCTCCACGGAGGTACATCAAATTCGGAAAAGTAAGGAGGACAGTCACCATGTTCATGCGCATCTGTCTTCCGATAATGCCGTCGCCCCACATCCTTCGAGCATCAGACATGCATCTGCAGTCATTTAGATAACTTTCAATTACCTCTATTTTTCTGTAGCAAAAAATTGTCATCGCTAAGGCGGTCGCGATCATCCAAAAGGACATTGCCATTGACAGTAGGCCGGTCAAGTAGCGCATTGGTGAAGCAGCTCCAAATTTCTTCTCTAATGAGGGTCAAAAGATCTCGTAGAGCACTGTCAAGCTTGTTCGGTCTAGGGAGAAATAAACCCAAGCTAAAGCGGCGCCGTTTGCATATGAGAAAAGGTAGAACGTTTGAAGTTGAAATCTGAGCGCAGAGGACAACCGCTTATCTGCATCGGGAGGTATCTCACCCCGACTGTTCATAAGCTTATGCATGATGATCATCGCTAATCCATTCAGCCTCATCTGCCTGCCAATGAGGCCCCCGCCCCACACGCTTTTGTTCCACTGGACAAGTTTTACGTCTGATAGCAATTCCTCCATAGCCGCTAACTTATTGAGCTGGAAGTAAATCATTATGATGATATTGACGAATATGCTTCCAAACACCGCCATCACCCACCAGACTTTCTCGGGCATAATTATTTTATTAGCCAGGTACAGTTAACGAAAAGCCAGCTGTAAATTCCCCAGATCCACCTTTTCAGGCGAAGAGGAATACGATGGTGCGCATCTTGAGTGGTATCGCCTCGCCGGTACATTGCGCCTGGAAAGGTGATTACCATCATCACCATATTAAATCTCATGTGCCTGCCGATTATTCCTCCCTGCCAAATCGCTCTGAAATCATTGATGCACCTGCAGTCAGATAGTAGGTGCTCAAGATATTCTATGTTTTTGTAGGTGAACCAAACCATTACGATGATATTGGTCCACATCGAAAATAATAAGATAAAACATGATGTGCCCAAAACGATGGAGTGCATTACGGAATCCAGTCGTAGATTAACTCTCCGTGATATCTCCCGATGTTTTCACCGAGCAATCCCCCAGCGTATCCCTCTATGCCAAGTTAAGAGCGTTTAAAAAAACTTTATCAAAAACGACAGTGCCATCAGCGATGTGAGGTTAAGAAAAAGAGAGATGTGGAGTCCCCACATCCATCGTTTTAAATGACGAGGAATACTCTGGTGGGCATCTTTCAGTGCTTCGCCTCGAGCGTACATAAATCCTGGCATTGAAATAACGATGAAAACCATGCCGAGTCGCATAAGTCTGCCAATTACTCCACCTCCCCAAAGGCTTTTCGTGTTAATTACGCATTTGTTGCCAGACAAACATTGTTCGAGGAAGTCTAGGTGCTTGTGCATAAACCCTAGTAGAAAAATAATGTTGGTCCATGCCGAAATCGTTAGGATCAATCCAACTAGACCGTAAGATGAGGTAGGCATAATGGGCTCCCATTCATCAATAGATGCAATGTATCCCAAGTGATCCCCCCCCCTATCCGTGAAGTTGGCGCGGCCCGTGACTGCTCACAATTCAACAATTCAGGAAGTCAACTCCGTGTTTGAGATTTCGAAAGAGCCGACTTAAACTATCAGTTGAGTAAGCCGCACTAGTGAGGCGCGCGGAAATAATAGAGTAGTACCGCACTCATGCCGATGAAAACCATCGAGCAATAAACGATTCGTACTCCCCACAACAGTCGGGGAGGCAGTTTGAGAAGTTTTGCTCTCGGAATACGCTCCTGTCTCCAAAAAATTTCAGGTGCGACGGCAACTAGCGTTACGAAATTTTCTCTCATTTTTCTGCCAAGAAAGCTGTCTCCGTAGAACTTCTTGTTCACGGCAATCATTTTGATATCGCATAGGTAGTCTTCGATCTTTTCCAAGTATATGTAAAAGAATATATAGGAGCACGCAATGTGAGCGGCGATCATCAGTAACATGATGAGTGAGAGCAATCCCGTTGGTATAT
>Ga0308164_10002741_pt1 | contig 16959 bp, 20 predicted proteins | sample PhyTR2_FD_201031 | JGI IMG/M metagenome (GOLD analysis project Ga0308164, IMG submission 201031) | Phyllosphere microbial communities from UC Gill Tract Community Farm, Albany, California, United States - DLSLT.R2 | ecosystem: Host-associated > Plants > Phyllosphere > Unclassified | place: USA... | reverse complement strand
CAAGAGTAAGTCTCCAGCGTTGGACAGCTGTCCACAGCGAAGAGGTGTATGTACACGTGTGTACACCACTACCCCTAAAAAACCAAACTCAGCAATGCGTAAAGTTGCCCGTGTTCGTTTAACGAACGGTAAAGAGGTAAATGCATACATTCCTGGAGAAGGTCACAACTTACAAGAACACTCAATCGTATTGATCCGTGGTGGTCGTGTTAAAGATTTACCAGGTGTACGTTACCACATCATCCGTGGTGCATTAGATACATCAGGTGTAGCCGGTCGTAATCAACGTCGTTCTAAATATGGTACTAAACGTCCTAAACCTGGACAGGTAGTAGCAGCGCCAACAAAAGGTAAAAAGAAATAATCAGGAGGAAATAAGAAATGAGAAAGTCAAAACCAAAAAAGAGAATTATCCTTCCTGATCCAAAATTTAATGATGTTCAGGTAACTCGTTTTGTAAATAATATGATGTACGATGGAAAAAAATCTATCGCTTATTCTATTTTTTATGATGCTGTTGAAATTGCTGAGAAAAAAGCAGGTGAAAACGGTTTAGAGATATTTAAACGTGCTTTAACTAATATTATGCCTGCTGTAGAGGTTAAATCTCGTCGTGTTGGTGGTGCTAACTTTCAGGTTCCAACTGAGGTTAGACCGGAGCGCAAAACAGCTTTAGGTATGAAATGGTTAATTTTATACGCTCGTCGTCGTGGTGAAAAAACCATGAAAGAAAAGTTAGCAGGTGAAATTGTAGCTGCTGCTAAAGGTGAAGGTGCTGCTGTTAAGAAGAAAGAAGATACGCACAAAATGGCTGAAGCTAACAAAGCGTTCTCTCACTTCAGATTCTAATAATTAGGATTAACAGATTAGTAAGATTACACAGAATTAATTAGAAGATTATACTGATTAGATAAATTACACCGATTTGTTTTTACATAATCGGTGTAATCATTTAAAAAATCAGATAAATCAAAAACATAAGATGGCAAGAGATTTAAAATTTACAAGAAATATCGGAATTGCAGCTCACATTGATGCAGGTAAAACTACAACAACTGAGCGTATCCTTTATTATGCCGGTGTTAGTCATAAAATTGGTGAAGTGCACGAAGGTGCAGCAACAATGGACTGGATGGCGCAAGAGCAAGAGCGTGGTATCACTATTACTTCTGCTGCAACTACTGTTGAGTGGAAATACAGAGGTCAGGCTTACCACATGAACATTATCGATACACCGGGACACGTGGATTTTACCGTTGAGGTAAACCGTTCGTTACGTGTATTAGATGGTTTAGTGTTCTTGTTTTCTGCAGTTGATGGTGTTGAACCTCAATCGGAAACTAACTGGCGTTTAGCTAACAACTACAATGTTGCACGTATTGGTTTCGTTAACAAAATGGATCGTTCAGGCGCTGACTTCTTGAAAGTTGTTAAGCAAGTTAAAGATATGTTAGGTAGTAATGCGGTTCCATTGCAATTACCTATCGGTGCTGAAGACGGATTTAAAGGCGTGGTTGATTTAATTAACAACCGTGGTATTGTTTGGAATGAGCATGATAAAGGTATGACCTTTACTGAAGTGCCTATTCCTGAAGATATGTTGGATGAGGTTGCAGAATGGAGAGAGAAATTATTAGAATCAGTTGCTGATTATGATGAGTCTTTAATGGAGAAATTCTTCGAAGATCCAAACTCAATTACTGAGCGTGAAATTTTAGACGCTTTACGTGCAGCTGTTTTAGATGCTAAAATTGTACCTATGGTTTGTGGTTCATCTTTCAAAAACAAAGGTGTTCAAACCATGTTGGATTATGTAATGGAATTATTGCCTTCGCCACTTGATTCTGAAGGTGTTGTTGGTACTAACCCTGATACCGGTGCTGAAGTTTTATTAAAGCCAAGCATTAACGAGCCTTTTGCAGCTTTAGCTTTTAAAATTGCAACAGATCCTTTCGTAGGTCGTTTATGTTTTATCCGTGTTTACTCGGGTAACTTAGAAGCAGGTTCTTACGTTTACAATACTCGTTCAGAAAGTAAAGAGCGTATTTCTCGTATTTTCCAAATGCACGCTAACAAGCAAAATCCTGTGCCTAATGTGGCTGCTGGTGATATTGCTGCCGTAGTTGGATTTAAAGATATTAAAACAGGTGATACACTTTGTGATGAGAAAAACCCAATCATTCTTGAATCAATGAACTTCCCTGAGCCGGTTATCGGTTTAGCTATTGAGCCTAAAACTCAGGCTGACGTAGATAAATTGGGTATGGGCTTAGCTAAATTAGCTGAAGAGGATCCTACTTTCAGAGTACAAACAGATCAAGAAACTGGTCAAACAGTTATCTCTGGTATGGGTGAGTTACACTTAGATATTTTAATTGACCGTTTAAAACGCGAATTTAAAGTTGAAGTAAACCAAGGAGCGCCACAAGTAGCTTACAAAGAAGCTATTTTCGGTTCTACACAACACCGTGAAACTTATAAAAAACAATCTGGTGGTCGTGGTAAATTTGCTGATATCCAAGTTGTTATTTCGCCAATTGATCCTGATTTCGAAAAAGGTGGTTTACAATTCGTAAACGAAATTACAGGTGGTTCAATTCCACGTGAGTTTATTCCTTCGGTAGAGAAAGGTTTTGCAGCAGCGATGGTTAATGGTGTATTAGCTGGTTACCCGCTTCCTGATATGAAAGTACGTTTGATTGATGGTTCATTCCACGCAGTCGATTCAGATGCTTTATCATTTGAGCTTGCAGCTAAAATGGCATATCGTGAGGCTTTACCTAAATGTAAGCCAACTTTGATGGAGCCAATCATGAAAATCGAAATCTTAACCCCTGAAGAAAACATGGGTGATGTAATCGGTGATATGAACCGTCGTCGTGGTCAATTGTTAGGTATGGATACTCGTAACGGATCTCAGGTAATTAAAGCAACTGTGCCTCTTTCTGAAATGTTTGGTTATGTAACGCAGTTACGTACAATCACTTCAGGTCGTGCAACTTCTACAATGGAATTTGACCATTACGAAGCAGCGCCTAAAAACGTACAGGATGAAGTAATTGCTAAATCAAAAGGCAGAGTAAAAGCTATAGACTAACTCTTAGTATTAAGATAAATGCATCAAGTATCAAGATGGATTACCGGTCTTGATACTTGATACTAAATACTTGCTACTAAAAAAATAAATCCGATTTCTGTTGTTAATAGCTCTAACAGGAAATCATAAATTAAAATAAGATGAGCCAAAGAATCAGAATTAAATTAAAATCTTACGATTACAACTTAGTAGATAAATCTGCTGAGAAAATCGTAAAAACTGTTAAGCCTACGGGTGCAGTTGTAAGCGGACCAATTCCACTTCCTACAGAGAAAAAAATCTTTACTGTTTTACGTTCTCCACACGTAAACAAGAAAGCAAGAGAGCAATTCCAGTTATGCGCTTACAAACGCTTATTAGATATTTACAGCTCTAACTCTAAAACAGTTGACGCTTTAATGAAACTTGAATTGCCAAGTGGTGTTGAAGTTGAAATCAAAGTGTGATAGATTTTAAAGTAAATCAGAAAAGGGGTTCCGATGTAAAACGGAGCCCCTTTTCTGATTTATTGGTTTGCCCGGCTTTTGCCTGTATATTTCAAAATGCAAAACATATAAACGCAATTTGTATGAAACAAAAGCCTCTGCTTAGAGTTATATCTTTACCATGAGAAAAATAACTAAAGAGGAACAGCTCGTAAAAGGACAAGACTTTGCCGATCCTAAAAAGGAGGAAAAGGAAAAGCCATCGTCACACGGCGAAATAGCAAACCAAAAAGGTAGCGATTTTACTGATTTAGAAGAAAGCAGAATGGAAAACCCACCCGAAGACCGTGATACGAACGGATCGGAAAATTCTAACGATGGTCTGTCTTCTGAAAACTTAAATCAGGAAAAAGGAATATAAATATTTATCCTTAATCTATAATCCTGTTCCGTACTACGAAATTTATTAACGCCGCAGTATTTTTTGTTGCGGTTTTTTCGAGCAAATTCTGCCTGTTGCCTTCTATAGTACGTTTACTGGTGAAAAGTTTCTCAGCAATTTCGCTATTCGTATATCCTTGTGCTATCAAACTCAGTATTTCAACCTCTCTTTTCGAGATTTCGACATCCGATTTTAACTGGTTGGTGCCTAAAGAGTTTCGGCTGTTAAGCTGCGATAACAGTTTTATGGATATTTCTGTACATATGTATTTATAGCCCGATGTAATTTGTTTTATTGCAAACACGATCTCGGAAATATTTACATTCTTTAGTAAATAACCTTGCGCACCTGCATCCAGAGATTGGATAACATATTTTTCGTGATCAAGCATTGTTAAAACAAGTACTTTGATGTGCGGAAAATTTGATCTTAAATTTGTTATTAATTCTATGCCGTTCATATCCGGCATGTTAATGTCTGTTAAAACAACATCAACTTCAATACCTGAGCTTAAGTAATCTAAAACTTCTTGTCCGTTCTTAGCATCTGCTATAATGTTAATTTCATCTTCGCCATCAAGCAAAGCGATAATGCCGTTACGTACAATGTTGTGATCCTCAGCAAGTAATACTTTTATTGCGCTTTTCAATTTATGATTATGTAAAATTGTTTAGGTTCAATCCAAATATCGAAATATTTTAATCCCTTACAGTGCGTGTTTATAACACAAATTTTGGTATAAATACGTATAATAATGATTGTTACACTTTCGATAAATCGCGGTTAATTCAGCTTTAAGATTACACCGATCGACCAGGATTTAGCTTTAAAATCAATTGTATTTCGCGGAATTGTAGCAGGTTATCAAATGTAGGGTATTAAATGTTAATAGTGGGTTTTTTTTCAACCATTCGTATTTTGGGCTTTGCCGCTAACAAACCTGCCGGAAAGTAGAACAGATATATAAAACGCTAAACTTTTTTAACTTCTCGACTGTTATGATAATAGCTAACTAAAGAATTATGTTCATGGAAACAGGTAAAAATCAAGAGAAAGAGGATTTAAATGATGAATTTAAGACTCATTTAGAAAACGAGCATGTAAGCCACGATGATTGGGACAATGATACCTACGGCCATATAGCTAACCCTGAAAACCTTAGAAAGAAAAATGAGCCTGATCAGGATCATATAGAGCATGTTCAAAATGAAGCCGGCGAAAAATCGGCATCAGAAGCGCTGAAAAATGTAAATCTTTCCGACAATGACGATGTTGCTTCGAGAAATTCTAACAACGACAAAGGAATTGGCGGAAAATCAATTTAAAGCTATTCGGCATCTTAAAGTCTTTAGATCTTTCGTGTTCAGCCATACCAAAGAAGCTTTGATCTAGCAAAGTCAGCGAAATATGTTAAACCACTGCTCAGAACTTTAGCAATCTAATACATTGTTTTCGTCTGGCTGAGATCTTTTTTAACAAATTCTCCAGCATTTTTTATCCTGTTTATGTAGTCAGGACTTTGCTCTTTCAAATCATCGATAAAAGATTTTCCATCTGACGCTCTCTTTTTAGTAGCGTAATTGTAACCATAAACAGCAGCGGCTCCAAGTATCACGTATTTTAATAAACTCATATTTTTTATATTTTAAATTCCGGTGTTTAATACATCATCTTCATCTCTTTGTTCTAAATCAGATTTTTTCTTATCATCAAAATCGAATGAAGAGCTGCCTGTATGACTTTCTGCACTCTGAACAGTAGGATTTTTATCGGTGCTGTTGTAAGAATCATCGCTTAGTGAATCTTTGCCTTGTGTCCCGCTGTTATCATAACCGTCTTTCGCTTCGGCATTTCCTGCAATCATCAAATCGGGTTCTTTGCCATATGTGTTAACTTGGTTGCCATCGTTAGCTTTTTCATATTGTTTCTGAACCTCAGATTTTTCGTCCTGCTTATCATTTGAACCTACATATCCCTCGGTATGTTCTTCTTTGTTGTAAATACTTGTTTTCATACTATGAGAACATATCAAAGTGCAAATGGTTTTTCGTTACATTTTTCGGTAACATAATCGATTAATTTCCTCGTTCGGGTTTTTGCTTTTGATTAACTTCGCAGCATACTTATCGATATTTCTAATGGATTGGAAAAAATTACTTTCAAATAAACGTTTTGGGCAAGAGCAATATGGCGCAAGTTCTGATAAAGCTCGTTCAGACTTTCAAAGAGATTATGACAGGTTAATTTTTTCATCACCTTTTAGAAGATTGCAAAATAAAACTCAGGTTTTTCCACTTCCCGGCAGCGTATTTGTTCATAACAGATTAACGCATAGCTTAGAGGTAGCAAGTGTTGCCCGTTCGATGGGGAATATTTTTCTAAATGCCATCGAGGAGAACAATAGTGTTTTAATTAAAGAGGCGCCGCTAATTACAGAAGTTGGAAATATTGTAGCTGCCGCCTCATTGGCTCATGATTTAGGAAACCCTGCCTTTGGTCATTCGGGCGAGGCCGCAATTTCACGGTATTTTACAGACGGTGATGGCAAGGTGTATCAAAATGAGATGAATGATGCACAATGGCACGATTTAACAAACTTTGAAGGTAACGCAAATGCAATTAGAATTTTAACGCATCCTTTAAAGGGTAAAGGAAACGATGCCTACGCACTAACGTATTCTACACTTGCATCAATAGCGAAATACCCTTGTGCATCTATAGCAGGAAAACAAAAAGGTATTTTGCACAGAAAGAAATATGGTTTTTTTCAATCTGAAGAAGAATCTTTTAAGAAAATTGCCGAAGAGTTAGGCTTGGAAAGGGAAGCTAATGAATATCTTATTTATAAGCGCCATCCTTTAGTTTTTCTGGTAGAAGCAGCAGACGATATTTGTTACAGCATTATAGATTTGGAAGATGCGCATCGGTTAAAAATTCTTTCTTATGATGAAGTTAAAGGCTTTTTGTTGCCTTTTGCAAATTCTAAAACTATTGAAGACAGGTTGAAAAATGATTATGAGGATGACGATGCCAAAATCGGACTGTTAAGAGCAAAGGCTATTAATACGTTGACTAAATTATGTGCTGAAATTTTTTATAGCCAACAAGAGGCCGTGCTAAACGGAAATTTAAATAAAAGTTTAACTGATTTAATTCCTGAACCTTATCTGTCTGCCTGGAGGGCCATAGAAAGTGTATCCGTTGAAAAGATTTATAATTTCTCGTCTGTGATCCAAAAAGAGGTAGCGGGATATAAAATAATGGCAGGTTTGCTTGAAGAATTTGTACCTGCGTTAATTCATAACAATACGCATTATTACAAAAAACTAGTCAAATTAATCCCTAAACAATACCATACCGATTTAACCGATATTTATTCGAGAACTCAAAGCGTTTTGGATTTTGTTTCCGGAATGACAGATTTGTACGCCGTAGACTTATACAGAAATATAAAAGGTATATCATTTCCCTCAGAAACGTAATTATTACGCCACATATTGCATAAATAACAGGATAAACTGCGTTGTTTAGGGATACTTTTACACCCTCAAAAACGGCAGTTTGTGTAAAATAACTATTTCAAATTATTGGTTCTTTACCTAATGGCGCCCTTTTTCCTAAGGTTAAGTGGCGTTTTCGTGTAAACTGCCTGTCGCCGCATATACTAATTATTAGATTTGGCAGTTAAGCCACCCATTCATCCGCGTGGTTTATGCAATTTAAGATCATATCCCATTAAATGAAAAAAACGTTACTCATTGCCATACTATGGTTTAGTGTGGCATTTGCTGTACAGGCTCAAACGCCGCAACAGTTTAATTATCAAGGTGCAGCCCGCAACACAAATGGAACTCCGCTCGCCAATAAAAGTATCGCACTGCGGATAAGCATTCTTGATGCATCTGCCACCGGAACACCGCAATATACTGAGGTACGAAACGTGGTAACAAATGCTTTCGGTCTATATAGTGTTGTAATAGGAAGTGCGGGTGCAACATCCGTAACGGGTACAATCGGCGCCGTAACTTGGGGAACCGGATTAAAATTTATTAAGGTAGAAGTAGATCCTGATAATGGAAGTAACTTCAGCGTTGCAGGAACAGCACAATTGCTAAGTGTTCCTTATGCTTTATATTCCGCTAACGGGCCAACGGGCGCTAAAGGAGATGTTGGGCCAACCGGTCCTACAGGTCCTCAAGGCGCCACTGGTCCCGCCGGCCCGACAGGAGCAACCGGAGCTACAGGCCCTCAAGGTCCTGCTGGTTTAACAGGTGCAACAGGTCCGGCAGGGCCAATTGGACTAACCGGAGCGACAGGTGCAACAGGTTCTCAAGGTCCTGCGGGTTTAACAGGTGCAACGGGTCCGGCAGGGCCAATTGGACTAACCGGGGCGACAGGTGCAACAGGCACTCAGGGTCCTGCGGGTTTAACAGGTGCAACAGGTCCGGCAGGGCCAATTGGACTAACAGGAGCGACAGGATTAACTGGTGCAGCGGGGCCGCAAGGTGCAACAGGTCCAATTGGACTAACCGGAGCAACCGGACCTCAAGGTATACAAGGCCCGGTAGGTCCATCAACAGGTGTAGCAGGTGGAGATCTTACAGGTAACTATCCTAACCCGACCATAGCCAACCTGCAAGGTAAAACCTTGGCAGCTCAAGCACCGGTGAATAATCAGGTATTGATATTTGACGGTACACAATGGAAACCGGTTACACTCGATGTTACAAATATTACAGGTGGAAAAGCTCTAACGTCTACTGATTTAACTATTGACGCAAACGGAGCTTCTGCTTTGTTGAAAGATGTTGTTGTAAACATAAACAATAGCGCCGTTACAACGGCTAAATTAGCTGATGGGGCTGTTACTACAACAAAATTAGCAGATGCGTCCGTTACTACGGGAAAACTGGCGGATGCGTCAGTAACATCAATAAAGATTGGTAATAAGGAAGTAAAGACTGTAAATATCGATGATTCGGCGGTTGGAACGTTACAAATTGCCAATGCCTCTGTAAACCTTGCAAAGTTAACTACTGCTGGGGTTACTGATGCAAATAAAGTTTACATCACCAATTCGACAACAGGAGTACCCGAGTTAATTAGCAGAAATCTATTTGCAAATGCAAATTCCTGGGCTTTGCAAGGAAACACAGGTAACGTAGATTTAAGTAATAACTATTTAGGAAATACAGACGATGTGGCTATTAATTTCTTAATAAACGGACAAAAGGCAGGCCGCTTAGGTAATTCGATTGACAACAATTTATCATTCGGTTATAGAACTTTTATATCTAATGTTTCAGGGTTTTTTAATAGTGTTTTCGGTAAAGAGGCACTGTCACTAAACATTTCCGGTTTCGAAAATAGTGCATTCGGACATATGGCTTTAAGCAGAAACTTTAGCGGTTATAACAATAGTGCTTATGGTTCCATGGCTATGGCTGTTAATACCGTTGGTAACGATAATACCGGATTTGGCGCCCGTGTTCTTGCAGCAAATATTACGGGCACGGGTAACACTGCAATCGGTAGCTATGCATTAACAGCTAATACCGGAAATGGTAATATTGCTATAGGTCAAAATGCAGGCAGAAATAACACAAGCGGTGTCGGAAATATTTTTATCGGTACTGACGCTGCTGCTGTTTCTCCCTCCGCAAGTAATACGTTAATAATTGCAAATACGGCCACTACATTACCATTAATTTCTGCTCAAATGACTGCAAACGGTGGTTCTTTAACACTAAACAATACTTTGGCTTCCAGCTCAATTGCTTCTGCACCTTCTGCAAGTACGTTGAGTGTTAATGGGTCTGTCGCAACCAATGTTTTAAGATATACAGCTGGCGGAAGTTTGACTTTAGATGAGAGTCATCACAGCGTTAGAATTACAACTGCTGCAGCTTCGATCACATTACCATCAGCATTAGCTGCGAAAGGCAGGGTGTATGTAATTATGAATGGTAGCGGTTTAACATTTGCAACTGCTGTTGTAAATCCCGATGGAACCGCTATTGCAACACCAACCCTTAATCAGGTTATAACTATTCAAAGCGACGGTACTGATTGGGTAAAAATCTCTCAATAATTTAAGGTTATGAACAAAATTTATACGCTTTTTCTGTGTATGGTAATGCTTTGTTTAGGCTTAAATTTAAGAGCCCAAACAAATACAACCCTACCTGCCGTAATTAATGCAGCCGGTGGCTATGGTAAAGTTGGTAATCAATTTTACGATTTCAATGTCGGGGAAATGGTTCTGGTGCAAACTTTCCAGGTAAACAGCATTAGCTTAAGCCAAGGTTTTTTACAGCCGATAATTATATCGCAAAACGCAGCAGATTTGGTTATCGCCAATAACTTTCTAACACCAAACGGTGATGGCAAAAACGACTTTTTTGTTGTTAAAGGATTGGAGAAATACCTGACGAATAAGGTAACAGTTTTTGATAGGGCGGGAAGAATAGTTTATACATCTTCAAATTATCAAAATAATTGGGATGGTTATTACGATGGGAAGCCACTTGCGGAAGATACCTATTACTATGTAATCGATGTCGATGCTGCCGGCACTGCTAAAGGGTTTATATCAATACTTTATAAAAAATAACAGCTTTGGAAAAGATAAAAACATACATCATTTGGCTGTTATTAATATTTGCTGCTCCGTCAGCATATAGCCAGCTTAATCCGATGGGGAGCATTTATTACCAAAATCAGTTCCTAACCAATCCTGCTTTAGCAGGAATAGATTCAGTAGTGAATTTAAACGGCGCTTTTAAGGCACAGTGGACAAGTATTAAGGGCTCTCCAAGAATTCAATACATCACTGCTGATTTACCAATTCAGAATAAAAAGGTTGGTTTAGGGCTTTTAGTTTACAATGAAAGTGCGGGCTTAATTAACAGAACCCGTGCTACTTTTACCTATGCTTATCACCTAAAACTGAATAGTGATTCAAGCTTCATAGATTTCGGACTTGCGGCAGGCGTTATGAACGAATGGATAGATTTAGGTAAAGCTGTTGGCGATTTGGGAGATGAGGTTTTAGCTAACTTTAGCGATAGAAAATTATACCTTGATGGCGATTTCGGTATAGCCTACAGAAATAAAAGACTAACCGTACAAGGCGCCCTCCCGAATTTAAAAAGGTTATTTAAAAGAGATCAAATTAGAAATGTTGTCGACCGTTCAATTTACTTTGCAGCAGCATCCTATAAAATTCCTACAAAAGGCGAAACACTTAACTCCATCGAACCGAAAGTTGTTTTTCGAGGCGTCGAAAATTATAAAGGCATTTTAGATGTTGGTGCAAATCTGGCATTTCTACAAGAAAGCTTAATGTTTAGTGGAATCTACCATTCTACAAACAGTGTAACACTAGGCCTCGGTGTAAATTACAAACGAAAAGTTGGGTTACTGCTACAATATACATCTAACACATCCGATTTGCAGAATTACAGCAACGGAGAGTTTGAATTAGGCCTTCGTTACAGTTTTAAGAAAAAATAGATTCTATTCAAAAACCAAAAAATCCAATTAACAATTCGCTAATTGGATTTTTTTTAGTTTTTGAGTTAACGCCTTCCTGCATCATCCCATTTGTTTCTTTCATCCTGTAACTCCCTGGCAAGTTTCATCTCTTTATCCTTTGCTTTTACCTTATGCGCCTGAAACTCATCGGCAACTTCCTGGTAAAGTTGTGTTCGATAGGTAGCTTCCTTTCTAAACTTGCCTGTTTGTAAAATCACAATTGCCAAACCGATAGCCAGGATAATTATAATTGCCCAAACTATAGTGTTGTAGGTTCCTTTATTGAAAGATATTCCAAGAAAATTAATTTCATTTACCGATGCGGTAGCACTCGCTAAAGAACTTTCTTTCCCCGTTACCTCACCTTTTAAACTTGCGATATTCTCTGCCTGAGATTTTATCTGTTGCCTTGCCTCTTGCAATTGCTTACGTTCTTTGCGCAAAGTATCGTTTACACTTTTCCAAACTGCAGATAATCTGGAGGGGTTAATTAGCCTTGCACCATAAAGGCTTTTCGATTTTTTTAACATGAATTGATACTGTCCGTTTAATGATGGGTCAGTGTTTTTCGAAGTGTCTTGCTGTGCATGGGCAAATGCGACGTTTAAAAATATTAACGCCCCTAAACAATAAAGGATGTGTTTAAAATTCTGCATAGTTTAAATGTAAATGTTAAAATGTAAAACTACATTTTTATACAATTTATTATAAATTAATTTCTGATAGATTACATTTGTTTCATGCAAATAGGAATTATTGGTTTGGGTGACATGGGGAAATTGTATGCTGTATCATTTGCAAATGCAGGTTATAAGGTGTGCGGAGCAGATATGCCTTTACGTTTCCATGATTTAAAAAAAGAACTCGAAACTAAAGGGATTGAAGTTTTAAGTGATGGTCATGAGGTCTCCCGTAAATCGGATTTCATTATTTACTGTGTCGAAGCCGAGAAAATTGATGAAGTAGTTTCTGCTTTTGCATTATCAACGAAATATGGCGCTATCGTTGCCGGCCAAACATCAGTTAAACACCCGGAAATTGCAGCTTTCGAAAAATATCTTCCTAAGGAAACACAAATTGTAACCTGCCATTCGCTGCATGGCCCTGCTTTTAGTCCTGAAGGACAAACCTTGGTTGTGGTGAGGCACCGTTCGACAGATGAAGTATATCAAAAAGCGCTGGAAGTTTATAAATCGCTCAAATCAAATATTATCGAGATGAGTGATTATAAAGAGCATGACAGAATTGTTGCCGATACCCAGGCAGTAACGCATATGGGTTTCGAAAGCATGGGTTCTGCTTGGAAGAATGCTGGTTTTTTTCCCTGGGATAATCCTGCTTACGCCGGTGGAATAGATAATGTTAAGATTTTAACCACGCTTAGAATTTTTAGCTACAAATCGCACATTTATGCAGGCCTGGCGATCTTGAATCCATATGCCCAAAAGCAAGTTAAGTATTATGCACAAGCAGAATCGGAGTTATATAAATTAATGATCTGTGAAAACGAAACCGAATTTAGAGCCAAAATTTATGCTGCCCGCGATTTTGTGTTTCATGAAAGTCGCAAATTGTTATTGCTCGATGATAATATAATGAAGGAATTTAGCTTATCAGATGCTGAACATAAGCAGAAGCCAAATTCGCACTTGAGTTTGTTAAGTATGGTTTATGCCTGGTATAAAATGGGTGTAAACCCTTACGACAACTTAATCTGCCAAACCCCACCTTTCAAATTAAGGCTGGGGATAGCTGAATATCTTTTTAAAAACGAAGAAATGCTTGAAGAATCTATTCGTACCGCCTTGTACGATAAATCTATCAGAGGTGATGACCTGGAATTCCATACCGCTGTTCATGAATGGGCATCAATAATAGGTTATGGTGATTTGAAAGGATATAAAGAGCATTTCGAATCAGCAAAGGCTTTTTTCGCAAATCGATTAAATGACGGAAGAGATCTAAGCGCAGAGATGATAAAAAGGTTAGGAAAGTAAAAGCTACTAATGGAAGCTGTGTTAAATAAGCCTGAACTAATTGTCCAACTTCAGCAATTATTATTTGATATTGATAACTTGTGTATTCAATACGATGGAGGGGATAAAACCGTAATCAGTTCTCTGGCAGAAAGAATGGTGACGATATTTCATAATTCAGACAAGTCAAAATCTGTTTTGAACCAGTTGAAGCTGGTTAAAGTTCCTATGGCTTGTAGTTCGGATGCATATGATTCAAAAAGACCGGTCAATTTTATCGGTTTATTAAATTTGGAGCATTTGGCCGGAAAAGGCTGGTTATACACTGCGAAATTGGATAAATCTATTCTGGTTAAAGTTGCTCAAGAAAACTGGTGGCAACATAAGAAGGTAATTGTCGATTCTGATAATGTTGGGTTCACGCGGGCGAAGATAGTAAAAGCGGTAGCGGTTTCTGCACCGGTTAATCTAAACACCACCGGGTGGAAATTGAAAGATGCAGCCGGAGTTAAACCAATTATCAACCCAATCCCTGAAACAATAAGGCAAATCGCTTTCGAATTGTTGCAAAGCTTTAAAAACATCGATCTTAATAAAGAAAGTAAGCTTCACTATAAGTTGTAAAGTTTGCAATACATGTTTGGCGGCCGATAATTGCAATGAAACAAATAAGACGATTTTTATCCTTCGTTTTACATATTCCATATAACATATAGACTTTATTTTATTCCAACAATCTTTCGTTTACAGAAAATGTGTAACTTATATTTGCCCGCATGTCGGTATTATTATTTACCATTATTGTTTTACTCGGTGCATTTCTTGCAGGTTTACTTGGTTCATTAACAGGTTTAGGCGGAGGCGTAATCATCATTCCGTTATTAACGCTGGCTTTGGGTGTCGATATTCATTATGCAATCGGGGCATCAATCGTATCAGTAATCGCAACTTCTTCAGGTTCTGCGGCTGCTTATGTTAAAGAGGGCATCACAAACATCCGGATTGGTATGTTTTTGGAAATAGCAACAACAATAGGGGCGGTTTGCGGCGCCATTGTAGCAGTTTATTTGAATGCAAATTACATCGCCATTATTTTCGGATGCATACTTATCTTCTCGGCCATAATGACTTTGAAGAAAAAGGTAGATCATTCCACTTTAGATGATTCGGATAAATGGGCAAACTTTTTTAAGTTAAATGGTTCTTATCCTGATAAAGGTGTCGAACACAAATATGCAGTGAAGCATGTTCCGGGTGGTTTCTTGATGATGCTTTTTGCCGGAACACTTTCGGGTTTACTTGGCATAGGCAGTGGCGCTTTGAAAGTTATTGCAATGGATAATATTATGCGCTTGCCTTTTAAGGTTTCTACAACAACCAGTAACTTTATGATGGGTGTTACGGCAGCTGCGAGTGCGGTTGTTTACTTACACCGCGGCCAAATAGATCCGGGAATTGCAATGCCTGTGTGTATTGGCGTTTTAACAGGAGCTTCTTTAGGTTCGAAGGTTTTATTGAGAACAAAAACCGATAAACTTAAAATTGTATTCGCTATTGTAGTAACATTTTTAGCTTTCCAAATGATTTATAAAGGTATAAGCGGGTTGTAATGAGTACTAATAAAAAGGAAAATTTAAACGATAAAGACATTCAGGTCATTCTTGGAACGCTTTTGCGTGCCGGTGTAGTTATTTCGATGACGATTGTTTTAATTGGTGGTGTAATATTTCTGATCCATAACAAAGGAGGCATAACCGATTATAAAGTCTTTAAGCCCGAGCTTTCCGAATTTTCATCAATCGCCGCGATATTTAAAGGAGTTGCTACTTTACATGGCGATGCAATTGTACAGTTCGGTATCTTAATGCTCATTTTTACGCCGATTGCCCGCATTGTTTTCGCTATTTTTAGTTTTTTAATTGAGCGTGATTATCTTTATGTGCTCATCGGTTTTATCATATTGGCTATTATAACCATCAGTTTAAATGGTGGTTTGGCACACTAGTTTATCTTTTTTAGCTAACTCCCCATCTATCAGCAAATTATTTGAAAAAATATTTAGCTAACTATTTGAAAATTAATAATTCTTGCCTATCTTTGCCGTCCCTTTCGGGGGATGAACAACCACCTTGAACGAAGCCCTACTGCTTCGATGGGTGTTAAATTAAAAGATAAAATGTCAGGAATTATTGGAAAAAAAGTAGGAATGACCAGTATCTTCGATGCAGATGGAAAAAACATTCCATGTACTGTAATCGAGGCTGGGCCTTGTGTAGTTACACAAGTGAAGACCGAAGAAGTAGACGGGTACTCATCAATCCAATTGGGTTACGATGAGAAAAAAGAGAAAAACACAACTCAACCGTTAAAAGGCCATTTCGCGAAAGCAAACACAACTCCAAAACGCAAGCTGGTAGAATTTGATTCGTTTACAACTGCACTTAATTTAGGTGATGTTGTAACTGTTGATTCTTTCGCAGAAGGCGATTTTGTTGATGTTGTAGGTACCTCAAAAGGTAAAGGTTTTCAAGGTGTTGTAAAACGCCACGGATTTGCCGGTGTAGGTATGCAGACTCACGGTCAGCATAACCGTTTACGTGCCCCGGGTTCATTGGGAGCATCGTCATTCCCTTCACGTGTATTCAAAGGAATGCGCATGGCTGGAAGAACAGGTGGAGACAGAGTAAAAGTTCAGAACTTACAGGTTTTGAAAGTTTATGCTGAGCAAAACTTATTAGTAGTTAGTGGTTCCATTCCAGGAGCTAAAGGTTCTTACGTAATCTTAGATAAGTAATCAGATGGAAGTTAAAGTATTAAACATTTCAGGTAAAGAAACAGGTGCCAAGGTGCAACTTCCTGAATCGGTATTCGGTATCGAGCCTAACGACCACGCGATTTATTTAGATGTTAAACAGTATTTGGCTAATCAACGTCAAGGTACTCACAAATCTAAACAACGTAATGAGATTGCTGGTTCAACCCGTAAACTATACAAACAAAAAGGTACAGGTGGTGCAAGAGCAGGTAGCATTAAATCTCCGTTATTCAACGGTGGTGGTCGTGTTTTCGGTCCTCAACCACGTGATTACAGTTTTAAATTGAATAAGAAATTAAAATCATTAGCACGTAAATCTGCTTTAGCTTATAAAGCGAAAGATAACAATGTTGTTGTTTTAGAAGATTTCAACTTCGATACAATTAAAACTAAAAACTACACAAGTTTATTAGCTGCGTTAAACGTAGGTACTCAGAAAACTTTGTTGGTTTTACCTTCACAAAATAATAATATCTATTTATCAAGCAGAAACGTTGAGAAAACTAAAGTAATCACTGCGGCAGATTTAAATACTTATGATGTATTAAACGCCGGTGTACTTGTGTTAACTGCAGATTCTGTTAAAACTTTGGAGGAGGCATTTGCCAAATAATATGGAAATTTTAAAAAAACCAATATTAACCGAAAAAGCTTCAGCTTTAACTGAA
>Ga0308164_10002740_pt1 | contig 16963 bp, 10 predicted proteins | sample PhyTR2_FD_201031 | JGI IMG/M metagenome (GOLD analysis project Ga0308164, IMG submission 201031) | Phyllosphere microbial communities from UC Gill Tract Community Farm, Albany, California, United States - DLSLT.R2 | ecosystem: Host-associated > Plants > Phyllosphere > Unclassified | place: USA... | reverse complement strand
GGTGTTGTGCAAGGTCCAGGGCGCCTTGCCACGGAACAGTAACTGATCGATGCCAAACATCAGGCTGCCGGTATAGAGTCCCTTGCTCATCCATGGCTTGAAGTTACGGGCCACATGCAATTCTTCCTTGAGCCACGATTGTTCAAAGGCGGTCGGGTAGTCCGTCAGCTCATCCCATTGCCGATCTGCAGCCAGCGCTGTCAAGGCCGCATCGGCCGCCATCATCCCGCTCTTGATCGCCGCATGGCTGCCCTTGATCCGGCTGGCATTCAGGAAGCCGGCATCACAGCCAATCAGTGCACCGCCTTTGAAGACCAACTTGGGGAGCGCTTGCAAACCACCCGCCGTAATCGCGCGGGCACCGTAGGAAACCCGTTTGCCGCCTTCAAAGAAGCGGCGAATCTCAGGGTGGGTCTTGTAGCGCTGGAATTCTTCAAACGGCGACAGGTAGGGGTTGCTGTACCCCAGCCCCACCACATAACCGACCATCACCTGGTTATTCTCCAGGTGATACAGGAAGGAGCCACCATAGGTATCGCTGTCCAGTGGCCAGCCTGCGGTATGGATCACCAGCCCTGGCTGATGCAAGGCAGGATCGATTTCCCACAGTTCCTTGATACCGATCCCATAGGTTTGCGGATCGCGATCCTTGTCCAGGGCAAAGCGTTCGATCAACTGGCGACCGAGATTGCCGCGTGCGCCTTCGGCAAACAGGGTGTACTTGGCATGCAATTCCATGCCGAGCTGGAAGGCATCGGTCGGTTGGCCATCACGACCGACCCCCATGTTGCCGGTGGCGACACCTTTGACGGCACCTTGCTCGTCGTAGAGGATTTCAGCCGCGGGGAAGCCAGGGAAGATTTCCACACCCAGGCTTTCTGCTTGCTCGCCCAGCCAGCGCACCACATTGCCGAGCGAGATCACATAGTTGCCGTGATTTTGCAGGCAATCGGGCAGCATGAAGTTAGGCGTGCGGTACGCCTTGTCGGCCGTCAGGAACAGGAAGCGGTCTTCGGTGACCGCCGTATTCAGCGGCGCACCACGTTCCTGCCAGTCGGGAAACAGTTCGGACAACGCCTTCGGGTCCATCACGGCACCGGAGAGAATATGCGCACCGAGTTCACTGCCTTTTTCCAGGACACAGACCGAGACTTCCCGACCGGTGGTAGCGGCTTGCTGCTTGAGGCGAATCGCAGCCGACAGACCGGCAGGACCGCCACCGACGATGACCACGTCGTATTCCATGGACTCACGGGGACCGTGGGTAGCGAGAAGGGCGGCTGAGGAGGTGCTTTGAGTCATGTTTTCCGACGGTAAAATCTGTTGATGCAAGGTCGACATTACACGCTGTAGAAGATTGCAACGTGAAGAGTCAGGCGGCTTGCTTTGCTTTCGTGTAATGATACCGTCTCTCGCTCTTGTTTTCAGAGTGAAATGTATCAATACCTCGTTGTCAAATATCTATATATCAGGAGACGGTGTGGGCGTAGAAGTTAATTTTGAAGGAAAGGTCGCGCTGATCACGGGTGCATCGAGTGGTTTGGGTGCGCGATTTGCAAAAGTACTGGCGATGGCTGGTGCACAAGTGATCCTGGCATCGCGCAGGGTTGAGCGTTTGAAGGAGTTGCGGGCAGAGATCGAAGCAGAAGGCGGTGCTGCGCACGTAGTCGCACTGGATGTGACGGACTATGCAAGCATCAAGTCTGCGGTCGCGCATGCTGAAACCGAAGCGGGTGGTATCGATATCCTAGTCAATAATTCCGGCGTTTCAAGCGCCCAGCGCCTGATTGACGTGACCCCGGAAGACTATGCACATGTGATTGATACCAATCAACGCGGTGCATTCTTCGTTGCGCAAGAAGTGGCCAAGCGCATGATCCTTCGTTACAAGGGAGATCCACGAAAACAGCATCGCATCGTTAATATTGCGTCGCTCGCCGGTCTGCGGGTCGTGCCTGAACTGGGCATTTATTGCATGAGTAAGGCCGCGGTAGTACACATGACGAAATCGATGGCGCTGGAGTGGGGGCAGTTCGGTATCAACGTCAATGCGATTTGCCCTGGCTATATCGGTACCGAGATTAATCTCGACCATTTCGCCAGCGAGCAGGGACGACAACTGATCGCCTCCTTGCCTAGAAAACGCATCGGCAAACCGGAAGATCTGGATGGTTTGCTGCTCTTGCTGGCGGCCGAAGAATCGCACTTCATCAACGGTGCCATCATGAGTGCTGACGATGGCATGGGCGTGCTGTAAACGGCTTGCTGTGATCGCTTGATTGATAGCAGGTAGTCCTGTTTTTTGTTGGTCTTCTTGATCTGGGTTTTTCATGGTGACTCCCAAGATTCGTGACGTTCAATGCATGTCGCCCGCCGGCTTGCATCGCATGGCATACAAGGAGTGGGGCGATTCGTCCAACCCTGATGTGCTGGTTTGCGTGCATGGGCTCACACGTGTATCGGATGACTTTGATGTGCTGGCGGCGCGTCTTTGCGATCGCCATCGTGTGATTTGCCCAGACGTAGTTGGTCGGGGGCGGTCTGGTCATTTGCGTGATCCTCAGTACTATGCGATTCCACAGTACGTCGCCGACATGGTCACATTGATTGCACGCCTTGATGTCGAACATGTGAGTTGGGTTGGCACGTCGATGGGCGGTTTGATCGGCATGGTGTTAGCTGCGCAACCGGAGCAACTGATTGGCAAACTGGTGCTCAACGATATCGGACCATCGCTGAACGCAGCAGCCATGGCGCGCATTGCCGAATATGTCGGTCAGCCACGTCGCTTTGCCAGTTTTGACGAAGCGCGGGCCTATGTGCAATTGATTTCCACCGCGTTTGGCGAACATGACGATGCCCAATGGCGCAAGCTGGCAGTAGATGTTCTCAGGGAAGGCGAGGGCGGGTGGATGCTGACATACGACCCGGCGCTATCGATCCCTTTCAAGGCCATGACGCCAGAAAGTGTGCAGGCGTCGCAGCAATTGTTATGGGCTGCCTACGATGCCATCCGCTGCCCGACCTTATTACTGCGCGGCGAACAGTCAGATTTGCTTTCGCGTGAAACAGCAAAAGAGATGACGCGCCGTGGTCCGTGCGCACAATTGATCGAATTGCCGAATGTCGGACACGCGCCAACCTTGCTTGTGCCGGCACAGGTCGATCCGATCGACAGCTTTCTACGGTCATGATTATTCGCATGGCAATGGCATGAAGATTATTCGTCGGCAAAAGCAGTTTGTAATCGACCCGCACGGTATACTTACCAACGTTGCCGACGGTCATGTCGCAGTTAGGATTTGAATGGTTTCCACAGTTTCAGCGCAATCGGATACGCGAGAACTGCTTTGCTCTGACTTGAGCGAGCAAGATGGCTTGCGCGTGCTGACCGCGCTGAACTTCGTCAAACCTTTTTATACCGGTCACAAGATTTCCGCAGTCAAAGGCGTGGTCGAAAGTGGTCAGGATACGTATCAGTTCTCTGAGACGGTCGCCAGCATCCTCGCGCAGATCGAGACCGATGCCGATACACGCATAGCCGCGCTTCTGTTTGAATTGCCGGTCATCGATGCTGATGCCAGCGCCAAGATTGAAGAGCTTTTCGGTACTGGCGTCGCCGAGCTGGTCAATGGTGTGCGGCAACTCATGCGCCTGCATGAGCAAACCTTTGTACAAAACGAAATCCAACGCAGCAAGAATGCGGCACAAGAGGCTGCTGCTCAGCTTGAAGTACTGCGCAAGATGCTGCTTGCCATGGCCGTTGACATGCGTGCCGTGCTGGTACGTCTGGCTTCCCGTGTGGCAACGTTGCGCTATTTCGCCGACCGTAAATTGCAGAATGATCGTTCGCGCCAATATGCGCGCGAGACATTCGACCTCTACACACCATTGGCGAATCGTCTTGGCATCTGGCAGCTGAAGTGGGAGCTGGAGGATTTATCTTTCCGTTTTCTTGAGCCCGATTCTTATCGACGTATTGCGTCGTTGCTGGAAGAGAAGCGTGTTGAGCGCGAAGCTTTCGTTGCCAATTCAATCAAGCGACTTGAGTCGGAAATGATCTCTGCAGGCATCAAGGCGGAAGTCTACGGTCGACCCAAGCACATCTACAGTATCTGGAGCAAATTACGCGGCAAGGAGATCGACTTCACCGATCTCTATGACGTGCGCGCTTTCCGCGTGATTGTGGAAGATATCAAGAGTTGCTACACGGTGTTGGGCATCGTGCACAACATCTGGACGCCAATGCCGGCCGAGTTCGACGATTACATTGCGCGCCCCAAACCGAACGGTTATCAGTCGTTGCATACCGTGGTTGTTGCAGAGGATGGCCGGCCGCTGGAAGTGCAGGTGCGAACCAAGGATATGCATGAGTTCGCCGAATACGGCGTTGCTGCGCACTGGCGCTACAAGGAGGCAGGTAGCTCCAACTTCACCGGACAGAAATACGACGAGAAGATTGCATGGCTGCGTCAGCTACTGGCGTGGAAGAGCGAGGTGGTCGATGCCGTCGTCAGTCAGGAAGATGTACATCGCGACTGGGTAGAAAAGCTCAAGTCTGCATCGCTAGACGACCGCATTTACGTACTGACGCCGCAAGCGCGTGTGATCGAGTTGCCTTATGGCGCAACACCAATCGACTTTGCCTATCATCTGCACAGTGATGTCGGACATCGCTGCCGTGGTGCGCGGGTCGATGGCGCGTTAGTGCCGCTCAATACCCAACTGAAAAGTGGCCAAACCGTTGAGATCATTACTGCCAAGGGTGGCAACGGCATCAGTGTCGGCCCGTCACGGGATTGGTTGTCGTCAGGATATGCCGCAAGCTCCCGCACACGGGCCAAGGTAAGAGCCTGGTTTAACGCGATCGATCAGCAGGAAACGCTCACGCATGGACGTGCGCTGCTCGACAAAGTGCTGCAGCGCGAAGGCAAGACATCGATCAACCTCGAAGATCTTGCGCATACATTAGGTTTCCTCAAGCTGGAGGATCTGCTGCTCGCGGTCGGCAAGGATGAATTCAGTTTGCGTAGCATCGAGTTGATGCTGCGTGGTGAAGATCCGCATGGACTGCCAAGTGAAGATGCGGTCATTCCTCGCAAGAGTCGTGCGTCCAGCGTCGTACAAGGTGCAAAGTCGGGTGTGCTAGTTGTCGGTACGGATGGATTGCTGACTCAGCTGGCACGTTGCTGCAAACCGGCGCCACCTGATTCGATCGTGGGATTTGTTACGCGCGGCAAGGGCGTGTCGATTCATCGCCTGGACTGCAAGAACGTCCTGGAGATGCAGAAAAAGGCGCCCGAACGCGTGATTGAGACCGAATGGGGATCATCGCAAACCAGCACCGTCTATCCCGTTGATATCTTTGTGATGGCATCAGACCGCCAAGGTTTGCTGCGTGATATTTCGGATATTTTCCTGCGGGAGAAGATCAATGTCATCGGCGTTAGCACGCAGAGTGCCAAAGGGCAGGCGCGCATGGCATTTACTGCCGAGATTGGTTCTACAGCGCAATTGCAGAAAGCCTTGAACATCATTGGCGAGGTCAACGGTGTGCTGGAAGCAAAACGCCACTGATTAAAAATTTCGGCGAAGCACTAGGCAAACGATTTTTCTGTGGTTATAATCTCGCTTCTTTAGGCGCGTAGCTCAGCTGGTTAGAGCACTACCTTGACATGGTAGGGGTCGTTGGTTCGAGTCCAATCGTGCCTACCAATACAAAATGTTTGAACTCGAGTCAAACGTTAAGCAATACAAAAATGGAAGCCTTCATGGCTTCCATTTTTTTTTGGATTTTTTTTAATCAATTGTTCTTCAGTAGCTGAATTTAATTCCTACGCTATCTTCCTAATCGCCTACAGAAAAGAATTTCTAAACCAGTCTGACATGATTTCCTTTTGGAAATATTTGATTGCTTTTTCAGAGACAAACCTCCCATATATATGGGATATACTGCCGACCCGAAGAGAAGCATAATTCGCCAGCCCTGAAGCGTACTCCTACAGAGCATTCTTGATAGTTACAGCTGCCGCCAGTTTTCTTTCAAGCTTCTCCAGGCATTATGTTTGCTTGGACGAATCATCTTTAAGTTCTTAACACATAAAAATGTCCCCACCGCTGTGGCCGTATTAGCACGTAAGTGCATTGTTAGGTTGGTAATGTTGGATTTGGCTTTGAAAAAGCAATGTTTGAATAATGTTCTTTTCAAGAGTGACGACCGCAAATCCAATTTGTTAAGAAAATGTAAATATTATTTTCTTTTTCGCAATATTTCTTATCGGTATTATTCGTTACCGTCTCCAGTTCGCCTGGCTAATTTAAATGTGTTGAGCAGCAAATGCCCATTTGCGATGGATAACAGCTTGGCACCGAGTGATTACGCATTGCGATGAATCACTCTACCTATACCCACCGCTCCAGTTTTAAGATTGCCTATTCAGTCTGGAAAGCCTTGTTTTTGCGCGAAGCGGTGACGCGTATTGCAGCATCGCGTACCGCCGCGATGTGGTTGTTGCTTGAGCCGGTAGCGCATGTCGGCTTCATGTTATTCCTCTTCCTGGCGGTTCGGCTGACCCAGATCGGTGGTATCGAGACCGGCGTCTGGTTGATGGTCGGACTGCTTGCCTTTTTGATGTTTCGCCGTACAGCCACGCAGGCACAGAACGCAGTCGGCTCCAATCTCGCGTTGTTTGCATACAGACAGGTGCTTCCCGTTGATACGGTTTTGGTACGGGCTTGTCTGGAAGGTTTTTTGACGATCATCATTGCGCTGCTGATTTTTGCATGCGCAGGATTGTTTGGCTTGAACGTCTTTCCAACGGATCCACTGGCTGTCATTGAGGCATTTGCCGGAATGTGGTTGATGGGGTTAGGGTTTGGTTTGACTGTTTCGGTCGCTCAACAGTTATTGCCCGATGTGGGCAAGATCATCGATCTGTTGATGATGCCGTTGTACTTGATCAGCGGCGTGATCCTGCCGATTGCATCGGTGCCACAGCCATATCGAGACATGTTGTTGCTCAATCCTTTGGCGCATGGGCTAGAAGCAGCACGCCTCGGTTTCTCACCTTATTACTACGCAGTACCTGAACTCGATATGGGCTTTCTCTGGGGGAGTGCGCTGGTTCTGGTCTTCTTCGGCCTCGTGCTGCACCGACGCTTTGCGAGAAGGCTGATGACGTTGTGATTATTGTTGACGAAGTACACAAGCGTTATCACACGGATCATGGCCCCAGCAGATGGGTGCTTCAGGGCGTCACGTTAACCATTCCGCCCAAGGTCAGTGTCGGATTGGTTGGCTGCAATGGTGCAGGTAAATCGACTTTGTTGCGTTTGATCGGCGGCGTGGATCACCCCAGCAAGGGGCGAATCGAGCGACAGTGCCGCGTGTCATGGCCCATGGGGTTTGGTGGCGGCTTGCAAGGGTCGCTCAGTGGCCGTCAGAACGCCAAATTTATTTGCCGCGTACATGGGCATGAAGAAGAAATTTCGGACCGCATTGCATACATTCAGGATTTTGCGCAGCTCGGTGTGGCCTTTGAAGAGCCGGTCAATACCTACTCCTCAGGCATGAAGTCCCGCTTGCAGTTTGCCTTGTCGCTGGCATTCGATTTTGACGTGTACATCTCGGACGAGGTGACCGCAACCGGCGATGCCGCCTTCAAGAACAAGGCCGCATCCGCATTCAAAAAATTGGCCGATCATGCCAGCCTGATCATGGTTTCCCACGGCGAGGGCACCTTGCGGCAGTTTTGCAGTGCGGGCATTTGGCTGCATGAAGGCAAGGCACATTGGTTTGACGATATAGAAGACGCCCTCAAGGCATACAAGGAATCCATACCCGCATCATGATCGATCGAATTAAACAAAGCAGGTTTGCACGTGTGGCATCGCGCTGGACGGACTGGGCCAAGGATTCGCTTGCACCAGCATTGCTGCGGCGGCGCGTGTTTGGCGTTGCCGGTGTGTCTTGTCTGCTTGCCGTCATCTACTGGGGCTTGATTGCCTCCGACCGTTACGTATCCGAGGCGCATATCCTGATTCAAAAAACGGATATTGCAGTAGCGCAGTCCGTCGATTTTTCGAGTCTGTTGGGCGGCGCATCATCTGCAAGCCGTGCAGACCAGTTGCTGCTGCGAGATTATTTGTTGTCGACCGACATGCTCTTCAAGCTTGATAAAAAACTCAATCTGCGTGCGCATTACAGTGACTGGGGTCACGATCCTCTGTCCCGTATGTGGTTTGAGGATGCGCCGCTTGAAATCTTCCATCGGTACTATCGCTCCCGCGTCAGCATCGAGTATGACGAGCATGGAGGCCTGCTCGTCATCAAGGCACAAGGCTACGATCCAAAAACTGCGCAAGCCATTGCCGTCACGCTGGTAGAAGAGGGCGAACGGTTCATGAACAGCATGGCGCATGAGCTGGCACGTGAGCAGGTCGTATTTTTAGAACGGCAGGTCAGAGAGATGAACGCGCAAGCACTGGCAGCGCGTCAGACTGTTCTTGAATTTCAAAATCAAAAAGGTCTCGTATCGCCGCAAACGACCATCCAGAACTTTGCCAACATCGTCGGTCGATTGGAGGCCACGCTGGCAGAACTGCAAACACGCCGCGCCAGCATGCTGGGCTACATGATGCCGGACAGTCCGACCGTGGTTGACCTCGATCTGCAAATCGAAGCGGTCAATAAACAAATTGAACAAGAGAAGGGCAGGCTGGCTTCCACGAAAGGTTCCACGCTCAATCAGACCGTTGAACAATATCAGCGCCTGCAGATGGATGCTGAATTCTCCTACCAGATCTACAAGACGGCATTAGTCGCGCTGGAGAAGGGCCGTATCGAAGCGACCCGCACACTCAAAAAAGTCTCGGTGATGCAGCGCCCGCCGCTGCCTGAGTATTCGGTCGAGCCACGTCGTCTGTACAACACCATCGTCTTCATTCTGGTTGCATTGCTGATCGCCGGCATTGTGCATCTTCTCGCCGCCATCATTCGTGATCACAAGGATTAATTTCATGCGTCGCCTATTTCATACTGCCATCTTCACGCTGACCTTGTGCGGAGCCGCATACGCTGCCGATGGCGATCAATACAATCAAAGCATCGTTCCGGCATTTGGTTCGTCGTATACCGGCAATCCGGCAACATCGTCGGACCCTTCAACCAATACCAATCCATCGAGCGGCACGTCTAGTCAGGCGCAGCATGCACCGGTCGCCCCTTTTGATTTGACATCCAATCGCATGGGGACGGCCGGACAAGCCGTACAGAACGCACCGGGTAGTCAAAGCCCGCAAGCCGGTCAGGCACGGCAGTTTCCGCCACCGCAAAAGCTCGATTATTCCGCCAACTTGAGCAGTGATGTCTTTGGCGCGCAACTCTTTACCGGCAGTTTTGCGCAGCAGGGTGCGACGCAATTCAACCCGGATTATCTGATCTCGGTCGGTGACCGTTTGCAGGTGCGCTTGTGGGGGGGGTTTAGTTTTGATGGCGTGCTGGTTGTCGATCCGCAAGGCAACGTCTTCTTGCCGCAAGTAGGACCGGTCAAGGTCATGGGTGTGCGTAATCACGATCTGCAAAAAACGATTGAGGGCGCTGCACGTCGCGTATTCCGCGCCAATGTCTACAGCTACGCCAGTCTGGCAGCCGCACAGCCGGTGCGGATTTTTGTCGGCGGCTTTGTCAATCGCCCTGGTTTGTACAACGGCACCAGCATGGACAGCCTGCTGCATTATTTGGATCAAGCCGGAGGTATCGATCTGGAACGCGGCAGCTTTCTGGATGTGCAAGTCAAGCGTGGCACACAAGTCCGCGCAACGCTGAGCCTCTACGATTTTCTGCTCAACGGGCAATTGCCGTTACTGCAGTTGAATGATGGCGATGTGATCTTTATTGCACCGCGTCAAAACACGGTCAAAGTCATGGGCCTGGCGTACAACGCCAAACGGTTTGAATTCAAGGACAGCAAGATCACCATCGGCGCATTGTCGCACCTTGCCAAGCCCGATCCGCAGGCAACCCATGTGCGCGTGGCACGCAATACCGGCACCATAAAAAATATCGACTACTACCCACTTGCCGATGCAGTCGGTATTGCCATCGCCAATGGCGACGAGGTGGAATTTACTGCCGATAAAAAACCCGGCACGATCACCGTGCGCGTGGAAGGCGAGCATGAAAGCCCGCAAGAATACTCACTCCCTTACGGCGCGCGATTTGGCGATCTGATCAAGCAGATTCAGTTTTCTGATCGCTCGGATGTGCAAAGTCTTCAGCTCTTTCGCCTGAGCGTACAAGAGCGTCAGCGCGCCAATCTGCAAACGTCCCTCAAAAGCCTGGAGTCCACCTTGCTGACCGCACGCAGTGGCACAAGTGACGAAGCCAAGCTGCGCAAGGAAGAAGCCGACATCATGTTGCAATGGGTCGCCCGCGCCAAGAATATCCAGCCAAGCGGCCAGGTCATGCTAGCTAGTTCGGCAGGACGCGATGATCTCTTGCTGGAGAACGGCGACATCATTCGCATCCCCGTCAAGGATGGCCTCGTGATCATCAGCGGTGAAGTGCTGTTCCCCAATGCCGTGGCATACGACACCAGTCTGAGCGTGACCGATTACATCAACCGTGCCGGTGGCTTTACACAAAACGCCGACAACTCGCGCATCGTGATCGCACATCGCGACGGCAGTTTCGATACGGACCTCAAATCCCCTAATTTGCGCGCTGGCGATCAAGTGCTGGTCTTGCCAAAAGTGGATGTGAAATCACGTCAGATATGGAAAGACATGACCCAGATCATCTTCCAGATTGCAGTCGCAGCCGGCGTTGTTTTCGGCATATAGAAATGACAGGCATCACAAGCCGTCATTTTCGTTTGGAGTTAGTCATTGCGTCGTGAACGCATGAACTGGTAAAAAGTATGAAAAAAATTGTTATTGTCGGTCACCCGTTCTCTGGATATCAGCAGGTTGAGTCGTTGCTCAATACCTGCGGGATGACCACTGCACTTCCTTCACGTCGTGAAGGTTTCACGCCACTGGAAATTTCTTCCATCATGGCCAAGGCCCACAGTCTCAAGGATCTGAAGGCCGCGGGAGAGAGCGATATCCAGCAGATTACGCCAAGCCCGGTATGGCACGGCATGGCACTGGATCTCATGCTGGGCAATCTGGAGCAGGACGTATGGGGGTGGGCGGATCCGCAAGCGATTTTCATGCTCGATTACTGGCGCGATATCGACCCCCAAATTACTTTTATGCTGGTCTATGACCGCCCGCATAGCGTATTGACGCAGCTCAGCGCGGAAGAGGCCGCGAGCATCACGCCCGAAGAGCTCGAAGAACATACCCGTAGCTGGAACGCCTACAACGCAGCGATGCTGCATTTTTTCCATCGCAATACCGACCGTTGCCTGTTGGTCAGCAGCCAGCAAGTGCGGGATTCTGTTGGCACTTATCTCAAACAGGTGCGTGCACGTATCGAGGCACCATGGTCCGAGCAAATGGAACAGTTGCTTGCGATTGAATTTGCAACAGAGCGCAATGCAACGGCAGATAACGAGCAAAACGATGTAGAACGTTGGGAAGTTGCAGATGCTGACTCTTCCGACGACATGGAGTCTGTAGTGCTGGAGCGTGATAATCGCGCAAACAGTGATCTTGCCTTTGCCGAGGATGATAGCGACGTAGCGCTTGCAGTGGAGCAGCCACAACTTGCGATAGCAGACAAACAAAGTCAATTGGCTGCACTACTGCCTGCAGCGACACAACAGGATCCTCTTGCACTCTTTATTGCGGACTCGCTGATCAGTCAACATCCCCACAGCATCCAGTTGTATGAAGAGTTACAAGCTGTGGCTACCTTGCCGTTGATCGATGCGGGTAACAGCCAGCTTGATCCGCTGGATGCCTTCCGGGCCATGGCGCGACAGCAGCAGGCACTCACCGAAGCAGAACAACAAACGTTGAAGAAAGAAAAATTGCTTGAACGTTTAACGCAAGCAAGAGAGGTTGCAGAACAACTGGCGCGTGAACAGCTTTTGTTGATTAGCCAGCAGCTTGACGCGCAAAAGCTGCAAAGCGAGATGAGCGAGCAACGCAAGCAAGAGCTTCAATCACAAGCTGTAGCACTGCAAAAATTGCAGGAAGAAAGCCGGGCAGAAAATGAGTTGCTGCTCGAGCAATTACACCACGTGCAAGAAGAGCTTGAACGTCATTATCTTGAGAATCAGCGCCAAGCCGATCAGGTAGAGGCGTTGATCAATGCAGAAAAGCAGGCAGGAGAAAAGCTGGACAAGCTCAATGATGAGTATGCCAAAACTTCAAAAAAATTAGAAGAACTGGAAGCCGCGTCAGACTCAACCGTTCCTGCGATTAACCAGACCGAGCTTGAGCAAGAGAACGAACTCTTGCTAACCCAACTGCACCATGTGCAGGAAGAACTGGAACGTTTTTACCTTGAGAATCAATCTCTGAAGGGTAAGGTAAAACAAGCTGCCGAGCCTGCCTATTACGGTGCTGCTGATCGGGTCAAGGCACAGCTTTCCTATCGACTGGGCGCAACGATGATCCAGTGCTCTTCATCATTGAGCGGATGGTTGCGCATGCCATTTGCATTGCGAAGAGAAGCCCGTCTTTTCAAACAAGAGGCGGCGTCGCGCGCGACGCAGAAGTTGCCACCAATTAGCAAGTACCGCGATGCGCATGATGCAGAGCGCGTAAAGCTGCATTTGTCCTATTGCCTTGGGCAAGCCTTCCTGACTAATAGCCATTCGCCAATTGGCTGGATGAAGATTCCATTTGCCTTGCGCCGAGAAGTTGCTGCGTTCAAACAGCGCAATGCGACCAAGTAATAATCGTCTCCCAATAAATAAATGATCAACCACATGGCTGATAACGATTCAATTTTTTCCTGGTTGCATCACTTACGGTTGATGTTTCCTCCGACAAGCGTAGTACTGATAGGCGCAGGAGCAGGTACTGGCCCCTGGGTTCAGTTACTGGAGCGGTGGAATGTGCAAACTGCGGTACTGGTCGAAGCGGACGAGGGACAGTTTCGGGAGTTAAAGCGTCATGTCAGCCAACGCGATAGTTGGCAGTTTTCGCACGAATTGATTGCACCCCAAAGTGGGGAAACGTCGTTCTATCAGAATAGTCTGGCGGCAGAAAGTGGGTTGTTTGGGCCAGAGCAGCTAGGTGCCGTTTGGCCTAATCTGACCGTGCGGAATGTTCAAAATCGTACTGCGCTCTCGCTTGCAGATTTGATAAAAATTGCAGATATCAAACCGAATTGGCTCTTTATTGATTGCATGCCTGCGGCAAGCATTCTTGCAGGAGCTGAGCGTGATTTTGGGCAGGTCGAAGTTGTCATTGTCCGTGTAGCGCTAACGGATCAGCTTTCTTCCGGAGCAGCGTTGCCGGCAGTAACCGGCTTGTTGCAAGACCGTGGATATCGTTTCCTTATAGAAGAGGTCAGTCGCCATCCAGCGATTGGTCACGCACTCTATGTGCGTGACAGTCAAAAGGACAAACATCTCTTAAATCAAAATGTTCAAGAATTGCAACAGCTTGCAAGCAAACTACAAACCACGCAAAGTGCCAAAGAACATCTTGCCATGCAAGCGGCAGAGTATGCGTTAGCTATTCAAAAGCTCGAAACGGCATTGATTGCCAATGCAGATTTGATTCAGCAGCAAAAATGCAAGATAGAAGCGCTCGTGGTGGAAATGCGGGTGCACGACGTTGAAGTTGCAAAGCAACTGCAAGAAAAAGCCGAATTTGAAAAAAGACTGACGGAGTCTCAATCGTTGCTGGGAAAAGCAAAAGCGGATGCTGCCTCTCATGCCATGCAGTTAGAAGAAAAAAATACTGCGCTAATTACAGCAGAAGAGCTCATGGCGTCTCTACGTACGCAGATACAAGCGCATAAAGTAGCCCTTGATAAAGAAGTGCAAAGCACTCTTGCTGAGAAGGCTGCGCGCGAAAAAGAGAAGCTCGAGCATGCGCAAGCATTGGACAAGGCCAATAAACTGACCGTTTCTACGCAAGCGCAAGCGGCAGAAGTCGCAGTGAAGCTGCAACAGCTAAAAGTCGATCAGATGCTAAGCAATACAACGCATGCCAAATTAAAAGAAGAGTTGGTCAGAGCGGAAGCGCAGATACAAATAATCAGTCAGTGGACGAAAACGACGGATTTAGAAAAATGATCAGTCCTTCGTCCGATCATATTCTTTCAAAAGCCAGGATGTTGTGGCAGTTTGGCGCATGGTCTGATCTAGCCAAATTGGATGGGAGCGCGGTAGACGATAGCCAATGCGGGGAAGTTGCAGCCTTCATTGGTGCCGCACAGCTGCAGTTGGGTTTGTTGCAAGACGCTGAGCGCAATCTGCAAAGTGCACGTCAAGCGGGTTGTCCAGGTAGCTTGATAAGAGCCATTCTTTTATCTGGTGCATACAACACTTTGGGACGAGCACATGCAGTAGAGCAAAACCTTGATGCAGCATTAAAGAATTTTTGCAAGGCAGTCGATGCGGTGCAGCTGGGGGGGGATCTGCATCTCATTGCTAAAGCTCGATGCGAATCCCAGCTCTCTGCTTTGGAAATAAGTTTTGAAGCGCGTCAAATTGTAGATGCGTGTAGCAACTACATCAAGAACGCTAGTTCGAGAAAAGAGATATCAACCGCCCCCTTGCGGCAACTCGAACCACTGAAAGTTTTTGAGCTGGGTAAGGCATGGGCAGGAAATACGGTAAATACCGTCATTTTTCGGCATCACGGCATATTTAGTTGGGGCGAGTTCCAGTACACCGCCTTCTATGTTGATGAATGCATCCTGCGGTTGGTGCGCCGCCATCTACCGACTGATGTACTTAGTACCTATGACTTGGCAGGGGAGTACAACCTTCGTGACGCGCATAACAGCATCAGTCTCGGCATAGATCGTGAGGGATATATTCATCTTTCCTACGATCATCATGCGACCAAATTGCGATATAGACGTAGTGCGCAACCAGAGTCTATAGACGCATGGACAGATGAGTTGCCAATGACAGGGGCGTTTGAAGAACGGGTAACTTATCCAACCTTTATCCTGCCAAGAGCGGGTTTCCCTTTGACGCTTTTGTATAGAGATGGCACGCATAACAAAGGCAGTGCCCGTCTAAAAACATATGACGAGCACACGGCCAGTTGGAGTGATCGACCTATTCCCGTTCTTTCCGGTGCCGATCATAAACCCTGGACAAGTAATGCTTACTGGAATCATCCAGCAATTGGTGCAGATGGATCATTGCATCTGTCGTTTGTCTGGCGTACAGATACGCTGGGAGAAGAGAAACGAGTCAATAACGTCAATATTGGCTACGCATGGACACCTGATAACGGTCTGAACTGGTTTACCTCTCTAGGAGTGCTATACAAACTGCCAATCACGCAGGTCAATGCAGAAGTTATTTGGCGCGTGCCTCCCGGAAGTAATTTGATTAATCAAACCAGTATGGCACTGGATAGTTTGAACAGGCCTCATATTGCCTTTTATTCAAACGATGCAAATGATATTCCGCAATATCAACACGTCTGGCTGGATGGCAAACGTTGGCATTATAAGTATTTTTCAACACGCCAGACCGGATTTGATTTAAAGGGCGGCGGAACTTTACAAATTCCCATATCGCGACCAGAAATTCTGATTGATAGAGACGATAACGTGTATGCCATTTATCGCGGTGATTGTACTCTGGATCTCATGTGTGTCGTGCGATTAAGCAAACGATCATCCATACATTCGTTTGCCAAGGCTATATGGCCTGAATCTGTAGGTTATGCAGAGCCAGTCATTGACAGAGAGCGTTGGAATAGAGATCAGGTTCTGACAATGCTTTTGCAATTTAATTATCAATCAGATGGTGATTTACAGCATGAGCTAGCGCAAACGTCTGTTGTGCTTTTGGATGTTGATACCAATAAAATTTGAAATACAAAGATTCAAAATGAAAACATCATTACTCGCTCAGGGAAATCAAGCGTTCCGTAATAAAGATTATGAAACTGCACTTCGCTTCTATGAGTTGGCAAAATTATCTAATCCTGAGTTTCGTACGCTCATAATTAAAAATATAGAGCTAGCAAATAGGAAGTTAGGAAAAAAAACTGAGTTACGTAATGCGACTTCAGCACCTGTCACTATAGATATAGTTGTGCCAATCTATAACGCTTTAGATGATGTAAAGAAATGCCTGGATTCATTAGAAAGATCTACCGATGAATTTCAGGTAAAAATAATCGCTGTTAATGATGGTTCAGATACTCTAACTACAGAATGGTTACGCACTTATTGCAGTGATAAACCAATTTTCAAACTTATCGAACATCAGCAAAACTTTGGATATACCAAGGCAGTAAATACAGGATTGAAAGCATCGACTGCCACATATGTGATTACGCAGAATAGTGACACCATTGTATCTCCAGGATGGCTAGCAGGCATGATTCGGTGCATAAGTAACGATAAAAAAATTGGTATCGTTGGGCCCTTATCAAACGCCGCAAGCTGGCAAAATGTACCGAACCTTTATGATGAGAAAGGTTCGTTCGCTGTTAACGAATTACCTGCGGGATTTGAAGTCAGTGATATGGCAGAAGTTGTGCGTAACGCATCTACTCAAACATATCCACGTATGACATTTCTGAACGGCTTTTGCTTCATGATAAAACGTGAAGTAATTGATGCGATTGGTTACATGGATGAAAAGAATTTTCCCGTAGGTTATGGAGAAGAAAATGATTATTGCATTCGAGCGATAGATGCTGGTTATGAATTGGCAGTTGTCGACGATGTTTATGTATTTCATGCCAAATCAAAAAGCTTTGGACATGAACGCCGGAAGGCTCTGTCCAAAAAAGGAACAGATAATTTAAAGAAAAAGCATACTTCTGAAAAATATTTGGATCGTGTTGAAAAGATAAA